>Ga0315280_10004502_pt1 | contig 20517 bp, 17 predicted proteins | sample YL17G06_40_MG_FD_203697 | JGI IMG/M metagenome (GOLD analysis project Ga0315280, IMG submission 203697) | Sediment microbial communities from Yellowstone Lake, YNP, Wyoming, USA - YL17G06_40 | ecosystem: Environmental > Aquatic > Freshwater > Lake > Sediment | place: USA: Wyoming | collected... | reverse complement strand
ATATGAATAATTAGGTGGCACTAAACTGTCTGAGAGTCGATCAATATAAAAGATATGTTTTACAAGTTTTAGTTTCAAAGGCGGTTACGGCACTTTTAAACTATCAGGGAATCCTACTGAATGAAATACCTTTGAGAGCTTGGGAAATGTCGATGATTATGGAAGCTGAAAATATAGACAGGTAGATTAGATGTGGTAGTATGAGCCATTGGGGCACGTCTAGTGGAAAGCTTAGGAAAGTGGGTAACAGCACAGTGAAAGTTGGTATTGTTAGGATTAGGTTTGAGTTATGAGGCTGGAAGAGTACAGCTAAATCTTTGGCTTTAAACATGACGATTGTTGCGGCGAGAAATGCTATCCATTCTATTGCCATGTTTGTTTGACTTTTAATCCCTATTCCCATCCCATACTGTTGTATTGTCACAGGCCATAACAATTGTATTTGACCCCCTGCTATGTAGTCGCTTATCAGCGAGTGCTGAAGCAATGCCAAAAAGTATGGAACTGCCTTTTTGCGGAAAACAGCGAAAAGTGGAAGAAAAACCACGAACGTCACAAGAACAGAATGGGTTGGTCCCCTATGTGTAAGAAACGGGATTAATATGTCGACGTCTGGAAGGATAGACAAGGTTAAGACGAGGGGAATGTTAAGTTGGGTTTTTAGAAGTTTGGCGGATGCTTTGCTGGAAATGTATCCGAGAGCAAAATGGCCAACTGCGAACGTTTTGTTTTCCCCCGTCTCTGCTAAAAGGCATAAGTAACGCTAATAAGTTTATGGCTTCGTTTAGGTGTTGAGCAGCCGCCAGACCTTTTTGCTGGCAGAATAGTCGTCAACACTTTAGGAATTATATTTCAGAAAGTGGAACTTGGTGTATAGCCTTCGGCGAGTCGAATTAAATCAGTCTTAGCCGTGTTTTTCTTTTCAACAGTTATTTTTATGTTCCATGGCTATTCTTTGGATTCCTTTTTCTCTTCTATTTCTGCTGTGAGTTCCTCTATCGGCTTTGGAGGTGGCGTGGTAGCCATAGTCCAACCGATCCATGCTCCTATGCCCAATATAGCGATAAACGCTAGAAACACTGGGATTGCTATGAGTGAAAACTGTATACTCCAGTCTAGTGGGCTTCCAAAGTAGAATAGCCCTGCGGCATATAGTATGCCTATTATCACGCATGTTGAGAATATTATACCGCCGATTGCTTGGTCTTTACTCAATGGCTTTTTCACCTCCGCAAAGAGTTGAATTTTAAGATTAGCTCTGTATATTGTTTGGTAATATAAACTTACTAGGATTGATCTTTAAGAGGATTATCTCTTCCTCTTAGAGTGTTTGTATGGTGCAAGAAGTATAACAAGTGTTGAGATTGGGGAAGTTAGTTGAACAGAACATGGATCCTTCTTGTGGAGTACTGCATAGTTTGTATTCTAGGGTATGTTGGTGATTGTGTATTTGTGTGGTTCAGATGGACAATAAGGTTTATTAAGACTCAATACTCGTTTTTTAACGATGTGATGAAAATGGAGCCATCTAGAATACATGTTCCTGTAATCTTGGCAATTGTCGCGTTATGTGTGACAAGCACATTGGTTTATGCTCTTCTTTCGACTAGCAAAACTATCCCTAATACTGGAAATGTAAAGGCTGTTGGAGTTGGTGTTTACTCGGACAGCGCCTGCAGCCAACAAGTTTCGATCATACAGTGGGGAACTTTGGATGCTGGAGAAACAAAGAATGTTCCAGTTTACGTACGTAACGAGGGTAACGTGAATTTGACTTTGAGTATGACAACAAATAATTGGAATCCGCAGGAGGCTTCAAGCTACATAACGTTAAACTGGAATCGTGGAGGCCATAAGCTGACCCCCGGATCTTCGGTTCAAGCAGTTCTAACACTTATAGTATCCTCAACCGTCACAGGAGTTACAAATTTCAGTTTCGACATAATAATCACTGGTACAGAAACTACATAAACAAGTTGAACTTCTCTATTTTCTGTGGTTTCCTTTAAAATGGCAGTAAAGTTAACAGCAGCCATTCTTTCTCTTTATAGATAAATGGTCGACAGCTCTTTATTAATAAGTGTGATGCTTAACGTGAACCATACGCGAATGTCAACAGCCTGTCCGTATTTTTCGTTTTAGAGCTGAATTCGTGGGTTTTTACCTGCGTTCTTAGCGGATTTTCGGCAGAAATGTTGATAAATCTAATATATGGGGAAGCAAAAATAGTGTATAGAGAGTTCAAATGGATAACGCAAGGCTCAAGAAAGTCAAACAGTTTTTTGCTGTACTTAGAGGATTTTGTTTTCAAAAGTTCAAAAAGAAGCTTGCAATTTTCGTTTTTACATTGTTTATCTGTGTTTTCAGTACGCTGATTTATACTTCTGTTTCTATGTATTTGTTCTCTGCAACTATAAGCAGTAAGGGAGTTGTGAAAACGTTGGGGGTTGGGGTTTACTGGGATGAAGTTTGTAGTAAACCTGTTTCTTATATAGATTGGGGAATTGTGGATCCGGTTTTGCAGAAGAATGTGACGGTTTACGTGAGAAATGAGGGCAACGTACCTGCTTTTATTTCGTTGGATACTATTAATTGGGATCCTGTAAACGCTTCAAGTTGCATAACGTTAAGTTGGGATTATTTGGGTCAACTTCTTGGGCCTAGTGAAGTCGTTGAAGTTACTTTCATCTTGTCAATTTCCTCCGATGTGCAAAATATAACAAGTTTCACCTTTGACATAATGATAACTCAAGTTGAATGAGGAACCTGTATTCTTAATTTGTTTTGCCATCTCCTGCTGAGCCGACTTAGCCTTTTACAGGCAACTTACAAGTAAGCATAGCGATTTTATTTGGTCTTTCTGCATGGCTGTAAAGTGCGTTAAGGCTTATTTCACTTCTCTCGACAACGGATCAGTTATTTCTATTGCCACTTCTTTAATGGCAGCTTTCGGGTTTTTCTCGGGATAGTTTTGTCTGCGTTGAGAACCTGCCCAGAATAATAACCATCCAAGTGACCAGATCAAAACGGTTATCGGGATCATCATTGCTAGGAGTATGCGCTTTCGCATTGTAGTTTTCCTTCAAGGCTCTTGGTTGCACTAAAGACAAAGTGCGGAGAGTCTTCAAAAGCCTTGAGGAGCTGGAATAAGTATTTAGAATTTATGTTCGGTTTCGGATAGGCGATTTTTATTATTAGTTTTAATTCCTTTTCTTCGCCATTGCAAAAATTCCGAATGCTACCACCAAGGCGCTTATTAACCCTAAGATTCCTAGAGGTGCTTCTGGAATTACTAACTCTGGCCCCTCGGATGGTGGTGGAGTAGACTGCGGCTGATTCACTTCGGTGTTCTGTGCTGGGTTGTAGTTGATTAGGGTATAGGATAGGACTAGGGCTAAACATAGGATTGCAAGTAAGATGAGTAGACTTTTTCGTTTTGGCATGTTCATCCTATCTTTAATACTGTTTTTGTTTCATATATTTGTTTATGGAGTTTAACTATAGAACTATGTTATATGGAATTTTGTTTTTCTGAGAATCTTACGGGTTTGTTTTGTTGTGCAACAGTTTTTTTTGGTATTTCAGTATCGGGTTAGCAATGACTGCTAGAGGTCGAATCTTTTGCGTGATGCGTGTGGCTGTTCCGAGTTCGTAGAAGGTTACTGTTTTTGTTAAGGGTGTTAGTGTTGCGTATATGAAAAGATATGAGAGTCCTCCGATTGTGATGTTTAGGAGCTTAGGTAGTTGTAAGAAATATAACGTTAGGAGTGGTGGAATACTGGATACCGCTGAGTTTAAGTAAATCTTTAGTTGTGAACGGGTATCGAATTCTATTTGAAGTTTTTTTCTTCCAACATAGAAGCCGTAAATTGTGCTTGCTGCACTTGCGGTTATAAAAGCGACAATCAAGCCTGGGACGCTGTAGGTTTTTGTGAAAATCGGCGATAGGACAGCAAGCATGAGGAAGGTGATTAGGCTCATTTTTAGGGTTGTTTTTGTTTCGCCTAAACCGTTGTAGAGGCTTGGAAGGACGAGATAGCCGAGTCCAACCAGGAAATACAGTAGGCAGTATGTTGTCAAAAATAGTGGTGCTGACTCGTATGTTGAGCCGTATATTATCTGAACTATTTCTTGGGAGAATATTATGAGGAGAAATGTTATTGGGATTATGATCATGGCGGTGTACTTGTTTGCGAGCTTATAGAATGTCTTTATTTTTTGGTTTGTTGAAGAGTTAAGCTTTGAGAATGCGGGAAGCAGTGCTGTTGTTATGGGTACTGCAAGAACTGCCATGAGCGCGATGAAGTTAGTGGCCGCTTTGTAGTTTCCGATGTCGGCGTCTGTTGTGAAGATGGCTAGTATGACGTTTTGGTAGAGAGGGATGAATCCTGTAAGCAGCAGAGATGCGTAGAGTGGAGCTCCATAATGAACGAGGGTTTTTAAGTCGTCAGAAACGCTATGGTTGTCTTGGTTGACTTGCTTTTCCCGTATAGTGAGGAAAAGGATGGAGATGCTTCCAATTGCTGCAACAATATAGCTTGTGACATGGCCTATTATGGCTCCCGCCACGCTGAATCCTAAGAGCACAAGCGTTATTGAGATTATGGTTTTGGCGATTGCTTGTATGTTTGCTGTGAGGGCGTTGTATTCTGTTTTGTCGAGGCCTACGAATGCCGATGTTGCAGTTGTGAATATCACTTGGAAGAGTACAGAGATGGATGCTATTCTAATATAGAAGGCTAGGTCAGGCCTCTGGAGAAAAAGTGAAGCGAACAAGTCTGCGAGGACATAGTTAATGATAAAGATAGCTATTCCTGTTAACGCTCTGAGTATTAATCCGTATTTTATTATTTTCAGAATGCGGTTGTTTTCGCCTTTTGAGCGAAGGCTTGCTGTGAATTTGATTATGCCTTGGTTTATGCCCAAGTCTGTGAATAGGAAAAGAAGCTGGGGGACAACAAGTGCTAGAGCGTATTGCCCATATAGTTCTGGACCTAGAAATCTTCCAACCAGGATTGAACCGATTGCCATGATAATAGTGGCGAGGGCTGTTCCAGAGATGAGGAAGAAGCCGCCGCGGGCTGAGTCTTCTGCAACTTGGATTAGTTCCTCTGTCATGGGTTTATTCCACTTTAAGCGTTCACTTTTTTAGCTTTCATGATGATTTGCTGTTCTCTTATTATCGCAGCTGTGGAGAAGACTACGGTAAGTGCAAGGAGGCTTATGACTATTGGCGTTAGGCGTATGCCCCATGGAGTATAGTTCAGGATGAGACCCACTATTGGGACGAGGGCGAGGCTCATACCGAGGCTTAGAGCTATGCGCTCTACCGTGTCAAGGGTTTCTGTAGGTAATTTTATGGGAACCTGCACTGGGAATAGCGCTTTTATGAAGGAATAACCTGGCAACCATAAGACGAAGATTGTGCCGAGAACATATCTTACGTAAACCCAAGGATAGAAGTCTTCGGGAATTGTAAACACTACGGCGGCTGTTAGGATTGCTGTAGCTATTGTTATCCAATACCAATGGGTTTGTTCCGTTTTCAGGTAGGTTGTCAATTTTGAGGGGGCTTGTGGCTGTTTTTTCAGAAGGGTGATTTTCCCTTCGCTTTGTAATCTTAGAACTGTTTCAATCATTTTTTGTTCGGGAATTTGAAGTCTCTCTTTGGCGAGGCTTAGGAGTTGTTCTATGGTTTGTGGTTTTTTCTCTTTGATAATTTCGATTATTATTTGGCTTGTGTCTTTCTTCGCTGAATTGGCGCTCAACTGAAAATGTGCCTCAGAAAAACATCAATTTCGTTGAATATAAGAATAATTACCAGAATGAAAATAAGAATGCCGAATTAGGTTTGTTTCTTCCTTCTATTTCCTTCTTCGTTTGACTGCAAAGATCCCAAGTGCGCCCAGGGATGAGGCTGTTACGGCTAGCGGAGTAATGTCTGAAACGACGAAAGTGCTATTGCTGTAGCTGCTGCATCTGTTGAAGGGTTTGTAGACACATTCAATCTCGTAGCAGCTTTTGCTGTGGTATTCGTACCTACCAAGTGCGAGGATCAATGCTTTGAGGTTTGCAGGTGAGTTCAGTTCGACTGCGAGTGTGAAGTTTGTGGGTTTTTTGGTGATTTGTGGAAGAAAGAATTTGACCCCATAATAGATTGGGTTGCCTTTTTCGTTCATTTTGTCTTTTATTGCAGCCACATTATATTGACATAGAGTGCCAGGATAACCGGACGTTGAGTCAGGAAGTAAAGGAGGAATTTTCTTAGCAGTTACGAGTGTAAAATCTTCTTTTGTCATAAATTGTGTGCCGTTTATTGTAATCTTGTTTAGGGCGTTGTATGTGGGTTCGTTTAGAACTATGAGAAGCCAGATGTTTTCAATTGGGCCTTTTCCTGTGTGAAATATCATAAGGTTTGCTGGAGTTGTTGTAACGAGTGGTTCACCCGTTTTTGTTGCCCCTACTGGTATCACTTTTATTGTGCGAGCACAGCTTATGCATTCTGTTTGGCAATCAGCATTGGCTAATGGAACTGCCATCAGAATTAGGCTAGCTATGACAAGTATGATTATTGCTAGCCTTCTCACCTTTCTCACCACAAAATCATCCTTTATCGACGCATATAAGGATTTATGGAAAAGAGATATAGAACAAGTTTGATATGTTCCAATTGTAAAGTGTTTTTCGTCTGTTATTCTACAGTGTGGAGATAATGCTGATTATTCGTATTGCAACTGTTATTAGAAATAGAATCGAAAATGTTAGTGCGACGTTTTTTAGTCTTTTTTTGTTGATGGGTATGTTTACTTTTCCGTAGTATGGTGATAGCAGTTCTGATGTTATGAGTAGGATTATGGCTGTTATTGCTAGTATGAGGCTTATGTCCCAGAAGCCTAGTGGAAATGTCATTTTTTTGTTGGCTCCTCTTGGAGTATGCTGTATTCTATTTCTATGTCTTTGCCATCTTCGCTGATGCGTTGGTTTTCTATTATGATTGGTTTTCCTGTCGCTTTAGCTAGGGCGGATGCAATGGCGCTGCTTAGGGGGCAGCCTAGATTGGCATATAAGTTTGATAATTGGGTGTTGATTTTTGCGAGGTTTTTGTATGCAGAGTTTTCTATCTTAACCTTAACTTTGTTGCCTTCTGTTTCCATTTCGAAGTTTTGGGCGATTTCTAAGTCTTCAATGAAGAGTTTTGGAAGGTTTTGTTGTAGATATTTCAAGTCTACTCGCGTGAAGTTTGTTTCCATGGTTTTTTCGAAGAGTTTTGTCAGTTCTGCGCCTGGTGGTGTTATTAGTATGCCTTGAGGGTTTTCAATAAAAAGTTTGTTTTCTTGTTCTTGGATTTGTTCTGGCGTGGGCAGTTTTTCGTCTTTTTGTTTGGGTATGTAGGCTTTGTTGGCTTCTGGGTTTTTGAGGTATTTTGGCGGGAGATATAGGGCTTTGCCGTTATAGTTTAGTTCCAGTATTGTCTGGTTAAGTGTTACAAGTGAAGGCAGTGTGGTTGCATCAAGTAGATCTTGTTTTATGTATTCTTCGGTTTGAACGTAGGTAAGTATGACTCCCCAGAAGATTAGACCTAATCCTATGAAAGCCGAGATCTGAGAATTGTAAAGGATTGAACCGATTAGGGCTATGGCTCCTAGGCTAAGCAAGATTAAGCCTATAGCCTTTGTAAGGCTGATTTTATGCCTTTTAGGAGGTGAGAGTTTTTGAGGCTTTTGCATTGAGTTCTCTCTTATTTGTTTTTATCTTCAGCTTTTTAATTATTTAAAAGATCATTTGCGTTTTCCATATTTGTATTGGCTCGTCTTGTCGATTGCTTATGACGCTTTTTATTATGCCTAACTTTTCAAGTTCAGAGAGCTTTTGTAGAATTTGTTTTTCGTTGACGCTTTTTCCCATCGCTTTTCTGATGTTTTTTGCTATGTTGCCTAAGGTGGACGGTTCAATTTTTTCTGTTTCTCGAACCGCATCCACTATTTGCCTGTTTTGAGTGGAGAGTTTTTGGTAGGCGTTTGTGTTGGCTCTTCTTTGTCTTCTGTCTTCTAGATGGTAGAAGATAAGTGTAGCGATTAGTATTGTGCTGGTTGCTGTTGCGAGGTTTGCGCCGTTTTGAGATATGAGCATGGTTACCTGTGACCATGCTTTGATGGGTTGCCAGTAGGTTGTGATTGCTGTTGCGATGGGGATCATTTGATTCTCGATGTCTGGCAAGTCTTCTATGCTTTCTGGATACGTTATTAAACTGATTTTTACGTGTTTTTGCTGCGAAGTCGAGTTTACGGTGAAGGTTGCGGTTTCGTACCAGTAGAGCACTGCTTGGGTTTCGTTTGTGGCTATGTATTGGAATACGAAGTAACGGCTTATTATTGGCGGATTTTCCGCTAACTGAATGTCCTTTAGTTCTATTTGAGTTACTTTGGGTTGATATCCTTTTGTAAGGGGCCAAGTTATGAGGCAAGTTTCCCATCTATGGAGAGATGAAAGTGTGGAGGCTATTTCAATGGCAACCCATACGGGTTCCTTTGACTGGTTGATAGGTGAGTAGAAGTAAATTAGTGACATGTCTTGTTTGGCTTTTTCCTCGAATTCCGTGTCTCGATACCAGAAGATTAGGGTGTAATCGGGTACTTGTGGTAAAATTGTTGTTGAAAATTGTTGACCTGAAGGCGTATCAATTATAATTAGGGGGGACGCCTCTGTTAGGGCAAAAACTGGCGCTTGAATCGACATTAACAATATTATGCTGGCTGTTATTGCGACTATTTTAGCAATGTCGACTTTTCTAATTCTTAGAGCTTGTGGTTTAAGGATCCTGCCACATGAATGACAAAAGTCTTGTTTGGTTTTTGGTTTCGGGTTACATAAGGAGCAATCTTGTGCAGTATTAGCGAATATTTGGGTTTTGAATATTTTTTCCGATAAGGCTAGTAGCAGTAATGTGCCTAGAAATATGAGTATCCAGCCGCCTAGTAGGTGGAATGCTTGTAAAGCCAAGGCTTCGCCGTAATGGTAGCCTAATATTAATATAATCGTTATGCGGATGATGTTGAGGAAATAGACTAGAGGCAATCCCACTAGGATTAGGGCGATTTTTTTCCATGTTTTGTCTCGGATTATGTAGGCGATGAAGACGGCGAATATTAGGAAGCCGATGATGCTGTAGATGCCTGAGCAGGCTATGTCTACGGTAAATGGCATTGTCGAGCCGTCTGGTCTTGTGATGATTATTGTTGGGTTGCCGCTTTCGCTTGTAATTGAGGATGGCATGCCAAACACGTTTACAATTCTGTTGGCGGCTTCAGAGCTTATCACTGAGAGGGTTGCGCCGAAAGTGTATAGTATTTCGTTTGGGGGCGGCATTAGAAATAGAAGGAAAGCTACTGGAAAGGCTAGTTGCCTTAAGGTTTGTGGGTTGAAAAGGATTAGGGTTAATCCGGCTGCAAATATTGGTAGGCTAAGCATGTGATACTCTAATGGCGTGAACGTGTAGGAGCCGTGCCAGTAAAGTAGTATTGCAGTTACTGAGAGTAGTGTTCCAGCAATTGCTGCCAAGTGTCTCGTTTCTTTTGGCTGGTTTTTGTTTTCAAGCGGGATTACTGCTCTTAGCATTTTTCTTTTTCTGTATATTAGATAAGCGAATAAGAATGGTATGGCAAGTATGTGGCTTGTTATCTCGCTTTGTAAGGCGTCGTTGAACAGTATTGTAAGGTCTTGGCTTAACAAGGCTACGGTAGCTATAGCAATTGCTGCGATTTTGGCGGCTAACGCAATTTGAGTTTTTTCTGGGCGTATAAAGAGTTTTTTCAGCATCTCCTTCAATCTCTATTGGAATGTGTGTGCAGCGGTTTGGAAAACAGAGTGTTCAATCATTCAATCTGTGATTACGTAAGGTGGTTTGAAAGCTACACATGGCTTACATTCAGATTTTGGCTTCTTTTTTTGCAAATTATCACTGCAAAAAGTATTGTCAACATCATTAACAGCGGTATAGGAACTGAAGGAAACTCGGGAATCACCGTGTTCTCAACTTCGATGATGCTGACTTGAACATCGGGTTGACCTGGAAACAAGATTGTCGGATAGCAGATGACTGCCAATGTTTGGCCATATCCTGGAATGAAGCCGTCGCCATTTGCAAGAGCATCGTTGATAATATCCCAAGCAACGGTGCTTGTTGGAGCATAATTACCGTCCATGTGTATAAAGTACCATATTGCTTGTTGAATGTCCTGAGCTGTTCCTTGCTTGTGGTTCAGGATATAGTTGACCATATCCCATTCCTCATCTGCCAATTCCCCAGGAGGATCGATGCTTGAATACAAAAACACTTGATGAGTTGCAGGACTTCGCGCCATTTCTGTTCTTATGTCGACGCACCAGCCAAAGTACGTTCCGTTCGTTACATCATAACCTGAAGGAACGTCCATCAACTTCGTGTTAAAGTAACTTTCAGTGCCGTTGCTTACTTCAATTCTAACTGGCATTGAGGGCAGGTTCAACCCAGTGTCGGCGGCAGCAGAATTACTAATTAGAAGCAACGAAAGCGTAATGAAAATTACAAAGCTTATTGCAAGACCCTCTTTCGATTTTCTAGTTGCCCTCATTTTTCTGTCTCCCAAATTTGAAAATGGGACAAAGAATAAATAAGAGTTCTTTTTTGTTTGAACATATTCTTTAAAACGGAATATACTCGCTTGTATTGTAGCTATGCCAGTAAAGCAGTATGGCAGTTATGGTTAGTAGTGCTCCTGCAATCACTGTTAAATGCTTGTTTCTTTTGGTTGGTCTTTGTCTTCTAGTGGAATTACTGCTCTTAGCATTTTTCTTTTGTGGTAGATTAGTAGTAATGGTATGGCAAGTAAGTAACTGGTTATTTCGCTTTGCAGGGCATCATTGAATATTATTGTAAGGTCTTGAATAAAGAGGACGATTGTAGCTAAAAGTACCGTTGCTGTTTTCAAGCCTAGTGTTATGTGAACCTCTGTGAGTCTTGACGACAGCTTTTCTAGCATTTGGTTCTCTTTTTAGCACGAGTTTTTTTATGGAGGTCTAGTATGGCATGAATAATAAGTGTTGTTTCTGCAGCAAAATGTATCAAGTACACGATTTCCAGATTGTCTTTGCCGGGGTTTGTATGTGCCGTCGAGAAGTTTGGATTTCATAGTATTTTCTAAGGATATTGCTCGCAATATTGAATGTGATTGTTTGTGCAGCGCAATTTTCCCGAACAACACACTTTTGCTGCCGCGTTAAGGGTATGTCATTCGACGCGCACCTTTTTGGCCCTGCCATTATTTTCTCTTAAGAGACAGAATAGTAAGTTTAGCACACGCTCTATAGACATTTTATTTCATAGTAGTACGTAATTGTTCCTAGGTCAGTTAGGCTTTTGATATCTTGATGCAGTCTATACTTGGCGCCCGAGTTCTGCGACTTGTTTCTGGTTTTTACATTATTGGCTAATGTGAAATCAAAATCATTTTTAGCTAGCGCACGAATCGTTGAAGCCAAACCTAGCCTTGAGGCCTTGGCAGAAGTTTCCCAAAGATCTCGCCTTCCGGTGTACTGAGTTTTGCGAGTAGAGGCTTGACATCCATGCCCAAGTGGTTAAAGAGCAAAATCATAACCCTAAGGTGGCTTTCCTGCAAGGCGTTCAGCGTTTTCTCAAATCTTGAAAGCTTTCCATCCAATTCTTTCACGTGTCCACTTAGGGCTTCAACGCGGCTTCCCAGCTCTTTCACCATCCCAATGATGTCTTCTTGGACCATCGGAGAAAGATAGCCTTTGAGCCTAACGTAGGTTTTCCAAGCCTTCTCGGCGAAGCGGGGATTCTCTTCTGTTTCCTTAACGACTTCTGCAGGCAACTTTCCTTCGTCGAAAAGCTTGAACAGCAATGAGTACCTTCGGCTCTCAGCCTTCTCTTTTTCCAGCTTGGCATGTTCCTGAATGTTTTCCCTGAGAGTCCGTCCATCCTTTAGGATTTTGGCCAGATCTCGAAAGCTCATACGGTACTTCTTAGCGAGCTGCCTGTAGCTCATTCCAGCTCCATAATCGGTTTTAATTTGTTCGATCAGATTTTCATTCATGACTGTTACCTTCGCTACCCTGCTGCTTTATGTATCGACTTTATTTACAGTGGCTTATATATTATTTTATGCTTCAAAAGCGTGTTCCTGCTGTAGTTTCTAGAGCGTTCAGTAGCGAATTTTGATGGAAATTTTTTTCCACCCTGCCGCCATCCGTATTGTTTTGCACCTGCATAAGCCCGTTAAATGGTTTTTCAAAACCTTTTCATCACAGGATGCAGATCAAAAAATGGGGAAGGTGGAAACATTGGTTTCAACTATATTTGTGAAACCTAAGGTGTCTAGAATTTCGAGTAGTTTAGGCTCTGCAGCTTGTGTTTGGAGGATAAGACCATTTGTCAAATAGAACAGTAACGGCAACATGATTAATGGCATGACTAGCCATTTCTTGTGAACAGAGTGCATGAAACTCCCTTCTCCTTACACGATAATCTTGCGTAACAAGTTCTACTGCTTGTTCGCTTGGTTGTTTTGGTTTCAACTGATTTGGAAGTTGCTGTGGGTAGCCCGCATGTTTTTTGCGTCGCGCACACTTGGACAAATCGGTGCAAGTGCAAGCGAAATTTTTACATGGGATTTGTTTCTGATGTTTCTTTGTTTTCAAGGCGATTTGATTTTGCGGTTGATGTGTATTTTTGTTGAGCGCTTCAACGATAAGGTTTATTATAACTTAACACGTGATATGAACTGGTCGAGAATGTACTTCAATAAGAAAACTTCTGGAGCATTCACCGGGCTCTTCATCATAGTTTTGGCGACTGTTTGTTTTTTCGGTAGGTCAGATGGTTCATTGATGTCGAGTAATACGAGTGTTGGTAGCGTGGGGTTAGTTAAGGCTGTAACGCGTGAAGAAGCGGTGCAGTATGTCTCCGGAGATAAGATTTTTGATGGAAATGGAAGTGAGGTTATGTGGAGGGGAGCTGGAGGAAGTTATCTCTTTCACGCCGGGGACCGTTATCAAGAGGCTTGGCAGCTGCATCTTTCAGAGATTCAAGCTATGGGATTGAACACGATTAGGTTGGCTTTTGCCTTCGCTGATAGCGCCCCGAACCAGGATTACGGGGTTCCGTCCGCAGATATTCTTGATTTTGATAGGATGGATTGGGTTCTCGACTTTCTGAGTAAGTATAGTATTAAGGGGATTTTGGATTTGCACAACTATAATGATATGTTTAGGGATTTTGGCTCGCAGAAGCTTGTTGATAATTGGCGGATGGTAGCCCAGCATTATCGTGGTGATTCTCGCGTAGTGGCTTACGAGTTGTTTAACGAGCCTGGCAGTTCCACATGGGCTCCTTCGGTTAAGTCAAAATTAGATGTTGCTAAGTTTTATGCGAATCTTACTGATGCAATTCGCGAAGTAGATCCTGATCATATTGTTATTTGGGAGTCGCAGCCTTACGTTCCGCCTTTGGAAGAAATTGTGGATTATTTACGGCCAAATGTGGTTTTTACGTTTCACAGGTGGTGGACAAACAGCAAAGACGAGTTTTACGTTTGGACGCCTGAGCAACTTTCTTACATGTCTTTGGCGTATGCTGTGGAGTATCGGAAGAGGCTTAATGTTCCTTTTTGGTTTGGAGAGTTCGGGGCTAATTCTCCTTTTAATAGTTCTAATCCAGAGTGGCTTTTGACTGAGCAGCATTTGTGGCGATGTGAAGAGCAGGTTGTTGGATGGAACCTTTGGATGGGAAGAACTGACATCAATAAACCTTGGAACTATTATTTGTCATTCTTCCCGTTAAAAGTATTCAATTATAATCTTGTCCGCCAGCCTTGGAATCCGCCGAGCCCAAGCTTTGTAGGATATGTTTTGGACTGGAAAGGTACGGATAGGCTTGAGCCATATCGGATTGAGTTGTGGCATAATGGCGATTATGTCACGTTGAAGCCTGGAATTGTTGTCCGAGTTATTGTGAACCATAAATTGTCGGATGGCACGGTTGAAGTCGTGTCTGACCAGGAATGGGCCTTAAAGGAAGAAACAACAATCAAGAATGTTGAGGGCACTGCGGAATTTCCCGGAGACTGGAACACCCAAATTTTTCCTGTTGGAATGTGCGATTTTATATCTTAACTTGCAATAATAAGATGGTTAATACGATAGTTTTATGATTTAGGTTTGAAAAGGTTTAAGATGTTTTTCCGTAATCTCTCGCAACTGCGATTATATCTAGAATGTCTATGCATCCGTTTTTATCTAGGTCGGCAATTTCGTTCCAGTTTGTGTCTCCGGGTTTGTTGCCAAAGGCTTTTGCCACTATTGCGATGTCTATTATGTCTACAACTCCATCTCTGTTAAGGTCTGTTGGTAAAAATGTCTGGTTTTTTCCTTCAAAGGTTATGTCGAAGCTGAATTCTTTTATGTTTGTTATGTTTTGTTTTACTTCGAGTGTTAGTGTGATTTTGGCAGCTTTTTGAGGTTCTATTGTTGCGTTATTGGGGGTGCATGAAAAAGTTAGAAATTGACGCGCCTCTTCTGGATTCCAGTTTATGGTGCTTATTGTTAGAGTTATGTTTGTATTATCTTCGTTTCGTACATAGAGTGTTATGCTTTTGTTTTCGCCTGGTGATAGCATCCCCCAACTTATTGATGTGACGGTGCTTGTACAGTCTTGGTTCCAGTAGACCCCTATTTGGGTTGTTGTTGATATTGCTGAGGCGTTTTGTATCATTTTCTGTTGAAATAATATTTTTTTGGGCTATGAGTATGGTTAGTATTGTGAGGATTAATGTTGAAATTTGAAGTGTTTTTGAGCTTTTCAGCTCTTTTTCACCAGTTTTGGAAAGGTCGGAACTGGGATATTACTTTTTTGTGTTGAGACTGGCTTGTATGGTGTGTGTTTTGCCAACTGCCAGTATTTAGATGCTTGCTAATATGTCTAAAATAGAAATGGGATGAAGTTTTAGATGCGTTTGCGTTTTGTTGTGTGGAATGCCCCGAAAGCTGCGAAACATCCTGCTAAGCCTAGGATTGTGCCTAGCCAGTATTCAGGGATTATTAGAAGCCCAGCTGTGTTTACTATGTCGTTGTCGTCTAATGCATCAACGCCAGCGTCGTAGTTGCCGTTGTCGTTTACGTCGATTAAGACGTCAAACTTTCCAATGTTTAGGGGCTGTTGCCAAGCGACTGTTGGAGGGATATTTCCGGAAGGGTCTGAGGTCACGCTGGTTTTCGTGCCTGAGATTCGTGCCGGAATTGGCATGCCATCTGTCCATGTTACATCGCTGACCACGTACATGTTATAGGTGGTGGATGGTGCAAAGCCTGTTCCGTTGATGTAGACAGTCTCGCCTGGAATGAAGCTGTCCTTCTTGGCTCCTGACGAGTTGCAAGTTTCAATAACTGATGGGATTGGAGTCCAAGGCTTCATGAGCGGGTATCGGTCTATGTTGTAGCCGTCAATTACGTATGGTGTGTCGCCTATACTGTCGTTTCCAGGCTGGTCTTGGTTGGGGCCGTTTTTCTCGTCGACGCCTGTGTAGTCGCTCCAGTGGTTTCCGCCAGATGGATAGCCGTTGTCCCAAACATTCGCCGAGTCTGAAGAACAGACTTGGTTGGTGTTGTTGAAGCTGTTGTGATAGAAGTTGTTGCTGGGAGAAAACCAGTCGAGCATAATGCCGTACTCGTTGTTTGTTATGTTATTTCCAGCTATAATGTTGCTTGAGGACTCGGCTAGCTGGACGCCGTTCCCGTTGTTTGCTATGTTGTTTCCGTTAATGCTGTTGCTGGAGCAAAACTCGAGATAGATGCCGGCCCAGCCGTTTGCCGTTATATTGTTTCCGCTGATGCTGTTACCAGAAGAATAAGTGAGACTGATGCCCCACCCTTCGTTTGCTGTTATGTTATTTCCGCTAATGCTGCCATAAGAAGAGGTGAGGTAGATGCCGTGCCAGTTGTTTTGTATGTTATTTTCGGTAACGCGGATGCCGGAACTGCTGAGAGAGATGCTACCCCAGTTATTTGCTATGTTTTTTCTGCTAATGCTGGCATAAGAATACGAATCGATCCAGATTTCATGATCTAATGTCGTAATGCCAAAATGGAAAGTCATAATCCTTGTGTTTTTGATTGTTACGTTACTTCTTCCAGCTAGGATTATTCCTCTGGAGAAAAATGTTCCTGACCCTTGAACTGTGTATCCATTTCCGTCAATTATTATGTTGTCCCTTTCTACAAAAATTCCATCGTCAGAAGTTGTAATATTTCCTGTTAGCGTGTATGTTACATTGTCTATGGTTGTGATTGGTGTGTCTGGCGGGTCTACTGAGCCGTCAGCCCTTATGTAAATTGTTCCACCTGCTTTAACTGGTTGAAGGTTAGAAGCCAACGTTAACATACCCGTTAATAGCAACGTTAGAATTATTCCAGTAACTGCCTTCTTCATTTTCTTTCTCCTAAACTCAGCAATTTATTACTGTTGTGCGACCTGATTGCCTGCTAGGTTTATGGTTCTTTTACGATCAGCGTCCATTGATGTGATGTTTGCGTTTCATTGTCTTTCACTACGACGGTGATGGTGTAGGTGCCTGTTGGATAGTTTGTTGAGTTAAACGTGTAAGAGGATGTATAAGTGCCAGTTTGGTTTTGCACTGATGTTTCGTTCACCCACCATTCAATTGTTAATATGTCCCCGTCAATGTCTGAACAAGTAACGTTGAATTCCTTAGATTGTCCCTTGGATATAGTTACGTTAGCTTCTGTCGGGTCGTAGTAGTCAATTTGTGGCGGGCTGTTTTGTATTGTTACGTTTGGTGAGGTTTGGGGTTGGCCAAAGTCTGTTCCATCTGATGGTCTTACTGTGAAGTACCAGATTTCGCCTTTTGTTGTGAAGTTGCTTGGAACAATTAGGGTGTTGTTTAGTTCTTGTACGGGTATGCCGTTTCTGTACCATCTTATTTCGGTTAGTGTTGTGTTTTCTGGGTCTCCGTCTGGGTCGAAGTATGTATAGGTTGCTGTTAGGTTGTCGTTTGTTTTTGGCGTCGTTGGTGTTATTGTGAGGTCTTTTGCTATAGGTTTGTTGTTTTGGCCTATTGTTACTGGGTTTGAGGTTTTTGTTGTTCCGTCTTGGTGGCTGTCGGTGGGTGTTACTTCGCATCGCCATATATCGCCTTCGTTGAGTTCTGCTGCGACTATTGTTGAGCTGTTGCTTAGACCGTCTTTGGTTTCGTTGTAGCGTTGAAGGATTTGTTGTGGTGTGAGGCTTTTTGGGTATATGCGTACTTCGTCTATTTTGCCTTTGAAGTAGTCGAACCATCCTATGTATAGTGGGTTTATTGTGCCGCTTGGTTGGATGTTATAGTTTAGGGTTGTTGATTCTGAGGCTGTTTTTGTGGCTACTGCTGTGCCGTTTACGTATAGTGTCATCCCTACGCCTTTCTTGTATGTGAGGACGACATGGTACCATGTGTTTAGTTGTAATGGTGTATCGTAGGTTATTTTGTTGTGGCCGCTTATCATTGGGTTGCCTGTGACTGTCCATATGCTTGCGAAGATTTTGTTTCCACTTATGCCTATTTCGTAGCTGGGTATCCTGGCTATGGTTCTTGTGCCACTTTGGCTTGCTGTGAGGTATATCCAGTGTTCTACGGTGATTTCTGACCATTGTCCTCCTCCGTCTAGGGTGTTGCTTCCTGGAATTTCTATGAAGCCTCCGTTGAAGTTGTAGGCGCCACCCACTATTCCATTGCTTGCCCATGTGGCTCCTCTTATTATTATGCCGTTGCTGTTGTAGCCTGAGTAGTCTTTGACTGTTGTTGTGCTGTTTGTGTCGAAGGGCATGAGTAGGTTTGTTATGGAAGTGTCGTTTCTATACCAGTTGTAGATGTTTGTTACTTTGTCGCCGTCCGGGTCGGTAGTTGATTGGTTGTAGCAGATTATGTTTCCATTTTCGCCTAGTAATAGGATGGGAGTGTCTTGGGTTGGTGGTTTGCTTGGGAGTGTTGTGAAGGAGAAGGTTATGTTTGTCCAGTGTGTTCCGTCGGTTACTTTTACTGTCCATGTGTAGGTTGTGAAATATTCAAGGTCGCTCACGTTCACTGTAAATCTGCCGTTGCCAACGTTTATGCCGATGTCGGAGCCATCTTCGGTAATAATATCTGGGTCTGCTGTAACTGTGAAGTTCATTGGTTCGCTTTGGCAGTCTGTTATGTTAAAGCTAAGTTCTGAAAGTGATGGGGATATGTGAGTCGCTTTATTTGGTGGGGAGGGGGCGAAAACTACAGGTGCTTCAGGGATGGTTTCTTCGCTCTTAATAATGTAGAATGTTGTTGGGTCTTTTTGGTTGTTGTAGCTTGTTTGAATCCACGCTGCTGAGCGGGCGATGTTTGAGATACGCACTTCGTCGATGGCGCCGTTAAAGCGTTCACTTCCATAGAGGTTTGAGCCCAAATAAAGAGGTCTACCCGTCCAGTCAGGCGCTCCGGTCACTGCGGCTTCCTTAATTTTTACGCCGTTACAGTAGGCAATGGCGTATGTACCATTCCACGTTAGGACAATGTGATTCCAAGCATAACCCGAAGTGAAGACGCCTGTGCTAAAGCTTTTTGCTTTTGAGTTCCAAGACAGGCTAAGCGACCAATAGTCTGTGCTAAGAGATGACTGACCACCCCATATGCCTGTAGTAGTCGTGGGGCCAGTGTTGATGTATTTTGTCCAAGTAGTCGACGAGTAAGACGATGGCTTAAGCCACAACTCAACCGTAATAGCAGAAGTGGGCAAAAAGCCTCCAGGAACTCGTTCATAACCGTTGCTAGTAAAGGCATCTGCGCCATCTATCTTCCCTGCAAGGGCTTTGCCTATGCTGCCAGAAAGTGTTATATTGTTGCCTTTGCTTGTAGAGTCATATCGCGTTCCAGATAGTTCCTCCAAATGCTGAACCATGACGTAGCCGGAATCCCACACTATAGCTGGTTTTTGCTGGTCTTCTACGCCAGGATTGCCGTAGTACATGTAGATTGTTGTGTCGGTCGTTGAGGAAATCTGGGGAACGTTTACCCAGGCGATTAGACGCCCAGCAGTGCCGTTGTAGAGCTCTGTTTCATGGTCGAGTCGGTTGTTGTCCGCATCGGTGAAAATGATGTCACCGCCGTTTGGTTGAGCTTTAATTGCCAAGTCAGCGTCAGTGATGCTTATTAGAACTGGGAGATTTGACAGGTTGGCGCTTACTTTAGTGTGATCAATTGCGATTTTCTTGCGGTATTTCCAGTCTGCATTCCCCCATGGCGAAAGGGGTTCTGTAGTGAAAGTGTATGTTTTGTTGGTCCAGTGTGTGCCATCCGTAACGCTTATGGTCCACGTGTACGTTGTAGAAGGTGCAATATTACCGATTGAAATTGTGTACCTTCCGTTGCCAATGTTGGTTCTATTGTCAGAGGCTATGTGTGGATTGGTTGTGACGGTATAGTTCATTGGGTCAAATTGGTAGTCTGTTAAGGTGAATTGTAGTTCAGATAACGAAAGCGGTACGTCTGTTGCAAGGTTTGACGGATACGTATAGAAAATTAGTGGCTCCTGGCTTGTCAACAGTGGCACGTATTCTGCAGCTCCTCGCCTGTATTCACTGTAGAATTGTACTTCGGTTCTCGGTCTTTGGGCTGGCTTTCGTGCGGGCGTGTCGTAAGCGTATATGTAGCCGCCTTGGCTTGAAACAACTATCTCTGTATATCCATCTCCGTCAATATCTTGCGCGACAGCATAATTTAATATTCCACTGAGCCCAGTTATACCATCTATTACGCGGTATGTTCTGTCGAAGATGAATATGCCTTTATAGTTGCATGCAATAATTTCCATGACGCCATCGCCTGTTACATCGGCGACTTGGGGACCGTAGAAAGATTTTCCGAGGTACATTCTTGCGTCTTCCTTCCATGCCACCAAGTCCCAAATAACGATATCATCTGAGGCAAACTGACTGACGGGATCAAGCGGATCATCATGGGGATCAGCCACCAAGAGTTCAAGGTTTCCGTCGCCGTCTATGTCGTAGACTGATGGTTGATAGTGAGTTGGTAGAGCAGTTAGACCGGCTTCACGCTTTTTAATTATGCTTCCATCAGTCGAGTTTAGGACAGCTAGTCCCCCGTTCAGGTCGCCTATGATAACATCAAGTATTCCGTCGCCGTTAACGTCAGCGAGCATGGGTATTTGGCTGCTGCATAAGATGTCTGGATGGCTCCATCTTAGAGTCAAGTTCTTAGCCCAGTAAGATTGAACTCCTTTGCCATAGTCGTTATCTCCATATTGAGCGCTGTTCAAGTACATGTCTCTGTCACCCATGTAAAGCTCGAACTCGCCATCTCCATCCGTGTCTCCGATTGACAAGCCGCCTGCGCATGGGCGCCACGTAAATGTTTGATTCAGTATTCTTCCGTCATAGCTTAGGGAGGTTAGTCTTCCAGTGCCCTTTAGGCCCTTATAGAT
>Ga0315280_10004501_pt1 | contig 20519 bp, 14 predicted proteins | sample YL17G06_40_MG_FD_203697 | JGI IMG/M metagenome (GOLD analysis project Ga0315280, IMG submission 203697) | Sediment microbial communities from Yellowstone Lake, YNP, Wyoming, USA - YL17G06_40 | ecosystem: Environmental > Aquatic > Freshwater > Lake > Sediment | place: USA: Wyoming | collected... | reverse complement strand
GTCGGTGGCCAGCAGAACCGTGCCGGCGCTTCCGACGAGCCAACACACGGTCGCCGTTGGTGCGGACCCGGCAAGCAGGCTCGCCGAAGCGTGATACGACTGCAGATTCCAGGTGACGCCGCCGTCGCTCGAGCGCGAAATGCCGCCGGCGGATTCGAGGCGCCAGCGGATCGACTGGCCGGGCGCGACAATGACGACAGGCGTCGCAGCGAAGAAAGCGCGTTCGCCGATGCGAACGGACTCCGCCCTGAGCTGGGCACTTACCGCGGTTTTCGCCTGGGTGGGCGGGGGAGTGGCCGCTACCTTGACGGACTCAACGCGATTCAGGACGACGGGCGCAGCCGTGGGCGCGGCGAGGGGAGCGGCCTGGGCCTGCGCCTGGGGCGTGGGCGTCTGCGCGACCGCCTGTTGACCGAGCGCCTGCTGGCGGAACTGCGCCACATTTCCGGCGATGCCCGGGCTGACCTGCGACGGCTGGTTCTGGCGCGCCTCGACCTGGGGAGCCGCGATCCGTTCCGTGGGGGCGGCGGGCAGATGCCGCGCAGGCGTGGTTGGCCGAACCTCGTCGCGGGTGGTTGCGGAAGCGGCGTCCGCGCGCGCGACGCGCTTCGCAGCTTCCGCGGGGCTGCTCTTGACGGGCGTCGCCGGTTCGGGCACCGCGGTCCGGGCGGAGGAAACCGGCCGGTTCTCCGCAACCGGGGGCCGCGCGACGGGCAATTGCTCCGCAACCGGAGCTCGCCCTGCCATCGACCGGGCCGTGCCGGCCGGCTGCGGCACAAGCATCGTAGACCTGATGCCAACATACAGGAGGACAACAACGGCGACGCCGACGGCGGGCACCGCCCAACGGAGCCATGCGACGGACGGTCGAACCTTCGCCACCGGGCTTGCGGGCACCAACGTCGATCCGGCCAGCGCAAGCGCGTGCTGGCATCGCAAACACGCGGACGCATGCCGCTCGACGGCTTCGCGTTCGGGCGCGGACAAACCACCCTCGACGTAGGCAGCAAGGTCGCCGGCCTGCGGGCAGGCGTCGGCCGCGCCCGCCGAGGCACGCAGCCCGGCGCCGAGCATGCGGTCGATCGCGGCGTCACGGTCCCGGTCGCGTTTCACGATGCCTCCAAGGTAACTGTTTGGCGCTCCGACGAGCCCGCCAAACAGTTACTAGGTACGAACGAATTCAACGTCATCTCTTGCACAACTGGTCCCTGGTGCCTGCCGGGCGATGGCCCCTGGGTCCCCGGTCCCTGGTGCCCCTGATCCCTGATCCCTGATCCCTGTTTTTCACGTCGCCTGATCCAGATCGGGCGGAAGGGCCCGCGCCAGATCGAACGCCGGATCCGATCGCGCATACTCGAAACACGCCGCCACCTGCGTCTCGTCAAGGCCGTATTGCTCGCGCAGCCGGCGCTCCACAGCCTGCCGAATCTCCTGCCTCGTCCGGTCGAGCCTGCGCGAAACCGTCGCCTCCGACTCGGCAAGCACGCGGCCCACGGCGGCAAGCTTCATCTGCTGCGTGTAGTAGAGAGCAAGCCGCAGGCGGTCGCGGGGCGGCAGGCTGGCGAGCGCTGCCGCCAGCGCGGCTCGCACCATGGGGAGGTGGCGATCGCGATCCACGTCCGGTTCGTCCACTAGCGCGGCGACCTGCCGTGCCCGTTCACCTTCCGGCAGCGGTTCGAACCGCCTGGCCTCGCGAACGCGGTCTACGACGCGCTGGGCGAGCACCGCGCGAAGCCATCCGGCGATCGTGCTTCGGCCGTGGAAGTAATCGAACAACGACCGCCGGCCGCCCGCTCGTTCCTCGACGCCGAACAGATCCGCGTAGATCGAGTCGGCAAGTTCGTGCGCGCCGCCCGGAAGGGCGCACGACGCGGCGGCCGACAGGAGCGCGGGTCGGAGCTCGCGGACGAAGTGTTCCCAGGCCGGTTCGCTGCCCCGGGCACAGGCGCACGCCAGCGCGAGGTCTTCCAGGTGGAGCGACTCGAGATAGGCGCGGATCTCGGACGGGGTGGGCGCCTGGCCGCGAAACCGATGGGTCGCGCTGCGCGACAGTGCTGCCCTGAAATCGGCGTGGGACAGATTCCAGCGGGCGGCTTTCGCCCGAAGATGCAGTCTCCGAACGAAATCCAGCTCGATGCGGAGCGCTGAAGCCTCGGCCGGGGCGCTGTCCACGCCACCATCCTACACCCCGGAGGTAGTGCAAAGTGCAAGGTGCAAGGTGCAGCGTGCGCGCGCACCGCGCACCTCGCACTTCGCACCAGAATTGAGATCTGCTTGAGCTCCGCCTCATGGTCGGGGCATACTTGGCTGCATTCCCCCGGAAATCCCGTTGGACTCAACAAGGAGAGATGGATGAACGCACGGCGCGTGTTGCGAACCGTTGTTGTGATCGCGGCAGTCGTGGCTGCGATCGGTGCGACTACCGTCATCACTCGAGCCGCCGAGAACGTGCTGAGTGCCGGCACCTACACGGCGAAGGTCAAGGCGCTCGTGTGCCGCGGGTGCGGTCCGCTGGTCAAGAAGACGATGGAAGGCCTGAAGGCGATCGAAGCGGCCTCGGTGGACCAGCAGACGAGCACCCTGGAGTTCAAGGTCAAGAAGGACAACTCGATCAAGGTGTCCGAGATCCAGACGGCGCTGAAAGCGGCCGCCGACAAGATGGGCATGGGGGCCGACTACACGCTGTCCGATGTGAAGGCGAAAAGCAGCCGCTAGCATTTCCTGCGGCCGCGAAGTACCGCTCGCTCGAGGACCAGGTCCAATTGACAAAAGTGTGATCATCGGGGAGCACGCATCGGCGTCTTCGGACAATTGACTGCCCGTTTGTCTCGGACGTAGTATCGCCTCCGCAACACCTCTTTTCCCCTCGCATGGTGCGCGGACCCGGCGCCAGCTGGACTGGAGAGCATCGCAGATCTCCAGAGCGCACGAAGGGGGCGGCATGATCGGCCAGACGCTGACACATTACCGCGTGGTCAAGCGGCTCGGCGGCGGCGGGATGGGCGTCGTCTACGAGGCCGAAGATCTCCGCCTCGGCCGGCACGTAGCCCTGAAAGTACTTCCGGCGCATCTCACGCAGGACCCGCAGGCCGTCGAGCGCCTGAAACGCGAGGCCCGCGCCGCGTCGGCGCTCAACCATCCGCACATCTGCACCATCTACAACATCGGCGAGCAGGACGGCCAGCAGTTCATCGTCATGGAACTGCTGGAGGGGCAGACGCTGCGCGATCGGATTGGCGGGCGTCCCATCGAAGAGGAGCATCTGCTCGACGTCGGCATCCAGGTAGCCGACGCCCTCGACGCGGCGCACGCGGCCGGCGTGATCCATCGCGACGTCAAGCCGGGCAACATCTTCATCACGAAGCGCGCGAACGCGAAGATCCTCGATTTCGGCCTTGCGAAGGAAGCCACACCTCGCGCGGCGGTCATCCCGGCCGGAGACGTGCCGGGGCAGGCGGCCAGTCAGGCGACCGCGCCGCCGGAAGAGCAGTTGACGAGTCCCGGCGCTGCGGTCGGCACCATTGCCTACATGTCGCCCGAGCAGGCAACCGGCGAGGACGTCGATTCCCGGACGGATCTGTTCTCGCTCGGCGTGGTGCTGTACGAGATGGCGACCGGGCGCCCGCCGTTTGCAGGCAAGACATCGGCGGTGGTCTTCGACAGGATCCTCCACGCATCGCCGGAGCCTCCGACGCAGCTGAATCGTCGCGTGTCGCCCGAGTTGGAGCGGATCATCGCGAAGGCCCTCGAGAAGGATCGCGATCTGCGGTACCAGAGCGCAGCGGATCTGCGGGCGGACCTGCAGCGGGTGAAGCGGGACAGCAGTTCGCGATCGGGGCACGCGGCGTTTTCCGCAGGCCGGGACACGGCGCGCGCCGGCACAGGCACCCCGCCAGGTTCGGCGGCGGAGCACCGAGCGCCATCGAGCTCATCCGTTGCGCTCTCGACGACGAGCAGCCGCATCCGCCGGTTGGCGGAATCGCGGCGCACGCGCCTGGCCGTGGCGTTGACGCTGCTGGCCGTCGTCGCGGGGGCCGCTTTCTTTCATTTCTTCGGCAGCCGTACGCCGGCGTTGACCGAGCGTGACTGGATCGTGCTCGCCGATATCCAGAACAACACGGACGACCCGTCGTTCGACGCCGCCTTGAAACAGGCGCTCTCCGTGCAACTCGCGCAGTCGCCGTTCCTGAACCTCTTTCCCGAGGAACGGATTCGAGGTCCGCATGGCACCCTGGCGTTGATGCAGAAGTCGTCGGGCGATCGCCTGACGCCCGCCATCGCCCACGAAGTCTGCCTGCGCGAGGGCTTGAAGGCGATGCTCGCCGGGACGATCTCCAGCGTCGGCACCACTTATTCGCTGACCCTGCAGGCCGCCAGCTGCACGACCGACGAGGTGCTGGCAACCGCGCAGGCGGATGCGCGAACCAAGGAGGAGGTGCTGCCCGCCCTCGGCAGCGCCGCGTCCGCGATTCGCGCGCACCTCGGCGAATCGCTGTCATCGATTCAGAAGTACGACGTGCCGATCACGCGGGCGACCACGTCGAACCTCGAGGCGCTGAAGCTGCTCAGCCAGGCGGACGTGCTGCGATGGGGCGGCCGGGAAGGCGACGCGATCCCGCTCCTGCAGCGCGTCGTGGAAATGGATCCGCAGTTCGCGCTCGCGTGGGCCCGTCTCGCTACTACCCTGAGCAACCTCGGAGGGGATCTGGACCAGCAGCGGGCGGCGGCCACCAGGGCGTTCGAATTGAGGGACCGCGTCAGCGAACCGGAGCGCTACTACATCGAAGCGCGCTACTACAGCTCTGTCGTCGGTGACACAGACAAGGCCATGCGTGCGTACGAGCTGTGGAAGACGACGTACCCGCGGGCAAACATCCCCCACGGCAATCTGTCGGTCGCCTATCTGGTCAGGGGTGAACTCGAAAAGGCCGAGGAGGAGGCGCGCGAATCGATGCGCCTCGACCCGAACAACTACTTCTCCTATAACCAACTCGCGTCGGCGTGCATCGGGCTGAACCGCCTGGACGAGGCGCAGGCGGTCATCGAGAAGGCGCGCGCGCGCAAGATGGACGATGCGGCGCTGCACCTCTATCTGTACGACATCGCGTGGCTGCGCGACGACGGGGCTGCGATGAGCCGCGAGGTGGAATGGGCGCGCGGACGGCGGCAAGGCGGGTTCATCATCAACGAGCACGCAAACGCGGCGGCGGCTGCCGGACGCCTGCGCGACGCGCGCCTCCTGCGCGAGCAGGCGCAGGAGATCAATCGGCGCAGCGGGCTTACCGAGATGGCCGCAATCGACCAGGCCATGATGGGCGTACACGAAGCGCTCGTTGGCAATCTGAAGGAAGCACGAACACTGGCCGACGGCGTGACGCGAACGCCGGTGCCTGGCGGCGTCCTGCCGCCTGCGTGGCGGTATTGTGGTCTCACCTACACGTTGATGGGAGCTGGAGATCGCTTGGCGGCCGTTCTCGCGAGGAGCGAAGCATCCGCCCGTCCGGGGACGCCTGCGACGATCGATAGCCAGATCCGGGCCGAACTCGCGTTGGCGCAGGCGGGCGTTGCGCTCAAGAGCGGCAACCCGGAAAAGGCGCTGGAGCTGCTTCGGCCGATTGCGCAATACGAACGGTTCTACGCGTACATGCTCATCCCGCAGTACATGCGCGGATACGCCTACCTGTCGGCCCGGCGTCCTTCGGACGCGGCAGCTGAATTCGAGAAGGTGATCGGCCAGCCCTACATCAGTCCAACCGCGCCCACCATCGCCCTCGCGCATGTCGGGCTGGCGCGGGCGCGCGCAGCTGCCGGCGGCGTGGCGCAGGCCCGCCAGGAGTACGACAAGTTCTTCGCGCTCTGGAAGGACGCCGACCCGGACGTGCCGATCCTCGTCGAGGCGAAACGCGAGTACGCCGCGCTTCCGCGGTGACGACGGCCTTACTTGCAGGGCTTTAACCCCGCCGTAACGCAGGGGCCTCAAGGCCCCTGCGACACGGCGGCCCTGAAGGGCCGCCCTACGATCCGGAGGACCCCGAGGTCGGCCCCGGTCCCACCACGCGGTGCACTTCCGCGTGTACCGCGTCCAGTTCCTTCTTCAGCACCGCGTAACGCTCGATGGCGTCGCGGCCGATCTTCTGATCGACGTTGGCTGTCATTCCCGCCAGGTACGTGATCTGCGCCTGCAGCCCCGGCTTGCCGTAACGCACCGGCTCGGTGAGCAGCGTCGCGGCGAGGGCGTCCACCTCCTTTGCCTTCTGTGCGTCTGTGCCGGTGGCGCCGCGCAGTTTCGTCTGGGCCTCGCGAACGCGCGTGGCGAGGGAATTGACCTCTGTCACCATCTCACGCATCCGCATGTTGTGATCGAACTGTTCCTTCAGATCCGCGACGGTCACGCCTTCGGCGGCGATGCGCGGGTCGATCAGCACCGTGAACGGCTGCGTCAGCGTCGTCGTGCCAACCGTGAGCTTCGCCTGGTAGCGTCCGGGCGGCGTCGTGATGCCCCCACTGTTGCGCACATCCCAGACGAAGCGATTGAATCCTGCGTTCCTGGTCACGCGCGGTGGCGGCCCGCCGCGGCCGCGGCCCTGCGGCACCATGTCCGGGTCTGCCTGGGCGGCCGCGCCGCCGCCCGCGCCGCCCCGCCCGCGTCCGCCGCCCGTCGCCGCCGGCGTTTCGCTGTTGTACGAGTTCACCGGCTTGCCGGTCGCATCGAGGATGTCGATCGTCACCGGGCCGGTGGACGAGGCGGGCAGGTAGTATTCGATGTTCGGGCCGAGCACCGCCGGCGCGACCCTCGTGCGGTAACCGTCGCGCGGCTTGTACAATTGTACAGTTGTGGCCGCCGTCTTCGGCGTGATCTGGTGGAGCGAGCTGATGTTGTCGAGAATCCAGAACGCACGCCCCTGCGTCGTGACCACCAGGTCCTTGCGGTGCACCTTGATGTCGGTCACCGGCACGTTCGGCAGGTTCAACTGGAACGACTGCCAGTGGCCGCCGTTGTCGAACGAGATGTAGAGGCCGAACTCGGTGCCCGCGTAGAGCAGCCCTTCGCGATCCGGATCCTCGCGCACGACGCGCGCCGGCGTGTCGGCCGGGATGCCGTTGGTCCCGTCCGTCAGCCGCTTCCACGTCTTCCCGTAATCGTTGGTCAGGTAGAGGTACGGCTGGAAGTCGCCGAGCAGGTAGCGGTAGACGGCGTAGTAGGCCGATCCCGCGCGATGCGGCGACGCCTCGATGTACTGCACGCGTCCGCCCGGCGGCAGATCCTTCGGGGTGATGTTCGTCCACGTCTTGCCGTTGTCGCGCGTGACGTGGAACGGGCCGTCGTTCGAGCCCACCCAGATGACGCCCTTCTCGAGCGTTGATTCGGTGATCGCGTACAGCGTGCTGTAGAACTCCTCGCCCGTGACGTCGCGCGTGATGGGCTCGCCGCTCACGCCCTGCGTACCGGCCGGCTTCGCCGTCAGATCCGGCGAGATCCTCTGCCACGTCACGCCCATGTTCGTCGTCCGGTGCAGGTACTGCGAGCCGTAGTACAGCACGTTCGGATCGTGCGGCGAGGTCGCCATCGGCGACACGCGCTGGAAGCGCAGGATCAGATCGCTGGCCGGGTTGCCGTAGAGCGACTGCGCGCCGATCCAGTAGTTCTTCTCCTGCCCCGTCTTCAGGTCCATCACGCCGTACTGCCCCTTGCACGACCCGTACACGATCTCGGGGTTCTTCGGGTGCGGCATGATCGGGCCGGTCTCGCAGCCCGGCCCGTTGCGCCAGTCCGTCAACGTGTAGGGCTGGGCCTGGCTGGAGATGATGATCGTGTTGCTGTCCTGCTGGGCGCCGTACAGCTTGTAGGGAAACTGGTCGTCCATCCACACGCCGTAGATCTCGGCGGTCGGCTGGTTCATCTGCGACGACCAGGTGCGCCCGCCGTCGAACGAGACGTTGGCGCCGCCGTCGTTCGACTGGACCATGGTGTTGCCGTCCTTCGGGTTGATCCAGATGTCGTGGTTGTCGCCGTGCGGCGTGCGCAGCGTGGTGAACGTCCTGCCCGCGTCGGTGGACTTGAAGAACCCTTCGGCGCCCGCGTAGACGACGTCGGCGTTGGTCGGGTCGGCGCCGAGCGTCGTGTAGTAGAAGGGCCGCTGGATCAGCGAGCCCTGCGAGTTCACCAGCGCCCACGTCTGGCCCGCATCGTCCGAGCGGTAGAAGCCGCCACCCGGCTTGGCCTCGATGAGCGCGTAGATGCGATCGGGCTTTGCCGCCGTCACCGCGAGGTTCCCCTTGCCAATCAGGTCGGTCGGCAGGCCGGTCGTGATGTGCGTGAACGTCTCGCCGCCGTCGGTGCTCTTGTAGAAGCCGCCCTCGCGCGAGCCGCTGATGATCGTCCACGGCTTGCGCTCGAGGTGCGACATCCACGCGTAGACGACGTTCGGGTTGCTAGGCTGCAGTTCGACGTCCATCGCGCCGACGCCGTCGTTGATGAACAGCGTCTTCTTCCAGGTCTTGCCGCCGTCGGTCGTCTTGAAGATGCCGCGCTCGGCGTTCGCCTTGAACGCGTTGCCGACGGCCGCCACCCAGACGACGTCGGGGTTCGTGGGATGGATGCGCACGGCGCCGATCTGCCCGGCGTCGTAGAGCCCCGCGAAGCTCCACGTCTCGCCGCCGTCGGTCGTCTTGTAGACGCCGCGGCCGGTCGAGACGTTGCTGCGCACCCCGTCGGAGCCCGTACCGAGATAGATGATGTTGGGGTTCGAGTCGGCGACGGTGATGCAGCCGGTCGAACCGAGTGGCACCTTGCCGTCGGTGATTGGCGTCCACGTCGCGCCGCCGTCAGTGGTGCGGAACACGCCGCCGCTGGCGACGCCCATGTAGAACGTGCGCGGCTGCGAGGGCATGCCGGTCACGGTGGTGACGCGCCCACCGCGCGACGGGCCGACCAGGCGATAGCGCATGCCGTCGAACAGCGCGGGATCGACGCTCGCCATCATCGGCATCTTCGCGGTCCGCCGCGCCGCCGGGTTCGTCGAGGCGGGCTGCGGTGTGCGCGTCGCGGGCGCCTGCGAGCTCTGGGCCAACGGATGTGCGACGGCAAAGGCGACCAGACCGACGACCGGAAGCAAGGTGGAGCGGCGCATGCTGATTCTCCCTGGCTGAGGTGTGCGTGCGGCCTCCGGTTATATCACAGCGGCCCGGCCAAGTGGCGGTCGGGACTCAATTCCCGAACGTCGAGCCATGGCCATGGACACGCGTCCGACCAAACGTGGATAATCGCGCAGGGCCAGTTCCCGGGTCGCCTCCGGAGGGGAACCATGCGCGACCGCATCCTCAGCGAGATCATCGGCGTCCCGGCACATCCTGCCGTTTCCTACGACGCGCTGATGCCGAGGAAGGTGAGCAACCTGCTCCTCGTCAGCAGCCTCTACGACTACTACACGTTCATCGAAGACGGCACGCTGTCGGAGTTGCTGGTCTCGGAGTTCCTCGACCTGGACCTGCGGTTCACGCCCTCGATTCAGCGCGTGTCCACCGCCGAAGAGGCGCTCGAGCGACTGAGGACGGAATCGTTCGACCTGGTCATCTCGATGACCAGGGTCGGCGAGATGAACATCCGCGAATTCGGCAGCGCGGTCGAGGAGATCTGCCCCCACGTTCCGGTTGTCCTGCTCGCCTGCAGCGCCCGGGAGCTGACGCTGCTGGCCGAGATGGAACGCGTCACGGGCATCGACGGCCTGTTCATGTGGCAGGGCGACGTCCGACTGTTCATCGCGATCATCAAGCAGGTTGAAGACCGCTGGAACGCCGCTCACGACGCCCAGGTGGCCGGCGTCAGGAGCATCATCCTCGTCGAGGATTCCGTCCAGTTCTACTCCTCCTACCTCCCGATGCTCTACAGCGAGATCTGGAACCAGACGCACGGGTTCGCCGCGGACAGCGTGACGCGCGGGCAGAAGATCATGCGAACGAGGGCGCGGCCGAAGGTGCTGCTCGCGCGCACCTACGAAGAAGCGGTTCACCTGTTCGAGCAGTATCAGGACAGGCTGCTCGGCGTCATCGTGGACGCGGCGTTCCCGCGCGACGGCGCGATGGACCGGGCAGCCGGGTTCCGCTTCGCGCGGCTGCTCCGGGCCCGGAACCCCGACATCCCGATGCTGATGCAGTCCGACGCGCGAAACGCCACGCTCGCCGCGTCGCTCGGGCTGCAGTTCGTCGACAAGAACTCCCAGCGCCTGCTCGGTCACCTGCGGGAGTTCATGCAGGAGCACCTCGGCTTCGGCGACTTCGTCTTCTCGCGCCCGGACGGCGGCGTCATCAGCCGGGCGCCCGACCTCCGTACGCTCGAATGGGCGATCGAGGCGGTTCCCGACGAAGACCTGGTGCCGAACGTCACGCGCAAGGACCTGTGCACGTGGCTCATCGCGCGGGCCGAATTCGGCCTGGCCGAGGCGGTGCGCGAGATCGCCGCGGACGGCGCCCTCGAGGCGCCCGCGATGCGCGCGCGGCTGCTCGAGACGCTGAGGAGCTCCCGCGAGCGTTCGATCGCCGGCGTTGTCGCCCAGTACTCCCCGCGCACCTTCGAGGGCGGCGGCGGGGTCGTGCGGATCGGAACCGGCTCACTCGGCGGAAAGGGCCGGGGTCTCGCTTTCCTCAACTCGCTGATCGACACCTATCACCTCGAACACCGTTTCCCGGGCGTCCGCATATTCGTGCCTCCGACCGCCATCCTGACGACGGCCGTCTTCGATCGGTTCATGGAATCGTCCGGGCTGCTTTCCTACGCGCTCGAGGAAACCGACGACGCGAGAATCACGCGTGCGTTCGTGGAAGCGGAGCTGCCGTCCGACGTGATGGAGAACCTGTGGGCGTTTCTCGAGTGGGTCCGCTATCCGTTGGCCGTCCGCTCGTCCAGCCTGCTCGAAGACGCCTCGTACCAGCCGTTCGCGGGCATCTACAAGACCTACATGATCGCGAACAACCACGAGCAGCCGGACGTGCGGCTGGAGGAGCTGGCGAATGCGATCAAGAGGATCTACGCCTCCACCTTCCACGCGGACCCGAAAGCCTACATGCGGTCGCTCCCGAACAGGCTCGAAGAAGAAAAGATGGCCGTCATCATCCAGCAGGTCGTCGGCAGGCGGCACGGCCCGCGCCTCTACCCGGACTTCGCCGGTGTCGGCCGCTCGCTGAACTTCTACCCGATGCCCGGCATGCGGCCCGACGAGGGTGTCGTGTCCGTGGCGCTCGGCATGGGCAAGACCGTGGTCGAGGGAAACCGGTGCGTGCGCTTCTGCCCCGCCTGTCCCCGCAAGCCGATGCAGTCGTTCACGCCGCAGGATTACGTCGACAACTCGCAGAGGAGTTTCTTTGCGCTCGATCTCTCCCGTTCGCGACTTGGTGCGAACGGGTCCGGCGACGTCGACTGCGACCTGGCCTCGTTCGATCTGCCGGTCGCCGAGTCGGATGGCACGCTGCTGCCCGTTGCGTCGGTCTATTCGCCCGACGAGGATGCGGTCCATGACGGCCTGTCGAGGACGGGCATCAGGCTCGTCACGATGGCGGGTGTGCTGAAGGGGAAGGCGTTTCCGCTCGCGGATGTCACCGCGTTCCTGCTGCGCGTGGGGGCCGCCGCCTCGTCGTGCCCGGTCGAGATCGAGTTCGCCGTGAACCTTGCCGAGCGCCAGCCGGCATGTCACGAGTTCGCCTTCCTGCAGATTCGGCCCCTCGTTCTCGGCTCCGAGGGACAGGAGACCCCGGCCGACCTGGACGCGGCCGGCGCGTTGTGCGTGTCGCACAAGGCGCTCGGAAACGGCGTGATCGAGGGCGTGTCGGACGTGGTGTACGTCCGGCCCCAGGCGTTCGACCGGTCTCACACGGCGAAGATGGCCGAGGAGATCGGCGCGTTCAACGCGAGGCTCGAACGCGCGAAGCGCGGCTACGTGCTGATCGGCCCGGGCAGATGGGGGAGCGCCGATTCCTGGCTGGGGATTCCCGTGAAATGGGCGCAGATCTCCGCCGCCCGCTGCATCGTCGAGACCGGCCTGGAGGAGATCCACGTCGATCCCTCACAGGGGTCGCACTTCTTCCAGAACATCGTGTCGTTCGGCATCGGCTACCTGACAGTGGACAATCGGGTGGCCGGGGATCTCGTGGACATGTCCTGGCTGGACGGGCAGTGGGCGGAGACCGAGACGCAGTACGTCCGGCACGTGGCGCTCGAAAAACCGTTGCGCATCTCCCTGAACGGCAGGACGAGCCTCGGCGTGATCGGAAAGCCCGTTTAGCTGGCAGGCGCAGAGCGGACGATTAGCCCGCCGCGGGCCGGGCTCCGCCTTCCGGAACGTCGCCACGGTCGTGGGCGCCGTCAGCGGAGCGAATGCACCACTGGCCAAGCCGCTCCGCAGTCGGGCAAAACTCCTCGGCGTTGCGCCGTTTTCCGAGCCTTCCCGACGGCTAGCGCGACGGTCCTGCAACGCCTTTCGACTGTCGCTCAAGGCGCCCTGAGCATCGTTGAAGGGCGCGGAACCCGTTCTGGCACCCCACGGCGGCAGCCGCTCAAGATCCTACACATCTTAGTAGCGACCGAGGGGCACTTGTGATCTGATAGGCCGCATGAGCGATCGACACAGACTCGAGGCGGCTGACGTGATCGCAGAGTTCGAGGGCCGAGATTGTCTCGGCCTGAGCCCGTGAAGTCACAGGGGCCGAGCTTGCCTCGGCCCCAACCGCGGAGACGTAGGGCGGACATCGAGGTCCACCGCAGCGCGGCGCTTCGACGCCGTGATCAGCAACGGCGGCGACACCAAGGCGGCAGGATCGACTGGTCATGCCGCCCGTTTTCTTAGGACGAGCCGATTGCGTCGAGCGAGTCGAGTCGCATAAGGCCCGTTCTGTCCGGTGCGGCCCGGAAGACCAAGGTGCGGTCACAGGGCGCTCCCCGCGCTTGCCTCCGACCGCCGGTTCGTCGCAGCGACATGGCCCTAATACGGCCTCAATACGGCCTATCAACGTCACATCTGGGAACCGGCGGGGCAAGCGACACGCGTCCTCTGCGGGTGCGACGCGGTCACTCGGCGGACCTCAACCGCTGCGCCACGTCGTCTCCGCAATGCCGCCACGCCGAGACCACGGTTGTTGCCGCACAGATGACGCACATGGACGCGACGGTCGTGAGGATGGCCCGCCACGGCGACAGCTTGAGCGGCATCATCTGGTTGGCCGCGCTTTGGAGCAGCCAGAGCTCGATCGGCACCGCCAGCAGCGCTGCGGGCCAGAGACGGTTGAACTCGCGGCCGAGCATGAGACCGATGACTCTCGCCGGTGACGCGCCCAGCGCCCGACGTACGGCGATCTCCTTCAAGCGGCTCGCCACAGAGTAGTTTGCCGCCACGCCGATGCCCAGCAGACCGAGAGGAAGGCCGACCAGCGCCAGAGTACCGGCCCACAGCGCGTAACCTCGCTGCTCGCGGAAGCACCGGTCACCGATACGGTTCAACGGCTCGATGCGGTCGAACGGCTGTTCGGGATCGAGCCGCGCCAGGCGTTCGAGGACGGCCGGCACCCGTCGAGCATCCGCGCGAACGTACAGGCAGAAGCGCATCACCGGTTCCTGCAATCGTGACACGTAGATCGCCGGGCGGGGCAGGTCGATGCCTTCACCGAAGCCCTGGTCTTCGACCACCCCGATGATCTCCCGCCGGCCGTGCCACTCGATTGTCTGCCCCACGACGTTTTCGTAGCCGAACGCCTTGCGCGCGAACGACAACGAGACAACGGCGACACCGCTGGCGCGGGCGCCTTCGGAGGCCCGGAAGACCCTGCCCGCCACGCGCCGCGCGCGCACGACGTCGAAGTACTCGGGGTCCACGTGCGCGCCGTACGCCCACATCACCCGACGTTGTTTGGGCAGCTGCACGAGGTAATTGGGGCGCCGCACCCCGGCTACTGGGATGTCGGAACTGGATCCCACTTCCAGCACACCTGGGATCAGGCGCGCTGCCTGCTCGAGCCGTTCCTGGTTGCGGAGGATGTCGGCCACCTCGGCGTTCGCGGTCTCCACCATCCAGCATTCGGCCACCAACAGGTCCGCGCGCGCGAGCAGCGCTTGTCCTCGCGGCAGAGTGAGGAACGCCGTCCACGCGGCCACGGCAGGTGTCACGAGGCTCAGGACGGTCAGCAACTGCACGCGCACCACGCCGCGCTGCCACTTCAACCCGAGAGGCCGCGATGCCTCTCGCGCCCCGCCCGCAAGAACGCCGCCCAGGAACATCCTGCGGCCCATGACCGCGACGACGGCAAACGCACACAGCGACGCCACCACCATGACGAGAAACGCGACCAGCAGGATGCCCGGTACGACGCCCGCGCCGCCACTCCATCGGACGACGGGCGACAACCTCGTCGTGGCGGCGTATCCCCACAACCCGAGGCCGCCCCCGCACATCGTTCCGCCAACAGTGAACGCCACCGCCTCCGCCGCCGGAATCGTCCACAGCCGGCGTCCGGTTGCCCCGAGTGCCCACCGGACCGCCAGGTGCCGCTGATGCTCGAGCGACCGCAGGATCAGGACGCCGGCTACGTTGACCAGCCCGATCGCCATCAGGAGAACGCTGAGCCATAGCAGCATGCTCGCACGGTTGCCCTGGACGCCGACCATGGCGGTCCGCACACTCTCGACAGCACAGCCATCCGTACGGCTCGTGCCGGACGCGCGCAGCGCCTGGCATGCTGCATCCGTCGCGTAGGTGGACGGCGCACGGTTGACCGGCGTGCGTGTGCGCAGGACCAGGTTGTACAGCAACGCCCTGTCCGGCTCTTCTTCGCGTTCGCGAACCAGCCAGACGTCGATGTCGTCGTACTCCGGCCTGCCCTCGACGAGCGGAACAGGCGCGACGAACGCGGCGGGCAGGACCCCGACGACGACCGAGGCATTCTCGCCGATGCGCACCGATCGCCCGATCACGTTTGTCGAGCCGGCGAAGACACGCGTGAAGAGTCGATCGCTGATGACCACGGCCGGCGAACCCATTCGATCGCTCGCGGTGAACGTCCGCCCGATCGCGGCTCGTACGCCAAGCATCTGGAAGAAGTCGGGACGCACGATTCCGGCCGCGACCCGCTGGGCCGTACCTCCGTCCTTCTGAAGGACGGTCCACGCCCGCCTGCTCATCGGCCATCGTTCGATCGTCGCGACCGACTCGAACAGCGTCTTCAGCTGACGGAGGGCGCGCACTTCGTTCCCGGTGAAGAAGTAGCGCTTGCCCTCGTCTGTCGCGATCCGCATGGTCGCCAGCCGCTGCTCGTCGGCGTACGGCAGGGGCGCGGAGTAGATGTCGATGAGCGCGCGGCACACCGCCACGTTCAGGGCGCAGCCGAGCCCGAGGGACAACACGGCAACCGCCACACCCAGGGGCCGCCGCCAGATGCCGGCCAGAACGCATTTCACATCTGCCAGTGTCATGGTTTCCCTCGTTCGCCATGCGCGGCCGAACGCCACTGGTCCCCTCAACGCTCCGCAAGATGGGGTACGGCGCAGACCTGCAGGTGGTGACCGCTCCTAGAGATCTCCAGGGCCGAGAATCGTGACAACTGAAGCAAGTCTTGCCGTCGGCGGCCCTGGAGATTTTAGACCCCGCGTAGAAAAAGGAACGCAGCGAAGCGCAGCCGGTTCCGCGCACCACCTCGGCGGTTTGAGGCGGAGCTTGGCTGCAGCCCTGCCCCTGGAGTGTCCGTTTCGCCCCGACCGTTCAGACCGTCGCCGAGGTGCTCGATCATAAAGGGAGTTCTCAGCGGTTGGAGCCCCGGCCTCTGCAGGCGTTCCACGAAAAGGTTCTCGTCGTCGGACTCCATAGGCCCCATCGCCATCAACGCAAGGCGCCCATCCTTGAACAACAGCGCGGAGGGCACGATGGTGACGCCGGTCGTGACCGCGAACTCCGACCGGTTCGCCATGCAAAGCAGACGGGTCCGCACGCCGGCGCTTGCGGCCGCGCGAGCGAGGGACTCCACGTCTCCGTCACTGCGGTCCACGACGATGAACACCTGGTGGTCGGACCGCCATTGGATCCGTTGAAGCAGCCGCATCCACTGGAAGACGGCCCGGCCGGACTTCGGCAATCCGTTGCCGAATACCAGGAAGAGGCTCTCGCCACTCGTCAGTTGTTCGCGGTTCACCGATCCGCCGCCATCGAGCGGGGCGTAGAGACGGGCGGCCTGTTCGACCAGCGGACTCTTCTCCACCACGACGCGGGCGGTGTTCGCCTCCCTCAAACCCTCGATTTCCGATGTCACACGTGCCAGCCGCGTCGCGGCTGGGACGGTCTTCCACACGAGCAACGCAATCAGCACCGCGTAGCAAACGTCTCTCAGCGTTCGCATGGCCAGCCACTCCGTTTCAGGTGACGTTCAGCTTCCGTTCGCACCGGACGGCCCTTCTCGCCCGGCCTGCTCCCGTGCCTGGTTCGGGCCGTCCGGTGGTGACGTTCGTGCTGACGTGACCGATCGCACCCGATTCGATCACCCCTTAGTCCAGGCCCGGCGTCGTCGTGCAACCGTCCTGGCAGCAGTAAGTATAGTCGCCCGAACTCGGACAGGACTCGTTGATGCCGCACTGCGTTCCGCGATCGGTATAGCGGCACCGCTGCACCTCCTCGCTGCCCTTGTTGCCGCAGCAGTTGAAGGTCCCGCCGTCGTCGGCCCCGGCGCGCCCGGCATACCCGAGCGACAGCATCAGCATCGCCACCAGTGCCACCGTCTGAGCCGTTCGTTTCATGATCTCCTCGCTTTCGATGAAACGTGTTTCCGAGTCGATGCCGCGTCAGTCGAGACGGGGCGGCAGCGTCACACAGGCGCCCGAGCAGCAGTACTTGTAGGTGGCGCTGCCGCAAGGCACCCCCTCACCGCAGAGCGTCGCGTTGTCCACGTGCTCGCACTCCATCTCCTTTGCGCAGCAGTTGTGCGTGAGTTCGCCTTCGTCCGCGATGGCCACCCCGTACCCGAACATTCCGACGAGGACGCCGATGAGACCCAGTTCGCGTGCCATCCGCGCCATGAACCGCATGACTGCACCTCCTTTCAGTTACCGTTTCAATCAACGCCCGTACCCTTGCCACGAACCGATGGAGCACAATGGGCGAGATGTCCGCCGAGACAGCTTCCGAACACGGCCGGGTCACACTGCGCGACGACCGCCGTGGGCGTCGCCGTGATTGCGACTTGATGCCGCGTCAGTCGAGGTTCGGCAGCGTGCACGCGTCCACGCAGCAGCGCTGGTAATCGCTGCTGGGGCACGCCTGGCCGTCGCCGCACGCCGCCTCGCGGTCAACGTACCGGCAATCCCTGTCTATCGAGCAGCAGCTGTATGTGCCGTCTTCGTCCGCGACGGCCACCCCGTACCCGACCATCCCGACCAGGACGCCGATGAGACCCAGTTCGCGTGCCATCCGCGCCATGAATCGCATCACTCCACCTCCTTTCAGTCGCCCTTTCAGTCAACGCCCGTACCCGTGCGATGTACCAACGGCGCGCAATGGGTAAGATCTCCGCCGAGACAGCTGCCGATCACGGTCAGGTCACGCCCCGCGATCACCACCGTGGGCGTAGCCGTGATTCCGGTTCGCGCGGCGAACCCGAGCCGCCCGGCCACGCGACCGATCCTGACGTCCCGTTGCGACGAAGCGACGCGCGCGCAGCCGGCCAGGTACTGCGGGATCGATGGAGTGTCGAACGTCACGAACAACAGGGAATCGGCGACCGGAAGCGAGCCCTGTTTGAGGAAGTCGCACATCTGCGGCGCGGCCTGTTTGCAGTGGAAGCAGGTGTCGCTGGTCGTGATGATCACCAGCCGTCCTCTGCCGGGTGGCCAAGGCGCCCGGCTGTCCGCGATCCGCATGGTCGACCCGAAATCGAGCTTCAGGCCCGCCAGCAAATGCGGAAGACGACGCTCGCTCAGGAGCCGGGCGAGCGTTCGCATGTCCGATCGGTCGGTGAGGATGATGCCCCAGAAGCCGGCCACCGTCAGGACGGCCAGGATCGGCAACCATCCACGCGCTTGTTGAACCCCCCGAACGACGGCGTTGCGAATCGGAGCGGTGTTGATATAAGGCATGTAGGCACCATGAGCATGTAACGGTCATTGACGATCACACGACGTCGGGCACTCACGGAATGCCCTCGCCGCACCAGTACCCCGCTATCCACGCGTGCCTTCGGCCGGTCCCTGCCCTCGCCTCACGTCCGCCCGAGAAGGCGTGTCGGAGAGCGCCGCGTCGTATTGCGCCAATAGAGAAAACGTGTGAGGTGGGAAATCCGTACAGGGCGGCCGCGATCGATTCTGTCGCAGGAACGGGAACCGGGGGCGCCGCGATGGCCGTGCCGGGGCGTGGGAAGGCCTCATTCGACGCGAAGAGCCTCGACCGGGTCCACCCGGCTGGCGCGGCGCGCCGGCACCCAGCACGCCATGAACGCGATCAGGGTCAACCCGGCGAACACCGCGACGAGCGCTCCCGGCTGGCTCGGCTTCACGCCGAACAACGCCGCTTCGAGAAGCCGCGAGGCGTAGATCGAGACGCCCGCACCGACCTCACCTGCCACGATCGGCACTGCCCCGAAGCACGTGCGGCACGACACGCTGCGAGGTCGCCCCCAGCCATCCGCACGCCGAATTCCCGCGAGAGTACCGCGTGTGACAGCCTGCACGTCTCCGGCTTCCTGCCGGCATCGCCGTGCAGACCGCATCCGCCGCCGTCATCCAGGAAGAAACACGAGGGCGCACAGTTGCACATGTCGTAGCAGCCCCTGTTGTCCGCTTTCTCGTCGACGAAGAACCTGAACGCGGGTTCCGAGGCGAGTTGGGCTGCCATCTCCGAGCCGACGCACAGCGTGTAGTCGAACCCGCGGCAGCACTGCGCGTGGCACGCTTGGCAGTCGTGATGAAGCGACCAGTCGGCGAAGGCGAAATACACCTGGTCGCGCTCGATCGTGACAGAGGCGAGCTGCCGTGAAGGATGAGACCGGTGCTGTGCGGTGCCGCGCTGCCTCCACGCATCGACGTTCAACACCTGTCACGCGACGAGCGGCGTGCCCGAACCACCGCGTCGTCCCCGTCACCGCCTCCGGCTCCCAGCGGGGCGAGCCCCGGAGGGGCCAGATCGCAAGCGAGCCTGTAGGCCTCGAGCGGCCGCGCGGTGCCCAGTGCGTGCACGGTGTCCGGGTGAGCGGCCGGCGCCGCGCAGGCCATCCGGAGCGCCGCTCGAAGTAGGCGGGTATCGGATGCGGCGGTGACGCAGCGCGAGGCCGCCATGCCCGTGGCCATGGCTGCGAGGAACGCAGGGGCGGCCGCGAACGGCGCCTGGCTGGACGTCCAGCCAAGCACGGCAAACGCCGACGCAATCGCGACGGCCGCGACGGCGCCGACGAGCGCATGGCCGACGAGCCCCACGCGCATCACCCGCCCGTTCCCGCGGGCCTCGATGCACGACGGCCAGAACCGGGTGTCATCGGCCGACAGCGCGTTGACCGCCGCACCGACCGCGCCGACGAGCGCAATCCACGCCAGAAGGATGTACACTTCCACCTCCCGCACTCCTTCGACAGTCGATGCGGATCCACCGGTTCTGCCCTGGATAACGATTTGGCCTGCCATTTCGTACAGCGGCTCTGTGAAACCGGTCCCCGGCATCCGGCGACGTTCCTGCTAGAATGGGTCGTGTCCCTGTCCGCGCGCGCTGGGGGCGGGATGACCGAAGACAGAGCGAAACCAGCGGCGCGACCACTGCCCGATGCGCGGGACAAGTCCGAAGATCTGCTCAAACGCGTGCAGGCAGGCGACTCCCGCGCCTTCGACGAGCTCTTTGCGCGCTACCTGCCGCGGCTTCGCCGCTGGGCGACGCGCCGCCTGCCGACACGGGCGCGCGATGCGATGGACACCGAGGACGTGGTGCAGGACACGATCGTCCACGCGTTCCGGCACATCCACCGCTTCGAACCCCGCCGCGACGGCGCCTTGATCGGCTATCTCCGACGCGCGCTCGTCAACCGGATCCGCGACCACTTCCGATCGGCCGCCCGCAGCCCCGGCGTCGTCCCCCTGGACGACGAGCAGGCCAACACCGGCGACGAGTCGCCGCTCGACCTCACGATCGGGCGCGAGGACCGCGAACGTTACCAGCGCGCCCTCGCCCGGCTCCGACCCGCCGATCGATGCGCGATTATCGCGCGCCTCGAACTGGACTACAGCTATCAGCAGCTAGCGCTGGTGCTGTCGAAGCCGACCCCCGGCGCCGCGCGCCTCGCCGTCCGCCGCGCCCTGCTGCGTCTGGCGGAGGAAACGGAACGTGGGTGACGACCGGATCCTGGATAAGCTTGCGAGCGCGATCTGCGACGGGGCGCCGGTTGACTGGGACGCAAGCGAGGCCGTCGCCGAGGAGCCGGCCGCGCGCGAGATGATTCGCCAGCTGCGCGTGGCGGCGTCCGTTGCGCGTGCGCGGCACGCGGCTCCACGCCGCGCCGCAGCCGACACGCACGTGTTC
>Ga0315280_10004500_pt1 | contig 20524 bp, 16 predicted proteins | sample YL17G06_40_MG_FD_203697 | JGI IMG/M metagenome (GOLD analysis project Ga0315280, IMG submission 203697) | Sediment microbial communities from Yellowstone Lake, YNP, Wyoming, USA - YL17G06_40 | ecosystem: Environmental > Aquatic > Freshwater > Lake > Sediment | place: USA: Wyoming | collected... | reverse complement strand
GTTGTTTTTCATGGTTTTGATTAGGTTTTGGTTTGTTGGGTTGTTCTTTATTTGCATGAAGAGGCTGGTTCGGCGAGGAGTTTGCTTAGTATCTCCATTGCCAGCCGTGTTTTTCGTATCCCCACATCTTGTTGTTGTGAATGTACCATTGAATAGTTTTTCGGATGCCTTCTTCGAATGCGGTTTTGGGTTTCCATCCTAGGAGTTTTCTCGCTTTTTTGTTGTCGGTGACAAGTATTTCAACGTCTTTGGGTCGCAGCCGACTCTTGTCTAACACAACTTCTTTTTGTTGGGTGTTTGTTTCTTTTTGGATTAGGGTTAGGACGTTTTTCATTTTGTGGGTTTTGCGTGTTCCTACGTTTATTATTTCGCCTTCGATGTTGGGTGTTTCTAGGGCGGCGGTCATGGCTTCGGTGACATCATCAATGTAGGTGAAATCTCGGCTGGTTTCGAGGTTTCCAACCTTGATTATGCTTTCTTTAAGGCATTGGCGGATCATTTCAGGGATAAAATATGGCAAGCTTTCACGAGGTCCAAACGTGTTGAAGGGTCTTAGTATAACGACGGGGAGCTTGTGTTCCCAGTGGAGGGTTTGGGCTAACATGTCGGCGGCGGCTTTTGTTACGGCGTATGTGCTGTGCGGCTTCAAAGGGTGTTGCTCGTTCATGGGTGTGTATTGAGCGGTGCCGTAGATTTCGCTACTGCTGACGTGGACTACCCGAGTGACATGGTGGTCGAGACAAGCTTTGAAGAGGTTCAGGCTTCCAATCGTGTTTACTTGAGCCACTTGAAGGGGTAATTGGTAGCTTGATGGTACGAAAGCTTGGGCGGCAAGGTGCATGACATATGGATGACCATGAACGGCTCTTGAGATGGATTGGAAATCTGTCACGTCGCCTTGAACAAGATTCAGTTTTTCGTTTTTAGGCAGGTTTTGTTTTGACCCTGTGCTTAGGTTGTCAAAAACTGTTACTTCAAACCGTTTTTCAAGCAGTTTTCTCACGAGAGTGCTGCCTATGAAGCCTGCCCCACCTGTCACCAGAACCTTTTTGCGCAAAGATGTCCACTCTTAAGTTATACGACTATTCTTTTACAGTTTATAAGAGAATAATAGGTGAAAAATAAAACTGTATCGATTTCTAGGCGGTAGTGGGTCTTGTTTTCTTGGATAACAGGTAGAGGAACAAGGTGAGCCACGTGATGAAGATCGTGTAGCCTATAACGTAGTGTATCATTCCTCCTACTTCGGCTCCGTAAAAGTAGTCTGCTAAGAGTATGACGACAACTCGCAGAACATTTAGTATCCATATGCCTGCTATGCCGATTATAGACCATATCATTCTTGTTTTTAGGTTGTTGTGTTCCTCAATTAGCAAGACAATTAATATTATGGAAAAGATTAGGACGCTCGATACGCCTACACAATACCAATTGAATAGAGCGCTAATCGTCCCTCCTTGTATGGTCGGAAAACTGATAATTGGATAGTCGCCAGTTGACTGGATAGTTGACTTAACGCCTAATGTGTTCATGATGCCGTTTATGATATATGCAAACTGTGGAGTGACATATGGGGAAAGGTGAGGGTTCAGCCATTCTGAAAAGAATGGACTTGCGGATGTAGCAACAATTAGGAATAGTGATGATGATGCTTCTTTTAGTGCTGAGGCTTCGAAAAAAGTAAGGCATAATCCGAGAAGGAAAACAGCGTAATTCGCCGCTGAATAGAAAGTGACAGACGGGAAAAATGTAGTTAAGGGGTAGTAGATGAAAAAACTTCCAGACATTATGAGAAGACCTAAGGCTCTTTGAGTGTTTTTCGCTGGGTGACAGAGTAGTAGCTTTTGTTTTTTCATTAGGAGGAGGATGAAACCGTAAATAGGGATGATTATAGTAAATGGCCACTCAATATGAGAATATGCAAGCAATACAAGAGGGATGAAGGCTAGGAGGTAGAATGCGTTGATTTTTTCTTTGAACGTTGATAAAGTTGCATAGAATTTTGACATCATTATTACTTTCTTTTAATGTTTGCTGAAGGCTTTCTTCAATGCGGATGCCATGTATTCCAGTTCGTCTTCGGTAAGTAGAGGAGAGTTGGAAACGTAAAAACCTTTTTGGTGGGCGTTTTTGGCCACTGGATAATCGTTACTGTTGTATCCGAGGTTTTTGTATGGAGGCTGTGCAGGTATGAGTGAGAGTAGAGGCCTTGTTTCTATTCCTTTTTTTTCTAGGTGTTGGACTGCTTCGTTTTTTCCCTTCTTCGCAATGACATAATAGGCATAGAACACGTTGAAAGCGTAGCTTTGTTCAGTTGGCAACTTTAATTCTAAATCGCTGAGTTGTTTGTTTAGGTATTCAACGTTTTTTCTTCTATTCTGTATGTATTTGTCTAACTTCCTCATCTGCGCGATACCTATTGCTGCATGGATATCTGACATTTTGTAGTTGTAGCCCAAAATCGGATGGTAAAATTTCTGATGTTTGCTCATTCCGTGGCTTCTAAGCATAATCATTTTTTCGGCGAGCTCCTCATCGTTTGTCAGTGCGATTCCTCCCTCAGCTGTGGTGATGATTTTGTCCCCGTAGAAGCTGAAGCAGGCTATGTGCCCCATTGAACCCGCCCTTCTTCCTTTGTATTTTGCACCTAATGCGTGGGCTGCGTCTTCAATTACATAAATGCCAAGTTTTTCAGTGGTTTCAATGATAGGGTCTATGTCGACTGGGTGCCCAAACACGTGCACTGGGAGTATTGCTTTTGTTTTTTTGGTGATTTTCTTTTTAATGATTTGTGGGTTTATGTTTAAGGTTGCAGGTTCAACATCTGCAAAGATTGGTTTTGCGTTGAGGTAGAGTATAGGGTTGGCTGTGGATACGCATGAAAGTGGTGTAGTTATAACTTCGTCGCCGCTTTGTACGCCTAGAGAGGCTAGGGCGACGTGGAGGGCCGTTGTTCCGCTGCTGGTGGCTACTCCATATTTGGCGCCACAATACTTTGCAAAGGTTTTTTCGAACTCTTCCACTTTTCTGCCTTGCGTCACCCAGCCTGTTTTCATGGTTTCTACTACTGCTTCTATTTCGTCGTTTCCTATGTCAGGTTTTGCAATGGGTATTTTCACGTCGGGTTTCCTCACAATAATGATTGATAAATGGCTTCCATTTTGTCAACGCAAGTTTCCCATGAAGCCTTTCGCTTCACTATCTGAAAGCAGTCTTTGCCGAAACGCCTTCTTAAATCTTCATTCTCTATAAGTTGTGTTATCTTTTCTGCTAACGCCATTGAATTTTTCGGAGGGTAAAGCAAGCCGTTTACTTCATCCTTTATCCATTCTCTGTTTCCTGCTATGTCGGTTACGATAGGAGGCAGACCACAAGCCATGGCCTCTAACAGAGAAACTGAAGTGGTGTCAATGAATGGTGTGGAAACGTAAATGTCCGCTGCAGCGAGGTATTGAGCCACTTCGTGGTGTGGTGTCAGTCCAACGAAGCGTACGCTGTCGGAAATATTTAACTTGTCAATCAAGTTTTCTAGGTAAGCCTTCAGTGGGCCTGAGCCTTTGATGATGAATATTACGTTTTGATGTCTTTTCAATACGAGTGGTATAGCCATGACTAAACATTCGATGTTGTAATGGTCGTTCTCAAGTGCTCTTGTGCTTATAATTACAATGTCATCGTTTCCTATTCTGAGCCTTCTTCGAATGGAAGAGCCTTCGACGTTTGGATTAAATACGGATAGGTTAACTCCAAAGGGGATAACTTGTATCTTGTTTTCTGGAATTCCCATTTTTGTCCAGATTTCTTTTAGGCAATGGGCGTCCACTGTTACAGAGCGGGCTCTAGAGGCAGCTATCTTGGCAATGCTTTTATCAAGTATATTGGTGTTTGGGAGGGATAATACTTCAGCGCCCCATGAAGTCAATATGAATGGATATCGGCTTTGGATTATGGCGAAGCTGTAGAGGTGTTGAACGTGAAGGTGGACCAAGCTGGGGTCGAGTTCTTTCAGAATTTTAATGATTCTCAAGGTGTTAGGAACGAAACGTTGAGGGAAATTTGTTTTGCGCAGGGTTGGAAGGCTATGAACTTGCGCGAATCCTACGCTGGGTGCAACCCATGCTTTGCAATCGGTTATTATGGACAGGTCATAACCTCGACGATAAAACGCCTCCATCCATCGATATATGTGAACTGAGAGGGGACCGATATAACATACTTTTGTTTCTTTCAGTTATCCCAAGCCTCAGCAAGCGGATTGATTTTAATTAATGACGTTTCGGTTCAACTCTTGTATCGATTTCAGATTTGCTCGTAGTAGAATATATGGAGTTTTTCTTCTCCTTTGTAATAGAAGGTTTGGTATGTTTGGAGACCATTTTGTTGAGCTTGCTGGATTATGCGAGTGTATGCTGTTGTGCCTAGTCTTGGTTCCTCAATGATGAAGTAGGCGACAGTGGCATTGTTAGTTTTCATGGCTTCAATCAAGGTGTCATTTGAGGGATCGGTTTTCATCTTAATAAACAGGTTTACACCCTGAGGGTCCACAGGGGAGAAGTAGAATGCACGCGGGTTGTTGTAGCCGGCGAACATTGCCCCCGCGAATATAATCCATTGGTCACCAACTACGATGTATTTTTCACTTTGGGTTTTTTCAAGAGATTTAACCGCATCAAGCTCATAGGAAGTCGTCTGCAAAGGGCCCCAATGAGGGTAAGCATAACGCAATGAAGTTGCAATCCAGCCAGAAAGTAAAACAAAAATTGCCAAATACACAATGATAGACCTGAAATTCATACTTTTATTGGAGTGCGGCAATCGATTCAATGAAAGCTTTCCATAAACCTTTTGAGAAAACGTTATGCCTTTTCCGATTAGAAAAGCTAGGAAGGGGGCTGCAACAAAGTCTCGAAGCACCCAGAGTCTATCTAACTCGCTGAACGGAACATTCACCATGAGATACTTGACGATTCGATCGTCTAATAAAATTATGAAAAATCCTAAAAGAAGTAAAAGCAGGGATGTGCGAATGAATTGGTTGGATTTTTCCCTTGGATTTATCCGCAAAAAGTATATCATTCCAATCAAACCCAAAGCAGGTCCTATTCCGAAGACAAGTGTTTGAACATATGCTCCATTGGCGAAAAAATCTAAGTAACTACCGAAGAGAAGGTACATGACTACATTTAGACTGGAAAGGCCATTCAGCTTTTCGAAAGAGAAATAGGTGTTGGCGCCCGAATAAAAGAACCTTCTGTAAATCAAAGTAAATGGTAGAATGGCGGTGCAGAGGACAAAAGATAGCAAAAGGGTAAATTTTGACATCATGGATCCGCTTTGCAAAGTTTCGAAATTTTTGATGCCAAGAGCCAAGACAAATAGAGAGGTTGCTACAGTTGCCGCTAAGAGATGGGTCAAGGAGGTTACGAGTAAAATGGATACAAGAGGGAAAAGGTCTCTTGAATTATTGCTTTTAAGGTATTTGAGAAGGAAGTAGAGATAGCAAAAGAAGAAAATGTAACTTAGACCATTCGGTATGGACACAGCTCCCCAAACAATAGTGGTTGGAAACAAAGAGATCACTAGCGCTGAGAGAACTGAAACATTCTCGCCTAAACCCAGAATTTTTGCGACCAAATAAGCAGCAAGGGTAACGAATATGCCCCATAAGATAGGCACTAGAAACAAATGTACCCAGTAGACATCTATCCCGAGCATACGAGCAAGAATCACGCTTAAAGCAGTCTGAAAATTTTCTCCTCGAACCAGGTTGTAGGCTCTTAAGGGTACGTTCTCCAAAGTCCATCCGAACCCGTGGAAAATTACGTTGTCGAAGACAAGTCGAGTCTGACCTAACAGCATCTGTTGGACGCCGATATTACCTGCTGGAAAAATAATGACCATAAAACTATGGGACAATATCGAATGAAGGATTGCAAACAACAACTTGAACGTGGTACTCTCAGAGGAAAAAATTATGATGAGTAAGAGAAAGGTGGAGACAAATAATACAGGGTAGAAGAAAGGATTCATGACTTGCCACACTGTGTATACTTCTCCACTTCTCGACGCAAAGAGTAAGTAAAAGGAAAACCCAACAAACGATAGATAGAGAAGTCTCGTTAGGTAGAAGTAAGCTGGCCCTTGCTTTGGTGACATTTCTTAAACATTCACCTGTCCTAGTAATGTAGGCATTTTCCCTTTTTAAGACAAGATGCTGTTATACCTTACAAATAAAGTGTCTTGAACTTGAACGCCCATGAACTAAGAAACAAGGCCACACCAGCCACACACACCAATGTGCCAACTGTATGCACACTCATCTAACTCATCAGAGACTTTTGTACACCTGTAACAAACGCTGGGCAACTTTCTTGCTATCATGCACTTCTTCTGCATATTTTCTTGACTTGAAGGCAATCTCTTTGCGCAGTTTTGGATCATCGACAAGTGTTTTCAGTTTTTCGTAGAGAGTATCAGGAGTAGCACTTACAATGGGCAAATCCCGAGCATAGTCGAATTGTTTTCTGTATTTTTCATCGATGGAGCATATTGTAGGCTTGGCCATAGCCATGCTCTCAACGGAGAACATCCCGTGCCAAACGGTCAACAACTGATCTATCACTATGTCTGAGACGTTTAGCCACTCTCGCACTTTGTAGTTAGGCTGGTTCGTTAATAACTTGAAATCGACATCGTATCCTTCATCCTGTAATTTTTTTATGGCGGCGGTGACAAACCTTTCTCCCTTAAGCCGTTTATCAGATGGAGCGTGCAGTATCAACAATTTACTTTTTTCAGGATAGAAATTAGATTCAAATGGTTTCCAATAATTCATATCGCAAGGCAAAATCAATGGATGCCATTCTACACCTAATGCATCTAACACTCCTGAGCCGCCCATTCCACAAAAGATGGCGTCGGCATACCGAGACCAAAATTTTACCAAACGAATCTTCTTTTCCACCTTGCATTGACTGTGAGGGGTTCCAATATCGCCTATTTCGCAGTCGTGGCAGCTAACCATCGCCTTGCGGCCTTTTACGACCTCCTCACTGCATTTTATATCGTAACCCAGAAAACTCATAACGACTTTCTTTTGCAGCATCTTCAAAACTGGAACATCAAAATTGTAAGGATATGGCCCCAAGAGCGAGTTGCCATATACCAAATGGAAAATGTCAAACTTACCTATTAATGCAGGCAAATGTGGAATTCTTCTTAACGTTCGAAGATATTGGTTGCCCTTGAAATTGAAAGCCACATCAGAGCGATAGCCGAAGGGACTCTCATCAAACACTACGACTTTGCAATCCACCCCGAGCTCAGTAAGTCCTCTTCTGTAACCCCAAAGAAGACCTGCTACATTGTATGGCCCCAGAAACACTCTCACGCTATATCCCTTTAGGCTTCATAATCGAACGAATAGGTGGGCATCAAACAAGGCTACTGGCGAGTAAAGCTTGTTTGTAGGAGGCCACTATGTTTTTCATCAAAATCACTTTCTGGAAAGCTAAAGCATGCCAGTCTTATCATCAAAAAATATTCGAAGCCACATTTCTAGATTCAATATCCTCCAAAAAATCGTCGCATGATTTTCTAACTTTCCATCGCAAAATTCATCAAATTTCCTCAAGATTTCCTTTTGGTTGAAATATTTCCTCTTCCCGAATTCTGCCGATACAAAGACCTATCTTATTTCTTTTCCAAGTTCTCTCAACCATTTGACTTCAGGGGTTGCAAAACCAACTTTGTTTTTTCTCTTCAATATTTTCTCTGGCAGTATACCTTTCATCGCATTTCTTAAAATGTATTTTGTCCAACCATTTTTCAGTCGTTGCGATGTTGGCAGGGAAAAGACATATTCAATGAGCCTAGGATCAAGAAATGGAACTCTTGCTTCTATAGAAAATGCCATCGAATTTCTGTCTTCATATCTCAGAAGCGCTGGCAGACTGAACTTCATGACATCAAGGTATAATAGCTCAGGGAGCTTGGGTAGATTGAAGTCAACTCCCTCAGAATAAGGAGGTCTCTGCAGAGTTGCATTTTTGTCATTGGCCTCTGCGACGCGATTAAATTGAGAGACGAAGTTTTCATTTAGCAGTCTTTTCGATTCGCTTAGTCGTTTTGATGGCGGGAAGGAAATGTATTGTTTGAAGTAACGTAGTGTCAGGTTGAGGCTTGAGAACAATTCCTTGATAAAGCTGTAAATTTTCTTTTCTCTCAGGAGATTCATTAGGAATACTCCGTAGTATGCGCTGTATCCGGCTAGCAACTCGTCTCCGCCTTGTCCATCTAATACAACCTTAACTTTTGTTCTGGCAAGTTTCATAACGCTCCATTGGGCAAAAACACTCGTGCTTGCAAACGGTTCATCCTGGTAGTACACGAGTTTCTCGATGTCCGTCCAAAGTTGTTCTGAGGATGGAAAAATGAAGTTTTTCTGGGCAGTGGTGTGCCTAGTTACTTCTTCTATGTATTCTCTCTCGTCTATTCGTTTTTCTTCATAGCATGAGGAAAACGTTTTCTGTTTTTCTCCTATGACTTTGATCAGATCAGGGTTCGGGAAAAGAAGCTTGTTTATTAGGAATACAATAGATGAGGAATCTAAACCACCGCTTAGGCATGTGCCGATTGGCACCTCGCTTATTAGCCGAAGTTGAACCGAATTTTTGAAGAGTTCGAGAAAGTTCTTAGCATAGAAATTATCGCTTCGGCTTGAACTTTCAGTTTCTTTGTTTATGTAGACTATGTCCCAATATTTTTCTAATCTAATGCCTTTTTTATCAACTATTAGGTTATGTCCAGGCGGAAGTGCCATAATTCCACTAAAAAAAGTTTGTTCTGTATGATCGTGAAGCCCGTAAATTAAATACTCGTAAATAATTTGGTCATTAGGCGTTTTTTGAATGGATTTTTCTAAAAGGATGGCTTTTATTTCAGAAGCAAAAATGAACTTCTTTCCATCAAAGAAATAGTAAAGTGGCTTGATCCCCACCATGTCTCTGGATAGAAAGAGTTGCTTTCGTTTTGAGTCCCAGATTGCGAAGGCCCACATTCCATTAAATTTCTTTGCGCAATCTTCTTTCCATTCTTCATAGGCGTGTATGATGACTTCGGTGTCCGAGGATGTGTAAAACTTATGGCCTCGTTTTTCCAACTCTTGTCTCAATTCTTGGAAGTTGTATATTTCTCCGTTATACGTGATGCATATGCTTGAGTCTTCGTTATAAATTGGTTGATGACCGCCTTTTATGTCAATTATGCTGAGTCTTCTATTCCCAAGGGCTATGTTCTCATCAAAGAAGAAGCCTACATCGTCTGGTCCTCTATGCGCTAGAATATCGGACATCTTTGTGATTAACTGCTTATCCATGTACCCGTAAATGCCAAAAATTCCACACAAATGCTTTAGTCTCCAAGCCTTCTAGGAGACCGAGGAAGCAAAGGCCCACTTTCGGTTTGTCCATTTGAACTGGAGTTCAGAATTTCACTGCTGCTCCATGCCGTTTCTTGGGATAAGATTTCAAATACATTTCCACTATTTAGAATATCCAAATACACTGGCCTCTGCTATCAATTGTTTAACGGATGCGGAAAAGAGATTTTTCGACTTCGGAGACTACGTATTCTTGGTCTTTTTTGGTCATCGAATGACACATGGGTAGGGCGAGTAGATTTCTGTATAACTTTTTGGCTCTTTCCAGTTTCCCAGTTTTTTTAACTCCGTTATACGCTGGTTGTAGGTGCAGCGCGTAGGTTCCTATTTGTGTTTCAATGTTTTTCTTTTGAAGATCTGATATGATTTTGTCTCTTGCGCCGTCTTTTTCAATATACGCCGCGTAAGTTTGGTAGACATGCTTGGTGTTTTCCCTTTTTTCTGGAGGTCTTATATAATCTACTTTAGCAAGCAAATCGTTGTAGTAGTTGGCTAATTCAATTCTTCTATCGATTATTGCGTCGATTTTCTCCATTTGTTTTACTCCCACTGCGCCTAAGATGTCACTCAGTTTGTAGTTGGTTCCAAATTGGGTAAATCTAATTTCTCCGCTTTGACTCATCATACCGAATTTTTTTAGGCTTTCAAGTTTTTCTGCGAAGACAGGGTTATCGGTAACGGCCATTCCGCCTTCTCCGGTGGTAATGATTTTTCTTGGATGGAAGCTGAAACATGTGATGTCAGCCATTGTCCCAGTCTTTTTGCCCCTGTATTCAGCACCTAGGCTACAGGCTGCGTCCTCTATGATAAACAGGTCGTGCTTTTCTTTTAGTTCGTTCAACGGTTGCATGTTCAGTGGGTTTCCGCCCCATGAAACGGGCATTACGCATTTTGTGTTTTTGGTTATTGCTTTCTCTACTTCGTCTGGGTCGACGTTGTATGAGAACAGGTCTACGTCAACCAACACTGGTTTGGCACCTATCCACCTGACGATGTTTCCAGTGGAGGGATGCGTGAAGTCAGGTACAATCACTTCGTCTCCTTGCCCGATGCCCAATACTCTTAGTGCTAATTCAAATGCTGTGGTGCAAGATGTGGTTGCAACAGCGTATTTTGCTCCGACATATTTTCTGACCTTTTCAGTAAAGTCTCTTGTTTGTTGTCCTTCAGTTAGCCAGCCTGAACGCAAAACTTTGGTAACGTTTGTGATTTCTTCTTCGTCTACAACGGGTTCTGTCAACTTAATCTTCTTCGGGTTCATCTTTGAACCTTCCTAAGTTCACCGAACTTATTAATTGTTCAAGCAGGCAACGTGGAATTGTGTTGAGAGGCATATAGATTGCGGTACCACTCTATGGTGTGTCTTAGACCGTCTTCAAAATCGACTTTTGGTTCATAATTGATAAGTTGCTTTGCTAAGCGGTTGCTTCCAATAAATCTGCGAACGTCGCCAGGTCTCGGCTTATCATATACGATTGGTTTCTTACAATTCATGAGCTCGGCAATCTTGGAAATCAGATTCTTAATGCTCATTTCCTCTCCACTTGCAATGTTGATGACTTTTCCATGGGCAGCTTTTGAATGATAGACTTTAACAGCTGCGTCGGCTGTGTCTGTTACGTATGTGTAATCTCTTGTTTGCGATCCATCACCGTTGATTACGGGCGATTCATTATTTAGGATTCTTCCTATGGTGAGGGGAATTACACCTGCATATGTTCCTTCATGCTGGCGTGGACCATAAGTGTTAAATGGTCTTATAATTGAGGCGTCAACGCCAAACGTTTGGATGTATGACAAGACTAAGTGATCGGATGCTATTTTGCTTGCTCCATACGGTGTCGTAGGCTTTAGGGGATGACTTTCATCCATTGGCACCTGTTTGGCATCTCCATATGCCTCAGAAGACGAAAAATGTATCAGTGTTTCAAAGCAGTCCTTCCTTAACAACTCGCAAAAAGTCGATGAAATCGCAACATTAGTATCATACGTCCACTTAGGTTTGACAAGAGAAACAGGTAAGCACACAACGGCAAGATCGAACACCACGTCTATGCTTTCGCTCTTCAAAATCTTTTTCATTGACTGCATTTTTGATGCGTCTTGATGATAGACTTTTAACGAAGGAAACCTACCTTTTGCAGAAGATAAATTCCTAATTTTGTCTTCACCTAAATAGAAATTGTCTACGATGACAAGTTTTTCTGGTTTTTCATCAATTAACCTATCAACCAAGTGACTTCCAATAAAGCCAGCTCCACCCGCTATAAGAACTGATGTGTTCTTTAGATTCGACATTTCATGCATCTTCTTTACTGCAACATACGATATTGATATCCAACCAAGTCTCTGAAATTTAAACATTCAGGGCAACAAAGTTTTTTTGCTGAGGTCAGCGTAATAATACGTTCTGCTTTGTTGCCTTGTGAGGGAAGCGCTGTGGCTGGAAAGGATGATGTGCGCATTTTAGGTAAGAATGTGAAAATTGGTGAAAACGTCAAAATAGGAAAAAATGTGGTCATTTACGAAAACGTCGAAGTTTCAGATGGTGCTGTTATAGAACACAACGTTATTCTCGGATACAATAATCTCACGCATTTACGTCCTGAATACAAGCATATGCCTTTGGTTACAAAGATAGGAAAAAACGTGTTGATTAGACCAAACTCGGTTGTTTATGCAGGATGCTCTATTGGTGAACGTTCCATGATTAATCAAAACGTGATCTTGAGAGAATTCACAGAAGTTGGGCACCATTCTAGCATTGGCAGTCTCTGCATGTGTGAAGGCTACACAAAGATAGGCAATTATACTACCGTCCATAGTCAAGTTCACCTAACAGCAAACATGGTTGTTGAAGATTATGTGTTCATAGGGGTTCTTGTAGGAACAGCAAATGGATATCGGGTAAGTTACTTTAGAGATATACCGCGCGTCGAAAAAGGACCATACATAAAACGTGGAGCAATCATCGGGTCTCATGTTTTTCTGCTGCCAAACATCACGATTGGAGAACAATCAATAGTAGGCGCTGGAGCAGTCGTAACCAAAGATGTCCCTGACTTCAAAGTCGTAATGGGAGTCCCTGCAAGAATTGTAAGAGACATAAGAGACGAAGAAAGATTAAGTTCCAAAAAAATCCAAGCCGGAGCATCTTAATTGATGGAGCCCTAAATGCACTCTGCTGGTTAAGAGACATCAATAACTCTAGCCCCCAAGAAGCTCGTACTTTTTGCGTTGCGTTGGACTAAAGTCTTGGCATATGTCGTGCTTCAATGCCTCACGCTCTACTTCTCGACGTTCTAAACCTTTCAATCTAGCTCTTGCCAGCAACTCGCCAACTTTTAACCCGCCGCTGTGCAACGCAATAAGGGGCTTTGGCCCTAAATCAGCTAATGTCCAGCCCATATGCCCTACTTTTTGTTCTTCATTAGGTAAATAAGTCAAACCAGACTCATCCAATGATTTTCTGTCAACTTGACCGTAGAATTGAATGATGGCTGCTTCAGGCGCTAACTTCTTGAGCCTCTTCGCAGAAATATCTCCATTTGCGCCGATAATAACGTCACGATTTGGATATGTATTAATGATTATAGCATCACAATCTCTTATCTTATCTTGAACACCAAATTCTTTCAAGGTGGAACCAATTTTTGTCCCACCTGACTGTCTGATTTCCTTCGCTGCAGCATTCGTAACGCAGAGAACTTCAGCACCAACTGCGGATAGAGTCTCAGCAATGTTTCTTCCGAACTTGTTCTCGCCTGCCAGAACAATTCTCGATTTAAAAACTTCTACATCTGCTTCGTACAGCTTTTTCAAACATAAATGGCCAATGTAATTGAGAATTCTTAAGGCGTCATGTTCCTCATTTACTCCTAAAACTGGAATTCCTCTATTCCAGCATTCACGCAAATCTAAATCTTCTTCTCGGAACTCCCAAGTTTCATACATCAAAGATATTACGGCCGTTCTTTTCAAATGCGAAATAAAATATTTGTTAATAGGCCGCAGAAAACCGAGATTCGTCACAACATCTGCCTCTCCAATAATATCAGGGTCCAAGGTCTCGAATATGCGAATTTTCTTTCCATCAATGCCGAAATAATTTGCCAATAGCAGAGTATTCTTCGTTATATCTTTTGCTTTACCATATTTAGAATCCCGAGATACAGCAATGACTTTCTCGGCATCAGCCAAAGCCGCAATCAGCGGAGTAAAAGCATAGTTTCCACTCGCTGCCTCGGTTAAAACAACCAAACCTGACAAGTCTAAATTCAAGTGAGCAGTCATTTCTTCAGCGAGTCTCAAGGCTTTGGAAGGGGAGTTTATCCCTGTTTTTTTTGTTATCTCGGTCTCGATATTTGAGCCCATTTCATCTCATTTTTTGATTAGACTATCGTACTGCTTCACTTTCGGGTTACTGTGCAAGAGCTCCAGCCATTTTAACTTATAATCCCTATTTTTCGCGTCAACATCTTGAAACAACCTTTCTAGGACGGTGTCTCGTTCACAAACATCTTTTGTCCATAGGATGGGATGAATAAGAAGCTGCACTTTTTTGTAATTAGAGTTCAATAACTGTGAAAGATCTTCCAAATACCAAGCCCTGCACGAATCAGACACATAATTCCTGCAAAGCTCTGGATCATAAGCATTGATGTAGCCCTTAATATCTCTAAATGGATCCTCGCCTTCTGTGATTGATACATTATGGCGAGCAATACTGAAAACTCTCATGTTCAAAAGGCGTTCCAACAATTTTATTTCGTTTTTTAGAGTTTTTTTCAAATCTTGACCGTAGCTCTCGTATACTTCTACATTGTAATGGAGCCCTATCTCGTGACTGAGTTTCGATATCTCCTTCAGCGTGGCTAAGTTGTCTTTTTCGAGAAGATTGTAAAGCTTGTGAGAAAATAATACGAAATAGGTAGACCTCGTATCTAGACTATTCTCTATTTTCGCCATTTCAAGAGCCGCTTCGAGCGAGGCATCTACGTCGTGGCGGAGAATTAGGAAAGGCTCATCCTTATTTGAAACCTCACAAAACGGACCAATTCTGTATCTTTGCTTCAAGAGTTTCAGGCATTCTATGTAGGCACTATATGTAAAATCTTTAAGTTCGTTTATCACGGTCGTCTTCCTTTAATTGTCTTTCTTAATGGATTTTGCTGGGACCCCTATCACGATGTCGTCATCATCCACATTTTTAGTGGCAACAGCCCCCATTCCAACAAGCGCTCGCTTACCAATTACGATGCCGTCTCGGACGCAAGCCGTCGGAGCAATCCATGCACCATCACCTATCTTAGCGCCGCCTCCAATCATTGCAAGGGCAATGATAACACAATGCTGTCCAATGACTACGTTGTGAGCTACATGCACAAGATTGTCTATCTTCGTCCCTTTTCCTATTATAGTATCTGAAAGCGTCCCTCTATCTACACAAGTGTTCGCTCCAACTTCTACATCATCTTCAATGATGACGCCTCCGGCGTGAGGGAATCTTTCAAAGACGCCTTCATCATTCCTTTCGAATCCAAATCCGTCGGATCCAATAATACATCCTGACTTAAGAACGACATTCTTTCCTATTTTTACTCGATCATGAATGTGAACGCCAGAATGCACTATTGTTCCGCTTCCTATGGCAACTTCATTACCAATGGCGACGTATGGACCAATGTAAACATCTTGAGCGATTTGACAATTTTTGCCGACAACTGCTGTAGGATGTATACCTGCCTCTATTTTCTGAGCAAAGAAGGCATTCATACAACGTATGAACCACAGTCGAGGCCGATCCACAGCCACCAAGGTTTTATCATCGAACATCATATTCCGGGACAACACATCATTGCCACAAATAACAACGCTTGCCTTGGTCTTCTCCAAAAGCGAAACGGCTTCGTCACCCTTCTTTACACAGAAAGTCAAATCGCCGGGCATAGCTTTGTCAATCGATTGCGCTTTCCAGAACTCCCTTTGAACGTCGCCGATTACAGTGCAATTCTGAGAACCAACAAGTTTCTTTATGTCACTGACGGTTCTTTTCACGGGGGCTGGACCAATAAATCTATCTTCGACTTTTTTACTTGTCATCCATATTCCTTGGTCAATCAGTTTTTTCATAATAGAAAACGTAAAGTTTCCCGTCTCCGAAAATTCCATAAATCCTTAGACTTACTGAAGCTTGTCGAACTAACCGATCGAAGTCAGTTGCAGTCATTCGAGGCTTTTCGATGATGTAGTACGCGACCGATGCATTGTTAAATGCTAATGCCTCAATCAAAGGAGCTTGAGAGGGATTTGCGAACATCCTGTTGACCAAATCGTTCAATCGATAGTCGTCGGGGGACATATAATAGGCTACGGGATTGTAAATCCCAACTATTGCCTCACCTGCGTATGTAATCCACTGATCTGCGACTACGATGTACCTTTTGTTGCTAGTTGTTTTATCAATAAACTTTACTGCATCCTGCTCATATTGACTAGTTGCCAGTAAGCTGTAGCGTGGGTAGGCATAATACGCAGACGCCACTAGCCAGCTTGAGAGCGTGACGAAAACCATTATGCAAGCCACTGCAAACTTCCAATTAGCCCTTACTTGTAAGGCTCGATTCAAGAATGGAAATCGTAATCTAATTGCCTGTTGCGTTATGGTTACCTTATGGAGAAAGTTGATGACATCGCTGGCAACTATGGCAAGAATTGGCACAACTAAGAATTCTCTCAAAAGCCAAACCCTCTCTTCTCCAAATGGGACGTCCATCATAGCTAGCTTCAGGATATCATAATCAATAGATATGACCAAGAACCCTAGCAAAAGGAATAAAATACATACTCGGAAGTTTTTACCAAAATTTGACCTATCTTTCACACCCGAACTTAAAGTATAATATACTAAACCTAGGAATCCAATCACCGGGCCAAGTCCATTAATTAGTGCTGTCTTTAGATCAAAATTAACATACGCTCCAAAAATGGCCATCCAAATTACATCTGCCGTTGGTAGACCTTGCAGTTTTGTCAAGCTGAAATACGTGACAATTGGGTAAATCGACTTCAGGCCTACCAAGGCCAAAGGTAACAAACTGATGGAGATGACGAAGCTTAGAAGCAACATCAGATTCATCGTTCTTGGTGATCTATGCCTTCCAACCGAATATTTTCTCAAGCACAAGGCCAAAAAAAGAAGACCGAAAGCTACCACGCCGGTTAGGAAGTGACTCAAAAATGACATGAGTGAAAATGCAGCCATTATCAAAAAGGTCCAGAAACCGCCCGAAGTAATGTATCTTAAAGAGAAATACACTGAAAAAAAGAAGTAGAGAAAGCCAAAACTGTTAGGGACAGGTTGAGCTCCCCATATGACTGTACTTGGGATTAGAGAAATCAATAAGCTTGAAAGAGCAGAAACTGTCTCATTTGCTCCTAGCTTCCTCGTCATTGCGAAAGCAACTAACGGAACAAAGATTCCCCATAAAAGAGGCAATACTAGTGCATGGGACCAGTAGACATCAATGCCAAACATACGCGCAAAGATTGAGCCCACAGCTGACTGAAAGTTGTCACCTCGTATCCAAAGAAAAATTGTAAATAGTGGTTGATCAGGGAAAAATCCGTATGTACCGTGACTGGAAACGTTGTCATAGACACGACGAGACCTACCGAGAATTCCCGCAGGATCGCCGGCATCTACTGAGGTAGGAAGAAGTGCGAATATTAAGCTGTGAATGAGGATTGAATGGAGAACAATTAGAGTCAACTTGGACTCGATCCTTTCAACTGATGAGACAATTATTAACAGTAAGAGAGTGGTGGCAAAAAGTAAAGGCATGAAATAAGGATGTAAGACTTCGGGGAAATTCTCGATCATTTCAGGTTGTCTGGATATGAACAGTAAGTAAAATGAAAGAGAAATCATAAGCAAGTAAAGAACCTTGGCAACATGCAAGTGTATTGGAATGCGCACACCAGGATTATTTTTTGTTTCAACTCCTCCGAGAATCTCCCTCTCTTTCAGCTTCCTTTTCCATCTGTATAGATCGTAAGATACTACGAATATGCCAAGCCCAAGGAAGACAAATATGATGCTATAAAAGATAAAGTCGTTTACTGAGAGAATGCGCCCAAGGAGCTTTATAAAGGGAAATTTCAATAGCGCATTTGAGTCTAAGCCTAACGAAACTATGGTTTGGGCCGTGAAGTCCTTTCCATCATAAGTGTATAGAGCAGTTATTTCTTCTTGCTCTGCTGCTGGAATTGACACCTCGGTGTTGCCAAATTGGTCAGTTACGAATTGCCCTACCAAAGAACCATTAACAGAGGACAATTTTCGGACACGGACTTCAACTATACTGTTTGGTAATGGTTGATCAAAAAAATCTCTGATTAGAACGGTAATTCTTCTAGTTTCAAAAGAGACATCGGTTGGAATCACTATTTGCATATCTCCCGACACCTTGAAGGTCTTGCCTCCGACAATTGATCCTTCCCAATAAATCGCCACTGAAAAAGTAACATTGTTGGCTAAGAGAAAACTAGCTTTTCCATTTTCGTCTGTGTTAGTTTCGCCCGCCAAGCTCGATTCTTGGTAAGCCTTTGCTGTTGCGTTGCTGAGACTTTTGGATTCTTTGTCTAAGACCGTAATTTCGACTGTTGAGTCAACCCAAGCAAAACTAATATCGTCGAACCATGCAGTGCCTCCAGCTTCTGAAAAGCGTACGAGTACCTGGATAAATTTAATAGTCTTGGTTCCGTCAGCGGAAATTAGAGAGGATTTATACTCCCAGTCGTGTGTTCCGTGAGAAAATTCCAGTTTATTTGACTTGGCGGTACCATCATCATAGTAAATATCAACCAGCATATCGAACCATACGGATCCAAAAGTGGCGTTCTCACTCTTAGCCCAACCACTCACAGCAAAAAATTTCATTTTTTGAGCACTTGGATAGAATCGTTGAACCAAATGACCATAGGCGAAGTTATGCTGCGTAATTCTAACGCTATTATTGCCTGAATGAGAAATCGAAGAGTCCACAGTTACATTAGACCAAGACGGTGGATTAGCATTAGGTTGCGATGAGCTCCATACTTCCCAACCATCAAGTCCTTGCTCAAAACCTGGATTTCTAATCAAATTCACGTACTTCTCAGTGAAGTTGTAATCGAATGCTCCAAGAGCTACCGCACCCATATTTGAGGAAGAAACGGCTGACACTCGCTTCGTATCAAGCCCTGCTCCGAAAAAGTTCACGCTTGAAAAGATCATAAGGAGAAGAAAAACGATAGCCAATCCTTTTTTCATTTCATTCCCAATTTCTTCTTCTTTTGCATTTTAGCCAAAAAGGAGCATGAAGTCGCAACTATGCCCAAAGCTATTGCTGACCTTAAAACATCCAAGTTATAAGCTATCATGACCAACCATCCTACCAAACTTAACAGAACTACCAACAACAAGCTTCCAAGCATAAACTTCAAGAAGAGAGGCTCGTCTTCAAAAAAAGCGCGACCCAGAAAAGTCGCGTTAACCAAAAAGAAAATTATCGATGCGCCTACACCTATAATTGGTGATACAATTAACTTCAGATTAAAGAAGATTGCCAAAACCATGAGATAAGAGACTGTCGTGGAAGCGAACCTTCTATCCAAGGCTATTACTTCTTCCAATCTCTCAAATCGGGATTTACCTTCCAAAGACGACACCTCAATTTCCTAGAAAAACTATGAATAAGCTGATATATAACCCAATTGACAACAATCAGTGCGCTTTCCACATAATTGCAACCTTGTAAAAACATAGCTAAGCATCAGAGCCACTACTGTTCTAGTTTTTTTTAAGGATCGCTAACAAAAACATACCTGTAGTACGGTTTACGGGAGATATTTTTCTAATCGCCTTATTGATAGCAATCTCTAAGGGGATTATCAATCTAAATAACGACTGTGCTTTTGGAAGTTCAGTGAAACGCATCAATTTCTTTACCAGTAAGAGAAAATATGTGTTGTGAACACCTATCAACCGCAGTTTCTTGAACCTCGAAGACAACAACAAATACTTAAACTCCCAAGGATAGTAAAAGCGGTAATAGAAACGCCCATCCCAGCTTTCGAGTACTCCTTTACTAAAACCAAGCATTCCACTGATTGCCCATGGAATAGCGTTCCAAGTATTGATTGCAGCGACTCCTGGAGACTTGAGTATGCGATGGATTTCATTTAGGAGAAGAACTTGCCCCTTATCAATATGCTCGAATAATTCAATTGAAACTACAATGTCAAAAACATTTTGACGAAAAGGAAGATGCCTGCCATCAGCTACGATTACACTTATCTTATCTTCCACTCCAAGGTTTCTAGCCTTCACCATTCCCCATTTAAGCATACCATCGTAAAGATCGAGGCCTACGACCTCTTTGGATCCTCTATCCACAGAATCTAGTGAAAATCGGAGAGTTCCCGCTCCTAGATCAAGCACAACCTTGCCCCTCACATCGATATTTTCAAAAAAACTCTCTGTTTCATCGATCTGATGCGGGTATCCTTTGTTCGCTAGCCACAACTCATCGTAACGCTTTCCCATTTTGACCGCAAATTCGTCAAATTTTCCTTCAGGCATATTGGGTCTTGTTCTTCTTATCAAGTCGAGTTGCTAGATGCGATCAGACCGCTTAATCATTCCGAGTTTTTCCAAAGTATAATATAATTGGACGATTGATGGTTTTTCTTTTATAAGCTTCCGTCCAAACGCGTAAAATCTATTGAGAGCGAAACTATTATACCTATATAATCGCCCGCCCCACTGCCTTTTGAAAACGTGGACGCCAAGCAAGAAATGCCCTTCATCAGATTCGCCAAGCGCCCCCCCAAGGTCGTAGTACCTTATGCCTTGTTCTTTTGCCCACAAAATAGCATGCCATTGAATAGCGTTATTAGGCTGAAAACCTAGATAGCGAGAATCAGAGGCATTTTCGTAGTATATCATTTCATGAGGAGTCATGAGAAAAAGACCACCAGCGATTATTTTTCCGCTATGCCTTGCCACAAAGAGCTTGACTTTTTCCTCAGGCAATAAAAACT
>Ga0315280_10004499_pt1 | contig 20524 bp, 13 predicted proteins | sample YL17G06_40_MG_FD_203697 | JGI IMG/M metagenome (GOLD analysis project Ga0315280, IMG submission 203697) | Sediment microbial communities from Yellowstone Lake, YNP, Wyoming, USA - YL17G06_40 | ecosystem: Environmental > Aquatic > Freshwater > Lake > Sediment | place: USA: Wyoming | collected... | reverse complement strand
CCGGCCATGAAAGCACGCCGAGTCTGGCAGCAACGCGCTGGTTCCCTTCCTGGGGGAGGGGAGGAATCCATTGAAGGAAAAACACTTTTGCGCCACCCTCTGTCTTTACACTTTTGGGATACGAGCCTTATTTCTGGACGGCAGAAGTTGAGATTCGGAAACTGCTGGAGCGTGCCCCAAATCGCAAGTACGACACCCTGAGACTATACTGCGATTGGGCGCTTCACGTCGAATTATGCAGAAACAAGCAGATTGTCGAGATTCTGGAGCGATTCGACAAGGCTCTGGAGAACGGCAACGGTTTGACCGATGGCCTCATCAGCGATTATGTTTCGTTGTCGTGTTTCCACGACGAACTCGCTGACTTTCTGGTTGAGAACGAACTGCCGACGCAGGTTCTAGGTTTCTCGCCGTGGCAACGATTTCTGGCGCTGTATGCAGACGTAGTGAGTGACTGCCCGATCTACACGAGACAAGACTACCCGTCGAAATCGATTCGTGAAATACGCATTGTCACTGGCCCTGTCCGGGTTCCCGAATCCGTTCAAATTGGAAATGATGTCGTATGGCTTCAATGGCGCGTCGAGTGCGAGAACGGACAGGTCTTTAGTCTGGCCGTGACCCACGTTTAAAGATGACTTCTGATCGCCGCTGTCAGGCGCGCCGGGAAAACGAACGTGCCCCGGTTGGCGTCCCGCGAAGCAACCACAAGACGAGTGCGGTAGCCACGAGCGGAACGGTGCTGGCGGCAATCAGCACGGGGTTGAAGGAGTAATGGTCGGCCACGTAGCCGATCAGAAAGGTGGAGATGATGGTCCCGATTCCGGCGCCGGTGCCGCTCATGCCGCTGACCGACGCCACCGACCCGCTGGGGAACAGGTCGGTGGGAAGGACCAGGGCCGTAGTCGGCACGCCGCAGCCCGATGCCACGCAGTGATCAGATTCCTGTCGATAAATCCCCTTCTCGCAAGCTGTCGCATGCTCGACAGGAGATTCAGCACCAGTTCCCTGGAGGTTGCTTGGTATGTCGCAGGAATGAATACGCCGGAGCGGCTCGTAGGGCATGCAGGCTCAGCGGCGAGACTGGGTCGCCAAACTGACCCACTACCTATTGCCGGTCAAGCTTGCGGATGCGGCCCAATTCGCCGGCGAGCCGGTGCACGAGGATAAATGAGACCATATACATCGAGCCGCAGGCTACGAAGACCGGGGTGAAGGAGACGTTCTGTACCATCCAGCCGATGCTCAACTGGGTGGCGATCCCGGCGAGCCCGCCCAGCGTTCCGCCGATACCGGAAACGGTGCCAACAACTGTTTTCGGAAAGACCTCGGCGGGTATGGTGATGTTGCCCCAGGCGCCGTGACCGAACATCAGGCCGCTGATGGCGACCATGGCGACCACCGGCCCACCGCCACGGGTCAGCACCAGGTAACAGAGCGGGATGAAGCAGGAGGAAAGGAACATCACGGTTTTTCGTGCCCGGTTCACCGACCAGCCGCGCGCGATCAAGCGGTGTGGAATGGCTCCGCCGACGATGGTGCCGATTGCCAGGGCGAAGTATGGAATCCAGGCGTAGGCGCCCACGCTGGCCAGTGTGAACCCCTGCTCCTTTTGCAGGTACTTCGGAATCCAGAACACGAGAAAGTAGGTGACCGGATCGATGAATACGCGGGCCGAGACGCACCCCCACGTCTCCTTCATGCTCAACAAGCGGGACAGCGGGATGGCCGAGGAGTTTCCCTCCGATTCCACGGCCTCATCGCTGAGAACCACGCGCCTTTCAGCCCCGCTCAGGCGGGGATGCGCGTGCGGCAGGTGGTATAGACGCACCCAGGCCAACACCCAAATGAAGCCGATGGCGCCGGTGACGACGAACGCCCAGCGCCAACCCCACTGGAGTGCGACCAGGGAGACAAGCGGCGCCGCTATCGCCGCGCCGATCGAGGAGCCGGAATTGAAGATTCCCACCGCCAGGGCGCGCTCCCGCATCGGGAACCACTCGGAAACCACCTTCACGCCCGCCGGGAAGTTGGCCGATTCTCCGATGCCGAGAAGAAAGCGGAAGAACGAAAACTGAAGGGCCGTCCGGGCCAGGGCGTGCAGCATGTTGGCCGCCGACCAGGCGGCCACGGAGAGGCTGAACCCCAGCCGCGTGCCGAACCGGTCGAGCAGCCGCCCGCTGACGGCGTACATCGCGGTGTAACTGGCCAGGAAGGACGAGGTGATTAACGAGTACTGAACATCGGTCAACTTCAGCTCGTTCTGGATGGTGTTGGCCAGGATGGAGAGCGTCTGGCGGTCCAGGTAGTTCAGCGCCGTAGCCAAGCACAACAGCCCGGCGATGTACCAACGCAGGTGTTCGATGGGGCGCTCCGCCATGTTATTCCGGGGTGCGATGGTGGAATGGGTTGTAATGAGCCGCAACCGTGCCTGCTCCGCCGGCACGCTGGAGTGCCAGGTTGGCATCCACGCGCTGTTCCATGCCGGGGTGGTGCAGGTACTGACCCTGCTCGATGAGCAAGCCGCGGAGGCAGCCGACATCCACGTCGCGCGTGGTCACGCCATGGCCAACGGCGAGGGCCGCCGCCACTCCCGCGCCCTGCCCTATGGCCATGCAGGTAGCCATAACACGGGCCGAGCCGGAGGCGGCGTGGGTAGCGGAAATGCTCCGCCCGGCGACGAGCAGATTGTCGAAGCCCTGAGGCAGCAGGCAGCGGTATGGAATCTCGTACACTGCCTTGCCGGAACCCGTGTAGATCTGTTCCTTTCCCTCGGGCGGATGGATGTCGATGGCGAAGGTTCCGGTGGCGATGCCGTCCGGAAAAGAGCGGCCTTCCAGCACATCGTTGTCGTTCAGGACGTAATCGCCGACGATGTGCCGGGTTTCGCGGATCCCGACCTGCACGCCCGTGTCCAGAAGGTAGGAGCTCTCGAATCCGCCGACATACTTCCGGAGGAACTCGTGAATCCGCCACGCCTGCCTGCGTGTCAGCGCTTCGGCGCGCGTGAGGTCGCGGGCGTTGGTGCCGTCGATTCCCTGCAAACGTGTGGTGTTGACCGCGAATTGCCCCTCGCGCGGCAGTTGATACATCAGTATCCGCGGCGCCGCGTCGGCCGGGAATTCTCCCCGCGCGATGGCCTGTTGGATCAAATCGCGCAGACCCAGAAAGGCCAGGGCGCGGCTGGAATCGATCTCCTCGTCCGTGGGCGCGTCTTTCAGCAGGTCGCGGTTTCGTTTCATCCACGTCTTGAGTCCGCGGACGTTCACGCCGGCTATGCGGAAGAAGAGCGTGGCCGGCTGCATGGCTCCGTCCGATTCTCGTCCCTTGACGAAGGGAGCGCCCACCCTGGCAGCGATGTCGGCATCCGCCGAGCAATCGATCACCAGTTTCCCTCGAACCGCCTGGCGCCCCGACTTGTTTTCCAGGATCACGCTGTCCACGCGCCGGCCATCCGCTATGGCATCCACAGCCCACGTATGGAGGAGCATTTCCACGCCGGCTTCCTCCAGCATATCGAAGAGGACCAACTTCATGCCCTCCGGGTCGAACGGCGTCATGGAAGCGTTGTCGAAGGTCAAGTCCCGGACGTGACCGGCGGAGGCGGCAACTTTGATCAAGCGCTCGACTACTTCGCCGGCGATTCCCCGGATCACCTGCCTGCCCTGGGCGTCGTGGAAGGTGAACATGGGGTTGACCATGGCCACGGTCAGGTTGCCGCCCGGAAACCCGTAGCGCTCCACAAGCAGCACCCGTGCCCCGTTGCGGGCGGCAGCCACGGCGGCTCCGATTCCAGCCGGGCCGCCGCCCACGACTAGGACGCCGGGCTCAGCCACAACCGGGATTTGCCTGCTCTGCTCGGTGATGAAGGTCATGTGAGCGTCAGCTCCAGCAGGTTCACGGAGTGCGGAGGCAAATCGACATACTGCAGTGCGCCGTTCAAAGCCCTGCTCACGCTCCGGACCTTGTCCGGCTCCTGGAGCGAGTTGACGGCATTGATATCCGGCGCGTACAGCGAGTGAAGGGCGACGCCGGCCGCCGGTGCGCGTCCGCTTAGCTCCAGTGCCACGCGCATCGTACTGGTCTTGTACCGGTTCAACAGCGCGACCGACAGCTTACGCCCATCCACGCTGCGGGTGGCGGAGACGTCCAGCCGCTCGGCCGCCACCTGCTGTTGGCGGCCTTCCCAGGAGATCAACGCCGAGAATTTCTCGCACTGGGCGTTGGCCTGTACGGCCACCGGTTGGAGCCTGGTGGCATAGAGACGGAACACGTCGAACACGGCGGACTTCACCAGCCCGTCCGGGTAGGCGAAGATCGGCCCGTGCGCGTTTACCACAAACACGTAGTTCGTCATCGTCACCCGCGCGGAGAGCCGCTGGCAGCAGTTGAAGACGCCGGCCACGAAGAGGGCGTCCACGATGTTCCGGGGGCTTTCGCGGATCAGGCCGGGGTTGCGGGTTGTGCCCGCCCCCTTTTTCATGTGCCGGTCGTTCCACTCCTCAAGGCAGACCTTCAGCGGCTCCCGGCGGCGCATGGCTGGCTCCAGTGCGGCGATCTGGTCGATCATCTCCTTGATTTCTCGCTCGAATAGCGCCGGCGTTGCGACAATGGAATCGAAATCGTCGTCGCCGTCGAGAAACGTCCGGTGGCCGTAAAGGTGGATGGTGAGCCAGTCCAGCATCGCGCCGCAGCCCTTCAGCACGCTGTCGTTCCACTCCGGGCTGCGCGAGCCGACGCCGACCAGCTTCAGGTCGAGTTCGACCGAGCGCATGAACTGGCCGAACTGCTCGGCCTTGTGCGCATACTCGGCCGCCGTACAGTGTCCAACCTGCCAGCGCCCGTACAGTTCGTTGCCCAGGCCCCAAATGCGGACCGGCGGCTGGCGGTCGGACAGGCGGCAGTACTCCACCCATTCGCAGGCCTCCTCCAGCGTCCCATTCCCCATGTTGACGGTAATGAAGGGCTCGCACCCGAGATGGCGGCAGAGCGCCAGGTACTCGTCGGTGCCGAAGCGGTTGCTTTCGTAGTTGCGCCAGGCGACGTCGTACCGCCGGGGGCGTTTCTCGCGCGGGCCGATACCGTCTTTCCAGCGGTAGTAGCTGGCGAAATTGCCGCCCGGCCAGCGCAGCACGCGCGCCCCGCCCATCTCGCGGATGGCCGCGACCACGTCCTTCCGCAGGCCAAGATCGTCGGCCAAGCGGGAGCCGGGATCGAACACGCCGCCGTAGACCACCCTCTCCACGTGCTCCAAAAAGTGTCCGTAGAGCTTGGGGTCCATGCGGCCGATCTCGCGGCCCGGATCGATGGTGACCGTGGCCCGGGCGGCGGGCGTGGCCTGGAGTGATGCGCCCCATGCCGCCTTCCAGGCGGCGCTGGTTGCCGCCAGCCCCGACGCCGTTCCAAGAAAAGCTCGCCTGTCCATGCCCGCGCGCCTCAGAAGATGAGCTTCAGTCCCAGCTGCATCATGCGCGGATCCCGCGCGCTGGTGATCATACCAAAGCTGGAGCTACGGTTCTTGCCGTCCGGCCCGGGAACGAAGGTGACATTCGGGAAACCCAGATTCACGTGGTTCAGCGCATTGAACGCCTCGGCACGGAACTGGAGCCGCATCTTCTCCCCGAGGGACGTGCTCTTGACCAGCGAGAGGTCGATGTTGACGACGCCGGGGTTGCGGACGTCGGGCAAGACCCGTCCGACATTCCCGTAGGCGTAATTCGGCGGATTTACAAACACGGTGGTGTCGAACCACTGGTTGGCGCCGGGGTCCTTCAGCCTGGCGCTGGCTCCGGTGGAGTTGGGCCGGTCGGCGAGGAAGTTGTTTGCGCCGCGGACAGCGATCGGAAGGCCGCTCTGGATGATCGTCACCGTGTTGGCCTGCCAGCCGCTGATCAGCGTCTTGACTCCCCGGTTCGCCGTCGTGAACGGCTTGCCCTTGCCGAAGGGCAACTCGTAAACACCGCTGAGCGCAAACCGCTGCGAAACGTCGGTGGGGTCCACAGACCATTCCATGTTGCGGTTGAACTTGCCGTCGCGGTAGCCGGTGAAGCCGATTTGCTCGACGGCGCCGAAGTCAACCGGCTGGCGCGCGCCGATGCTCATGAGTTTCCCGGCCGTGTACGAAGCCAGCAGCACGAAATTGCTCGACAGGCGCCTCTCCAGGCTCAACAGCAGCGCGTGGTACATCGAGCTGCCGATGTGCGGAATGCCGAAGTTGACAGCGGTGTAGTAAGGGTAGGGCTTGAGCAACTGCGACCGCGCGATGGTGGGGTTGCCCAGCGAGCCCGGCACCCGGCCGGCATAGGGGTTCGGCACCTGGTCCTGCAGCGCCAGGCCCAGCCCCAGGTAGCTGTTGTCTAGCTGGTTCAGGTCAAAACTCCCCGACCAGAGTCGGGTGCCGCGGTTGGCGCTGTAGGCCGTCTCCAGCAGCCAGTCGCCCGGCAGCCTCTGCTGCACCGACACGGTCCATTGTTGCGACATCGGCGTTCTCATGTTGCTCTCGTTGAAAGTCACGCTCTGGCCCAGAAAGGCGCTGGGGCCGAGCGCGGAACCGAGCGGCGGCGTCGGCGGCGAGGGAAGACCATCCTTGAACTGGAACGCCGGCAGGTTCGAGTTCGATGAGTTGTACGCGGTTGGCGTGGAGGAAAAGCCGGTCGAGGACGGGAACGAGCCGTACCAGTAAATCGACGGGTAGAAGATACTGTAGCCGCCGCGGATGACACGCTTGCCCGAGCCGCCCAGATCATAGGCAAAGCCCAAACGGGGACCCCAGTCCCTTTTGTTGTTGTCGTACGGGCTCGCTCCGAAATCCACCTTGGCGAATTCCATCCGGCCCAGGAAGCCGTTCACCGGATTGGTGGCCCACGGCTTGAATGCGGAGACGCCGTTGTGCCGTTCGGTCGGGTACGGCTGGTAGTCGTAGCGCATGCCGAGGTTGAGCGTGAGCCGCGGCGTCACCTTCCAGTCGTCCTGGAAGAAATAGCTCATTGTGCGCCCAACCATGCTGGAGCCGAGGTACGAATTGATACTGGCGCTTCCCACGGCGCCGGCCAGGAAGGTGGCAAACGCCGAGCCGGTGCCGGCCTGCGCCTGCGGGTTGCCGGTGAGACCGGCGGGGAAGTTGTAGACGCCCGACGCGTCCTGCGGCTGAAAGTTGTTAATCTGCTGGAGGCGGATATCGCCGCCGAACGTCAGGGTGTGATTGCCGCGGACGTAGGTCATCATGTCGAAGAACTGCCAGGTGAGCGTGCAACGCAGGCCGGCCATCTGCGATACGAAGGCCGGGGCGCCGTTGCTCACGTTCGGCAGCACGTCCGGGGGCACGCTGGCCGGCAGGCCCAGCTTCTGTGGCCAGCCTTTCCCGTAGCTGGCCACCTGGAAGGGGAAATGCAGCCGCGCCAGCCCCAGACGGAATTCGTTCAGCAATCGCGGCGTCAACGTTGCCGTCTCGGCCAGCGTAAAGTTGTGCGACTCCAGGTGATCGACGCGCTGGCGGGTTTCCGGGTCGGGCAGCACGGCCGTCGGCGCTCCCGCCGCCGTGATCGAGCCGTTGCTGTGGTGCAGGTAGTACATGTAGCGCGCCGACAACATGTGCTTGTCCGAGATCCGCTCGTCGATCTTGGGGATGTACTGCCGCATGTGCCGGCCCTCTTTGTTATTCGCGATGTAGTTGTTGGCGTTGGTGTAAACGTTGGTCGCGGTGCGGTTGGGCAACGGATAGAAGCGCAGCATGTTCAGCGACACCGGATCGAGCCGCTCCTTGGGGATGACGTTGTTCGGAAACAGGTCGCGGACGAAACCGGAGCCGGCCGGGTTCGGGCGCGTGGTCGCCGGGTCGTAGATGGGAAGCAGCTTGCCCGTGGCGTCGCGCGTCTCCGAGAAATCGCCCGCCCGCTCGCGCGGCGTCGGCACGGTATAGATAGGGTTGGCATAGGAAACGTGGCGCCATTCTTCGTAATTAAAGAAGAAGAATGTACGGTCTTTCCCCGTGTACAGCTTCGGGAAGACTACCGGACCGCCCAGCGACCCGCCGAACTGGTTGTAGCGGAAAAGCGCGACGCTGTTGGCGAAGGTGTTGCGCGCGTCGAACGCGTCGTTCCGCACGAACTCGTACAGCGTGCCGTGCAGTTGATTGGAACCCGATTTGCTCACGATGTTCACCACGCCGCCGCCCGTAAACCCGTACTGCGCCGACATGGTGTTGGTCTGCACTTTGAACTCCTGGATGGCATCGACGGTCGGGTTGGCGTTGATGTCGGAATGGAACGGCTGGTTGTTGTTGGCGCCGTCCAGCACGAAGTTGTTGGTCGAACCGACCCCGCCGTTAATGCTGACGGCTGACAGCGCCACGCCGCGGTCGAGGAAGCCGCTTTGCGTGGGGCCGGCATTCGATTTGACGCTGGGCGTGAGCATGATCAGGGCCAGCACGTTGCGGCCGTTCAGCGGAAGCTCCTGGATGCGCCGGTTTTCCACCGCCTTGCCCACCGTCGCGGTGGAGGCGTCCACCAGGGGAGCGCCCGACTGCACGGTGATGGACTCGGTGACCGCGCCCACCTCCATCAGGAAATCGATCCGCGCCACCTGATCGACCACCAGCGTGATCGCTTCGCGGCCGTTGGGCTTGAAGCCGTCGGCCTGCACCGACATCCGGTAGGCGCCGGGCGGGAGCACGGGCACGGAGTAGTAGCCCTCGGCGTTCGATTCCGTCTTGCGCACGATGCCGGTGCCCGCATTGGTGACGTTGATCTTTGCGCCCACCATGACGGCCCCGCTGCTATCGGTGACGCGCCCGGTGATCTGCGCGAACTGCGCGAAGCACGTTCCGGCAAAAGCCAACAGAACAACGATGACTCTCATTGTTTCCTCCCGTCTTTGTTTCCTCTGGTGGAAGTGAAATGGGTGCTGGGCCGGCCGGGCGGTTGCGAAAGCTGCGCCGCCAGGGCGGCCTCCAGACCGTTCGCTGCCTGGCCGGCAACCAACAGACGCGCCCGCAGTGCCCCGCCGGCCTTTTCCGGCGTTTGCCGCAGTGCGGCGCCGGCAAACAGGCCCCGCACAAGCTCGTCCGTCTTTTCGGTGAAGTTCAAGAGACCCACGGCGCCGTCCGGCCAGGCTGCATCCGGCGTGCCCGTGCCGCCGCCGGTATCCGGTTCAGCCCTGGCCGCGAAGCTCTCCAGCACTGGAGCGAGCAGTGAGCTTGCTGCTTCGACCTTGCCGCGGTACGCCCGGAGGTGGTCGTCCAGCATTTCACGCAGCAGCCGCAGCGTTTCGTGGTCCGCGACGGTGGTGCGCGAAGGCGGGAAGGCGGACGCCAGCCGCTGGATCGCCCAGGCGTGTTCAGTTATTTGCTCGGAGAGCACGATCGCCTGGTTGGCCAGCGCCGCGATCTGCCGCCCGCCTTCCTCCGTGCCCTGCTGCCGGAAATAGCGCTCCAGTTGCTGCTGAATTGGCAGGACCGGGCTGGCGACCCGCATCACGCTTTCCGATTCGAGCGCCAGCCAATGTTCGTTGGCGGGCTCCGCGCTGGCTGCTTCCTGCACCGTCCGCACCTCCGCCTGCACGTGCGGCAGGCCGGCGAGTGCCTCCACGATCTCTTCCTGGCGTTTGGCCGTTTCCGCCAGCGCTCGGACCAGGATGTGCCCGTCCGGCTGGGTGGCCACTTCGACGGGCTCTCCAAGACAGGCGCCCAGCCGATGAAGCGCAACATGCACTTCCACTTCGCGCGCCAGCAGGCCCGCGGCCTGCGACGCGGCAGCGGGGGCGTTGTCCACAGGTTGCCGGAGCCGCTCGGCGGGTCTGGGCACAAGGGGCACGGCCGGCGCCAGTCCGGCATCCGGCCGGAACAGCGCCGCCTTCATTTGCGCTGGCGCCAGCGGCTCCAGCCGGTCGGCCACAATGCGGAGTTCGACGGCATGCTCGGCCGCCTGAAAGCGGACCGACTGCATCCGGGGCAGGTAATTGGAAGGATCGAGCTCAACCACCAGCTCGGCAGTGTAGCGGGCGGTCTGGCGGCGGGCCACGAGGCGCAGAATCACTCGCCCGTCCGAAGCCCGAACACGTTCGGCTGCCAGCGATCCGCCCTCCCCGGCACTGAAAACGGCCAGGTCGGAAGTGAAGGACACCGAACGCCACGGGCGGCTTTGGAGCCAGGCAATCAAAGCGCCTTCCAGTTCTTCGATCGTCCATCCCTCGGTGGCCAGGTCGGCTGCGGTAAGCGCGCGGGCCGGGCCGGTCCAGCGGACAACGCCCGGTTGTGCGGCCGGGTTGTGCACGTACTCGTTGCGCTGCCCATCCCGCCAGGCCGCGTATTTCAGCCGGCCCTGCTCCTCCCATCGCGCCGCGAACCGCCCACGCGGTGCGTCCGACCAGATAAGCAAACGGCTGTCGCGCTGCACGGTGATGGGGCGCGTTTGCCGGAACTGGACGTGCAACACCTGATGCAGCGGCCGGGCGCTCAGGTCGGCCTCGGCCGCGCGGCTGCGCTCGATGATCGCCGCGGCCTGAACCGCAGGCTTAGTGGACAGGAAAAGAACTGCGAAGACCAGCAGGCAGGCAGCCGCCACGCCGGCCACCGCCGCCCACGGCCGCCGGCTCATGGCGCGAAGACACGCCAGGCGCGGAGCCTGGTTATAAGCCGCTTCGAAACGCTCCTGGCAGCGCGGGAACCGGCTCCGGGCGCCGGCCAGCCAGTCCGAGTCCGGAAACCGCGCACCTTGGAAGGCATCAGCCAGGGCGTGGATCTGCTGCTGGAGCGCCGCCTGACGCCCGCGGCAGATCCAGCACGACTCCAGGTGTTGTTGCACCCGCCGTTTCCCGCGGCCGCTCAGTTCGCCGTCCTGGTAGGCCAGGAGCGCTTCGTCATTACAGTGTTTCTCGAACATCCCAATCCTTGCCGGCCGGCGGCGCCGGGCTGGTCCTGCTTGTCTTGGCCGCCTGCTGCAGCTTCCGCAGGGCCCTGGCCAGCAGCGTCGCCACCGATTTCGCGTTGATGCCCAGGTGCTCGGCAATCTCCCGGTATTTCATCGATTCCAGGCGCAACAGCAGCACCTGGCCTTCACGTGGCGTGAGAACAGGCAGGATCCGCTGCAGGTCCCGCTCGGTGTCCGGCTGCCCGTCCTCTCGCGCCTCGAATGCGTCCAGCACTTCGAACGGCTCGAGCTGTTCGCCGTGCCGCTTCACGGCCCGCTCGTATTTGCCGATGTGGTGGCGGACGACGGTCAGCGTCCAGGCACGCCCATTGGCAATTGTCTTTCCCCGCCGCAACTCGCGATAGAGCGCCATGAACGCTTCCTGCACAAGGTCCTCGGCCAGTTCACGCGAGCCGGTGGCGAAGTAGACGTGCCGGGCCAGGCCTGGCCCCCACGCATCAAACAGTGACTCGACCAGCCGCGATGCTTCCTGCCGTTTCATGGCTCCCGGCGCACGGTTGGGTCTGTGCTCACCTGTATATGTACCCGCAACGCTTCGCTTTCCCTATAAGCTTTTCTGAGGCGGTTCGAAGCCGCAAGGGGCGGCGGGAATCAGCATCTTTCATCCGCACAGGGGCGCCGGACGGATGCAGGTCGCGGTTCCCCGCGAACCTTTTTGCCCAGTTATCCGTTTCCGGCGTCTTCAGTTTCTCACTTCGAAAGAGAGGGGGACGCGTCGAGACGTGCCCAGTCGGCCGGCCCCGTGTCAGATGCGCCGCGCAGGCGGGTCCGTCCCGCCTGCCGCTTCGCGAAGCAACCACAGGACGAGTGCGGTAGCCACGAGCGGAACGGTGCTGGCGGCAATCAGCACGGGAGTGAACGAGTAGTGGTCCGCGACATAGCCGATCAGCAAGCTGGAGATGATGGTCCCGATTCCGGCGCCGGTGCCGCTCATGCCGCTGACCGAGGCCACCGACCCGCTGGGGAACAGGTCGGTGGGGAGGACCAAAGCCATGGTTGAGAACGCGGCATAGGCGAAGGTGGAAACCGCAAAGAAGGCGGCCAGCGCCCATAGCTGGGAGCTGAACACGGCGGCCATCAACGAGGACATGCCGAGGCCACCGAACAACAGCACGGCTTTGCGCGCCTTGTCGACCGGCCAGCCCCGCCGAATCAAGTGGCTCGATACGCCGCCGCCAAAGAAGTTGCCGAGGTCGGCGGCCACAAAGGGAACCCAAAGAGCCACCAGCCCGCCCTCCAGCGTGATGCCCTTGGCCACCAGGTAGAGGGGAAACCAATCGGTAATGAAGAACCAGACGGGATCGCTGAGGGAGCGGGCGATGATCACGCCCCAGGTGTGCCTGAGCCGAAGCAGCGCGCTCCAGCGCGGCTTCGGCTCCCCGTGCGCCGCGGCATCCTCGGCGTGATCGCGATGGATCATGGCGCGTTCCGCTTCGCCGATGCGCGGGTGGGACGCGGGCGGGTGGTAGAGCCGCCGCCAGGCGATCAGCCACAGAAAACCGAGCGTGCCGGTGAAGAGGAATGCCGGCCGCCAGCTTCCGAAGTGGTGGTACAGGAACAGCACCAGGAAGGGCGCGACGGCGCCGCCGATCGAGGAACCACTGTCGAACAGCGCGACCGCCCAGCCCCGTTCCCGGGCGGGGAACCACTCGGCGACGGCCTTGGTGGCGCCCGGCCAGTTCGCCGATTCTCCCGCGCCCAGCAGGAAGCGGAATATTGCGAAGCTGCGCAGCCCGGTGGCCATCGAGGTGGCCATAGCCACCAGCGAATACCAGGCCACCGAGAGCGTTAGTCCGCGCCTGGTCCCCAGCCGATCGATCATGCGTCCGCAAATCGTCTGCCCCACCGCATACGCCACCCGGAACGCGACCACGATCAGGGAATAGTCCTGGTAGGTCCACCGGTATTCCTTCTTGAGCAGGGGCGCCAGCACCGACAGCGTCTGGCGGTCAATGTAGTTGATGACCGTCGAAGCGAACAGCAGCCCTCCGATCCACCAGCGCAAGGCCGGGATCGGCCTGCGCCTCACCGCGCTGCTCACCCCCTCATTCATGCTCTGTTCATAACGGAATTCGTCCATGATAGTCAATCCAACCGGAAGCGCGGAAAGCAGCAGCGGCCACCGTTGGACCGCCGGCGCTTTCCATCCGGTTTCGCAGCCAGTCGAGCTCCTTCCCGCTTGACAGGAGTTATCATATGTGATTACGTTTGGGACGTGACGGTGAGCGAGCTTAAGCGGTGGCTCAGGAAACAAGGATGCACGTTCACCGAAGGCGCAAAGCACACGAAAGTGGCCCTGGCGGGCAAGGTCACGCGGATGCTACGCCATCCGTCACAAGAGCTCAAGGTCAAGACCCTGCAAACTATTCTGAGAGATCTTGGCCTGAAGATCTGAGGCAACGCATGGTTACCTATCCCGCTCTATTCGAACCGGATCGCAAAACCGGCGGCTTCGTGGTCACCTTCCCTGACTTCCGCTACGGGGTGACCCAGGGGGACACCCTGAAAGAGGCGACTGAGATGGCGCAGGACCTTTTGGAAGGCCTGATCGCTGACCTGATAGACGAAGGCGACGAGCTTCCGCGGGCCAGCAAGCGCCGTGGCCGGCACTACCGGTTGGTGTCGCTGCCGGCACTCCAGTCCGCCAAGGTCGAACTGTACCGGGCTTTCCGGGCATCCGGCATGCGGAAAGCGGAACTCTCCCGCCGCATCGGCATCCCGAAATCGAACCTCGACCGGCTCTTCGACCTGAACCATCAGTCGCGATTCAATCAACTCGAAGCCGCATTTGCCGCCCTGAATAAGCATATCTGGGTTGAGGCTCGAGACGCCGCCTGAACGCATGCAGCAGCATGCCACCGGCGCCGGGAATGCTCCAGGCCGCCTTTTGGCGCCGGGCGCTGCGAGCTCGTGGCGCCGGAGGCGGGTCAATACGGAAACGTCTCGGTGACTGCCGCATCGCTGAGTTCTTTCAGCAGCGCGGATATGCGATCCACAAAGACGTCCACCAGCTTTCGCCCCTTCTCTGCCGTGGCCTTGGTTGGATCACCGTGGCCCGTCGTGTCGCTGACGTATTTCCAGGGCCGGACGAAAGTGATGTAAGAAGCCTGCAAGCTCTTCAGCCGGAAGTCGGGATTGCGGGGCGCGGCCGCTTTGTCCATGCGCACTGTGTCGGGAAACAGGGCCAGAGCCACGGACGTCTCCGCTTCCGAGGCGTGCTCGCCCGGGCTCTCAATGATCCCCGGCAGTTGGTCTTGAAAGGTCTCCGCGCCCTCGATGAGGGCCACGAAGACCCTGGGATTAGTCGCAAACAGCTCACGCAAGACAGCGCCCAGGGTGGTTTTGTTGCCCCCGTGGGTGTTCAGGATGACCAGCTTGCGGATGCCCTGCTTCTCCGCTGTGTCCACCACGTCCTTGACAAACTGCATCATGGTCGCCGGCCGAATCGACTGCGCGTAGGGGATGGCCACCAGGTTGGTGTTGACCCCGTACGGCATGGTGGGCAGGACCAGAACCCGCGCGCCCTGCTGGTTGGCCTTGGCGGCAGACAGGGCGGCCAATGCTCCGGCGGTCCAGGCGTCGTTGCCATACCCAAGATGGTTGGCATGCGGCTCGGTGGAGCCGATGGGCAGGAGCAGGACGCGAACATCCCTCGCACGCACTTCCGGCTGGGTCAAGTCCTCCAGCTTCACAGCAGCCTTGTCTTGGGCCATCGCCACGCCAGAGAAAGCGGCAAGGATCATGCCGGCGTACACTACGCACCTTCGCCTCATGGATGCACCTCCTTATGGAGCGCCCGCCGTTCTGCAAACGCCCTCGTCACAGGGCGGAATAAGGGCTGCTCCAGAATTGTTCCTTCCGGGTCGTTTGCCTACCACTCTTCCAGACTTCGATCCTTCCAATTGATCCGGGGCGGGGCCTGCCTGGTGGGGTGGGGTGTGAAGGCCACCACCAGGCGAAGATCGGAAACCTTGTCCGGCAATCGCACCACCAGTTTGCGCGTGTTGCGGCTCGGCGTTTGTGGCGGCGGAACTTGCGTGGACACGGTATCGAACCGCGCCCCGGCCGGAGCCAGGATGATGGCGCGAAGGACCCAATCCCCTTTCCGGAGCTCGGCCTTTTGACCGAGGGCGGATACTTCAGCATCCGTGACCATGCCCCAAAGCGCTTCCACCGGGACACTGGCCGCGATTTCGTCTTGAACAATGACGTGCTTGCGTTGGTAGAGACACACCCCGCGCTCAAAATGCTTCAGCTTGGCCGGGTACGCTTTCGACAGGTCAACGCGGACGAATGCCAGGTCGGGCTGAAACCGGTGTGCAACAATGGGCGCCTCCGCCAGCCGGTCCTGGTCCTGGTTATCAATCAAGACCGTGTTGTGGGATTCGGTCTTGGTTCGGTAATACGTAAACCGCAATTTGCCGAAGTAGTCGGGTACGCTGTAATCCTCTTTCCCCAGGTCCAGTGCCCAACGCAATCCGCCGGCATCCAGCACGAAGCTGCCCAGGTCCAGATGGGCGTGCCCACGTCCGTCCCTGTTCTGACCTCCTTTGATACCGGCAAAAATCGCGGTCCGATCGTCCCACGAACTGCGTAACATCGCCACCTCGACACCCCGGAAATAGGCGTGCAGCGGCAAGCGCGCCTGCTGCGGGGCCGGCCCTTGGGGCTGGTACCAGATGAGGTCGAAGGCATCCGATGACTTCAGGAGTTCGATTTGCCGGTGCTGATGCCAGGCGTAAACAGGCTGGCGGAACTTGCGGGCCAGCCAGAACATCTCCGGTGCGCCCTCCATAGGGTCCGAAGCATCCGCGAAATTGAACCATTTCTGCGAAGGCCCGCTGCAGTAGATGCGGAAAAGGCCGGTCTTGCTGAAGCCGTCGCCGGCGGACAGGCCGAAATCGTGGCCCAGCGCGCTCTCCAGGCCGGCCAGGAAATAAACCACGTAGCGGGTGGCATAATGCCAGTACTCGGGGCCTTCCGCCCAACCGCCGTCGGGACCATATGAGGCCAGAGCCAAGGGAAGCGAGCGGAGTGCGTATCGAAGCACCGTGCGAGCCAGGTCCGGCTCTTGATCGGCGACCGCCAGCGCTCCCAGTCCGATACCGCCATTGCACACCGGATTCCAGTTGAAGCGATTAGCCGCCCACGTTCGCTGCTCTGCGTAGAATGGCAGCGCGTCGCGCAGGCCTTTTCCCACGAGAGAGCTGCGGATGATGGCCCGGTCTTCCGGCGAAAGAGAGTTGTAGAACCAGTCGTATCCGATGGCCACGCCGTGGGTCATTTCCGCCTTATCGAGAAAATTATCGTTCCAGCTCGGAAAACCGGCCGCGGCACGCAACTCGGCCAGGGCGCGGGCGAGGTATCGCGGGTCGCCATCCAGGCGATAGAGCAGCCCGAGCGTGTACATGCGGTCCACGCATTGCCGGCTCTGAGCCAGCATCCGTCCCAGGACAAGCTCATATTTCACCGGCGGAACGCTCTCCATGGTTCGGGCCTTTTCCAGGAGACGTTCGTAGATCCTGCGCGCTCCCTCATCGCGATGAATGAGGGAACGAATGCGATCGAGGTCACGGTCCAGTACAACCAGTCTTGGATGGGCCTGACGCAAGTTCGCGAGAGGATCCGCATCTTGGGCGAGCGACGGCCCCGCAAGGGCGAAAACCAAGGCGAGATAGCGCAGCGTAAGCGTGCTCATCGGCTCAAGGCAGGTACAGGAAAAGATGCGAGCGGCGCTCGCTCTCTCCGATATAAATGGTGCCGTCCGGGCCGGTGGCCATGCTGTCGAACTGATAGCCGCGCCAGGAGTAGTACGGGCTGCGGTCCACAGCCAGGATTCCCAGATCCTGGAACCCACCGTCTTGGGGGTCGTAGGAGAACAGGCGGCAGGGCTCGATGTGCTCGCCGGCCACCATGTACAGCCGGCCGTCTTTCCCCGCGGCCAGGGCGCGCAGCCGCCGCGACACGCGGGGCTTGCCCAGATTCACGAGTTTTCCGCCGGCAGGATCGAACGAAAACAGGAAGCCATCGGAAGAGCCGCCGTAAATCAGCCCTTTGGCATCCCTCGTGAAGCACTCCACGACCGGGTGGCCCGAGTACGCCTGCACCGGGTAATACTCACCCGGAATGCGCTGCCCGGTGGAGCGGATGCTGTCCAGCACCGGGTCGTAATAAACAAGGAATCCATCTTCCCCCGAGGTGTACACCTTCCCGGAATTATCGACCGTCAGCGCGCGAGGAAGGCTGCGCCAATCGCGCTCGGGACCATGAAAGACCACCCTGCGGTCCAGCTCGCCGAGGTCGCGGAATTTTTTCTGGCGGATGTCGTACTGGAACAGGCGGCCGTCCGGGTAGGAGACGCCGTAGATCAGGCGCGCGCCGGGGTTGCCGCAAAGGGCGTAAATGCCGTTGTTGGGCACGGCGACGCCCAGGTCTTGGACCGGGCTGGGATCACCCGGCATCAGAACCTGCTTGTCGGCGGCGCCGGGCTCGTAGCGGTACAGGTGTCCGCCCGCATAACTGCCATACGGCTTCTTGACGTCTTCCCAAAGCGCGTCGCTCACGCTGTCGTGGCCGCCGGGGAGCTTTCGGGTCAATTCCACCGCGCGCAGCACGTTGAGCCCGGTGCCGATGTAAAGGAACCCGTCGGAATCCTGCGCCAGCGCATGGTGGACGCCTTGCTGCCCCGTGATCCTGCCCAGGTGCCGCACCTTGTTGATGGCCGGGTCGTAGAGAAACAGGTAGGCTTCTTCACCGCTGGTGCCGCCGTAGATCTTCCCGCCGGCTGTGGCCAGCAGCGCGGTGATGGCGCTGGAATTCGCCGGGATCTGGTTGACCTCCGGATAGCCCAAATCGCGCAGGTCCAGGCGGTGGTTCTCGAAGTTGGGGTTCACCCAATGCTGGGGCCAGGCCAACCAGGCGACCGTCAGCACGGCCACACAAACAGCGATTGCCCTGACGCGTGCTCTGTTCATGTGCATCTTCACCTTCCCGATCCCTCGCGTCGTGAGTCGCGGCCGCCCGGTGCACAGGCCGATCCCGGCCGGTAGAGCAGCAGCTCCATGGCGAAGGGGTAGACGCCGGCTACTTTCCCGGTCTCTCTCCCGGGGTCTTTCACCTCCACGGCCGCGCCCAAATAGATCGTTCCATCCTGCCCAACCGCCGCGCCCCCGCAGCCGTACACATGACGGCCGTCCGCGGTCCGCAGCATGCCCAGGTTCTCCCGCCTGCCGGCCTTGAGGTCGTAGGTGATCAGCTCGGAGTATGGGGATGTTTTCTGGCCGGCGCGTTCCAGCGCCAGCCGGGCGGCTTCCAGCCGCGCCTCATAGTCGAAATCCAGGCCGGCCGGCGCGTAGTAGACCTTGCGGTCCTTGCCGATGGTGAAGGCCAGCGTGGAATAAGGAATATCCTTGCGGGCCGAGTTGTAGAAGCGCTCGGCGCACAGCCGGCCCAGCTCGGTCACTTTACCTTCCGGGCCATCCTTGGGATCGTACCGGAACAGGATGGAGCTGCCGCCATCGACGCCGTAAATGACGCGGTCCGCCGGGTCCCACTCCACCACCCGCCAGATCGCCTTGCGGTCCAGCATAGGATTGGATAGTCGGCGCGGAAAGACCCGCGGATCGTAAGGGAGCTGCGCGCCGAGGTCGTAGACGAGTTCGGTTCGGGGATCGTACTTCCACACGCGCGCCTTGGGATAGGCGCCGTAGACGTTGCCGTCATCGTCGATGGCGATGTGCCGCAGGTCGTCCCAGTTGTCGATGCGCCCCAGATCCCGCGTGACCCCGCTCGCGATGTCCAGGCGGTAGAGATGGCCATCCCAGGCGGTGCCGAACAGGTGATTCCGCTTCTTATCGATGGCCAGGCCGTAGATTCCCCAGAGGCGGTTAATCAGCCCCAGGTTCTCCAGCTTGTCGGCTTTCGGGTCATAGCGGATCCAGTGCGGCCCTTCCCAACTGTAAGGGTCAATGTTGGTGGGGCCCGAGTCCTCGCACATGGTGCCGAAGTAGATGCGGCCTTCGCTGTCCTCCACGAAGCGCGTGTGGATTTTGCCGGCGGTGCGAATCCCCTTTCCTGTCTGGCCCAGGAACTCGGCCATATCGGCGATGTGGCGCATCCGGCCGGCGCGGGGGTCGTACTGGTAAAAGTGGCTGGAGCCGGCGTGCGTACACAGGCCGGCGTAGACCATCCCGTTCGCCGCCGCATGCAGCGCGCTGAACATCTGCGCCTCTTTGTGGCCGCCGGGGAACTCCCGGGTGTCCACGCAGGCGTACTTCTGCGCGGTCTGCGCCCGGCCAGGCACGGGATTCAACAACGCGAGCAGGATGCAAACAGCCGCCCATCTCATCATATCTGCAACCTCAACCGAGCCGCGACCGTAAGGGAGCGCCCCCGAAACCGAGCCGCTGCGCGCAACTAAGGAGCCGGGGACGCTCCCTTACGGTCGCGGCTCGGTTGGCCCGATAGCTGCTCTTGAAATTCCAGGATGGTCACCGAGTGCCGCGGAAAGACACGGCTCATCGTTCGGCTCACACCGGACAACGCCTCTTCCTTGATTTGGACCCGCTCCGGGTGCTCAAAGGTGTTCTCGGTCATGTAGTGGTCCGCATCGAGCCAAATGACCTTTCCCGCCGCTGCCGGTTCCCATCCCTCGATCTGAATCCCGGCGGAGATGGGTTCCGAATCATGCAGGTTGATCACCGCCAGGTACAGCGTCCGGCCGTCTTCGCTGATGGTGGCCGAGGCGTCCAGGTAGGGAATCCTGCCGATGGCCTGCGGCCGGCCCTCTTCGTATTCGGGCGCGGGAAACGACGGCGCCTCCACCCGGCTGTCCACCAGAAGCGGCCCCTGGTGGTTCATGTACATCTTGAACGCCAGGTACTGCGGGTTGAAGAAAAGGCCCTCGCGATTCACCCGGATGAGCCCCAGCGCGTTCACCGTCATCGAGAGGTTGGCCAGCGTGACGGCCTGGTGCTGGCGGCGGAAGGCGTGGAACACGCCGGCCGTGTATAGCCCGTCGCGCTCCGCGAACTCCACTTCGTGGTCGCCGTAGCCGCGGTTGGGCGCGCGATAGGCCCAGCAGTTCCACTCGTCGAAGGCGATCGGAATCCGCGGGCCGTTCGGAAAAGCCTCCCGAATCTCCTGGGCTGTCAGCCGGACCTGCTCCTCGACGCCGTACGGCGAGGAAACGATGTAGTAGTAAAACTCGCGGGCAAAGGCCGGGTCGTTCAGGTCTTCCTTCTTCATCCGGCTGCGGTATTTCTTGGCGTAGGAATGCAGCGAGAGGTAGTCGAAACTGCCCTTGGCGATCTCGAACAGGGCCTGGTTCCAGCGGGGATAGAACCAGGATCGAGCGCCGACCGCTACCAGCTTGATCTGCGGATCGACGGCGCGCATGGCCCGCGCAAAAGCCACCACCCGCCGGGCGTGCGTTTCTTCGTCCACGTGGCCGCCCTGCCAGTCGCCGAACACTTCGTTGCCGATGCCCCACAGCTTGATCCGGTAGGGTTGCGGATGGCCGTTGGCAGCCCGTTTCGCGCCATAGGGAGTGCCGGCGGGGCCGTTGCAGTACTCCAGCCAGCGGGCCGCCTCTTCCGGCG
>Ga0315280_10004498_pt1 | contig 20525 bp, 18 predicted proteins | sample YL17G06_40_MG_FD_203697 | JGI IMG/M metagenome (GOLD analysis project Ga0315280, IMG submission 203697) | Sediment microbial communities from Yellowstone Lake, YNP, Wyoming, USA - YL17G06_40 | ecosystem: Environmental > Aquatic > Freshwater > Lake > Sediment | place: USA: Wyoming | collected... | reverse complement strand
TCAAGGCCCACCGTGGGCTCGTCCAGAACGAGCACTTCGGGGTCGTGAAGCAGCGCGGTCGCGATGCCCACGCGCTGACGGTAACCCTTTGAGAGCTTGCCGATGGTCTTGTCCAGCACGTCGTCGATGGAGGCCTGGGCGGCCACCTCCTCGACCCGCTCGACCCGGTCGACCTTGTTCATGCCGTGCAGTCGGCCCAGGAAGTGGAGCAGTTGCCGCGGCGTCAGCTCTCGGTAGAGGGGAACCTGCTCCGGTAGGTATCCGATCCGCTTCCTAACCTCCAGCGACTCCTCTATAACGTCGAACCCGGCGACCCGGGCTTTGCCCTCGGTGGGGGCCATGAAGCAAGTGAGGATGCGGAGGGTGGTGGTCTTCCCGGCACCGTTCGGCCCTAGGAAGCCGAGGATCTCGCCCTTATTGACACTGAAGCTCACATCGCGCACGGCTTCGAGCTCGCCGTAGCGTTTGGTGAGGTGCTCAACCTCGATCACGGGCTTCGGTCTCCCTTCGATAGTGGCACTCGCGGGTCGAGTGCCGGCAGTCGGCCGTAACCGCTCCGCCGCGGCGCGCGCCGGTCCATCGTCCCTTTACGTTCGGGGCCTTCGCGGGGATGACGGAACGGCGAGGATTGTAGGAACCTGCCAGCGCGCGGTCAAGGCAAGCTTGACGGCTGTCCGTCCGCTGGCTAGACTACGCGTGGTGCTTAGCACCGGCTGCCGAACTCTATGTATGTGGAGGATATGCGCGAGGAAGCTGTAAGGGCCGGACCGCCTGACGGAGGCCCCGAGTCGCCGATTGACTGAGGCGACGAAGGCGCATTCGATTTCCTCGCCTGTTCCCCGGTTCGCTCGGCAGCCGCGCACTCATCGTAACGAGTGTGGTGGTGCTTATGCTGCAGCTCTTCGCCGGCGACACCTACCGTGCCCTCAAGATGGGCCTCGACGCCTCCTCCCTTCGCCACCAGGTCATCGCGAACAACATCGCCAACGCCGACACCCCCCGCTTCCGTAACCGTGTGGTCCTGTTCGAGGATGAGCTAAAGCAGGCGCTTTTCCCAGGTGACCAGCTCACGGGCAGGAGAACACGCCCGGAGCATATCCCCATCGGGCCGCAACCATTCGGCCAGGTCGAGGCCAAGGTCGTGCTCACGCCGGCCGTCACCTGGCGCGTAGATGGGAACACGGTCGACATCGATCTCGAAGCGACTCGGATGATCCAGAACTCGGGCAAGTACGAGGCGATGAGCCGCCTCGCGGCCGAGTACCACCGTGGGCTACGCATCGCCATAAGCGGCGGAACCGGAGGATAGTGACCGATGGGCCTCTATGACGGCGTCCTTGCCAGCGCCTCGGGCCTGACCGCCCAGCGCCTGCGCATGGACGTGATAGCCAACAACATCGCGAATGTCAACACGACCCGTACGGCGGCCGGCGGGCCGTACAAGAAGGAAGCGGTGGTGTTCTCGCCGCGGCCCGCAGCCTTCGCCGACTACCTGCCCCCACTACTCCAGAGGAGCCATCCGCCAGAGGCCGGACTGGGTGTGCGGGTGCTCCGTATCATCGAGGACAACAGCCCACCGAAGCGCGTCTACGACCCCGGGCACCCCGACGCCGACGCGGAGGGGTATGTCGACTACCCGAACATCTCCATAGCCCACGAGATGGTTGACCTGATCGACGCGACGCGTGCCTATCAGGCAAACGCAGCGGCCATCGGCGCCGCTAAAGAGATGTCACAAGCCGCTCTGCAGATCGCGACCTAGAAGGCGGCCCGACCCGGTCACGAACCGTGAAGGTGAACTCGCGGACCGCCTGAAGAAAGGCGTCCGCGGGACCGCTATGCGCGGGACCCCCGGACGGGCGAGGATAGGTGACAAGCATGAGAGTCGACCGCATCGACGCCATCCAGAACATGCGGATGGCCGAGGTGCCGAAGTCGCCCGCCCCGGGGGAGCCCCTGAAGACGTTCGGTGACCTCTTCAAGGAGGCACTGAACCGCGTCTCCGACGCCAACGACCGCGCTGAGATGGAGACTCAGAAGCTGCTCGTTGGCGAGGCGAAGGACCTCCACACGGTCATGCTCGCCGTTGCGGAGGCGCGTACTATGCTGCAGTTGGCGGTCCAGGTCCGAGATCGCGTCGTTGAGGCCTATCGCGAGATCCGTCAGACCCAGATGTAGCGTAGGCCCTCATCGCGTGTGGAGGGGGCTTGGGCATGCAACGGGTTCGGGACACTGCGGGCTCCGTCCGCAACTGGTTCTCCGATCTCCGTCTCGTCCAGAAGGTTGGCATCATCGGCATCGCCGTGGTCCTGCTCGGCGTGCTTGTTGCCACGCGGCTGGCGACAAGACCCCAGTTCGGCGTCCTCTACACGGACCTTGCCGGCGACGACTACAACAAGGTGGTCAACTGGCTCGACACCAACAACGTAAGGTTCCGCACCCAGGGGGGCAGCGCGGTACTGGTGCGGGAGCAAGAGGCCCCGGTGGTCAGAGCCCGAATGGCGGTTGAGGGCATCCCGTCCAGCGGGCACATCATCGGCAAGGAGGACTTGGACAAGTCGTCCTTCTCCGAATCCCGTCCCCAGTTCCGCAAGCGCGTCCAGCGCATGGTCGAGGGCGAGGTCACGCGGTCGATCCTGCTCCTCGATGAGGTGAAGTCCGCCAAGGTTAACATCGCCTTCCCCGAGGACGAGCCGCTCTTCGAGGAGGACAAGGTCCCCCTCGCGGCCTCCGTGGCGGTCACGGCCGTCAACCCGAATGTCAGAATCACCCAGGCGACCGTGGACGCGCTCGCGAGCATCGTGTCCCACTCCGTTTCCGGCCTGGATCCCAAGGCCGTATCGATTGTCGATTCGCGCGGGCGTGCCTACCTTGTGGCCGCTGCCAGGGAGGGCATCGACCCCGAGCTGGTGGTCGAGCGGGAGAACGCCCGCCGGGCGCGGGAGAACGAGCTTGAGAAGAAGCTCCGCGACGAGATCGGCGCCGTGGTAGGGCCCAAGAACGTCAGGCTCGTAGCCTCGGTCGAACTTGACTGGACGGCGGAGAAGACAAGCGAACGCATGCTGCTGCCCGATGAGAGCGGCCGCGGGTTCAAGATCAGCGAGCAGCACGAGACCGAGGACTACAAGGGACCGGGCCCGCAGGCCGGCGTGCCCGGGGTGGAGCCCAACGTCCCTCCGCCCCCCGAGGGAGCGCCACCGACGTACCCCGTGACCGAGACGGGCGCGATAGCGTACTCCCGGACGCAGGACACTATCAACCAGGACTACGGAGAACGCCTCACCGAGAAGACCCCCCAGGCGCCGCGCATCGCCCGACAGAGCGTCGGCATCTTCCTCAACGAGGGTGAGGTGGCCGCCGCCGAGGGCGCGCGGATCGAGCAGGCGGCCATCGTGGCGGCCGGCATCGACCGGCCCCGGGGAGACATGCTCGTCGTGCAGCGGGTGCCGTTCGCGGAGGAGGCGCTCCCTAAGGTCGTGCCGACCTGGTGGCAGCGGTGGGGCCGCTGGCTGGTTCCGGCCATCGTCACCCTGTTCGGCATCATCGTGCCGCTCGTGATGAGCTGGATGGCTGCTCCGCCGCCACCGGCGCCGCCGCCTATCGAGCTCGGCGAAGAACCGGAGGCCGAGGAGGGTGGGCTTCTCGCCGAGGAGACGGTCCCGCTTGAGACGGTCGGGTGGGAGCATATACTGGAGGAGCGCGAGGTGCTGGACGAAGCCGCCGAGGCGAGGGCCGAGATCCAGCGTCGGGCTAATGAGGTGTTCGAGGCCGTCAAGGCGGTGGCCGCCGATCGGCCGCAGGATTTCGCCACTGCGCTTCGCGCGTGGCTGCTCGACGACTGACGGGAAGAGGAGGCCGGCCGAATGGTCGCTGACATCGATTATCCGGAACCACAGATACCGGAGCTGCGACCGTCCCAGAAAGCAGCCGTGCTCCTCATCGCCCTCGGCCGAGAGCTTGCGGCACGCGTCATACAGTTCCTAAACGAGGACGAGGTGGAACGAGTCACATTCGAGATGGTGCACCTGGGCGTGATCCCGGCCGATATCCGCCAGAGCGTCATCGAGGAGTTCCGCGAGATCCTCAGCGCCCAGCAGATGCTGACGACGGGTGGCGCGCAGTACGCCGAGGAAGTGCTGGCTCGGGCGCTCGGCGAGGACCGCGCGGCAGAGGTGATCGGTCGCCTCATCGCATCGCTCAAAGTCACCCCCTTCGAGTTCGCGCGCTCGGCCGACCCGGCGCAGATCCTCACGTTCATCCAAGACGAGCATCCCCAGACACAAGCGCTGATCCTGGCCTATCTTCGCCCTGAGCAGGCCGCGATGGTGATCTCCGAGCTCGCGCCCGATGTGCAGTCCGATGTTGCGCAACGGCTCGCCACCCTCGACCGCACCCCGCCCGACGTCCTCAGAGACATCGAGTCGGTGATCGAGCGCAGAATGGCATCCCTCTCGACCGACGATTACGGGGCGGCCGCGGGCGGCGTGCAGACACTCGTCGACATCCTGGCCAGGGTCGACCGCACGACCGAGAAGACCATCTTCGAAAGCCTGTCCGAGACCGCCCCCGAGCTGGCCGAGGAAGTGCGGAACCGGATGTTCGTGTTCGAGGACGTCATCCAGCTCGAGAACCGAACCATCCAGCAGATCCTCATGGAGGTCGAGACGGGCGACTTGGCACTCGCCCTGAAGACGGCCAGCGAGGAAGTGAAGCGCGTCATCTTCTCCAACGTCTCGTCGCGCGCCGCCGAACGCATCAAAGAGGACATGGAGTACATGGGGCCGGTCCGGGTGCGGCAAGTGGAGGAAGCCCAGCAGCGGATCGTCAGTGTGATCCGGCGTCTGGAGGAGGCGGGCGAGATCGCCATCAGCCGGGGTGGCGAGGACCAGCTCGTGGTGTAGCGTAGGGCCGGCGACACGGGCGCACTGCCACGCGCCCCCGCCGAGCCAAGTGAGGACCCGTGGTCGATGGCGCTGATCCCGGCCGAGAAGCTGGCTGCCGGGCCGCCGATGCCGATCAAGGCGGTACCCGACGAGTGGTCCATGCCGGGGTCGGACGAGTACGGCGACGAAGCCGAGCAGGGCGAGCAAGACGAGGAACCTGTGCTCGATGAGCACGCTGCCGCACTGCGAGCCCTGGCCTCGCGGGAGCGTGAGCTCGACGCGCGCGACGCCCGCATCGCCGAGGCCGAGCGCGAGTTGGCCGAGGCCCGGACCAAGCTCGTCGCCGAGCGTGCCGAGACATTGGACGGCGCTCGCGCGGAAGGAGATCGGCTTCGTGCGCAGGCGGTCACGGCGGGCGGCGCGGAGGCCCAGTCGATCGTGGCCGAAGGCCGTGCCGAGGCCGCCCGCATCGTCGGGGAGGCAGGGCAGGAGGCTCAGGCGATCCGTGAGCGCGCAGAACGCGGGGGCTTCTCGACAGGAATGCAGCAGGCGCGCGAGCAGACCGAGGAGTCCCTGCGGGAGCTCCGCAAGGGTCTGCAGGTCATCTTGGACGACGCGGATGACCAGCGCGAGCGGCTCATCAGAGAGACCGAGCCCCAGCTCGTGGAGCTCGCGCTGACCGCGGTCCGCAAGGTCGCAGCGGGCGCTATGCGCGACGAGGATGTCTTGATAGCAGTCCTGCGCGCGGCGTTGACGAGGATGCTCGACAAGGACCTGGTTCGGATCAGGGTCTCGAAGGCGGACCTAGAGCGAGTCCGCGGGATGGAGAGCAGGATCCTCGAGTCCATCGACGGGCTCGACCGCGTCGAGGTGATCGAGGACCCGCGCATCGAGGATGGTCTCATCGCCGAGACCCGGCACGGCACAGTGGACGCCACCGTCGAGGGCCAGATGAGGGAGATCGTCGCGGCCATCGATCGCGCGTTGGCGGACAAGAACGGTGGTGAGGATCGATGAGCGCGCCTGAGGTGATCGCGTCCGAGGCGGCCGCATCGGGTCCGCCACCTCTCCCGACGGTGCCTCGCGGCATCAGGCAGGGAACGAGAGCGGGACTCGACCTCAGCCGGCACATCCGCGCCGTGGCCGGGTGTGACCCACTCCGGTACAACGGGAAGGTCGTGCAGGTCGTGGGCCTGACGATCGAATCCCAGGGCCCGAGCTGTCAGGTCGGTGAGATCTGCAGGGTCCACACCCGGGCTGGCCGGGCGATCCCGGCCGAGGTTGTCGGCTTCCGGCAGGAGCGGGTGGTGCTCATGCCCCTGGGGGACATGAGCGGCATCGAAGCGGGCTGCGAGGTCGTATCGACCGGTGACCCTCTGCTGGTCCCCGTGAGCCGAGCGCTCCTCGGGCGCGTGCTCGACGGTCTGGGCAGGCCGATGGACGGGCTCGACTCGCCAGAGTGCGACCAGCTCTACCCAGTCACTGCGTCGCCGCCGGACCCGCTGCGCCGGCAGCGCATCACCGAGCCGCTCGAACTCGGCATCCGCGCGATAGACGGCGTTCTGACAGTGGGGAAGGGCCAGCGCATCGGCATCTTCTCCGGAGCGGGGGTCGGGAAGTCCACTCTGCTGGGGATGATAGCGCGCAATACGCGGGCCGAGGTCAACGTGATCGGCCTCGTCGGCGAGCGCGGCCGTGAGGTGCGGGAGTTCATTGAGCGCGACCTTGGCGAGGAGGGCCTGCGCCGCTCGGTGGTAGTCTGCGCAACGAGCGACATGCCGGCGGTCGTCCGCCTCAAGGCCGCCATGGCGGCCACCACGGTTGCGGAGTTCTTCCGCGACGAGGGTCTCGACGTGATCCTGATGATGGACTCGGTGACCCGCGTCGCCTTCGCCCAGCGGGAGATGGGCCTCGCCGTAGGTGAGCCGCCCGCGACCCGCGGGTACACTCCGTCCGTCTTCGCGATGCTGCCCCGGCTCCTGGAGCGCTCGGGCTGCTCGGACAGGGGCACCATCACGGGCTTGTACACCGTGCTGGTCGAGGGCGACGACATGACCGAGCCGGTGGCCGACCAGGTGAAGTCGATCCTCGACGGCCACATCGTCCTAAGCCGCGAGCTCGCGGAGCAGAACCACTATCCGTCCGTCGACATCCTCCAGTCCGTCTCCCGCTCGATGCCGGACATCACGACAAAGGAGCACCGCGAGTCCGCCAACCGCGCGAGGGATGTTCTGGCGACCCATCGAGAGGCGCAGGACCTGATCAGCATTGGGGCTTACGTGCCCGGCTCGAACCCGAAGATCGATCACGCCCGCGCGATGATCGACCGGGTCAGGGACTACCTGAAGCAGGACGTGGCTGAGAAGTCCACCGCTGAGGAAGCGCGGGACGGCTTGCTGGCGCTTCTGGGCGACGGTCTGCCCGGCGTGAGCGGGACACGCGGAGGCGTGGGCATTGAGGGATAGACCCTTCAAGTTCCGCATGCAGAAGGTCCTCGACTACCGGACGCACATCGAGGACAGGCTGAAGGCGGAGCTGGCCGAGCTCAGGGTCTGGCGCGAGCGGCTGGTCGCGTTCCGCGCGCAGCTCCTGGGGCTCGTCGAACACTGCATCGACCGGCTCGCGGAGGGCGAGTTCAATGTGCTGGACATTCAGCTCACGACACTCTACATGGGCAGGCTCGAGCGGGAGATAGCGGGCGCCGACGAGCAGATCGCCGAGCTGGACGAGCGGATCGAGCGGAAGCTGGCCGAGGTCGTCGAGGCCAGCCGGAACCGCAAGGTGATGGAAATGCTGAAGGAACGGGCGTTCGATGACTACCGCGCCGCGCTGCTGCGCGCCGAGCAGAAGTTCCTCGACGAGCTCGGCACCAACGCGTTCCAACGGTCGGCCGGAGGCCGTCGGAGAGCCGGCCGGATGTCCAGGGGGCTGTCCCCATGATCGGTCCCGAGCGGATCTCAGCGCGCCTCACGGCCATCCAGTCGCGCATCGCGGACATCAATGCCCGCTTCGCGACTCCTCCGGCGCCGGCCGCCTTCGAGGATCTGTTCGCGAAGGCGTACGAGCGCCAGCGGGACACACGAGCGGCCACCGCGGCGGCTGGCCCGACCCAGTGGGATGACATGCTGACCCGCGAGGCGCTCAACAACCGGCTCGACCCGCGGCTCCTCCGCGCAGTGATGATCGCCGAGTCCGGCGGAGACCCCAACGCGATCTCGACCGCGGGCGCGCAGGGGCTGATGCAGCTCATGCCGGGCACCGCCGCCGGGCTGGGCGTTACGGAGCCGTTCGACCCGGCTCAGAGCATCGCCGGCGGGGCGCGGTACATGAGAGCGATGCTCGATAGGTTCGGAGGAGATGTGCGCCGGGCGATCGCGGCCTACAACGCCGGCCCCGGCGCGGTGGAGAGCTACGGCGGAGTGCCGCCGTACGATGAGACGCAGGGCTACGTCGATCGCGTGCTTGATCTTGCCGGCCTGGACGCGCTGCGCTAGTCGCGTCCGCGACAGGGTGAGCTGAATGGCCCGCCAGAAGCCAACAGAGGAACAGCGAGACCCGACGGAGGCCGAACAGCCGGCCGCCGACGCGCCGAAGCGGCGCGGCTTGTTCCGGCGCAGGGCTCCCGCCGGAGAGCCCGCCGAGGGAGCGGCGGCCAACGGCGACGGGCCGCCCGACGACCGCGCCGGTCGAGGCAAGGCGGCACGGGAGCGGGACAAGCGCCGCGATCAGAAGCGACGGGTGAAGCGTGAGGGTCGGGGCGGCAACGCAAGGCTGGTAGTCAGCGTCATCGTCCTGTTCCTCCTGCTGGGCGCGACGTTGGTGACTCTGGATCAGGTCGGCAAGATCAAGCTGCCGATCAAGATCCCTAGGTTTCTCGTCAAGGCCGCTCCCGCCGGAGCCGGGACGGAGTCGGCGGCGGGCGCGCCGGGGGCAGGTGTGCCAAGCGCCGAGTCGGAGGCGCGACGCCGGCTCGACCTGGAAGAAGCCCCGCCGGCGGAGGCGGGGGGGCCGTCGCAGCCCGCCGAGATGCCGAAGGCGGCCGCGCCTGAGGCACAGCCTGCTGAGGGCGCCGCAACGCCCACGGCCCAAGGCGAGCGCGAGCAGATGACCGAGAGTGAGGCGGCTCTCATAGAGGGGCTCAACGTTGCTCCGCCAACCGCGACGGGCGCGGGCGGGGTGACCGATGAGCAGATCAAGGCCGCTGAGAAGGAGCGGCTTCGCAAGATCGGTCGGGTCGGCATCATACTCTCGAGCATGAAGCCCGCAGTCGCCGCCAAGACGCTCGAGGGGATGCCGGAGAACAAGCAAGTCCTGGTCATCAGGTCGATGGAGGAAGATAAGATCGCCAAGATCCTCAGTGAGATGCCGCCTGACAAGTCGGCGAAGCTGGCGCAGGCGCTGATGCAGTAGCGCCTCGCCGCAATGACGCTCTGCACCGGGGCCTAGGCCCCGATCGCAGTGGAGTCCGGCAAGGATTGGAGGTGAGAAGATGGACATTGCCATGCTATTGCGAGCCGTAGCCGGCGCGGCGGCCGGCGCCGGTCAGGCGCCGGCCGGGAACGCCGGTGGGCTCGCGGGAAGTGCGGCCGAAGCGTTCGGATCGCTGTTGGCCCAGGAGCTCGACGCGAAGAGCACCGACGGGCAGGGACAGCCGGGGGCGCTCCCCCTCCCGACCGGGCCACCCGTCGAACCGAACGTTCAGGCCGATCCGGCCGAGGCGCTGCCGTCGGGCGGCGTCCCGGTGTTGCTTGTGCCCGTGCCCGTGCCCCAACCGGACGCGACGCTGGCGGAGGCGCTAGTAGGCGCCTATGACCAGCAGAGCGACGGCAGCCAGGCCGAGCCAGACGATCAGCCCACGAGCGGAGCTCGTGTGCTCGACCTCGCCCTACTAACGGCGCTGGTCACGTGGGTCGACCACGCGATCGGAGCTCGTGGGTCACAGGACGTGACCACGGTCGAGGGGAGGCAAGCGGGGTCGCTCTCGAGCGACCTGCCGGCGGCTCTCCGTCAGGCCATCGAGGAAACGCTCGCGGCCCTTGACCGCCAGGGGACACCGATCCCGGAGGGGATCATGGCCAACCTGGAGGCGATCCGCGACGCCGTCACGGTCGCCACGCCGGAGACCATCGGCGGGCCGCTGCCGGACGCGACGGTCCGCGCATACGCGGACCAGCTCTCCGACTCGCTCGTCAAGGCGGTCTCGCAGCGGTTCGACTACGGCGCGGGGCTGATCGAGGTCGTGCTCGCCGCACTCGGAGAGCAGCAGCGCACGGCGCTCGTGCAGCCGACGCTGCCCGACAGGCTGCGTGCCGAGCAGCTCATGAACCTGCTGGACGCCCGGACGGAGTCCGGTACGCCGCAGATGCGTGACGCGGTGCAGGCGTTGCTCGACGCCCTTCGCGGCGAGGTCACCCGCGTCCAGCCTGTCCCGGACACGGTGCCGGCGAGCAACGGGTACTCGCTTCAGCCGCTCCTTTCGGCGCCACAGCCTGACACAGTCCGGCCAAACGCCCCGGGGAGCTCCGACACCAGCGTGAGCCAGGCCCCCGCCGCGACACAGCCCGTCACGGGTGACCCCCCGGTCGAGCTGCTGCAGGTGGCGGTGCAGCCTGAAGCGCTACCGTCGGCCGTCGGAGTCCAGGCCGCGACGATGGAGGTCGTCGTGCCTCGGACGGAGTCCGTGCCCGATATACCCGCACCTGTGGCTGGCGTACCAAGCACGTCGGCCGCTGCTGTCGAGCAGGAGCCGCCAGTCTTGACCGCGGTCGAACCGGTGGCCCCGATTCCCCAGCGGCATGTGCAGCGGGCGAGCGTGCTCGCGACAACGCCCGTTGAGGAGATAGGCAGCGGGCCCGCGTTCGTCACCAGCAGCCCCAGGCTGACCGCGGCGATCGAGGGCACACTGGTGCAGGCTCCTGCGGGGCGCCCCGGCGTGACAGTGCCGGAGCAGACCGGCATCGTCGAGGCCGCCGAAGCCTACGTCCGCAACGGCCTCGGCGAGGCCAGAGAGCTGCTGGGCGCGCGTCGTTGGGTCACGACGCCGACCAACACGGTCGCGGATGACATCCTAGGGTCCGCACGAGGCGGCCGGGGCGCGTCGACCGTCGGCCAAGTGGCACTCGAGGGCGCGGACGGCCGCCGTGAGGTGCTGTCGGGGGAAGGGCTGGCCCGCCTGCTCGCGGTGTTGAGCGGCGAGGAGCGGGTCGACCCGAAGCCCGCAGCCGTGCGCAGCCGTACGGAGGGCACGAGCGCGGCCGCGCCGGGCCCGGTTGCGCCGGGCCCGGTCGCGGACGCGGTCGCGGCGTCGGTCGGTCAGGCGTCGACTGGCGTCACGGACGCTCCGCGAGGCAGTCCCGACGTACGGGACGCGATGACCGAGCGGATGTCAAGCACGATCATGACCCAGATCGACCAGGGCATGCACGCCATCGCCCAGCGCGGTCGGCACGAGGTGACGATCGAGCTCAAGCCGCCCTATCTCGGCGATCTCCAGGTGACGCTCCGGGCAACCGAGCAGGCCGTTACGGCGCACTTCCAAGCTCAATCGCACACTGTCAAGGCGCTGTTGGAGTCCAACATGCACCTCTTGCGGGACATGCTCCAAGACGCGGGCCTGTCCGCAGACGTTCTGGAGGTGTCGGTGGGCTTCGGCGGCCCCGGCGACGGTGGCGCCTACAGGAACCCAGGCGAGGCCACCAGGCTCTACCGGATCCTCGATCCGCGCCACATAGCGGCGCCGGTCGAGCTTGCGGCGAGGCCGGTGGGCGAGCGCGTGGGGTCGATCTACGGCCTCGCGAGCGTTGTGGACCTTCTCGCCTGAGCGGAACGCTCGGGCGAGACTTTGCGATGAAGGGAGTGAACGCGGATGCCGGTATCGGGCGTGACAGACTCTACCACGACAACCGGCCGCAGCGACCAGGGCTTTCTATCCGACAAGACACTGGAGCAGCTAGGGCGGAACGAGTTCCTGACGCTGCTCATCACCCAGCTCAGGTACCAGGACCCGTTGAACCCGGCCAAGGACACCGAGTTCGTGGCCCAACTCGCGCAGTTCACGCAGCTCCAGGAGACACGCAACCTCTCCGAAGCGATGCGCGAGTCCTCCATGTTCTCGACTGCTTCCTCCGCGGCCGCGCTGATCGGTAGGACCGTACTGGCCGAGGTCAAGGATGCGAACACCGGTCAGGTGGTTCAGGTAGCGGGCCGAGTGACCCATATCACGTTTGAGAACGGCGTGCCGAAGCTGATGATTGGGCAGACGAGCGTTGCCCTCAGCGAGGTTACCGCCATCGTGTGATACGCTTGACGATAGGCACGCCCACGGATGGGAGAGAGGCAGAATGCCGGTGGAGAACAACAGGATAGGCCAACCGGCGCAGACTGGGCCGATCAGGCCGGCCGGAGCGCCGCGACGGCCCTCGCGCACTACGACCAGAGACGGACGCGGTTTTGCGGAGGTGCTCCGCGAGGCCCAGCAGGCGCAGGCGCCCGTCGTACAACCCGTGAAGTTCAGCGGGCATGCGCAGGCGCGGCTGGAGTCACGCGGGATCCAGCTCTCGAACCGCGACCTGGCCCGTATCCAAGACGGCGTCGACAAGGCCGCCGGCAAGGGCGGCCAGGAGTCGCTGGTCCTGATCGACGATCTCGCGCTTGTGGTCAGCGTGAGGAACCGCACGGTCATAACCGTCATGGACGGTGACAGCCGCCGCGGCAACGTGTTCACGCAGATAGACAGCGCGGTGATCGTGTGACCCGTACGCCACAGGGGTTGGACCTCTTCGAGGGAGCCCCGGGGCCGCTGAGCGATTGAGGCGACCCGCGGCGGAGACGCCGCACACAGACGAGGACTCGCGTCCGGCGCGACCGGGGCTTTCGCGATCCGCGAGCCGGTCGGCCGTGGCGCTCTCCCTCCTTAGGGAGGTTGGGGCCGGATGCTAAGGTCCCTTTTCTCAGGCACGTCGGGTCTGAAGACCCACCAGCTTCGGATCGATGTAATCGGCAACAACATCGCCAACGTCAACACGACCGGCTACAAGAACTCACGCGCGAACTTTCGTGAAACCATCCTTCAGACCCTGGGTGTCCCGGGGGCTCCATCGGCCACCCGTGGGTCGGTGAACCCGCGCCAGGTCGGTCTGGGCGCCACATCGGCGTCCATCGACCCGGACTTCACCCAGGGAAACCTGGAGACGACCGGGCGACGCTCCGACGTCGCGATTGAGGGCCAGGGCTTCTTCATCCTGGGCTCCGGGGAGAGGCGGTTCTACACCAGGAACGGCGCCTTCAACGTTGACCAGCAGGGGAACCTGGTTGCCCTCACAAACGGCTTCTACGTGATGGGTTGGAACGCCGATCGAGAGGGCGCGGTCGACTCGACCGTGCCGATTCAGTCGATCAACATCCCCATCGGCGGCCTGACGCTCGCGAGAGCGACGACTCGGGTGTCCTACCTTGGCAACCTGGACGCGACGCAGCCCGGGTTCGCTCAGACGGCCGAGACGGAAGGTCGCATCACCACCAACCCGTTCCTCGCGGGGGCGCAGACCTTCACCGTGACCCCGGATGATGCCACAGTCCTCCCCGACACGGTGACCGTGCCGCAGATCGTCGCCGGGGGGGCCTACACGTCAGATGCCAGGCGCCTCGACTATACCGTCCTGAACAATGTCCTCGCCACCGACCGGATCCAGATCACCCGGACCACTAACGGCGGCCCGGCCGTTAGCGACGTCTGGACCCCTATCCCGGGCAACTACTCCAATGTCAGCAACTACGTCGATCAGTTCGTGGCCGACTGGAATACCGGCGCGAACTGGGCGGGCCTGACACCGCTGGTGTGGGCTGTGAAGGAGGGCCCGACGAGCGTCAGGTTCTTCGACTACTCGGTCGCCGCCAACGGCGGGCAGGGCGACGCCAGCTCCTTTGCGTTCGCACCCGACCCGGCCGTCGGCACGACGTCGACGGCCGCCACGATCCAAGCGCTGGGGATGCGGAGCGGCGTGTACGAGACCTTCGGCGCCTCGGCTACGCCCGACCCGGAGTACCTGGCACTCGTGCTGGCCTGCTCCGCCAACAGCGGACTGGGCGCGGTACCGGACCCGACCACGCTGGCGACGCTGACCACCGACGGCAGCGGCCGGGCGATCTTCACCTCCACGCTGCCCGGGCTCAACGGTCGGCTCACCCTGAGCGATGACCCCACGTTCACTGCGATCAACACGATCTACGGGTTGCCGAGCACCAGGGTGGACATCGACACCTACCGGACCAGTGTGGTCGTCTACGACACCCTCGGGGTCCAGCACACGGTGAACCTCGACTTCAACCGGCGTGGCGACACGCGCGTCTGGGAGTACAGCGCGACCGATGAGAACGGGTTCAACATCATCCCGGGCGGCACCTCGACGTCCGGCACGCTGGCCTTCGACAACGCGGGCCGCAGCCAGACGTCGGGCATCAACGTGGAGCTCAACCTGACGTCCGGTGCGCAGACACCGCAGCAGATCACGCTCCAGGTCGCCGACCTGAACCAGTTCGAGGGCAGCTCAACCGTCGCGGCCGGCGATCAGGACGGTATCGCGATGGGCACGTTGGAGAACTTCCTCATCTCCACCGACGGGACCGTCAATGGCGAGTTCACCAATGGCCTCAACCAGACGCTGGCCCGGCTCGCCACTGCCACTTTCAGCAATCCCGGCGGCCTCGTGGACGTTGGGTCAACGATGTGGAACAAGTCTGTATCGTCAGGGGAGGCCCAGATCGGAACCCCCGAGTCGGCCTCCCGGGGGCGAACGGTCCAGGCCTCGCTCGAGTCGTCCAATGTGGATCTGGCCAACGAGTTCACTCAGCTCATCATCGGGCAGCGCGGCTTCCAAGCGAACGCACGCGTCATCACGACCTCCGACGAGATGCTGAACGAGCTCACCAACCTGCGTAGGTAGTGCTAGCGCCGGCCCTCCTCTGTCCGTTGCGCGGAGGAGGGCCGGCTGCCCGTCACGGCGCGCCTCCGGCGTCTCGCCGGCGGGCTACCTGCCCTCCCTCCCCCCTCCCGTGGGGTCGACCGGCGCGTCGCCCGTCGTAACATCCGCCCTCCCCAAGCGTCACATACGTATAGGCTATGTGGTTGGCCGATGCGTCAACCGGCGATGCGCCGAAGGGGTGGTCCTATGTGTTCGCATCGCACGTATCGTTCCGTCGTCGCCTTGGCGTGTCTTGTGGCCTGTGTCCTCGTGTCCTCCGCGTCCGCCCAACTCACCGTCAGCATCACGAGTCCACAAGGCAACCCGGCGCAACTCATTGTTGGACAACCTACGACATTCCAGGCACAGGCATGGTGGTACGGGCAGCCGCTGAACGGTGCGTCCGTCGGATGGACTTGGACCTTTGGCGACAAGACCGGTGAGTTCCATGAGAACCCCCTTCAACACACCTACGCGACTGAGGGCCAGTACGGCGCCACCGTTGTCGCGACGTACTCTGGCCAGCAGGCTCAGGCGGTCAAGGTGTGCCAGGTGGCAGCGGGGGCGACGTATGACCTTGTGCTCGACGACAACGACGGCACGGTGTGCGATGGCTGGCACCTGAAAGTGAGCGGCCCGCTGGGCCCTTGGGGGATCGAGAAGTTCCAGAAGTCGGTAGGCGGAGGCCCGTGGCAGACGGCCGGAAACGTCGGAGTCGGCAACCCGTACCAGCAGGGCGACAAGAAGATCATCCCCGGGACGTGGATGACCTGGGCCCACAAGAACCAGGAGGTGCAGCTACGCGCGAAGATCTCGCCGAGCGGTGCCTACACGAACGTGGTGGAGGCTGGAGTCGAGAACACAGTGGTGAACCCGCCGGTCGGCGGCCCGGACAGCCTCGTCTTCCTCTTCGACCCGGGCCTGCCACCACCGGCCCCGCCACCACAGCATCCGATACTTCGCTGGGACGTTGTCCACCGAGCCTGGGCGTACACCGGCAACTTCCCGGACCAACACCTGCACTACACTGTGCACGTCTACAACCTCGGGGGCGGCGAGGTGAAGACATTCGTGGGCCGACAGGACAACCCGGGTGCGGGACAGGTGGTCTGGGACGGCACCTGCAACCCGCCCATGCCGGACGCCGGGCTTGGGCTATACACGTACCAGGTGACGGCGCAGCACTTCTACACGCCGAATGGGTCCCAACACCCTAACACGTGCTCGCCGGTTGGCGAGTGCGCCGCAGACTCGGACAAGCTCCCCAAGGCCGCTACGGTGACCGAGTTCGATCCGGAGATCGACGAGGAGAACCAGGTCATCACGGGCACGGTGTCCTACAACCTGCCGGTTGCCGTTGGCTTCTGCCAGGTGGCCATCTACGGTCCGGGGTTCAACAAGGCGTGGTCGTGGGATGCCGCAGGCGAGGCGCTTGAGGTTGGCAACCACGAGACCGACCAGTTCGAGGTTCACGCCCGCATCTTCGACGGTAAGCTCCCCGGCGCCAGTCAGTACTGGGCGGTTGTCTTCACGAGGCAGACGGACGCCGAAGGTCAACTGAACCGTGGCCTTGAGCCCAAGTGGTACGTTCCGCACGGCGTTCATCTGCCGGACTCGGGGCTTGGGCTCATGAGCGTCGCGTTCACATCTGATGCTCAGACGTTCTGGGTCGTGCGCAAAGGCGAGGGGAACGACGTGGCGCTGGGAGAGCCTGAGCCCGAGTGGACGACGTACCCAGTTCTGCAGGCCCACTTCACCAAGCATCCATACTTGGACGCTTCATTCGCCGAGCCTAGGCCCAAGGATGAGCCGGCGACCTACGTGCGCAGCCTGCCCGGCACGGCGCGTAAGGTGCACGTAGATGTCGAGTTCGCGGGCCCGCCGACTGGGCAAGGCGACCCGATATGGATCAGGGGTGAGGGCCCCGTCGGCGGGTTTGACCCGCTTCCGGTGACGTTCAACTCCGACGGTGTGGGGCACTTCATCGCCGAGTCAGTGGGCGACCTGCCGGCGGTCATCGACACGATGGATGTGACGTGGACCTGGAAGTGGAGCGCCACGGAGCTAGGCACGTACACCGACATCGGCGCGAGCTCGCACACTGTCTACGTTACGCTCGATGAGCCGTCCTCGTACGCAGACGTGGACAACAAGCTGTACGTTAACGTTGTCGAGCATTCATGCGGCTGGGCTGACGGAACAGCGAGTCCTGCGGACGCCTTCGCTGCCATTTGGGCGCCGTTCCACACCCTCAGCGCCGCGGACTACGGGTACTACAACGACGGTGACAACTGGGACTTTCACCCCGACAAGTGGGACGGCGCGCACACTCGCGCCATCGTTGCCTGGGAGAAGGGCCGCTGCGGACATTGGGCATGGTTCTTCGCCGACGTGCTCCTGGTGCAGGGCATCCTGTCGGAGCCGCGCGGGTTCCGCCCGATACTGCCGCTGCGCGTGATGCATACCAGCGCGCCAGCGCAGAACACGCCTACTCCCTGGCAGCGGTACTTCGAGGATCACGGGGTTGACTTCGTCGACACGGACTTCGACGGTGTCCTCGATGAGTTCGACGTCTATGACCCCTCATACGGGGTCGGTGCAACTGGGCTCGACAACGCGGACGCCGTGCTCATGGCTCTGGAGAACTACGAGATGGGCAGGTACAGCACATCGGGCTTCTTGGACATCGATGAGGACAATTGGGACTACTGGGATTGGCAGTCCAACGATCCGGATGCATGTGAAGTGGAGTGGTATTACCCATGATGCTAACCACTGCATGCCAACGAGCCCGGATTGACCGGGCGCGCCCACGGTGGGCTGCCCCGGCGGCTCGAGGCCTCGCCGTGCTGGGACTACTTCTTGCCGCCGCGATTGGGTCAGGTGACCCTGGGGAGCCTGTGCCCGTAGCCGGTGCGCCCGGCGACGGGCCGGCGGCGTCCCGCTCGCCTGCGCGCGTAGGCGATCCCACGGGTGTGCCCGGCTTCGCCCGGTTCGTCGCCGCTGAGGGTGCCCCCCGCCTGGCTGTGTCCGAGGTGGAACCCCGCGAGCGAACGCTCCGCCGGGCCCAGCTCGACGCAGTATCCGTCCTCACACGTGGAGCCGACGGAGGTTGGGAGCGTCAGGAGCGACTCACCTGGGACTGGACCGGGCCCGCACCAGACGCGGTCTTCCATCTCGCCATAGCGGCCCGTGCGGACCAGGACTTTGCTGTCGGCGTCGGCGGCACCTGGGGTGGGGGATCTGGGCCGAGGCTAGCATGGTGGTCTCTGACAGCGTCGCAAGCCGACTCCTCCGGTTGGTTCGCTTCCGGTGGTCCGCCGACGTATGAGCGGCCCCTGTTCCCCCTTGCCGCGGTCGACGCGGCGCTATGGGGCCAGAGGCTGGTCCTCGGGGGCGAGGGCAGCAGCCGAGCGGCAGGTCCGGGAGTCTGCGTCGTGGTGGCGGATTGGGGCGAGTGGTCACAGTGGCCGAAGGCGGCGATGGCCCTGTCGCACTGCTCGAGCCCAACCATCGCCGCTGTCGACGGCCGGGCCCTGTTCGTCAGCGGGACGACTGCGGACGCACGCTCGCTGATCGACCGCCCAAGTCCCGGCCTGATCCGCCTTGCATACAGTCCGGACGGCGCGGAGTGGACAGAGCTACCGCCCCCCCCGACATGGGAGAAGCCTCACACGTCCGCGCTGGCGGTTGACAGCGAGCTCGGGCTCTTCTTGGTCTACACCGCCGAGGGCGGGCACGAAGGCTGGCCGGTGTACGCTCAGCGTTCTCCGGACTTCGGACAGACGTGGGGCAAGCCGCTGATGCTGACGCGCGACACGATCCACGCGGTATGGCCCGACGCGACGTTCTACGACGGCGATCTCTACGTGAGCTACCTGGAAGTCCCGAACGAGCCGAGCCCGGAGGGCGAGATGTTCCTCCAACCTGCGACCGGAGCGTACGTGATGGTCGTCGACGCCGCCGACATTCCGTTGCCGTAGTCCCCCGTGGGCACCCCCGGGCGGGGCGCCTCCCGGCGCCCCGCCGGGCGCTGCGGACACTGGGCGTTCTTCTTCGCCGACGCGCTCCTGGTGCAAGGGATCTTGTCCGAGGTGCGCGGGTTCCGCCCGATACTGCCGCTGCGCGTGATGCATACGAGCGCGCCAGCGCAGAACACGCCTACTCCCTGGCAGCGGTACTTCGAGGATCACGGGGTTGACTTCGTCGACACGGACTTCGACGGTGTCCTCGATGAGTTCGACGCCTATGACCCCTCATACGGGGTCGGTGCAACTGGGGGCGACAACGCGGACGCCGTGCTCATGGCTCTGGAGAACTACGAGATGGGCAGGTACAGCACATCGGACTTCTTGGACATCGATGAGAACAACTGGGACTACTGGGAGTGGCGGTCCAACAATCCGGATGCATGTGAAGTGGAGTGGTGGAACCCATGATGGTAACCGCTGCACGCCAGCGAGCCCGGATTGACCGGGCTCGCGCACTACGCGTTCCCCCGGCGCCTCGGGGCGTTGCCGTGCTAGGACTCCTTGTTGCCGCCGCGATTGGGTCAAGTGGCTCCGGGCAGCGTGTGGCCATGGCCGGTGCGCCCGCGGCATCCCCACCTGAGCCCGTGTGTGTCGGCGGCCCGGTACCGGTACCCGGCTTCGCCCGGTTCGTCGCCGCGGAGGGGCCAGCCCGGCTGGCTGTGTCTGAGGTGGAGCCCCGTGGGCCGTCGGTCTTCGAGGTCCGCCTTGCGGCGGTCCATCTGATCGACCTTGGGTCGGATGGGCGCCCGGAGCGGCGGCAGGACGTGATGCGGACGCGTGACGTACCCGGTCGGGATTCGAGGCGCCTCGTTCCGGATGCGATCCACCCGATCGCTCTCGCGGCTCGCGGGAACGAGTACTTGGCTGTCGGAATGTCGGACAACCCGTACGGCTGGATGGGACCTCACTCCGCGTGGTGGTTGCTGATAGGCTCGCAAGTAGACTCCTCCGGCTCACTCAGGGGAGCCCCTATGCCCACGTACGATCCGCCCCTAATGCCCTCTGCCGCGGTCGACGCGGCGCTATGGGGCCAGAGGCTGCTCCTCGCGGGCGAGGGCGGCAACCGAGCGGCTGGTTCCGGGGTCTGTGTCGTACTCACCGATTGGGGCGAGTGGTCACCCCTGCCAGAGGCGGCGATGTCCCTGTCGCACTGCTCGAGCCCAACCATCACCGCTGTCGACGGCCGGGGCCTGTTCGTCAGCGGGACGACTGCGGACGCACGCTCGCTGATCTACCGCCCAAGTCCCGGGCTGATCCGCCTTGCATACAGTCCGGACGGCGCGGAGTGGACAGAGCTACCGCCCCCCCCGACATGGGAGAAGCCTCACACGTCCGCGCTGGCGGCTGACAGCGAGCTCGGCCTCTTCTTGGTCTACACCGCCGAAGGCTGGCACGACGGCTGGCCCGTGTACGCTCAGCGCTCGCCTGACTTCGGGCAGACGTGGGGCAAGCCGGTGATGCTAACGTCAGACACGATTCACGCGGTGTGGCCCGACGCGACGTTCTACGACGGCAAGCTCTACGTCAGCTACCTGGAGGTCCCAAGCGAACCCAGCCCGGAGGGCGAGATGTTCCTCCAACCTGCGACCGGAGCGTACGTGATGGTCGTCGACGCCGCCGACATTCCGTTGCCGTAGTCCCCCGTGGGCACC
>Ga0315280_10004497_pt1 | contig 20531 bp, 26 predicted proteins | sample YL17G06_40_MG_FD_203697 | JGI IMG/M metagenome (GOLD analysis project Ga0315280, IMG submission 203697) | Sediment microbial communities from Yellowstone Lake, YNP, Wyoming, USA - YL17G06_40 | ecosystem: Environmental > Aquatic > Freshwater > Lake > Sediment | place: USA: Wyoming | collected... | reverse complement strand
CTTTGAAAGTCACCTTTGCCAACTGGTTGTCAATGACGAGTTCCGGAAGCTCACAGATCCGAAGCCCATCATAGCCATGGTAGCCGCCTAGGACTTCCGGTCTCACGCCACTGAATCCTATCAGTGCAATTTCAACTTCCTGGCGTGGTTTACAAAACTTCCAGACCGAGTGCAGCTCGTAAGGTTCCGGCGTCTTCTCATCCTTGAGCGTCGGGGTCTTACCTGCACCTCTAATCTTGATCGGTCTGGCGACTATGATGTCGTTGTGTAGGAACCAGCTCTTGATGGGCTTCACGTAACTCTTGATCGTTGAGCCCTCAACACCCTTCCACCGGTATGCAGCAACCAAATCCACCAAGAAATTGTATGCGGACTTGGCGTCGAGCTTCGCCAAATCCTGGTGACTTTTCCCGAACACCTCGCAAATCATCTCCAGCCTGCGCAAGTAGATGTCCGCGGTAAGCTCGCTGCCCTCGCAAAGATTCGTATACCAACGCCGCACATCCGGATCCGACAGCAACCGCCCACTCCGAGACCCATCACCCGTCATACCACCCCTCGCGCAATCCATTCTAAAGCGCCCAACCTCGGACCTCCCAAAACCAACAAGGTACCGCCCCCCACAGGAAGCTGGCGGGCCCGCGGGGATTCGAACCCCGGACCCCAGGCGTCTCCCGCTTCTCCAATGAAAGCGTTTAGAGGGCCTGTGCTTTAGACGCTCATGAACCTCAAGCGCTATCCAGACTGAGCTACGGGCCCAAACCCGAAACGAGCCTTGCCAAACTAAAAGCCTTGAGGCCTAGGTTTCTCGGGATCCACAATCCTGAGGTGGACCGCGGAAAATACAAACCGGCCATGCTTTGGGCGGTGTGATTTTCCTTCATTGAATGTATTCGCCAGCGTACACATTCAGAAAGTAGGGTGGGCCCACCCGGAGGGGGGGTGGGGTACACCCAAAGGAGGGTGGGGTAGACCCTGTTATTCATTCTTGAGCATTGAATTCCCGGCTACAATTCTGCTTAGGTTTGACATTATCCTGTAGCTAACTATCAAGTCAAACCTGCCCCATTAGGTTTCAGAATGGCACACCTACCCTGCCTATGTGATGGTTGATTCAAGTTGGCCTACACCTGCCATTATCATCCAAACCTCCCAGCAGTCATGGTATGCAGCCGATGCGGCCGCAAAATCTGCAGCTCATGCTACAAACCCTACGCTGACTTGGCTTTGTGTCCCAACTGCTACCACACATCTGTTCCAAGACAACCGGTTCCCGGAGCACCGACCGCGGCGTATGCAGGGGTCCCAGTACCCGGAGGCGGAATCCTCTACGGGCCGTACCCCCACCCACCCTTCCTAGTTCGGTTCTGGTGGACGCCGGCCGCATTCATGTTAATTGCAGCAGGCCTCATCTTCGCCAATGGGGCAGCCCTCCTATCCCCCGCCTTCTTCGCAACATGGGTAGGCTTCTTCCCGTGGGTGGCACAGCTCGGGAGTTTCGGGTTCATACTCGGCGTGATGCTAAGCCTAGTCATCGTCGGAGCGTTTGTCTTGTTCTTTCTAGGGTTCAGGGTAATCGCGGCCTTCATGATCTTCCCAGCAGCGATAGTGAGCCTCTTCATCGGCGGCGGTTTCATAGCCGGCATAATAATCGGCGTGCTGGCTGGGATGCTACTGATCATAAACGAAAGATTCTGGCATCCCTAGGCGTGAAACTTGAACGAATAACTATTCTACGAAAGCAGGTAGGTAAGGTTCAGCCGAAAGGTTCGAGGTCGAGCAACTCTAGTCCCACGAGTTTGTCTTCATCCTCGTAGAAGAAGACTGCGAGGCCGTCTTCGGTCGTTTCCCCTATCGGCTTAGGCACATGCTTGAACCGAACGTAGAGGTCACCCTTCGAGCCGAAGTCTACCGCGACCACCTTTCTGGGAAGTTTCACATTGTACTTTGCTTCGACTTTGGCCAAGATCGCTTTCAGGTCGAGTTCTAGAATACTTTCGCAAGGCAATTTTGGATACCATCTATCTTTTCTCTTGGGCCCAGTGTCACTATCTCTCTAACATACAACATCGTAGTGAAATTACTAATAAGCAGGACAGACCAGAAGGGATGCTATGGGCAAGACGCAGATTAGCCAAGGAAAGTTCAAGGTTATTCTTCGCGAAGAGAAAGAGGGTGGTTACTCTATTCAATGTCTTGAGCTTCCTGGCGCTATCAGCGAAGGCGAAACCAAGGAGGAAGCTCTGAAGAATATCAAGGAAGCCATCCGGGGCTACTTGGAAGCTTTCCCCGAAGAAGCTGAGCGCCTGAAGCTCAAGAAAGAAGTAGTAGAGGTTACCCTCTAGAAAGCTCCCTCACGTCGGATGGAGGGAGGTCATCAAGGCACTCAACAAGAAAGGTTTCTATGTTATACATCAACGGGGAAGTCACATCTATCTGACTGACCAGAACAAGAAGCACAAGGTCACCGTGCCGAGACATGGTCCCATTAAGACAGGCACTCTGCTATCCGTAATTGAACAGGCAGGCCTAACAAGAGATGAATTCATCGCCTTGTTAGACTGAGCGGTCCGTAGTCAGTCGATCACACGAAGCAGCGAGGTCAATGGCTTGATTCCGCGAACGCAGCGTTCCTCAAGACGCTTAAATGTTTATGTCTACGTTTACGGTACCGTATCCAGATGAAGACAACAGTACTACTGAGGGAAGACTTGTACGAGATTCTCAAGAGGAGATACGGACCGAGGGGTATCTCTGAAGCCATCAACGCAATTTTAGCGGAAGCCCTGCTCAAGGGAGAGGGTATGTTCGGTACCATGCCGAAGACCTCGCTGAAAGATCTGAGGGATCACAGGGACCGCATTTGAGGTACATTATGGATTCGTATGCTTGGCTAGAATACTTCATGGGAACAGAGGTAGGCAGAAAGGTGAAGGAAATCATTGACTCCGAAGCAGACGAGAAACTCACGCCATCAATATCCTTGGCCGAGATATATGCCAAGATTCTGAAAACCGAGGACGAACAGAAGGCAGAACTCTGCAGAGCCTTCATAAAATCCCGGAGCGCTCTAATCCCACTCACTGAAGAGGTGGCCGTTGAAGCCGCTAAGACCGATGTTGCTATGAAAAAGAAGATTCGAGGCTGGGGTTTTGCTGACTCAATCGTCCTTTCAACCGCACGGGACAGACATGGGAGAGTTGTTGCCGGCGATCCTCACTTCTGAGGATTACCAGAGACTTTCATGATATAGTCAACACAAATACATCCTTGACTTCGTTTTTTGCGCCGTCAGACAGCCGTCCCAAGCAGACACCTGGAAGTTATCCAAACAAATACTCCAGGTTTCTGGAGCGAAATCGATTCGAAGAATAGGATCTCAGGCCTGCGCCGTCGAATGAAACTGAAGTGAGGACACATGATGGGGCCGGTGGGATACGGCCCCCTCATTATGGTGGGGTCAATTATTCAGTGCCTGAACTGAGCCTCTTTTCCAAGCCGTTGACACCGATGACTTCTACCTGTTCGCGGGCGGCTTCGGCCAATTCTCTGTCTTGGGTAATCAGTACGGCACTCTGGTGTTTGGCGGTCATAACATATGAGGCGTCGTAGTAGGTCAGTCTGCGTTCCATCGCTAGTTTTAGAGTGGATCCCAGTTCGAGCTCTGAAACGCTGAGAAGATGCAGTATTTCTCTCTGGATCAGTTCTCGAATAACGCCGACTGTTTCCATTCCGTCTTCAACTGATATTGTTTGAAGTAGGCGGGTCATCTTCCAAACGCTGTTGCATGCCTCGTAGATTGCTAGGTCAGTTATGGCAAACCAATCTTTGTGGGCTTTCGCTATCAAGTTCCTACCGTGTTTTGTAACCAAGGGGAGAAGGGCTGATGCATCGAGGAGGAACCTCATCGGGCCTTCCTGTCCTCGCGCACAAGTTTCGCGACAGTATCAGCTTCGATCTTGCCGCCGACACGGTCTCTTAGCATGTCAAGCCTACCGGCGAGGTCCTTCATTTCCATGTCTCTGACGTATTCTTCCAAGAAGGCTCTAACAGTCTCACTAATGTTCACTCGACGCTTCTCAAGTACTCTCTTGATTTCCTTTGGGATTCTGACCGTAATTACGCTCAAAGGCCGTTCCGTAATACATAACGTATTACAACAGTATAAAGCCGGCGGTAAACGTGGTGGGCCGGCGGGATATTGACCCACGATTTGTGAGACTAATCGCATTTCTCTCACCCCTTTGGCGGCCCGAAGGGATTCGAAGCCAGGACCCCACGCGTCAACCGCTTTTATTTGAAGCGTCTAGAGGGCCTGTGCTTTAGACGCTGAAACCTCAAGCGCTGTCCAGACTGAGGTACGGGCTCGAACGCACTCTGTACGGGCCGGTCTTCCTCAAAGTTGGTTTGGTCGAATCATTCGATGAAGATTGCAGGCCGGTATGGTTCCGCCAACTTAGCCCTGCCTTTGGGGTCGTATAGCTCCGGGTCATCCTCACCGTGAACCTGCACGTCAACCTTCAATTCCTTGGCGAAGAACTCTCGCGCTTCACCGAATGCTTTCCCTTCGTCAATTTCTCCTATTTCCAGTCTCCGTGCTCGCAGTTCGCTGGGCATTGTTCTCACTTGCTGGATTATTCTGGCGGCGAATTTCGGCAGGTCTTTGGCTGAGTGGGTTTTTGCTGCTAGCATGTCCCTGATTAGGCCATCCAAGGTTTCGGGCTGTGAGCACGCTCGGGTTAAGGCTTCATGGTAGACGCGCCACTTCCACTTGGCAGCCGTGTAATAGTGCACTTTCTTCGGCGTGATCTTTGTGGTCGCGATTATTTCCTGTGTGTCCTCAAGCGTCTGTTTCACGAGCTGCTCCAGTTCATCAGATTGCGCATCTGCCTTCAGTTGGTCCAACTTGGGCCACTCCGCTGTGGACACAAACCCCCGTTGACCAATCGTCCGCCACGCCTCTTCACCCAAGTGTGGCGAAAACGGCGCCAGTAAGCGAATCCAGTTGGATATGAATGCCTTGATCGTCGCTGCATCAGCTTTTGCTGCCCGCCGCTCGTACCACCGCAGATCATTCCAGACGTCGTAGAGAGCCGAGGCTAATGCTGTGCGGGTTTTCAGTTTCTCGATCGCGTCCGAGACTTGCTTAGCCTTGGCGTAGATCCTGTTCATGAGCCAGCTTTCCAGGTGGCCATTCGATGCTCGCTCATTCGGCCTTGCAGCAACCTCTTCGACTACGTGCAGGAAAGCTTCAAGCCTGCCTTTGACATCGCGCACATTCTCAGACCGCCAGTCGGGGTCGTCCATTCCTTCCGCGGCCAACAGGACGGTACATCGGACTGCGTCGGCCCCATGCTCTTCGCACGCCTTCCAGAGGGGAACGAAGTTGCCTTGGGATTTGTGAATCGGCCGGCCTTCCAGTAACATGAACCCATTCACCCCAATCGCCCGCGGCCAGAAACGCTGCTCAAAGAGCGCGACGTGATGCAGAATGAAGAAGCTCAGGTGATTTCCAACCAAATCCTTGCCTGAGTTTCGCAGGTCAACCGGATACCAGTAAAGGAACTCGTCTCGCATCTTTTCGAGGACCTTTCGGTCTGTTCTGGTCTGCCTGCTTAGCTCCTCAGGTTTTCCCGTACCGTAGAATACGAAATCGAAAACCTCGGGCGTCAGCTGCTCGGGCTTGATCATTCCGGCATTGACGAACTTGCTCACCATATAGTAAGCCATGTAAATCGTTGAGTCGCTCAGCGTTTCGACGATCCAACCAGGGCTCCAGGGTAAGGGGGTGCCTAGTCCCGTCTTGCGTGCACAAGGCCAATCCTGTAACCAGTCGATGATACCATTGAACCAACTTCTGGCCTCTTCTGGATAGAATGACATATTCGATATCGCTTGATGAGCAAGCGCCTTCCACTCCGGGTCCGAGTACTTTAGGAACCACTGGTCCTCCAAGACTTTGGCAACGCATTCTGTTGTACATCGACACTGAACCCGCTGGGGCAATTCGTACATCACGTCAGCAATCCCTTTGCTTCGGAAATCCATGACCAACGATTGCTTAACGTCCGACACTTTCTGCTTGGAGTAGGGGCCGCAACCGTCCTTGAGGATCCCACCGTGAAACTCTGCCTTGTAAATCTCCTTCGTGGCCTCTTCAGCTAGAGGATCGTTCTGGTCACGGATACCCATCCGGTCAACGATTTCCACCGCAGGGAATTCACCGTACCCTTCAACTGAGATTATTGAGATCGGTTGTATCGTCGACAACTCGTCCGGTTTGATAGCGAACTTCTCGAGGATAGCTGGATTCTTCTGAACATCTCTTAATGCCAGCCAATCAAATGGAGCATGTGCTGGGACGCTGTAGACCAGGCCGGTTGCGTTTCCGGTGTTGACGAAGCTTCCGGGCAGAATCAGCAGCTGCCTATTTTGAATGAGGTCAACACATCGTTTGCCGACAAGTTCCGCTCCTTTCAGACTTCTCGTGATGCTCACTCGCTTCAACTGATTCCGAAGCTTTTCGGACGCCACCCTGCTAACGACCCACCTCTCACCGTTGACATCAGCCTCAACGTAGTCGCCTTCAGGGTTAACCCAGAGGTTTGTAACGCCGTAGATCGTTTCTGGCCTAAAGGTTGCGCATGGTAGGAAGACTTCTCCCATCTTGAATTTCATTAGGATAAATTCTTCAGGCCTAACACCCTCCCCTTCAAGCCTGTCCGCATCCCCAGTCGGGCTCTCGTCCTTTGGGCACCAGACGACGGGATGCGTACCTGTAATAACGTATCCTTTCTCCCGCAGGCGCAGATACTGCCAAACAATGAATTTGCTGAAGGCCTCGTTCAGCGAACTTGTGTGAAATTCTCTTCGCCAATCGATCGATACCCCGAAACGCTTTACCGCCTCACGATTGACGTCGGTGTAGTACTTCGCCATGTAGGCGGGGTCGACGAACTTCTTCAGGTCTTCCTCTGGGACTTCATCCACTTCCCTGATTGGCCGAATGAAGTCCTCATCACCATTCTTGATACGTTCAGCCGCGCCAGCGACGGTCTTCCCGGTCCAATGCCATGCCCAAGGGTAGAGGACATTGAACCCGCGCATACGCATGTAACGTGCATAAGCGTCGATTCGTGCGGCTGTGAACGCACTACCAACATGCAGGGGGCCGCTCATGTATGGAAAAGGATACGTGACGAAACATTTCTGGCGCTTAGGATCGGGGTCGGCTTCGAAGATCTTAGCCTTAGCCCACTCGCCCTGCCACTTCCTATCTATCTCAGCCCAGTCAACAGGCATGGTCATCACTTGGTTAACATTGCTTTCAACGCCGACTCAGAGTTTCTGACCACTTCATCAACCGCGTTCAGCTTGGTGCCTCCGCCTTGGCCAAAGTAGTCCTTGCCACCACCACCGCCACCTAGCATTGCAGCGAGTTTGCTGGCAAGTTTTCCGGCGTTCACGCCATGTGCAATTGCGTCTTTCCCGGCGCCGACGAAGACTCTCGCTGAGTCTTTGACCAACAAAAGAATCGTAACTGCGTTTGGTTCTTGTTCAATGATTTTGTTGTTGAGTGAGACTATTTCGTTCTCGTCACCGCTAGTGTATTTTGCCAAGCACAGTTTGACGCGGCTGACCGTCTTAGAGGCACGTAGTAATCTCTCAGACTCTCGTTCAGCCCATTCCCTAGCCAGTTCTTCGAGACGTTTAACAAGCTTCGTTTTCTCTTCGACGAGCGTCTGCACATATTGGTCAACTTTCTCGACTGGCGCCTCGATGACGCTTGAGATGCCTTTCAACTTCTTTTCCTGCTCTTGGAAGGCACGTAGGGCCTGTGTTCCGGCGGCGAAGATGATTCGCTCTACGCCGTCCTGGATGCGCTCGGTGTGCAGAATCTTGATTGCTCCGATCTGCCCCGTCCTAGTGCAGTGAGTTCCACCACAGGCTTCGACGTCCCAATCCCCAATCTTGATTATTCGTAGCTCTCGGCCGGGGACTACACCACCTTGATACAGCCTGTAGCCGTAAGCCGCCTCAGCCTTCTCCCGAGGCAACCACTCAGACTCGACTGCAATATCCTGCAACGCAACTTCGGTTGCTAGTCTCTCTATTTCCCTAGCCTGCTCGTCTGTAATTCTCTCATAGTGAGAGACGTCAATTCTGCTCGATTCGACTCCCTTTTGCGCTCCTGCTTGCCACGCATGCTGCCCCAGAACCCTCCTCGCAGCGCCCAAGACAAGATGGGTTCCGGTGTGATGACGCATCAGGCTGATCCGCCTGTCCCACTCAATGGAACCTCTCACGTTTTCTCCTGTACGAGGGGGTTTGCCCTCTATCTGATGAACAATGACTCGGCCGACCTTCTGGGTGTCAACCACTTTGATTGGCCCACTCGACGTTTGCAGGACTCCTATGTCGCCGGGTTGGCCTCCGCCCTCAGGGTAGAAACAGGTTTCATCCAAGACGACGAACTTGTTGTCCAGTACCGCGATTACTTTGCCTTGAAACTCCTGTTGGAACGGGTCCTTATAGTATAGTGGAATGGTGTCCGGAAGCTGCGCGACTCTGTCCTTCAACGACAACGCTACATCAGACACTTCCTCTTCCTCCGAGGCGCGTTTTCCGGACAGGTGTTTCTGCGCAACCATGCCGTAGAAGTTACCGGGCTGGTTCACAGCTACCCCTAACGGTTCTGTGATTTCCCTCACGATATCCGGAACCATCCCGTGGGAATCGTAGAGCTCGACTAAGGTTTCTGATGGAACATCCTTCTGTCCCTTCGATTTCAGGTCGGTAGCGATTTTCTTGACCAGATCTGATCCGCGTTCCAGTGTTCTTCGATACTTGGATTCCTCTGACTTGATGGCTTCCGCGATCTCATGCCTCATGTCGCTGAGTTGTGGGAAATCACCGCCCCAATAGTCCACCTGTGCGTCCAGTATCTCGGGCATCCTGTCCTCGATCCCGAGTTGGCGGAGCATACGGTAGGTTCGCCGAATCAGTAACCGGGCGAGGTAGCCCTCCTCCATGTTTGAAGGCACGACGCCTTCCGACAGCAAGAATGCAATGGCCTTCGTGTGGTCCGCAACAGCCATCGCGCTTTCAATCGGGATCAGAGACCTTTCGAGTTCTCGCCAATCCATTCCTAGGCTTTGGGCAACTTTCTTGCGAGCGTCGATCCGACTTTCGCCACGTTCAATGTTCATGTAGCTCGAGTACGGAACTACCTTTGCAACCAACTTCTCGTCGTATTTGACATTGGCTAGTTTGAAGATCTTATCCAGAACTGGGCCGTAAATCACTTGGAATGCGCTGGGTTTACCTTGACTCAGCCACGCCCAACGCTCTATCCCATAACCTGTATCGACCGTACGGATGGGCAGTCTGATGAGCTGTTCTCCCTGAACCTTGTACTGCATAAAGACTAGGGTTGAGATTTCCAAGCCGGCGCATAGGCATTCAACGTCGGGGCCAGCGTTTCCGCCGCCAGACCAGAAATGCTCCTTGTAAGATATGGATTCGGATTTCAGGCCGAACTCTTCGGTGGCCAGCTGATGATGATACCTGATCGTCTGGTCCATCCAGTAAACTTCCTTATCTGGATAGTTGAAGGCATGCGCACCTCCCATCTCGAAAATCAGGTCATGCCGCCCCAAAGTAGGACCGACGTTGTCAATGTCTGTGAACCGAATTGATGGCTGACTGACGACAAGCGGGTTTGCTGGAGGTGGAATCGCACCTTCAGTAACGTAGGGCTGAAAATCGTAGATTGAAGCCCCTACCAGAAAGACGTCGTCCCGCCACCGCGCCACAACAGGGTATGGATTGACCCTGGTATGTCCGTTCCGTTCGAAGAATGAAAGAAACAGTTCGCGCATATCATGAATTGAATACGGCCGTTTAGCTGGAGGCTTGCCGATGAATGAGTACTGCACGCAGGGGCTGTCGCCGCAGAATTTCTCGTCCGGCTTTTGTGTCCAGAAGTAGCTCTTACAGCATTCACACTGCTTACGTACGAACCCATTCTCTTTGAAGAATGGGACAGCGAACTCTTTCTCGTTAATCTCCATTAGCTATTCCTCCAGCCGACAGAGCAGAACGAAGCAAACTAGGTTAGTAAGCTATTTGCCCGCTCCTCTGTCAGCGAGGGGCGAGCCCAAGGGCCTGAAGCAGAAGGTTTGTCAACATGTCGGCCCAGCTCTAGTGTTTCTGGTTCCGCAATGCCCCCTCATATACGTTTACCCTTCTAAGGTCAGAATGTGTCGAACGGATAGATTACGAATTGACCGGCATCTACCCCATAGAGTCTCGATATTTCATCCCAACTCAGCGAGGAATCCAAGCAGGTGGCCATGACCCTCCCAAACCCGGGTTTGTGAATATTGTACCCACGACTTTGGTAAAGCTGTGACATTCTCGCATCGCAAAGCCCGTAGCAAAGGGCCCATTTGGCCTTCGGTTGACCCTCAACTTGATCTAGCATGCTGAATCTGATCGCATCGTCGACCCCAACGAGCTCGTCGATGCTCACGAAGTCCGCTTCGCTGTCTACCCGAAGGTATCCGACTACCTTTCCTTGCGTTACAGCTACTTTGATTCGCTCAGGCATGACTTGTTGGGTCTTCACTTTCATGGAGATGAATCCATCTTGGCGGTGGATGAACCCCAATCGGTCCTTGGTCTGCAAAGAGAACAGTTTGTCAAGTTTTGAGGCATCTGCAAGTCTGAATTTTCTGAGCTGAGCGCCCCGATTTCTTCGCGGTCTCCCCGCTAGTCGCTTGTAGCCTCTATCGAAAGTGGCAAGCGACTTGTATCTGAGTTTGACATACATTTCGTGAGCAACAAGAGACGATGAAGTAAGCAAGAAGGAGATACGAATTCCTCGTTCCTGCGACAGCCCATGGGCTCTTTTCATAAGCGCCATTGACATACCTTGCCGCAATTGACCTGGTAACGTACCAACTCTCTCAACTCTCTCTCCAACTCTCTCTCGGCTACGCGAAATCAGTCAACCTACGAAGGGACTTCACTACTTCCGAGATGGTTTCTGCTGCTCCCGCCTTCTCCACCGTCATTGCAAGGTATCCGTCCTTGACTCTCATGATCAGGCTCGAAACCTTCTCGTAATTGATCACGATGCTTCCCACCCGTCCCGTCCATGGGCTTAGGCGTTCGCATACACCCATCAGGATTAACGGGCCCATCTGTACGAAGGCTCGGTCTGCTTCTTCGGGCGAGAAACTCTTGGTTCCACTCCGCTGCTGGGAGAAGATCACTTCTCCGTCTTTAGATGCAAGTCCAACAAACCTAATCTTCGGATGGAGACGAAACACATCTTCCGCAGTTAGCTTAGTCAACCCTGGCACACCCCTAACCGTAGCCAATCGCAATGCTGCTTAGTCATTCGCTCAACCTCGGAACTACGTCACATCTCATAACATTCCTCTCCTTATCGTAAGCGACATTTCTTGGCTCTAGTTCTCTGCCGAAAAGTGATGTCAATGCTCCCGCCCACCACGAGAAGAGAAAGGCCTTGGAGGCTCCGGCGTCTCCTTTCACACTAGGATTTGATACCTCCAGTAGTATGTGAGCATCTCGTTCCTCAGCGAGAGTTACCTTTGTTACGCCCATGCCCGCCATGCGGTCCCACTCAGCCAGCAGTTGAATGAGTTCGCTGATAGTTCCTTTGGGTCTCTCCGCCCTGATACTTGCACCATCCTCCTTCCCCAAACGGAATTCAAGGTTCTTCATGATGACCTCTGCGACCTGGACTCCCACCAAGGAATCGAGGTAATCGCATAGGGCCTGGGCATTGACTGCTGTATCGCGCCGACCCAGAATACGAATCTCGCCCTTCTCCCTATCCTAAACCAGGCCTTCGGCCAATGAGTTCGCACTCCCATCCGCGTCATGCAGATGTTGTTCATTTAACAGATGGTGGAAATGGAGAAAAGATGGGAAGAGGTGACATCTTTCATACCTATTCTGTGGTTCGGTGATCGAGTAATTACCAGACGAACCGATCAAACAAGAGAATTCTAGATTCGGCCGATCAATGGAGGTCATGTTCAGCGAGCGCGCTGGCTCTCGTGACACATTATTGACGATCCGGCCTGTTCGAGCGGTAGCCTCTGCGGCCGGCAGACTCAGTGGGAACGTTGCCCTGCCTTCCACACCACGACTGGTGTAGATCGTAAAGTCGTTTCCCTTCTGCATCGTTGGTAAATTTGGCTCCGCACCGGCAGACGGTGTATTCCTCGGACAATGACCCGTGAGCACCCTATCGCGATAACGCTGGGTTGCGTGACCGTAAAAGGTTAAGGCGCATCATTCACACGGGAAATGGTGGGTGAGCGGGGATGCCATCTTTCGTTGTTCATGAACACTGGGCAACGGTTCACCATTTCGATTTTCGCTTGGAGATGGATGGCGTTCTAAAATCATGGGCGGTTCCGAAAGGGCCGCCGCTCGAACCGGGGATTAAACGCCTCGCCGTAGCCGTTGAGGACCATCCTATCGATTATGGCTCATTTGAGGGCACGATTCCGGAGGGCGAGTACGGTGCGGGGAAAGTTGTGATCTGGGATAAGGGAGAGTACATTCTCATAGAACGAGGCCCCAGCAAAATCCACTTCGAACTTCAAGGAAGCAAACTGAAGGGCGAATACGAACTCATTTATTTCAAACAAGAACGCGGTCGCGCGCAATGGCTACTGTTTAAGAAATCAAAAGTAACTTCTAAGACAAGAAACTAAACGAGGAGAAAGACGGAATGGTTCGTTGCTTACTCGAATAGGGCGCTATGATAAGATTTGAGGCTAGAATCAGCCGAACAAGGCACCGAGTCCTGCTAGGGCCTCTTCGCCTTTCTTCTTCTCTTCCTCTGCTGGTTTCTTCTCTTCTTTCTTCCCTTCTGCTCCGGCAGCTGCTGGTGCGGCGGCCACTGGCATTGCTTGCGCCGCTTTGAGTGCGTCCTCTATCTTGATCTCAGAGAGCGCTGCTACTAGAGCCTTGATTCTTGGTTCTTCAGCCTTGACACCGGCTGCTGTCAGAACTTTCTTGACACTCTCTTCTGTTATTTTGCCGCCTGTTGAATGTAGCAGAAGCGCTGCGTAGACGTATTCCATTTTTCACACCGAAATTGAACGGGATTCCTGTGCTTACCCGAAGTCCCTCTTTTCAACCTTTTCTTTCAGCTGGCGCCTCGCTTGCGGCCGCGGCATGAGGGGCGAGCACTTCCGGCTTTACAGCCGAGATCGCTGACGACAGCGCGTTCATGTTAGCGTAAGCTTTCTGAATGATGAGGTTTGCAGTCTGCTTCGTGAAGAAACCTGACTCCACGCTAACTGCGACCGCTTGCCGATACGCCTTCGAAATAATTACAGGTGCAGTTTCTGGCAGCATGATATTCGCCTCCACCGCGACCCCGAAGGCCATCCTTGCTGCAGAACAGAAATCGGCTTTCATCTGGTCGAGGTCGAAGACAAGGTCGTTTGGGCCAAGAACTGAGCCGTCGTCGTACGCGTAGGAAAGGGATAGCCCAGCTTCCATGGGTTTCATTCCGAGTTTCGACAGGAGTGAAGCTGTTTTAATTGGGACTATGTCCCCTTTCTTCACAACGACAGTGTCCCTCGCCACGAAGATGCTGCCGCCCTCAATGCGGGTTTGTACCTTCGCCTCGTTGAATTCACTGATCACTGGGCCCGGCTGTAGGCCTGTGTTTCCGGCTGGGATAATTATCTCACTGGTCGCGATATCGCCACCCTTCGCAGGAACCCTGACCTTGTTCTTGTTTAGGAAGATGATTAGTTCAAAGGGGTTCATCTGTGTGAAAATCAGGACCTTAGATCCAGTCAACGATTCTGCGAACTTGTCGATGTCCTTCTTTTCGCCCGCTATCTTCTCGCAGGCCTTACGCAGAATGGTGTTCTTGGCTACTATGAGGTCGGCCTTGCCACGCAGTTTCTTGCGAATCTCCTGAATTAGCGATGAGCGTACCTTCTGTAGGTCGGCGACGGCGACGACTGAATATTTCTTGAGCAGTTCCAGAAGGTCGTCGAAGATCTCCTTCTTCCATACGGCGACCTGTTGGGTTAACATCAGTTGTCACTTCGTTATGCTGATCTTTACCGGTTTGCTCATGGTCGCCTTGAGGAGGATCTCGCCTACGTTCTTGAAACCCCGCTCAAGTTTCTGTTCTATTCGCGAGACAACTGCCTGAATGTTCTCTACGAGCTTATCATCTGACATGGACTCAGTCCCGACCCTGCACTGGAGGACGGGCTGCTCTCGCATTCTAACACGAACCATTTTACGATGGTTGGAAATGATCTGGTCGATGGCGGCGCTAGGGGGAACGGGGGTGGGCATTTTGCCGCGGGGGCCAAGGAATGAGCCTAGGCTTCTTCCCACAAGTGGCATGAGGGGCGCTTCGGCGATGAAGAAATCATAATCTTGAGCGAGCTTACGGGCCGCCTTCTTGTCCTTGCTTAAGGCGTCCATGTCCTGACGGGTAACTAGCATGTCTGCCCCGGCCGCCTTAGCACGGGTCCCCAAATCTCCGGATGCTATCACACAAATCTTCAATGCCTTCTCCGGAGGATTCGGTAAGGGAATCGTCTCATTGATCCTGTTCTCAGGCTTCTTCAGGTCAACCTCGCGGAGCCGAACAACCAAGTCGATGGATTGGGAGAATTTTCTCTTGGTCAGATTCTTACGTAGCTCACCGAGTGCCCTAGCGATTTCATCCTTGGGGGGTGGCAATGAGAGGCCCATCTAGTCAAATTTCTAAGGCGTGAATCCCCCTGCCTAATAAAAACGTTTTCAGCGGATTTCTTGAGTCTGACACCTCCAGATTAATAGCAGACGCTGCTGCCATAAGGCGAGGTTGCGGGCGTCATTGTCAGAAGTAAAGAAGTTCAGAATCACTGGCGAGATCAAGAAGGGGAAGTCGAGGGTTCCCTTTTCAGTGGAATTCAATGCGATGAAGGAAGAACATGCACTCCAGCGCGTTTATGCTGAAATGGGGAGTAGGCACCGCGCACGAAGGTTCGAGATCAGGATAACGAAAGTTCAGGAAGCAAAAGGGGAAGACGTGCAGACTAAGGCGTAGAAAATGGGAGCCCCTCAGGTAAAAGAAGAAGACATCGTGAGGCAACTCGCCACGGAGATACGTATCTTAGAGGGGTCTATCGGAGCCCTGCAATCGCGACTCGACATTGTGCGGGCGGCAATCAACGAGGTGACATTGGCATACAATACTCTGGAGGGCCTCAAGAAGCTGCAGGATGGGGACGCTACATTGGTCCCAGTCGGGGCCGGCTCATATGTAAGAATGGAGATTGCAGATTCAAAGAAGCTCGTGATGGGAATAGGCGCAGGCGCAGCGATGGAAAAGGACGTTGAGAGCTCTGTGGAGGAGCTCAAAGGTAGGCTTCAGGAATTCGATAAAGCGAGTACGTCAATTCAGCAGCAGCTTGACCAAACGGTGGCTAGGTATCAGCAAGACCGTGAAGCTCTAGATGACATACTCCGGCGACAAAGCCCAGCCCCGAAACCCACAAGCTGAGAGCTCTTCTGGTTCCGACATCGGGTTCACCATACTTCAGGAACCAGAAGAACAAACCAGCATCTCCCTTAGTGAAACATCGTGTTTGAAAAGCTGAAATCAGGCGTCAACGGCCTGGTTCAGAAGATTTCCCAGAAGGAGCTATCTGACAAAGAAATCACACAGATCCTCGACGATTTTCTGCTCGTCTTGGTTGAGAACGACGTCGCTTACACCGTCGCCAAGAAAATCTGTGACAACTTGCAGGAAAAACTCAAGGCCACACAGTTTCGACGGTTTGCAGATTCCACCGAGCCTGCCAAGGCCGTCCTCGGAGAGGTTCTACTCGAGCTGCTGAAAGGTAGCGGTGAGGAATCATTCTTCAAGGTTCTCAATGAAAGCAAGAATGAACACAAACCTGCAATCATACTCTTCGTAGGCGTTAACGGTACTGGCAAGACCAGCTCCATCGCCAAGATAGGCCACATGCTCCTGCGAAAAGGGTTCACGGTCATAATGGCGGCCGCCGACACTTACAGGACAGGTTCCATAGAGCAGATCGAGGAACACGCGAGACGTGTCGGAATCAAAACCATCAAGCATGATTACGGCGCGGACGCGGCGGCGGTCGCATTCGATGCGGTGAATTATGCGAATGCTCACGGCACTAACGTAGTCCTGATCGACACCGCCGGCAGGATGCAGACGAACAAAAACCTCCTAGAGGAGATGAAGAAGATCGCGCGAGTTGCTAAGCCAAACCTAACGATCTTGGTTGTTGACGCGTTAACGGGTAACGATGCTGTGGAGCAAGGCCGAACATTTTCCGAAGCGGTCAAAATCGATGGTGTCATATTGACGAAGCTGGACGCTGATGCCAAAGGGGGCAGCGCCATTTCAATGGCCACAATTATCGGCAAACCAATCCTCTTTGCAACTGTGGGACAAAACTACGAGGACATCGTCCCCTTCGAACCTGATCAGATGGTCGGAAAGATCATCAGCTAGGAACGGCCGCCGTTGACGGTAGTCATCGTCGCCTCCAAGCGCGATCCAGCTGCTCAAAACATCGCACGAGAGTTAATCAGCCTCAAAGGTTTCCAACCAGTACCTGGGTCCTCTGGAGATCTGTTTCAGAATGGAAAAGTATACCTCAAGCACGTCGACTCTGATGGGATCTTCACGGAAAACCTGGGCTTGAACTTCAAACCCGACGCTGTCGTCTTTGCTTCGAGGCATCGCAGCGAGAGTGGTGAGCCGGCTTTAACGGTTCATTGGACCGGCAATAGTACCGGGCGAGCCGATTTCGGAGGCAAACCAAAGAATCTCTCCCTCGCCGACCCACCAAGGTTGCGCGCGGCATTATTGGCTCTGGATGAAGCCCGTGAGGCCGAGAAGTTGAATTATGCTGTAACCTTAGAAGCCACACACCATGGGCCAACGGAGCTGGGCGCCCCGACTCTTTTCGTAGAGATGGGAAGCACTGAGAAGGAATGGAACGACCAGCAAGCCGCAGCAGCTGCCAGCGAAGCGATATGGAAGGCTGCAACAGAGCCGGCGGCAGGGAAACTTGCCGTTGGTTTTGGCGGAGGACACTACTGCAACAAACAATGCAGTGCCATCAGGAAAGACGGTTACGCCTTCGGCCACATACTTTCCAAATATTTTTTCGAAGATTACGACGAAGAAATAGTACGGATGGCCTTCAAGCGGACTCTCGGAGAATGCCGGACAGCAGTCATCGACTGGAAGGGTGTCCGCGGTGCTGACCGGGCGAAGCTCTTGGACGCCTTGAAACGATTGAACATCGAAGTTGTTCGAGTTTAGTTCAAAGGTTAAAATAGAGGACTTTTCATTTCAAGCGACCGATCCAAGCGCAAACCAAGATAACTTAGAAGGGCTTGTACTTTGAACGCTCGCGAATTCTTAGACTCAACAAAACGCCTTCTCCATGTCACAACGAAACCCTCGCGAGACGAGGTCTCATTGATGGTGAAGATCAGCTTCCTTGGAGTCGTAATCGTGGGTTCGGTTGGATTCATAATTCGAGTTCTCTTCCTATTCCTCAACCTGCTCCCACAAACGCAAACTGGAACCACTGGAGCCACACCTTGATGAGCACCGAACGCAAGATGCTCATCTACGCAGTCCGTACGACCAGTGGCCAGGAAAGGACGGTGGTGGACCTGATAGCGTCGAGGATAGCTTTGAAGAAGCTACCCATAGCCAGTGTACTGGCTCCGGATGTGGTTAAGGGGTACATTTTCGTCGAATCGGCAGGGCCACACTACGTAGACGACTTAATCGCCGGTGTCCGGCACGCTAGGGCAAGGACGAAAGGAGTCATTTCACCCGAAGCCCTCGACCGTTTCATCGTCACCAAGCCAGTTATCGAAGACCTGCGCATGGGAGACTCCGTGGAAGTGATTAGTGGCCCCTTCAGAGGTTTGAAGGCTCGTATTACGAACGTTGACAAGTTGAAGGAAGAGGTGACGATAGAACTCCTCGAGGAAGGCTTCGCAACACTACCGATAACCGTACATGCTGATTACGTGAAACTTGTTGGCAGGGGCGGTGCAGTGGAAGTTGGGCGAGAAGAAGCAGGTTGAAGCATTGCTGAACGGCGGCGAAGCTAACGCCGGCCCTCCGTTAGGACCAGCCTTAGGCCCGCTTGGAGTCAATGTACTTCAGATCGCGAACAAAATCAACGAACTAACTAAGGCATACGCGGGCATGAAGGTCCCTGTCCGTGTAGTCGTAGATGTTGAAACAAAGGAATTCGAAGTCGAGATCGGCACACCAACGACATCGGCCTTGATTGTCAAGGAGCTCGGCATTCAGAAGGGCTCTGGCAATCCGAAAGCGGAGAAGGCGGGAAACCTTACCATGGAACAAGTCGCCAAGATAGCAGCGATGAAGATGCCCAGCAGCTACGCGAAATCCACCAAGGCCACAGCGAAGGAAGTTATGGGTACATGCGTCAGCCTCGGCATTACCATCGAAGGTAGAGACCCACGCGAGTTACAGAAAGAACTCAACCAAGGTAAATGGGACCAAGTATTCCAGAAAGCGAGTTAACCACAGAATATTTTCTTGCTGGAATTGTTGCTATCATCGACCCATTTTTTTGCTAGCGAAAAATGATTTTTGAAAACTGCCTTCAACTACTCTCTCGGTTCAGACTTCCAGCGTTCGACTGATCTGCATTAGTTCGGCACCGCGCGTCAGCGGCCCCACTACCGCTCCCTTCGAGTTCGCCAGTATCCCTGATTTGACGAATGGTACGCCACCGTTTGTTGAGCTGAGTTCAACCGAGACATGCAAGGCGGATTCGATTACGGATCGTTCTTCTCCGAGGGTATTGGGGCTGAGGATTGCGCCCTTGTTGGTGGCTATGCCTAGGGCGCCAACAAAGGACAACGTGCCTATTTTGCCTGGGACAGGTTTCACTGCTAACTCTTTATTCACGGCCTTGACGACCTCTCTAGGTGCATCCGGGTGAACGACCGCTCCAAGGTCATTCGCCAAAACCACGTTCCCTAGCGCGGTCCATTTGGCGTCTACGATTACGACTTTCGAGAACTCTTGGATCCTTTCCAACTCATAGTCTCTAACGATATGCGGAACCAGCACGCTGTTAGAGTTCCCCGTCACCAGCGCACCGACTAGCGCCGACCCACCTATCGTGGTCTTGCACACGCCGACACCAAGCGTCTCCGCGAACTGATTCAACTTCCTGTTGGTGAGTCCCGGTGGGACGATGGCTACCTTCTCGTTGCAAAAACAGTAGACGCCAATGTTTGGGCTGCCGAAGACATCGGCGAGGATGATAGCCATTCCTACGTTCCCATCATCCGGGGCCGGCGAGTCAAGGTTGGCTTACGCTGCTTTTGCAGGGTAGACTATTACCTTACCTTCCTTGTCCTTGACAGCGCGAACGGTAATTTTTCTAGGTGGTTTGTTGATGCTTCGAGCCCAGATCGCGGAATTGATCTCGTTGCTCAAAGCCACTTCCTCAGCTTTCATGTGACGGGACACAAAATTTCTCACATCTCTCACGGCTCTAGGTGCTCTCTTGCCGCGCGGCGTAACAACCCAAGCGTGGCGAAGCGGGATCGTGTAGATCTTCTCCTCAACTACCTCTATTTCTTCTTCCGCTTCAGCCTCTTCCTCCTCGGCGGCTGGAGCCGTCTCCGCAGTGGTTTTCTTTTCTTCTTCAGGCTTTGCGGCTTCCTCGCTGGGGGCCTCCTCCATCTCCTCTTCCTCTGCTTCTACAAGCTCTTCTTCTTTCGTCTCAGGTTCGCTCATTCCATTTCCTCTTCTACGCTTTCAGCTTGGTCCTACGCCAATGTCGCTTCTTTGGGTGAGTTCTAGTGTGGCCTTCGGTTCTCGCCATCACCCACGTTGGAACGGACCTCCGAGTCTTGGATGCGCTGGCGAGCCTGCGTTTTCGAGCGGCTGGTTTGTTTCTCGCCATGAATCAAGCTCTCCTTATACGAATATCCTTGCGCGCCGATTGCAGACGCGCCAGCGCTTCCTTAAGCTGGTCGTCAGTTATCGGAACCTTGATTCTACCAGACTGCGCGAGTTGAATCAGCTGAACTTCGATCTGATCAGCGAATTCCGGTTTCACCATCCTGATATTAGTCAATCTCTGTCTCGCCTCGGGCGTCAGTATCTGCTTGAGTGCAGCTTGTTTTTGAGCTTCGAATTGTCTTCGAGCTTCCGCCTGCCTCTGCTCCTCCATAGCGGCACGTTGAAGGTCTGAGTATCTCCTTCGCCTTATTTCGCTGAGCTCTTCATCAGAATACTCATCTTCACTCATCATTACTGGCCTTCCGCCTTCCTGGCACCCTTCAGAATGTCGGCGGCCGTTCGATTCAGAAGGCTGATTCCTTCAGCCGTTAGCTTTCTACCCTTCTTTGATTCGACGGAGATGAAGCCGGCTTTCTGAAGCTGCTGCAGCGGTTCCCTGATAGCT
>Ga0315280_10004496_pt1 | contig 20533 bp, 24 predicted proteins | sample YL17G06_40_MG_FD_203697 | JGI IMG/M metagenome (GOLD analysis project Ga0315280, IMG submission 203697) | Sediment microbial communities from Yellowstone Lake, YNP, Wyoming, USA - YL17G06_40 | ecosystem: Environmental > Aquatic > Freshwater > Lake > Sediment | place: USA: Wyoming | collected... | reverse complement strand
ACCATCATTTTGGCTGCCGGATGCTCAACCTCCATTTCCTTAAGGATCGTGGCTCCATCACTTGTGATCGTGACATCGCCCATGCTGTCTACCATCATCTTGTCCATACCTTTCGGGCCCATAGAACTCCTGACGGCCTGTGCAATTACCTTGGCCGCCATAATGTTATTCTTCTGCGCGTCTTTTCCCCTATTTCGCGAAGTTCCTTCTTTTAGAATGAGCACTGGCTGTCCACTCTGGGTTTGCGTCAAGTATGCCATGATTTATTCCTCGCTCTTTTTTTGGAGAGCTTGAATCGAAGATATAAACTTAGCGTGTGAAGGTTCTGGCGACTCTTCTGATCTTGACGTGCGCACTTAGAAATGCTTCTTCATCACCGTCGCGATTTTCTCCCGCGCGCTAAGCATTCTCTGACCGCTGTATCTAGGAATGACATGAATGTGCAGGTGCGTTATGTGCTGACCAGCAACCTTGCCGTTCCGTTGGATTATTGTCAATCCTTCGGGATTCACAGTCTCTTTCACAGCCACGGCTACCTTCTTGACAACCTCAAACAGATGTGCGATTTCCTCGTCTGGAATGTCATAGATTGTCTCGAAGTGTTTCTTAGGGATTACGAGTGTGTGCCCATCACTCGCTGGTCTATTATCCATGAAAGCCATCACACAATCATCTTCGTAGACAGAACTCACTGGACTATCTTCATTTGCTATCCTACAGAAGACACATGACTCAGTCATAACGTTATCTCACTCTTCCTCGATTCTCCTCCAAATATCTCATCGATATCGGCCTTGATTCGTCATTTGGTTCCTCTCTTCCTCTCTTTAGCGCATCTGATTCTCTTGGTGTGTGCGCAACTGCCAAAGTTTTATGGCCAAGTTTCCAGCCAGAAACCAGTGCCGCTGATTGCAGGCAAGTAATAGATGAGTATCAACATCCTGGGAGGTAGGGGCTTATATTCTTAACGAGTATTACTGAATGTTCGTTCTATCATCAGGTGAAATCATGGCTAATGAGATTACTAAGGTGAAGGCTAGGGAAGTCCTTGACTCAAGAGGCAATCCCACCGTCGAAGCGGAGGTTTGGGTAGATACTGCAATGGGACGTGCCATAGCTCCATCGGGCGCGAGCACGGGTATACACGAAGCACAAGAATTGCGTGATGGTGATAAGGGACGCTATGCAGGGAAAGGTGTTCAAAAAGCCGTTAACAATGTTAATGAAAAAATAGCGGAGGCAATAGTTGGCTGTGACTGCACAAATCAGGAAGAGGTAGATAAGGTAATCATCGAGCTTGACGGGACGGAAAACAAAGTGAATCTAGGGGCGAATGCAACAGTCGCAACATCCATGGCAGCTGCAAAATGCGCAGCCACATGCAGGGGCATTCCCCTTTACAAGAGTTTCAACTTACAAGCTTCGCTTCTGCCGGTTCCTATGCTTAACGTTCTTAACGGCGGGAAACACGCGGGTACTAAACTGTCACCGCAAGAATTCTTGATCATGCCTATCGGGGCACCAAATTTCCGCGAGGCTCTCCGTATGGCATCCGAGACATATCATGTGCTCGCAGGAATAGTCAAAGAACGTTATGGCGTGAGCGCCAAAAATGTCGGTGATGAAGGCGGATACGCCCCTAACATGACGATGACGCGTGAGGCGCTTGACTGCCTCATGACAGCGATTGAAACAGCTGGATATTCAGAAGAAATATCGCTTGCCATAGACCCTGCAGCCTCATCATTCTACGATGGAAACAAGAAAACGTACTCTTTGGACGGGAAAAACAAGACCGCCCAGGAGCTTGTTGACTTTTGGGCAGAACTCGCCGACACGTACCCCATTGTTTCAATTGAAGACCCATTTCACGAAGATGATTTTGATAGCTTCGCAGAGCTGACCGAAAGGATAGGCTCCAGCGTCCAAATTGTCGGCGATGACATTTTTGTCACAAATGTAAAACGTATCAAAACAGGTATAGAAAAACGTGCTGCAAATTCCGTTCTCATAAAACTAAACCAAGTTGGCACTTTAACCGAAACGATAAACGCAATAGACCTAGCGCGTAGTAACGGCTGGACAGCGGTAGTTTCGCATCGCTCGGGTGAGACGGAAGATTCGATGATTTCAGATTTCGTTGTTGGGATGGGTACAGGCCAGATTAAGACAGGGGCACCTGCACGCGGCGAACGCACGGCAAAATACAATCAGCTTCTCCGCATAGCGGAAGAACTTGGATCGAGGGCAAAATATGCAGGTGAATACTTTCGTTCGCTAAAAAACACGTGAAGTTCACTTTTTTGTCAGTAGATCAAGATAACCGCTGAAGTGACTATTGTTGCTATGAGTATAACAATTTGTTGAATTTATCCAGTTTATTCATTAATGATAAGGCATTAGGTTCAATCAAAGCCGTATCAGATTCCGAAAGCTCGCCATAAGCGTCTAAATTATCGGGTTCCAAATCTACCAAGATAATCCAAATTTCAGTTAGTGCAGCTGCAATTTCGGCTTTAAGACTTCTTTCCTCTGTTTCCAACTCAAAAGTCTCTTTCATCTGTTTGATTTCGTCTAACATGTCTTCTATCACCTCAAGGATTCTCGGCTTTGCCTCAGAATCTAAATTATCTCTTGTGCGGTGAGTGACGGTCTGCTCAGCCGAATTGCCTTCGCTCAGAGAGGCTTTTATCCGTTGCAGATTACTCTCTATAACCAATAAGCTACTTCCCAATGCTCGTTCGTGGCTTTCACGTACGTTCGTCATTTTAGGCCTGCCTCAAGGACTTCTCCCTTCAAGCTCAAATTCTCGTCCAAACGGTTTTATGGCTGAGTTCAGCTGGGCTAACATCCTGTTAAGAACGATAAATGATGTAAATACCTCGGTTTCGTTCTTTGTTCGCAACTGCTCCGCTTCATGAATTGCTTGCTTCACGGTTTCCGCTGAAGCTTCAAAGGCTCGGTTAATATCCTTCTTCAGCTTCAGGACAGCTTGATCCAGCCGAATGATGAAGTGATCGTACCGTATTCCCTCACAATTCTTGTCGAATTCCGTCCTTGCCATTTCTTGTATTCTTTTTTTCAGAATACCTTTAATTAGGGATTTTGGAGACGATTCCGCCATCATACCTCCGCTAAACGCTATGTCAGTAATGAAAATTGGATCCCTGTGGTAATAGGATCTGGTTTCAAAATCTAAAGAAGAATGAAAAACTAAGCTAATTACTCGAAATTCAAAGAGCTCTGCCGCTTTCTGCTTTACGTCTCCAATCAACGTGTTCATCTTTTCATTGGCTTCATTCGCCAGCTGCTGGAATCGGCTCCTCACCTTCTTATCTTCATGCTTAATGAATTCTGAATAAACTTCAGTCAACGTTTTCCTAAGGTAAGCTTCCACATCGCCGACGACTTTTTCCGAGGTTGCCTTTTCTGACTGGAACTTTTCTTCTGCAAACTCTGCAACCTTTTTTACCAGCGCAGCTTCGTGCTCTTTTTTGAATAAGGCTAAATCTTTATATAGCATACTAACAATCTCTTCAAATTTCTCTTCAAGAACACAGAAAAGTTCGCGTTTCATCTGCTCAACCAAATCAAGATACTGCTCAAATTCTAACCCAAGGTGCACAAGATCCAAAGGTAGTGTTAAACTGTTGATTTCAAGCAGGAAATAAGTCATCAGATCTGACGCGGATTTTTCTAATTTGCTCCAGGCGGATCTTAACATCTCTTTTTTGAATAGCCCCGACATAGCGAGGTATGATTCGTCTTCATCTTTAGGTAGTTTATCTAAAACTTCGTTCAGGAACTCCGCGATAGCAATGTTGTTGGTACGTCGTGCAATTTGCAGAATTATGTGTCCTCTGTCCGCTATTTCCGATTTAAGATAAGAGTAGTCTAATGAAACGTGAATTCACCTCCGTGATTATGTCCCCCTAATGATTTGCTCAGAAATGTTTTCTAAGCGAGAAACGTCTTTCACGTCCCTTTCCAAAATTCTGCAAAACTCTCTTAAACACATCGGGAATTTCAGAATGACCGAGTGCTTCTTTGAGGGTTAACCACTTGTATGCGGTAGCTTCCTGCGAAAAGACAATTCTGCCACCTACAACCTCCGTTTCATACGCTAGGATGCTATGGTGCACGGGGTCGTCATTTTCAGACAAGAAATCTTCATAAACTCCAAGTAATCTTTTCGCAGAAATGTTTATTCCCGTTTCTTCCTTAACTTCGCGGACAACAGCTTGACCGATAGTCTCGTCTGGTTTCACGTAGCCTCCAGGCATGACCCACCATCTATGATAAGGCAAGTCCCCTTCGTATATCCAAAGAATTCCATGCTCCACTCCCTGAATGATGGCACAGACGCTTACCAGGACTTTACCTCTGGCAATATCTCGTTTTGATATCACACTTGCATCCCTATCGACATTCTTTTTCTCGTTATCTACTTCGATTTTTCCCATCGTGCATTATCCTCCAACTTTTTGTTTATCTGGTTATTTCAGCGGGTGATTTCCCCGAGTTAAATAGAGAAGTATGATGCCTCCAGCAGCCGAAAGCAAGGCAGCGTAAGCAAAGGCTACCAAAGGCGTTGTAAGCGCCCAAAGCACCCCAACTACGGCGCTCGATGCAAAGTCCCCAATTCCATTAACTGTTTGCAACACACCAAAACCAGTTCCCCTTGACTCCGTTGGCAACAGGTCGGCTGCTGCGGTTCCTTCAATCGTATCGGTGATTGCTGTGAAGAAGCCTGCTAAGAGAAATAGCGGAACCAACACCAAGAAGTCGGCTGTAAGAAAAGCCGTTCCCAAACAAGTTATCGCCGAGATGAAATAGCCCGCTGCAAGAATTTTTCTCCTGCCAACCTTGTCGCTCAGAGCGCCTATCGGAAAGGAAGATGCTGCATAAGCAACGTTGAGCAGAGTGTACAAGCCAACAGCAATAGCTGAAGCCTCTAAGGCGCCTACTCTTGGAGCCAAAACCTCTTGAGCTCTTAACGTGAATAAGCTGTTAGCGAAGTTTCCAAGCCCAAAAACGCCTACGCCGACAAGGAACAACTTGAAAGACCTTGGAAGAGTTCTAATCGATTTGACAAATCCTTTGTCCTTAACTACGACATCGCCATGGGCAGACACAATTGGAGTGGTTGGTAGCGGTTTCTTTCGAACTTCGCGTACAAAGAAAAAGACCATGAAAAACGCTATCAGTCCTGGAATCACTGATATTGCAATAATCTGGTGATAATTCAGAAATGTTAAGAAAAACAGGGCCAAAGCGGGTCCTATGATTGCGCCTAGCGTATCCATTGTTCTGTGAAAACCAAAGGCTTTCCCCCTAGTTTCAGAAGAAACCGAATCCGCCAGTAAGGCATCTCTGGGCGGTCCTCTGGCGCCTCTTCCCAACCAAGCAGTAGCCCGCAAGCCAAGAACTTGGAACCACGAGGTAGCTGCTGCAATGAGAGGTGTAAAGACGCCTGTGAAAAGGTAGCCAATGTTGATTATAGGTTTTCTTTTGCCAATTTTGTCGCTTAAGTATCCTGAAAATGACTTCACAAAGCTTGACGCACCATCTGAAAATCCTTCGATTAGCCCTAAGGCTTCTGGTCCTGCACCTATCACGGCGAGAAAGAACGGAAGAACTGCTGTGACCATTTCATGCCCCGCATCACCAAACAGGCTTGTCAATCCCATAGCAGTGACGTTTCTGTTTAGCCATCTTCCTCTTTTCAAACTATTGTCTGGCTCTTCACTCATGTTTTACAATCCTTCGAACTTCTCTTATTTCTAGGTTGAAGGGCAGTTTTTGCAGTCGGGCTATTGCGGTGTTAACTAGCTCCTCTCTGGAAGGGCATTCTTCAGGAAGCCATTTGCCTTCTTCGAGAGGAAAAAGCTCGCTCATAATGCACTTAAACTCGAGAGAAGCCAAGTCCAAAACATACTGTAGCCCACCGTCATCTTTTACGAGAACTTGTCCATTAGAATACCAGTTTAGAGTTTTTAATTTGTCCAAACTCTTTTCTATGTCGATTTCCTTCTGCTTTAACGCGATTTCAAATATCTGGTACGTGCTATTTCAACCCTTATTTGCTATACTCTACGGTTTCTGACTTTGCTAAAAGTTGGATTTCTAAGCGAAAGTTCTTAGCCAACTGATTTAGTGTACGCTCAATGCTTTCTAATTCTGAAGGATTATGCTCGCTTACCTTGAACGTTCCTAGAGTTGTCCGAATAATGCGAATTTTCTTAGATATTTCGTAAAACTCGCGTTTTTCTTTGTGCTGGTATAGGGCAAAGGCTCTTCCTTCTGGATGGGCTAGATACCCGGCGAGAATGATGATCATGCGTTGAACTAGTTGTTTGGAGTTTTCGTCTTTCAGTTTGTTTCGCCAAATTTCCCAAAGCTCAACAGCCGCAGAACATAGTTCTAAGGAAGCGACCATGTTTGCAAGTAAATCAGCATAGTGATGACTAAGTGGCACATAAGTGCGTATTTCTGTAATCCTAATGTTTCCACCCGTTTCCGACAACTCACATGCCTCCTCTTTGAAGCACAATCAACCTGCTCTCAAGTTTTCGACTCGACTCTTCAATTAAGCAGTTTCCAAACGAGCTTTCCCATCTGCCTTTTCTCACGTTCAATCTAATCCAGCAGTCGTCCTTGCGCGTGACTGCAACAGCTACAGCAACTACTGTAGTTAAATAGAGATCCACTGCCATTTTGCGTATCCCTTTGTTATGTGCAATATATGTTGTAGAAGCTATTGGCTTACCAGCAGGGATAAGCGGTTATGACGAGCTTCACCGCCAAGTTTTTTCTCCTATAATGGTTAGCCAGCTCTTATATATTTTCCACAACACGCGCACGCGGGAATATGGCAAGTTTGGAAAACGCGGTCATGTTCACCTTCAATGGCGAAGAAACCACTGTGACCCCCAAGATACACGTGACGTTTATGAAGCAGCGCGCGCTATGAAACCTAACAAGCGCATTCAATTTAAAAACTATTTGGAATAGGCGACTGACTGGGGGGGCTGGTCTGACTCGACCTTCTCAGAATCCCAGTGTTTTGGTAAATCCAGATCTTTACCTTGTCAAGCAGGAAGGTTGTTGCGAGGACGGTTCCAAGAATCCCGAGCAAAAAGACAGCGGGAACGACAGCCATCAGAATTCCCACCAGGGCGAGTATGGACACCACGACTACATCGCCAATCGTGACCACGGCGACGTATCGACTAGGTGCGAATGACCAGAAATGATCTCGTACGCGGGTCATGTAAATCGTCGCCTGAGCCGATACAATGAGGTAGACGAACATCAGCGTTTGGATCTGAGGGATCGGAAGCTTCAGTACGTTCAGACATGCCCAAAGAATAGCGAACGCCAAAAATAGCCAGCCAGCTGCAAGTACGCCCGCTATCTTAGCAATCTCTCCAACGTTCCATCGCTCGGGTATCAGAGAAACCCCCGCCCGGTCGGTGCCAAGAGTGATCGTCACGAGATCATTCAAGACGACTATCAGAACGATCAAGAACAGTGGCGTTACGAAGATACCAGTCGCGATGTAACCAACGGTCAGCAAAATAGCAAGCTCGACAGTCCTCGTGATCTTGGTGATGGTCCATGTTAGCATCCTGTTGTAAACACGGCGACCGCCCGAAACTACCTTGACAATGTCCTCGAGCCCTGGATGGGTCAGGACCACTTTCGCGGAAGCCTTGGCAACGTCCGAAGCAGAGCTGACCGCAATCCCGACTTCTGCCTGTTTAAGCGCTGGCGCATCGTTCACGCCGTCTCCAGTCATGCCGGTGACCAAACGTGATCGTTGGAGAGCCTGCACAATACGAAACTTATCTTCCGGATAAACGTTGGCGAAACCGTCATACTGGAGTGGGTCCTTCAGGATAACGTCCGAATTGCCGATGCGATCGCCGAGACCGACTTCGCGTCCTACCGCCCGCGCGGTGGCTGGAGTGTCTCCGGTAATCATAAGCACACGGATGCCGAGACCCTGTAAGGCCTTTACGAGCGCCGAAGCATCCTCTCGAGGTGCATCGGCGAGCGCGACCAATCCTCGAAGTGTAAGATGGCCTTCGGGACCGGCTGCAACTGCCAGTACACGAGCCCCGGAAGCGGATAGTTCTTGGACATGATCCATGAACTCGGGCAGGAAATCGGCGAGCTGTTCTACGACCATCGGAGAGCCCAGCACCACTCTGAAGGTTTGTCCGTCTTGGTTAATGTACGCCTCGGAACGCTTGGTCGCTGGGTCGAAGGGAACGAATTTCTGTCGGCTCAGCGGCTGCACCGATCGATACTCCAATTCGTGTAGGATCGCAAGATCAAGGGGGTTTTTTGTCGACTCGTCGCAAGCTGCGGCAGCCCAAACCAAGAGTCCATCCTCAGATTCCCCTGAGAAAGGCAAGAGAGCAGCGATCGTCTGCCTGTTCTGTGTGAGCGTGCCGGTCTTGTCCACGCAGAGAACCTCCATCGTCGCCGCTTCCTGAATACCCGACAATCCGGTAACGAGAACGCCGTCTTTAGCAAGCACGCGGGCTTCAAAGGCGTTGGCGACGGTGAAGCTAGCCGGCATCGAGACGGGCACTGTCGCAATAACGAGCACCAGCAAAAACGGTATGAGCGGGAGCAAGTCGGCCTGACTCCAAAGAGCGGCCCCGACAAGTACTACAGCGAGCACCAAATCTACAATTGCCAGATAGCGCACAACTGTGAAGAGAAGCTGTTCAAGGTGCCCAGGTGATCGGGCTGTCCTCACTAGCTCGGCAGTCCGCCCGAAAAAACTTCGAGATCCAGTCGCTGTTACCGCCCCAATGGCTTCGCCGCGATGGACAGTCGATCCCGAATAAATCGTCTCTCCAGTAGATCGTAGTACGGCGGCCGATTCGCCTGTGAGGAAGGACTGGTCGACCTCCACCGTTCCATCGCGGATTGTGCAATCTGCAGGTATGACGTCGCCTACTCTGATATGAACTTGATCGCCTGGAACGAGCTCTCGCGCGGGAAGGAACCGCCAATTTCCATCGCGGCATGCCCGTGCGGTTACCTGGAGATGGCTGCGGAGATAGCCCAGTGCGGTCTGAGCTCGGAGCTCTTGGGTCTCGCCGACGACTGCGCTGAAGGCCAGTAAGCCTGCGATTATCGATGCCTCTACTATCTTGCCTAGAACTACCTCAAGCATGAGCGCCGCTTCTAGCGTCCAAGGAATGGGACCCCAGAGACGCTTTAGGATGCCCCAAATAGGATGGGACCGCTCTTCTCGGACTTCATTGTAACCGTACTGGGCAAGACGTGCCTGGGCTTCCGCCTCAGAAATCCCCCCTTCCGCACGAACGTTCTGTTCCATGTTTTGAACATTCCTTTATTTTTGTTGGTAGAAGCTATCAGCCTGAACACGAGTTCATGCGGTTAAAGGCGGGCTTCATCGCCTTGAAGGCGGATATGAATATGGTTGGGTATATTTGGATTTCTCTTGCTATGCTAATACTGAAGTTTTGTGAATCTTAACTAAACCTTCTCTGATGCTAAGCAATATCAAGCGCCCAACGGAGACTATTCACCTAGATGCTTGTCCTACAGTCATTCGGAAGCGCGCGCGGAAAAACCCTAAAGAAGCCATGGAAATAGTGAAAGAGGCAATGAAAAATTACCAAAAACTTCCATAGAAACTTCTTAAAACCTTAACCATGAAAAATACTGCAAAGTCCCTTGAGCGGTTGGGTGAAACGCGGGCGCTTTAATGCGCCTTTAGCTTTGGCTGTGTTGTAACAGCAGAAATGCATAATAGTGGAAACGTTGCCTAGCGTACGCCATCTCATGACTCGCGTCGCTGAATAAACTGGTAAAACCCATGGCAGCAACATTTCTGTTCAACCATTTTGTTCCTTTTTGATTGCCACTTGATTTATCTTCCATGCTTCACAATCCTCCGGATCTCCTCTATTTCTATCTTAAAAGGAAGTTTTTGCAGTTGCCTTATTGCTGCATTGACTAGTTCCTCTCTGGAGGGATGATCTTGAGGCAGCCATTTGCCCTCATCGATTGGAAAAAGTTCGCCCATGACACATTTAAACGTAAGATTGGACAAATCCAAAATGTACTGCAAGCCATCGTCATCTTTTACAAGAATAGAACCATTGGAATACCAGTTCAGAGTTCTTATTTTGCCAAGGTTCTTTTCTAAGTCGATTTCCTTCGGCTTTAACGCGATTTCAAATATCTGGTACACGCTATTTCAACCGTTATTTGCTATACTCTGCGGTTTCTGACTTTGCCAAAAGTTGGATTTCTAAGCGAAAGTTCTTAGCCGACTGATTTAGTTTAGCTTCAATGGTTTCTAATTCTGAAGGCTTATGCTCTGTTATGGAGAACGTTTCCAAAGTTTCCCGAATATTGCAGATTTTCCTGTGTATCTCATAGAAATCGCGCTTGCCAGTATGCTGATAAAGAGAAAAAGCTCTTCCTTCAGGATGCGCTAAATATCTAGAAAGAATGATTATCATACGTTGAACAAGCTGCTTTGCGTTATCGTCTTTCAGTTTGTTTCGCCAAATCTCCCACAGCTCAACAGCAGCAGAACATAATTCTATGGATGCTGTCATGTTCGCGAGTAAATCAGCGTAGTGATGACTGAGTGGCACATACGTTCGGACTCCAATAATCTTAATGTTCTTTTTGACGTCATCTTCGGGCATCATGATCGCCTTGTGGGGGTGTATTTGGGAAAAGCCTTGCTAGGTTGATGATAGAGCCCATTGCGCCGCACGCGGGGCTATTCCATGGAATTTCGGCAATGTTTTTCCTTTCAAGGCTCGAACCGAACTGCTCTATTTCGTGCAATCTAACATCCGCTCTTTCGTTTTTAGATGCTGGTAGAAGCTATTAGCCCCTGCAATTCCTGGAAGCAAGAGCGGTTTAATGCGAGCCTCATCGCCTTATGTGTCTTAAGATGTGAGTCCAAATAGATAAATATTCACAATCGTCAGGCAGAAATCGTGCCAAGAAACATTTATTCAGCGTTCATTTCAGAACACTCATGTAATCCCAGACTATTATTCCTAAGTGTCTGTATGATTTGCAGGACACATCGCTTCGCATTTAGAGGGACACATGTCGCTTCATGCGAGAAATATTGGCATGGCAGCCGGCGCAACAAGCGGAAATATTGATTGGGTAGCTGAACGAATGGTTAGAAAGTGAAAAGTACACGGCGATCAGGCTAAAGATTGATATTCTGAACGGGCAATATCGAGCAAGTGTCTTGTGTTGTGGACATGGCTAACGAAATAACGACGGTGAAAGCGCGTGAGATTCTTGACTCTCGCGGCAATCCCACGGTCGAGGTGGAAGCTTGGGCACACACAAAAATGGGATGTGCTATAGCACCATCGGGCGCAAGCACTGGTATTCACGAAGCTCTTGAACTGCGTGACGGCGACTTCCATCGCTACGCAGGAAAAGGCGTTCTTAAAGCAGTTCACAACGTTAATACGAAAATTTCACCCGACATCTCGAGTCAGACTGTAGCGAGCGCTATGTTACTTCTGTTTCAAAAGCGTTGTAGGACTTTGTAAATCGCCTCAGCACCAAAAGCCACAGACTCAATTGGTATGCGTTCATCTTCACCATGGATTGTGTGTAAGAAGTTGAGGTTTGGAGGCAGTTTCGTCGGTATAAAACCGTAGGTATGAATACCTAACCGAGAAAAGAAACGGGCATCAGTAATTGTAGGCATCAATAGTAGCAACGGCTTCCCACGGGGGTCGGCTTCCCTTAAATTTCGGAAAGCAAGTTAAACAGACCCAGAGTTTTTGTATCCAATTGCCGTAGCAGCCTATCTACCTTTGCCATCGAGCCTCCATACATGGGGATTGAGCCATGCCCACCAAAGCCTCGAATAATAGTCTTCATCTGGCAGATCTGTTCTTCAGAAACCATTATTGGATAGAAGTTTTTCTTGCGCGAGTAAAGTGAGAAGCCGCCGAGCTCGCCGATCGCATATCTGATTCCTTCAAAATATCCTTGATGGTTCTCTACCAAGAATTTGGCTCCGTAGTTACCCCCTGCTTCTTCATCACTTACTATTGCAAGCACGATATCACCGGACGGGTTCAGATGCTCAGCTTTGGCGCGTAGAAAAGCCGCCAACATCATTGCGACGCCACTTTTCATATCTAAAGCGCCGCGACCCCAAATGTATCCATCTGCAATTTCCGCTTCAAATGGAGGATGAGTCCATTTTTGGTAAGCTGTTGTTACAACATCAACATGACCATGAAGCAGAATTGGTGCAGTAGCACCTTGTCCCTTCAAACGGGCAATCACGTTAGGGCGGTTTATGTCTTTGAAAAGAACAACTGTTTCAAATCCAACATCGGTTAGCAAGGTATTTATGTATTTGATACACTCTGCCTCGTTTCCAGGCGGGTTAGTCGTGTCAAAGCGAATCAGGTTCTGAAGCAACTCTACTGGGTGTTCATAAATGGTCGGGTCATGAGCAAAACGAGTTGACTTTCTGCTCGAAGCTATTTCATAGTTTTCGCTCAGCTTGGTCATTTTAATTCGATCCTAATTAGCGCGCAAAATCTTCAACCTATTTTACCAACGCATCTTCGCGCGTCGGGATATTCTAAATATCTTGAAAGAATTATAATCATGCGTTGAGCCAGTTTCTTGGAGTGTTCGTCCTTCAGTCTCTTTTTCCAGATTTCCCAAAGCTCGACAGCGGCAGAACATAGTTCTAAGGAAGCGACCATGTTTGCAAGTAAATCAGCATAGTGATGACTAAGTGGCACATAAGTGCGTATTTCTGTAATCCTAACGTTTCCACCAGTTTCCGGCAACTTAAATGCCTCCTCTATGAAGCACAATCAACCTGCTCTTGATTAGCGTGCGCGGTTAACAACATAATCTACAATTTTCGAGAGCCAAATCGGTCACTCAACCACCTTGCTTCCACCAACGTTCTCATCATTCTTCTGTTTTGAGTGTAGTAGAAGCTATCAGCCTAGCTCAGGAAGCAAGGCAGTTAAAGGCGAGCCTCATCGCCTAAGCTTTGAATATCAGACCATATAGATAAATTTTCCCTCTTTCACTTATACCTGATCGGTCGATCGTGATACGGAATGTGACTTCATATGTCTTCAGACTACTCTCATCTAAAATCGGAAATAGAAAAGACAGGACAAACAATTCTGAAAATTGCACAACAAACCAACAACACCGCTATTGCGGAGTTCCTGGACGAAGTTTTAGATAAACTGCCTGAAGAAGAATCATACCTCGCTATGTCGGGGCTATTCAAAAAGGAGATGCTAGGATCCGGTTGGAGCAAATTAGAAAAATCTGCGTCAGATCTGATGACTTATTTCCTGCTTGAAATCAACAGTCTAACTCTACCTTTGGATCTTGAGCACCTTCGGTTAGACTTCGAGCAGTATCTTGATTTGATTGAGCAGATGAAACGCGAACTTTTCTGTGTTCTTGAAGAAAAGGTTGAAGAGATTGTCAGTATGCTGGATGAAGATTTAGCCGTATTCAAAAAAAAGTACGAAGCTACGCTGGTAAAACAGGTTGAAGAGTTTGTAGAAGGAAAGCTCAAGTCAGAAAAGGCAACCTCGGAAAAAGTCGTCGGCGATGTGGAAGCTTACCTTAGGAAAACGTTGACTGAAGCTTATTCAGTGTTCATTAGGTATGAAGATATGAAAGTGGGGAGCCGATTCCAGCAGCTGGCGAATGAAGCCAATGAAAAGATGAACACGTTGATTGGAGACGTAAAGCAGAAAGCGGCAGAGCTCTTTGAATTTCGAGTAATTACCCTAGTTTTTCATTCTTCTTTGAATTTTGAAACCAGATCCTATTACCACATGGATCCAATTCTCATTACTGACATAACGCTTAGCGGAGATATGATGGCGGAATCGTCTCCAAAATCCCTAATCAAAGCTGTTCTGAAAAAAAGAATACAAGAAATGGCAAGGACGGAATTCGCCAAGAATTGTGAGGGAATACGGTACTATCACTTCATTGTTCGGCTGGATCAAGCTGTTCTGAAGCTGAAGAAGGATATTAACCGAGCCTTTGAAGCTTCAGCAAAAACCGTGAAGCAAGCAATTCATGAAGCGGAGCAGTTGCGAACAAAGAACGAAACCGAAGTGTTTACATCATTTATTGCGCTTAACAGGATGCTAGCTCAGCTTGTATCCGTCATAAAACAGTTGATCGATCGAAAATCTTGAGGCAGATCCAAAATGAAGCTGCGTGAAAGCCATGAACGAGCATTGGGAAGTAGTTTATGGGTTATAGAGAGTAATCTGCAACGGATAAAAGCCTCTCTGAGTGAAGGCAATTCGGCTGAGCAAACCGTCACTTACCGTGTAAGAGATAATGTGGATTCTGAGTCAAAGCCAAGAATCCTTGAGGTAATAACAGACATGCTGGAAGAAATAAGACAGATGAAAGACACATTTGAGTTGAAAACGGAAGAAAGAAGCCTTAAAGCTGAAATTGCAGCTGCGCTAACTGAAATCTGGATTATCCTTGTGGATTTGGAACCTGAAAGGCTAAACGGTTACGGCGAACTTTCAGAATCGGACAAAGCTTTGATTGAACCACATCTTCTGTCACTACAGAATAAGCTGGATGAGTTAAACAAACTGTTATACTCCTGACAATTGTAGCCATTGTAGCTGTTATCACAATTTGCGCGCGCGAACCCAGCAGGCTCAGAATAGCCAACCCATAATACGTGTCCTGCGCATTGGATTCTAGACCTTGAGCAAAAGCGTATCCTCCATCATCATTCTGTCGACTCACAACGTATGCCACAATTCGTTTGCTCAATGGCGAATCTGCAATCACTCGCTTGTTCAGACTGCCACTAACTGTATTCTTTGAAGCGAAAGGCCCTGCTTCGGACAACCCAACATCCACTCATTCACTTTGAATGTGTACAAGCTATCAGCCCCTGCATGCGTAACAAGGGCGGTTAAAGGCGAGCCTCATCGCCTCGCAGACTCAAGATACCCATTGAAATAGATATGCTTTTCCGATTAAACGGCATGTTTCAGTGTATTCTCAGATCAAAGATGCAGATTCGTTACCAGGGCGCACGCACTCGATCGATTGAACCAAAATGAGGCAAATGTGCGAAAGAAGGTTGAAGCTACGTTCAATTCAGCATCCGCAAATATAAAATAAGCAACATTGAAGTCAGAACCACAGCTCTGAATAACATTAGATACTTGATCCGCCATTTTGTTCGCCTTGCGCTCTGAATGAGAGTCAACAGATCGGGTAGATCGTTGATAAGAATTTTCGACACTCTTTTTGCGAAAGGAGAACTGTTTTCAACAAAAGATATTCCAACATCCGCTACTTTGAGAGCTATTGTGTCGTTGGCCCCGTCGCCAACCATGGCCACAGAGTTATTTCTTTGCTGTAATAACATGATAAGGATTCCTTTCTGTGATGGTGATAGTCGTGCGAAGACTGAAATATGATCAGACTGCCTTGCTATTTCCGTGAATGCCATTCTTGCCATACTGGTTCCAGTCAAGCAATAGCTTGATGCATCGTCTACCCCGGTTTCTGCGGCGACTTTCATGGCGGTTTCAGGCCTATCCCCCGTCAGAATGAGGGTTCTTATCCCTTTTTCTTTTAGATCCCTTACGACTTCAGGAACCCCCGATTTCACGGGATTGGTCAATTGAAGCAAGCAAAGAAAAGAATAAAGCGAAGGTGATGTCTCTGAAGTGCCTGGACTGTACGCCAAAGCTATTGCTATATCTCCCTTCTGATTGATAATTTGCATTTTTGCCGTAATGGATGACGAAGAACTCAAGTTTGCTTTCTTCTCCTTGCCTGACGCTGTGATAAAGTTCTTGCACATTCTTAGAATGACTTCAGGGTCTCCCTTTGCAAAATACATTTTCTTGCCATCAAGTTCGAATCCGCAGGCCATGTATCTGTCTTCTGAATCAAACGGTTTTTCATATATCCTCTTGTACTTGGCAGCAATTTTGTTTCTGTCAATCCCATTCTTTGAAGCAAAAGATATTAGCGCTCTATCGACTGGGTCTGCCTTGGTCATTTTTTCGGAAATGATGACATCATTGCATAGCGCACATGCGATTCCAGTTAGATTAGAGATTTCTTTGTTCGCCAAGTTTGAAGTTATGTCAGTTGTTTCATCTGCAAAATGAACACGTTCTACTTCCATTTCGCGCGTAGTTAGCACTCCTGTTTTGTCGAAGCATACTATGTCGATCTTTTTGATGCTGTCCAAAGAAGTTTCATCATGCATCTGGATACGTTTGTTAGTGATCTTTTTGACTTCGTTTGAAGTAAAGACGTACTTGAACAGCTCATTGTTCTGCAGTAATAAGACAAAGACTGCCATCGCCAAATACAGTGTGCAAGTAAAGGCAATGTTGCCATATCGAGTCAATGAAATAAGAAAAGGTGGCAAAAGCAAAGCAAGTAACGTGAAATACCTTCTTTTTGTTAGAGAAGGAAATTTGTATTTCACTTGTCCCCAGCGCTGTTTGAGAATTTTCCCGTATTCTGTCTCTTCTCCTTTGGCAATAACAACTCCCTTTCCATTGCCTCTGGTAACTCTGCTGCCTCGGTAGACAAGGATGTCTTCTCCATCGACTCTCTTGTCAACTGGCATGATTTCTCCAGTCAAGTCGAATTCGTCAACTTCTAAACCCCTTGCCTCAACGAGCTTAAGGTCAGCTGGGACGAGGTCTCCCGCCTGTAATAGCAAGATATCTCCTCTGCATAGGTCATCTTCCGCGATGTTGACGATTTTGCCCATTTTCGCTATCGTCACAATATTACCTTTCAAAATGCATCGCCCCCAAACCGCCTTGCGTCGTGCAACCTAGCGTCCACTCTTTCTGTTCTGAATGCTTGTAGAAGCTATCAGCCCCGCATGAAGAATGGAGGCAGTTAGAGGTGAGCTTCATCGCCTTGAATTTTTTACTATTCCCAAGTCATATTTAGGTATTTGCCTGAAGGAGCTTGTTAGACTTTTATTTGGGAAATAGCCCTATCTAGCTAATCAAAACGGATAGGTGTGTTGACATCCACATGGCATCAGAGGACTGTATTTTCTAAGATTGTTAAGGGCGAATTACCATCTTGGAAGATCATAGAAAATGGCAAGGCACTGGGCATTTTGGATATTTACCCTGGTGTCGAAGGACACTGTCTAATCATGCCGAAAGGACATGTACCTTACTGGCTTGATGTAAATGACGCAGAAACGGCCATGGTGTTTAACACTGCGAAAATTGTTGCTAAACGAATTGAAAAAGTGTTTAAGTCAGACTTTGTCTGTGTTTCTATTCGTGGAGCGCGCGCGAGTCAAACATACCCATTTGGTACTATTTCCCTCCTATAAAAGCGACAAGCTCAGCGGCTTCCCTCAATCTGTCCTAGGAACTGCCGAAGTCGACTTCGACAAGTTGCAAGAGAAACTCCGAGTTAGGTAGTTTTAGCTTTCTACAAGATTTAGCGCGCGCAAACCCGCGCCACCCCGAGCGCATGGTGCAGGCTGTAGTAGGCAAAGACGAGCCGCCAGTCGTAGATGTAGAAGAGGTAGTAGAAGCCGTAGAAGTCGTAGTAGCGGGCAACAGGGCCGATGTATTGCTCATTTCTGCGCCATAGATAGCGTGCATCCTCTCTAGACGATGAAATCTTTTCTCCTTGAGGGATGACAGTGTCCTTATCGGCACCATACCATCCATCAGAAGCTGGAAAATCTTTTATTTTTACGATTTTTCCTGTTAGTATATGCTTGTCATCGTGCTCTTCCACTTTAAGATTAGGGCTTTCAAGGACCAAAGCCGAATTCTTCAGGCCTTGATATTCTCTAGGGATCTCAAAAAGGACGTTCTCAGATTGTACGAATTTGCCAAAGGACCTGCCGGGTGCTTCATATATGATTACAGTTCCTGTCCAAGCAGGGAAGAGCTCTCTATGCTTTTGCCATTCTCCTGATCGAAGAAGACTGTCGATGAACTTGTTGTTCGCGATTGGCACGCTACCTGCTAGTTTCAATGCGTCATATCCAGTTACATCTTTATCCATCGAAACTATCCTCTGTTGTAATGGCCTCTCTGCAAGTTTAACCTTGGTCATTTTATCACACTAAACTTGTAGCGCGCGGGCTTTGATTTCTTGAGGTTGGACGGGTGTTTGTGTGCGCATGGCTGGTTACCTTGCTGGTTTTTGTTTTCTTCCGTAGACGAGTTCGTTTAGGCTTACGCCGTTGACCATGACTACTTTCCAGCCTACACCAGGAATGTCTCCCATGGCTGTGCGCGCGTTATCAGCATATCGCCCAGTGTTGTGTGGATCACTTTGGCTTCGAGGTCTTTGGCTCCGCCGCCCACGATATTCAGTAGTGGGTCTTGATCGTTCGCTTTCTTCAAAATCTCTTCTTTCGCTTCTAAAACACGCTGCCTAGACGCATATGGATCCTTTATGTTTACTGCTTGAATTTGTCCAATCATAATTGGCGGTGTGCTGCTGGTGTGGAAGCCGCCTCCTTCCCGCACCATTTTTGCTGCATAGCTGGCTGCCGCCACTACAGAAGGCTCCTCAGTAACCATGGGAATCATGTAGTCTCGACAGTTTATTAGAAAATTGGCACCTATGCCTAAGGGAAGAGGAAATGCTCCGATAACGTTTTCGATCATGCGGTCCGCCAAATCAAGCGGCAACGAACCCGTATTCTGCAGCAAAGCACATTCATCATCTGATAAACCAGCAAATTCTTTAATGGATACCAAACGGTCTTTTGGGCTGAGCTTGTAGAAGCCTGAAATCGCAGATGACTTGTTCATACGGCATCGTTTTCTCCTGAAGCGGTCAATTATAGAGTACAGCGTGGATTACATGACTTTTTAAGCTTTGCTTATAATGTTTCTAGAATACATTTTAATGTATAATGAAACTAATCAAATATTAGAGGATTAGTTATGCCCACAGCCTTTGTACTAATTAACACCGAGATAGGCTCAGAATCAGACGTACTAAAAGACTCAAAAGTTGAGGGTATAGAAGAAGCATTAGCCGTTTACGGGGTCTACGACATAGTAGCTAGAGTCAAAGCAGACACCATGGATAACCCAAAAGAAATAGTTAGCGCGCGCCTAAGAGAGAAATAGAAGGAACTAAATGACGGATCAAGACCGATATCGATGAGATAATAGTGATAGGAGAATCGGGGAAGAGTGAGACAACGTTATGACTGAACCGTGCGTCTTCTGTAAGATAGCAAATGAGGATAGTCCAGTGAGTTCTGTCTATGAAGATGATTGTGTGATGGCTTTCTTGGATAATAGGCCAGCGAGTGATGGGCACACGCTCGTTATCCCTAAGAAGCACTTCGAAACAATCTATGACATTCCAGACGAGGAAATTGCACATCTGTTCAAGATCGTCAAAAAAGTCGCCATGGCTTTGGAAGAAACTGTGAATCCCGAAGGATTAACCGTAATCCAACGCAACGGCAAGGCCGCTGGGCAGCACATATTACACCTGCACGTTCACGTCATCCCCAGATCCAGCGGTCAGAGACTCCTTAAAATGGAAGAGATCCCAGAAGTAAACAGGGAAAAACTTGACAAGATCGCTAAGGTGATGAGAAAGCATTTCTAGACGCACGTCAAGACCGGAAGGGGGGCCCCAGAACCTTCACGCGCTAAGTTTATATTTTCGATTCAAATCCAAAAAAGGGAAGAGGAATGATTATGGCGTATTTGACGCAAACCCAGAGTGGGCAGCCAGTACTCATTTTGAAGGAAGGAACTTCGCGAAGAAGGGGCAAAGAAGCACTGAAGAACAACATTATGGCGGCCAAGATAATAGCACAGGCAGTCAGAAGTTCTATAGGGCCTAAAGGTATGGACAAAATGTTGGTAGATAGCATGGGCGATGTCACGATCACTAGTGATGGAGCCACGATCCTTAAGGAAATGGAGGTTGAGCATCCAGCAGCCAAGATGATGGTTGAAGTCTCCAAAACACAGGACGACGAAGTGGGTGACGGAACAACATCATCGGTCGTTGTAGCTGGAGAACTCCTTTCAAAAGCGGAAGAACTTCTTGACAATAATCTCCATCCAACCGTGATTGTCGAGGGCTACAGGAAGGCAGCGAGTAAAGCTCTTGAAACCTTGGAAAGGATTGCCATTCCCGTTGAGCTGACGGATAAGGAATCCTTTAGGAAAGTTGCCATGACATCGATGGCCAGCAAACTTGTGGCCGAAAATCGTCAGCAACTCGCAGAACTGTCCGTGGACGCAATAATGCACGTGGCTCAAAAAATCGGAGAAGAAAACAGGGCTGACTTGGACGATATCATGGTTGAGAAGAAAACCGGAGAATCCGTTGCATCCACACGACTCATTAGAGGGCTAGTTCTCAACAAGGAAATCGCTCATTCAGAGATGCCCAAAAGGGTACAAAGAGCCAACATTGTCCTTCTAAACTCCGCGATTGAGAT
>Ga0315280_10004495_pt1 | contig 20534 bp, 15 predicted proteins | sample YL17G06_40_MG_FD_203697 | JGI IMG/M metagenome (GOLD analysis project Ga0315280, IMG submission 203697) | Sediment microbial communities from Yellowstone Lake, YNP, Wyoming, USA - YL17G06_40 | ecosystem: Environmental > Aquatic > Freshwater > Lake > Sediment | place: USA: Wyoming | collected... | reverse complement strand
GGCACTTGGCAGGTGCAACAAATAGATACTGGGGTTTCTCGAACCTCTCTGGATTTGGATTCGAATGGTAATGCATATATAGCTTATCTAAAATTTACTCCTACACCTAGTGTTTTGAAAATGGCACATTGGGATGGTTCTACCTGGCAAACAGAAACTGTTGATCCTACCGATGGTTCCGGTATGTATTGCTCATTGAAATTAGATAGCGCAAATAAGCCTTGTATTGCCTATCAAAATAACTATACAAAAGATCTGATGTATGCCTGGTATGGGGAAGGCTATATCGGTGTTAATGTCCCTTCCTTTACCGCCCAACCGGCACCAAACGGCATCAAGCTCTGCTGGCAGGCAACAAATAGCGGTCCTGCCCAGCTTGCCGGCTTTAACCTCTATCGCATAAATTTAAGCCACGACCCGGATAAAAAGTATGTCAAGTTAAATCAAAATCTCATCACCGGCAATTCACCCTATACCTTCCTGGATTCCAGAATAAACGCAGGTGTCAACTATCAATATCGGCTATGGGCTACCTATACGGATGGTTCCCGCGAAGAGGTCGGCACCACCGAATGTAGCAACAATTCCATTCAACCTGCTTCATTCAGCCTAATCTCCGTCTATCCCAACCCCGCCAAGTCTATGCTAACTTGTCGTGTTTCCCTCTCCCAGCCCTCGGATGTCAACCTCTCCCTCTATGACATTTCCGGGCGTTTGGTGCTGGCTAAACGCTATGCTGTCTCCACCGGTGAGCAGGACATAGCATTAAGTCTGGGCAAGTTGGCTAAGGGAATTTACACAGTGCAGGTGGAATCAGGAGGAGTGGTGCAGAGCAAGCGGATCGTGGTGATGAAGTGATTTTGCAGTAAAAAAGGAGGGCATATCCTTTGCCCCCCTTTTATTTTTCTTTACGCGCTCAATCGGTCATCGTAGCCGTTTCCTTTGTTTCCACCTTCTCTTCCTGTTCAGCCTTTATCGGCAAATCCAGCAATTTGCTCACTTCATCCGGGTCAAGTTGCATCTTCCCGCTCTCCAGCATCTGTTTTGCCACTTCCGCCACAATCTGCCGGCGTTTGCTGCTAAGTCTCTCCATGGTCAGCTTCACATCGGGCTGGCGCCTGCCGCTGCCAAAATTATACCTAAGCAACGGTGCCACTATCTGTGCATTGATGGTCTCCTCCAGATCTGCTATTAGACCATCCAGTGACATCAGAAATACTTCCTGATGCGCCTGTGCCATGCCATAGCTGCCGGTGGCTTCGTCCTGTGTGATAGTGCGTTCCGGTACAAAAAGCGCCCGCAGGATTAGCTTATCCAGATAGTTCATATAATCAATCAGGTTGGAACCGTTGGCAGAATCTTCCAAAAACGATATCTCCCACTGTTCCCGACCCTGGGCGTCGTAGACCCGCGGCACTGCCACCACCGAATTGGCTAGCAGCGATTCCCCAAGATTGAGCGCCTTCTGCGAGTTGGTGTCGGTGCTTACCGTTCCGTTGGTTCCGGCAGTAGGCGCCGGTGGATACTTGACCATGGTGATGGGCACCCCGCGCCGCTCAAAATAGCGATTGGTGTAGAGGAACATTACCTCCTTGGCGTGCCAGGCGGCGTAGGCGCTGCGTAAGCGGCTGATGCCGTAGTGATTGCCGTGCTCGCCCTGATGCGTGAAAATGAGCGAACGCTCGCCGGGAACGAAGGTATCGGGCAGTTGGGTGAAACCGGTCAGGCTGCCGTCATCATCCACATTGAGCACGATGGATAGCGGGTCCGGGTCACGCACCTCAGCGATGGTCAGGTTGCCGTCCTCGCCCAGGTCATAGACCAGTTCCAGAGCGGAAAATCCGTAATCCAGCGCCGTGAGCAGCGAGCGGAGGAGCCTGCGCCAGAATGGTCGCAGCATGGACTCTATGAAGCGCCGCGCCTCCTCCGATTCGCCGGTAATACTCCAACCAGTGGCGATGACCGGCTCCTTGATGACCGCCAGACCCGCCGCTACCTGAGCATCCTCCCGCATACGATGATAGATCTGCAGACTGGGACCACGCTCAGTTGGATAGAGCCGACCGGCAGATAGCTGAGAATACATCTTACCCCAGCGGGTGAGTGGTTCCTGCGGCTTGGGCGTATTCTGTTCAGACTTCTTCTTGCGATTGAAAAAAGGGATGGGCATTTCACCTCCCGTAAAAAGATAGGGGGAGCCAAAGCTCCCCGGTTTACCCCGCGCGCTATTATTATACAATTGTTGAGCGATATTTGCAAGGATTTTCGGATAGGTCAAAGGTGTTGATATGGGGGATGGCTTATGCTATAGTGCGCCGATTCGGGCTTATAGCTCAGCTGTGGTTAGAGCGCGCGCCTGATAAGCGCGAGGTCACTGGTTCAACTCCAGTTAGGCCCACACGATGGCACCTGATTACTGGTGCCGTTTCTTTTGCCCGCAATCTGTCTTATCATAGGGTATGTCGCGAATCCCAACCATTGTGGAGCAAGTGCGCGCCTATACCCAAGCAAAGAGGCTGTGGTCGCCGGGTGATAAGGTGCTGGTAGCGTGCTCGGGTGGCGGCGATTCCGTAGCGCTCCTGCTCATCCTGCATGAACTGGCGCCAACAGAGGGGTTGGAGCTTTCTGGAGGACATCTCCATCACGGGCTAAGGGGGAAAGAAGCGGATGAGGATGCCCGCTTTGTGCAGGAACTGAGCCGGACTTTGAGCTTACCGTGCACAGTTGGACATTGCGATGTGCGCAGGGTGGCAAAAGAGCGAAAGGTGGGGCTCTACGAAGCGGGTCGTGAGTTGCGCCGGACATTCCTACTGGATACAGCACAGGAGGTTGGTGCGAACCGCATCGCGCTTGGTCACACACTGGATGATCGAGCTGAAACGCTATTAATCAACCTTTTACGGGGAACAGGATTGCGAGGGTTGACCTCCATGCACCCGCGGCAAGGCAAATTCATCCGACCATTGTTGGGATTGGGGCGTAAAGCGCTAAGGGAGTATCTGCAGGAGAGGGGGCAAGTGTGGCGCGAAGACAGCAGTAACATTGCCGGCGGTGTGCGGGCACGGCTCAGGAACGAGATTTTCCCACTATTGGATGCAATAGGCAAAACCAACAGCGTGGTGATGCTGGGCAGAGCAGCGGAGATTCTCAGCCGCGAGGAGGATTTGCTGCATACACTTGGCAGATTCTGGGCTAAGCATCTGACGACCGAGGGTGGAGTAGAGCTGGCAGGGCTGCGGAAGTTGCCGGCTGATCTGGCACGGAGGGTGGTTGTGACTGCATTCGGGCGCCGGGGCTTGTCGGAGGAACGGTGGGTTGCGCTATGGGAGTGGTTGCAATCTGGGGGAGCCGGGCATATAGAGATCAACGAAAACCGTTCGTTTATAGTAGAGCGTGGAGTCCTGCGGCTAATTAGTGAAGAGGAATTGGAAGCGCCAGTGCTGGAGCCGGGCATTTTGACAATCCCCGGCAGGCTGGAGCTGCCACAATTGGGTATGGCGCTGGTGGCATGCCTGCCGGATGAAGTTCCCACTGGCGCCGATGCCATTTACAGCGCCGAGTCTGTCCCCAAGCGCCTGATCATCCGTGCCCGCCAGCCCGGCGATAGCATCAGGTTGCCCGGAGGCAGCAGGAAGCTGCAGGATCTCTTCGTGGATGCCAAAATCCCCCGCCGCCAGCGCGACCTTATCCCGCTGGTGCTGCTGGGTGATGAGGTGCTGTGGGCGGTGGGGGTGGCAAAAGCCGCTGCGCACATGAACTGCGTTGGAGGTAAATGGGCTCTCTATACAGAGCATATTTTACATTAGAGTCCGATTCGTCATCTTTTTATCAAATAAATATCCAATTGTTTTCCCTCATAAACCTGGCTATCTATGAATTGAGCAGCATCCAGGTATGAATATGCGGGACCGGGATGATCTTGCAGATATCTTCGTGTTGCCTCAAGAACATCGCCATCTACTAGAATGGCAGATGGCATTCCGCTTTCAATCATCGCGGTAAAATGCTCAAGGAATTGGGCTTGTTTTTTCTCAGGCAGTATCCCGGGTGATTGTTCATAGTAATGATAGGCTCTTGAAACATGTGCCCAATATCTTGCATACGGGCATAAGTAAAGATCCGTGGTAAATAATTCCATTTGTTCAGTGTCCGGGAGTTTATTGATCGCTTGCGAGAGAACATAATAAGGATTGTCAGTATCCACCAGGCGTGGTAGAGCGAGAAAGAATAAGTTATATATCGCAGTTATAGAGAATATTATGGTTAGAATGGAGTTCAATATAAATTCCTTACGAAATCGTAATCGCACAATCCCTAACAATAAAAACGCCCAGGGTAAGACCCAATAATCCCATGCCGAGGGTAACCACCAAATAATAAAACCCAGTGAAATCATCCAAAATACAATCATAGATAGCAATTCACCTTTTTTATTTATCCTGCCCCATACCCATCCAATAAAACCCAATGAAGCTAATATCGCTGTTCCTGCCGTCGCCAGAATTGAACCTATACCGCTGAACAATGTTTCCGGATTGAGAAAGCTATAACTCTGGGTAATGAATAATGTTCTTAGCGCTAGTAAAGGATTTTTTATGCTAATGCTCGTCCCGCCCATACCAATTTGGGCATAATGAGTTAGAAAATCCCAGAATTCTTTTAACGAGGTTTTATGAAGAATGGAAAAGACGACAATATAATAGCTAATAATTAACCATAACGCTGCTGCCAATGTGAAATGAATTATCGCGAATAATTTTTTGGGTTTATTTTCAGCTAATAAAAATAACCAAATTACAGGTAAATAGATAAATATTATATGATTCCATGTCACTGCCAGACCAAACAACAAGCCTAGTAACCAAAGCTCTGCTTTCTTTATGGGATGGTCTTTTTTACGGTATATGGTTCTGCTGGTGATGAACAGGAATGCGGCGCAAGAAGGCGCAACAACTTCTGCTACGCTGCCAAATATCCAGGGTGAACAGCCGGTTGCAAATCCCATGCTGATTAAAAAGGCGACAAGCTTTGATCCTCCCATGCGTCGCGCCAGCACAAACATCAGCAGGACCACCAAAGCCATGGATATATGAGATGTCCATCGCATAAGATAAATGACTCTGACCGGTGAATTGACCCCCCCCAAGCAAAGCCATATCAACCTGTGAAATGCTGCGTTTAACAGATGATGAGGATGAAATAATTCTGCCAAATCATTGCTTTCAGCCTGTAAAGAATATTCCACACTGTCACTTAGGATGCTGGGTTCAGGGGGATAAAGCACGGGCAGGAGAGCGTATAAACTTAAGGCAATAAGAAAGATGAGGAATGCTATCTTGCCATCATGTAGGATTAAGTTACCGAAAACCTTGCTCCCAATTACTTTATTGTTTGGCAATTTCATAGATGTCCAAATGGATTCCTTCAAAAGCGGCAGATGTGATCTTCCTATTCGTAAAAGACATTCTGAGTGTTTCACTGGGCATTCCAACGAATTCTCTCAAAATTAAATCGTGAATAGGCTGATCAACCAATAAAGGTCTATCCTGTGCTTGTGCCTGATAATCCATCAACCTTTTATTGATTTTGTTTTTGATTTCTGCCGAGAAGTTTCCCTCCCCATCATCAGCATAGAGCCCCGCGTGCTCTATCCTTCCCCAATAAAAGGCGTAGCGCCACAAATGCGGGTTTACCGTCATTAGCTCATAGCAATCAGAAAACCCCTGCTCTTTTGTGCTGATGAGAACTGAATAGTAGGGATTGACAGATTCTTCATGGCGCGGAAGGACCAGGCGAATGAGGTTGAAAGAACCAATTGCAATGGTAAATGCAATTAGAATTGGAACAATCAGCTTATCCGATATTCTCTTTATCCGCACCCAACCCAGCATCAGAAGTGCCCAGGGCATCACCCAAAAATCCCAGGCATCAGCCTGCCACCAGTTGATGAACCCGATGGCTATTAGACTTAACACAGCCATCCAGCCCCAATCCATACGCCAGTCACGGTCTGACTTTCGTCCGCTTATCCATCCCCATATCCCAACCAGAAATGACACTATGGTGAGAAGTGAAGCGCCAATGGCAAACGGTCCATTGAAGATAAGTTCCCAGCGCAGGAAGCTGAAGCTTTGCACCAACAGCAGGTGCTGCCACGATGTGGGCAGGCTCGCCAGAGTGCCTTTGCCCCAGACCCCCCAACTGGCATAGCTGGTAGCAAACGCGTAAACATCGTTTGCACCTGTGGAACTGCGCACCGTCAACATCACAATAAGGTATGAACCAGCCGCCCAAATAAGCGCTGGCAAGGTGAAGGCAGCAATGGATTTGAGGCGGGTTCTTTGGGCATAACCCCATATTCCCACCCATAGCGCCGGCAGATAGACCGAATCTATCTGGTTCCAGGTGATAGCCAATCCATAAAGCAAGCTCCAAAAGGCAAGTTTTAGCGGCGACGGTTGTTTGCCTGCCCCGAGGTAAAACAATCCCCACACTATCGCCAGGAACATAGCCATGGATGGCGCCACCACTTCCGCCACGCTGCCAAACACCCAGAATGAGCAGCTGAATAGCAGGAAGGCAACCAGCAGCAATGCCCGAAACCGCGAGCTGCCCATGCCTAGGGCAATCAGGTAGATTAACGCCAGGGCAATGCCCATGCTCAGGTGCGAAGTCCAGCGCATGAGATATATGACACGGATGGGCTGGTTTTCACCGCCCAGCGCCAGCCACAGCAGTCGGTGCGTGATGTTGTTAAGCAGATGATGCGGATGGAACCAGCTCGCCGGGTTCACACTCTCCGCTTGCGCGGCATATTCCAGGCTGTCATCCACGATGCTGCTTTCCGGTGGGAATATCACCGGCAGAAATGCGTAGAATGTAGTTCCCACTATCACAATCGCCAGGAATATCCACCTATTTGACTTCATAGAAGGTCTCCCTTGTTGGGTTGAGTTTACAATTGGTTTAATGCACGATAAACAAATAAATGATAACGACAATGTGAATTCCCTTTGAATTACATTATTTTTCGTTTATAATTCAGCGCGAAAAAGATATGCCGCCAGCGATGAGAGCAGCACTAATGGCGCAGCAGGGTGCCGAAACCCCGCTGTGGCTTTTGCTGGTCATCTTCTTGACCATGGTTCTCATCCTATTCTTCTTTATCCAAAAGGGCAGGGGTGGTTTCCCGTTTCACAAGCCCACCACTTATTCCATTCGCACATTGGCAGCGTTAAAAGCGCTAGACGAAGCCGTGGGGCGTGCCACCGAATTAGGCAGACCCATCCACTTCACGCTGGGTGCCGGGCGCTTCACGCCTGATACCTTCGCCGGTTTTGCCATGCTGGGCTATCTGGCGCGCCAATGTGCCACCTACGATTGCCAGCTTATCGTCACCAATATGCAGGTTACGGTGCACATGGCATCGCAGGAGATAGTGCGTGCGGCATACACCGAGGCGGGCTTTCCCGACCGCTTCCGCCCCGATAATGTGCGCTTTATCAGCAAGGATGAATTCCCCTATGTGGCAGGGGCGCTCTCCGTCATCCGCGCAGAACAGGCGGCAGCGAATGTGCTGCTGGGCACCTGCGGCGCCGCAAGCCTGATTCTGGTGGAGGGAGCACATAGCGCCGGGGCGTATCAGATCGCCGGCACGGATGATGGCGAGCAATTGCCATTTTACTTTGTGGCGTGCGAGCAGGTTTTGCTGGGCGAGGAGATATACGGCGCCGGTGCCGCCCTGGGCAATGATCCCATCATCAAGGGCAGCTTTCGCGGGCAGGATTTGCTTCGCTCCATCATCATCATTGCGATTATCTGCCTTACCTTGCTGATCACTGTTAATGAAATCACAGGTTCAACCATCACCTGGCTGGATCAATTCGCCAGCTGGTTGAAAGGATACTCGGCATAGAATAGCCATGCGCCAGACTTTACCCATCATTATCACCATCACGGCAGCACTGATTGTAGTGATCACCTTCTTCCTGCCGGTTTTTGTTACCGACCAATGGGCGCAGGATGTTTTGATGCAGGTGCAGGGACAGGGCATGGTGTGGATGATGGTGATTGGCTCCATTGCCGCCGGTCTGGGTGCGGTGAGCCTTACTGCAGTTCACCTGCCGCGCGTGATGAGGATGAAACCCGAATGGTGGCGCAGCGCACTATTGTTGCTGGCACTCCTGGCAACTACAGTCATCGGCTTGGGATGGGGGATACAGAATCCGCTCTATATGTATTTGTTTAACAATCTTTACACGCCGCTTGCCTCCAGCTTGATGGCGCTTTTGGCGTTCTTTCTTGCGGCGGCAGCATTTCGTGCCTTTAGGGTAAGGAATATACAGGCGGCGCTTTTGGTGCTCTCGGCGGCGGTGGTGATCCTGGGGACGCTGCCGGCGGGTCAGGCGTTGTGGGGAGGATTCGGTAAGCTATCACGCTGGTTGTTGGAGGTGCCGGGCATGGCGGGACTAAGAGGTATAGGACTCGGCGCATCGCTGGGCGCCATTGCCATCATGCTAAGGGTGATACTGGGGCTGGAGCGCGGCTATCACATTGGCTGATGACCCAGACGCCGGCGCAATTTTCGCATAATCTCCAATGTAACAGCTTCACGGAAAAGAATTAGCAACAGGCAATAAAGGATGCATCCACCGCTTAAACAAACACCCAGTTTTAACCAAAGCAAGTAATTATCCTTGATAATCCAAATACTGTCCAGTAACCAGATCAAACCACCAATTAAAATTCCAGTCGCCATCGCTTTATATAAACTACCCATGGCTGCAATTATTGGTTTGTTCAGCAATTGCCGGCTTAATAGGAAGAAGATCAAAGCCCAGCCAATTTGGGTAAGAACACTAGCTAGTGCTATTCCTCTGAATCCCCAGATGTTCACGAAAATAAGGTCAAAGACAAGGGTCATAATAATGGCTGATCCACCTGCAATAGAGAGCGTTCCCGGGCGTTTAAACGAGATATTGGCGCCCTGGAACATGCTCACTAGCGAGAGTGCCGGCAACGAGAGGGCGTAAAGCAGGAATACATCGCCGACCATAATTGTGCTTTCAGCGTTAAATGCGCCGCGCTCTAAAAGGAAGTTGACCAGGGGATGAGCCAGCGGGACGGTTAAAGCCACCACCAACATCACCAGGACGCCCGAAGCGGCAATCCCACGGGAGAATATCCGATGGAAGCCCACAATATCGTCGCTGGCGGCGGACTTGGAGCTTTCCACCAAAATAACCCGGTTGATGGGCACCGAGACAAGGGCTGCCATCGCCAGCAAGAGCTGCTGCCCGTATTTGAGCGCGCTGATGGCACCGGAAGAAAGTGTGCTGGCTATACTGCGATCAATGACAACCGATGCGCGGTCGGCAAGCGCATAAAGTAGCAGCGGCAGGCTCATAAGTCCCATCCGGTTGAGCATAACTCCACCAGGTCGCAGCGAGAAATAGCGCCCGCCCCAAGCCAAAACGCCCGGCACAAGCAGCAGCATCTGTAGGAATGACCCTGCTGCCATCCCCCATGCCAGCGCCTGCACCCCATAAGCTTGAGCAGCTATTATCGCTGCAAAAATACCTCCCAGAGGAAGGAAGATGGCAGACGCATGGGTGATGAAATAAGACCGATGTGCATAGTGCAACCCACTCAGCAGTCTATGCAGCAGCGAAAACCAGAAGGTGACCATCATCCATGGCATAAGGTCAGAGATGATGCTTGAGCTTTGTGGTTCGGTATCCAATAAATGCAGAAAATCAGGTGTGACGATGATAACCAGTAGCACAAGCACCAATCCGCCCAGCATAACCGAGCTTATTGCCCGCCAGGCTTCCTTCCATGCATATGCTGTCCCCCTCTGATTCTCCATCTCCAAAAAGATGGGCATGACCGTTGCCAATGAGAGGTTGTTGACTACAAAAACCAGCAGTTCCGGCACCATCCAGGCTAGGATGAAGGCATCGTATTTATAGGTCGTGCCAAAGAAGTTGGCGATGACTACTGCCGTAAGGAATCCGGCAAGCAGGTTGATAAAATTAATGATAGTCAGGTTTGCTACGGCATGACTGAGATTGGGAGATCTTTGCTGCATCATCACCTTGGCTTGCGCGCCACCACAGCGATATGATCACCAAAGGTCAGCGTAAGCAGAATCTTGTAAAGGTTGAGTTTCTTTGCTATCCATTTGAGCAAGGGAACAGAGAAGGGGATATAGGCGCCAAGTCGGGTGAGAAGGTTTCCCACACTCCACACCCGCGTGGGAAAAAAGCTCTCCAACACTTCAAAGCCGGCTTTTTCACAGATCTTGCGCAGGGTGGCAAGTGTGAAGTAGTGTGCATGAAAGCGCATAATGAACCACCAGTTCTTGCCCATCCAGTGCGCAAGCTTGCCTCCTATGTTAGGTGTTTCTATATAGATAATTCCACCGGGAGCCATCAACGAATAGGTTTTTTCCAGTAGTTTAAGGGGGTCAAAAACATGCTCTATGACATGGATAAGTGCGCAAGCGTTGATGGAATTCGGCGCGATGGGTGCGTCATCAAGTACTGTATTGTAAACAGTGAGGTTATAGGTTCGTCGTGCTGACTCTGCCGTGTCTCCCGCCGGTTCGACCCCGATGCGTTGCCAGCGTTGGGGGTCAGCCAGGCTGAGGAAATGCCCGTGTCCGCATCCCACATCCAAAAGGACACCACTGCGTATAAACTTCTCAATTGAATCAAGATTATGCTGAAAATTTGCCAGTTTAGCATCTTTCTCCGCCAGATACTCAGCGTCCTCCACACTCATATACAGTCTGGCGAGATCCTGCTCGGTTTCACGAGGGTCGTTATAGATAAGCCCGCAGTCAACGCAGCGCACTATGCGCAGGGTGTAGATATTGATGCTGCTCTGGCGGAAGAGCAACGGGTTGAAAGGACCCCCGGGAGGTAATTTTGCAGGAAATAGCACCTGACGATGGGTGCTGCCGCACAAGCAGCAAGGATAGTGATGAAGTTTAATTTCCATTTGTCGCCGGGGTTGTTACCAGCTGGCTCCTTTAATTAGAACGAGATAATAGCATAACTTGGTGCAGTTTGCTTATTCCGTCTGCTATAATGTAACATGGTTGATTATCTGGAACGGCTTATCAATGAACTGGGCAGCCTGCCCGGTGTGGGACCCAAGACCGCGGCACGCCTGGCATACCATTTGTTGCGCTCACCTGAAGAGAAGGTGCGTGCGCTTGCCGAAGCTCTGATGGATATGCGCACCTTAAGCCGGCGCTGTTCGGCGTGCGGGGCGGTCTCCTCTGGTGAGCTGTGCAATGTGTGCAGCGACCCCCGACGCGACGCAAGCATCATTTGCGTGGTAGAGGAGGCGCAGAACATCACCCCCATAGAGCGCAGTGCGGTTTACCGCGGGCTTTATCATGTGCTGGACGGCGTGCTGGACCCGCTTTCCGGCATCGGACCGGAAAACCTGCGCATCACAGAGCTTTTGCAACGCCTTGGCGATGGCGTGGTGCGGGAAATAATCATCGCCACCAATCCCAAGGTGGAAGGCGACGCCACTGCGTTCTATCTTGCCAAGCTCATCACACCGCTTGGGGTCAAGATCACCCGCATCGCCCGCGGCATCCCCGTCGGCTCCGACCTGGACTTTGCAGATGAAGTAACCCTGGGGCGTGCCATAGAGGGCAGAACCGAGTTTTAGCCACGAGGTGAACATGATCGGCAAAATCATCCTATCCATCATCATATTTGTATCGGCGGCACCGGCGGCAGTCCTCTTCGTTGATGACTTCAGCTCGCCGGAGCCGGCAAAGAAGGGTTGGGCAGACTATTCCAATAATCCCGCCCCCGGCAGCTTTGAATTCGCCAACAAAATGCTGCACTTCCCACAGAATATGACCAAATCCGCCTGGCTGATGGTGGGCGAATTGGGCTGGACTAACATCCGCATCAGCCTTAAGCTGCGCACCCGCTTCCCCGAGGGATATGGGCTGCTGATCATCGGCGGGCGGGGTGCCATGGATAAATCCAAACTGGATGCATCGTATGCCGGGTGGGCGCTCAGCGGTGAGGGTGGGCTTAAGTCCATGCTGGTGGCGGTGGATGTGGGCAGGGAAACCGTCCTCGGCAGCCAGTCTCCCGACCTGGGGGTGCTGGAGATGGACGCCTGGCACGATGTGGTGGTGGAGGTGGGCGCCGGCAGCATCCGGGTATTAATTGACGGCAAGGTGTTCCAAAGCACTACAGGAACATTGACCGGCGCGGGGAAGCTGGTTATTGTGAACGGCTTTGGCGCCGAGACCTGGATAAAGAACCTTAAGGTTGAGTCTATGTAGCCGGGTTCAATTACCGGGTGATTAAAAGAGCGAAAATAGCAGGCAGAAGCCAGTCTTTTATTAGAATGATAGCTAATAAAGCAAGGGTGGGACTAAAATCAAACATCCCCACCCTTAACCATTTAAGCTTGCGCAAAGGTTCTATCACGGGATCGGTCAGCGCATAGACTAACAGCACCGGGTGGCTCCAGCTTGATACCCGAAACCAGCTAAAGGCGATGCGCACGATGAGCAAGAGCATATACGCCCACAGTGCGATATCCAGAACCCGATAAACAACCAGCAGGAATTCCCGCAATTTGGTCTCTTGCCTAGCTGGGTGTCTCCATCAACCGCACGCCCAAACGCCCGCCGGTAGCTGCTATCTTTATCTTCTCCTTGCCGCGCTGGATCATGATCTCCACCGGCTTCCCCTCGTTATCATTCATCACTTTCCTCAAGTCATCTGCGGATTTGATCTCCTGCCCAACCGCGGTCAGAATCACATCGTCCGGCAGGATGCCCAGTTTGGCTGCCTGCAGAGCGGGATCAACCCAGGTCACCTTCCAGCAGGTGGGAATATCGGCGATGGCAGCATCAGCTTCGGGGAGGTGCATGCGGCGCAGGGCAGAAAGAGCCGCCTCGCGCAGCTCCGCTGGTCGCCCCTTGTCTTTGGCGATCTTTGCCAGTTGCTCAAGGGTGGTAGGGATCTTAGCTGCAGCTGCTGCCCGGCAATACGCTATCATCTCTTCAGTGCCGGCGTTCCGTTCAAACCCTTTGCGAATCTTCAGTTCCAACTCAGCCGGCGGGGCGGGCAGAAATCCCAGCAGCTTGATGGCTTTGCTGCGCGTGGTGGGGTCACCGCTCTGGGTGCCCGTTGCGATCATCTCCATGGCTCTTTCATCCCCCTGCAACGCCTTTATCATCCATGGAGTGCTGCCGCTTTGCGGATCAACGAGCCAACGCCGGGCTATGAAATCGTCCATATCGTTTAGCATTTCCTGCGTGAGGGTATGTCCAACCGGATAGCTGATCAACTGAGCTTGATAGTTCAGTTCGACGAGCTTTTTGTTGAGTTCTACCGCGCTGTCATAAGAGATGACCTCATCCTTTGTTCCATGTAAAGCCAGCACCGGGATGCGTTCCGCATTATTCAGCATCGGCATCAGCGTATCATCCAGAAATCCCCCAGAAGTGACGATCCCGTTTAGCGGTGTGGCTGGGGGCATCAGCATCAACATGTAGCACATCAATCCCCCCTGGCTGTGCCCAAATGCATAAACCTGTCCCGGCGCCACCGGATATGCTGCCACCACCTTGTCTATGACCCCCTGCAAGTAGCGCAACGATTCCTCGCCCATGCGCATCATCAGCGCCTGATCCTGCCACAATGACCAGGCGTAACCCACACTCTTTTCATCCAGCACATAGGGGAAGGGAGCCTGGGTGAATACATAGATATAGTCAGTCTTGTTGAGCATGGACATGTAGGAAGCAAAATCCTTGAGTGTGGAGCCACGCCCGTGCAGCATCACTACCAGTGGATATTTCTTTGTGGCATCGTAGCCGGCGGGCAATACCACCATGTAGGGGGCAGTGCTCTGGAAGGTTACAGTGGACAGCTCGGTTTTGGGTGCTGCCGGCGCAGCAGTTGCGGGTTCCGCCGCCAGCGCGGCTACCAACATAAGCGTTGTGGCAAACATATGCATCCCACCCTTTCTCACCTAAAAATAACAGGATTGAGTTGTGAGTTCAATAACAGTTTAACGCTTGCTGGCACGCGGGTGTGCTTTGCGATACTCCTCGCGCAGAAGCTCCGGGCTGACCTTGGTGTAAATTTGCGTGCTGGAGATGCTGGCATGCCCCAAGAGTTCCTGAATATCCCGCAGGTCGGCACCGGCTTCCAATAGGTGCGTGGCAAAGCTGTGGCGCAGGGCATGAGGCGAAAAATCCATGTGCATGTCCTTGGCGTAACCCTCTACGATGCGCCCCAGGCTGCGGCTGCTCAGACGGGTGCCTTTGTCACTGATGAATAGCGCCTGTGCGGCATCGGCGTCATTGCCACCACGCGCCAATAACACCGCACGCAGCGGCAGGTAATCGGCGATGGTCTGGGTGGCGAATTTGCCCAGCAGCGCCAGCCGCTCCTTATCCCCCTTGCCGTGCTTTATCATCACTACTCCATCCTTGAGGTGCATATCGTCCAGGTTGATGCCAATCAGTTCGGAGGCACGAATCCCCGAGCTGTAAAGCACCTCCAGCATGGCGATATCCCGCGCTGCCAATGCCACCAAAGGATCCAGATTCAGATAGTTGCGTTCACTGGTTAATTTCTCCAAATGCTTCTTGGGCATCTTTAGGAGTTCATCTATCACCTCGCGGCTCAGCGCTTTGGGCAGGCTCCGTCTCTCTTTTGGTATATCCACCAGGTCAAGCGGGTTGGAAGTGATTATCTCCTCCCGCACCAAATAGCGGTAAAGCCGGCGCAGCGCGGTCACTTTGCGGGCAACGCTGCGGGCGGTCAAGCCTTGTGCCGCCAGCTTAGCCATGAACGCCCGCACCACCAGATGGTCAAGCGATTGCGGGGTAACATCCGGTTTCTCAATGGCTAGAAATGCCGTGAACTGAGCCAGGTCGCTCTGGTAGGCGCGCAGGGTATGGACGGAACAACCCTTCTCATCGCGCATATAGGTCAGGAACAGCGCGATGACTGATTGGAACGGCGATTCCGATGGCATTTCCACTCTACGATGATAGCAGAACAAAGCCTTTTGGTGCTAGAATGTGCGCTATATAAGAACGGGACATGATGGAAGAGATACTGAAGATACTTGGCGTGCTGGCGTTTATGATCGTGCTCATCCGGTTCAGGCTGGATGTAGGCATAGTCCTCCTCATCGGCTCGCTGGCGCTGGGCGTCCTCTTCAACCGCGATTTAGGGCAGATAGCCGCGGCGTTTGAACATGGTGTATTTTCGCTGGAGACGCTGGAACTTTTATCCATTGTCTATGGGATTACCTTCATGGGGCACCTGATGAAGCGCCTTGGCATGCTGGGCGAGCTGACCGGCGCGCTGGGGCAGCTACTCAAAGATGTGCGGCTGGTGGTGGCGGCGATCCCGGCGCTTATTGGGCTGATGCCTATGCCGGGTGGTGCCCTCTTAAGCGCTCCCATCGTAGGGGAGGTTACCACACCGGCGGGGCTCAAGCCGGAACATTCTACCGCCATCAACTTCTGGTTCCGCCATGTGTGGGAATACACCTTCCCCCTTTACCCCGGCATGATCCTGGTCGTCAGCTCCCTGCACATAGACATCCCCACCCTCATGTATGCACAGGCGCCGCTAATGGTCGCGGCAATCCTTGCCGGTGTGATCTTCCTCTTCCCCAGAGTGCCCAAGCGCCTGCCAGGAAGCAAGGATGTCGCCGAATCCTCCCGCAAAAAAGCGCTGGGACAGCTGCTGATGGCGCTTTTGCCCATAGCCATCGTGGTCGTGTTCAGCTTCGTCTTCAACCTTACGCTGGTGATCGGGCTGGTGGTGGCAATAACGCTAATCACTATAATGCGTCGGGCAAAGCTGCGGGACTTGTGGGAGACCTTCAAAGCGGTGTTTTTACGCTGGGAACTCCTGATCCTCATTCTGGGTGTGATGATCTTCAGCCAGATGGCGCAGGAAGCTGGTGTGGTGAACACCCTGCCCCAGACGCTTAAAGGCTATGGCATGCCCGAGTTGATCATCGTGTTTGGGGTGCCCTTCATCTCGGCGATGATAACCGGCATCACGGTGGCATTCGTGGCAATGTCGTATCCCCTGCTGGCGGGCTATCTGCTGCCAGGCGGTGTGGTAAATCTGCCCATGGCGGTGTGGGCGTTCACGGGCGGATTTCTGGGCGTTCTGCTTAGTCCGGTTCACCTTTGCCTCGTCCTTACCCGGCAATACTTTAATGCCAAATGGGGGCTGGTCTACCGTTATCTGGTTCCCATGGGAACGGTTCTCGTGCTAACAGGTCTGGCGTGCGTTCTCTTTGGCTGGCCTCCCAGCTGATCAGTCATGTTTCATCAAAAGTATTATCGTTTTCTTCCTATTTAAATTAAGATTGGTGGTGGATTTATAGCAACCAGAGGTAAAGCGAAGATTAAAAATCGGGCGTGAAGATGATCTGCTCAAACTGCGGCACCCAAAGCCCTGCCGGTTTTGCCTATTGCGGCAATTGCGGCACCCGTCTGGCTGTCGCCGTGGTGCTGGCTGCCGAAACCCGTCGGCAAGTGGCAGTGCTCTTCGCTGATGTGGTGGGTTTCACCAGCCTAGCCGAGAAGCTTGACCCCGAAGAACTGCGCAACATTGTGGGCGATCTGCTGGCAGAGCTATCGGCGGAAGTCTATGCGCAGGGGGGCAGGGTGGACATGTATGCCGGCGATTCCATCATGGCGACCTTTGGCGCCCCCGTCATCCATGAGAATGACCCGGCGCTGGCTTGCCAGACTGCCCTGGGTATGCTGGCAAAGGTCAAAGGGATAGGTGGGGGAAAACCTGCACAGGACCTTAAAATTCGCATAGGCATCAACTGGGGCGAAGTAATCTATGGTCGCTTGGGTTCCAGCGATCGTTTTACCGTGCTGGGCGATGCGGTCAATGTGGCTTCACGGCTGCAATCCTCTGCCGAACCGAACACGGCTTATGTCAGCGATTCCGTAATGTCGCGCACTTCCCACTTCTATGAATTCATGCCCATCGGTGAAATTTCTGTCAAGAACCGTGAAAAGCCCGTAAGCACATTCAAGTTGCTGGGGATTAGCAGTGTGCCCCAAAAGGAGCGGGGGATCAGGGGGAAGACTGCTGTTTGGGTGGATAGGGAAAGCGAACTGCGATTCCTGAATGATTGGTTTGGGAAGCAGGGCAAAGAGAGCAGCATATTGCTTATCACCGGCGATGGGGGAGTTGGCAAATCGCGGTTGTGGGAAGAGGCTTACCGGCAGGCATCTGTGCGCAGCCACAGGCTGATATCTGCGCGTTGCCATTCCTACAATAGTGCGGTTCCGTTTTCCAGCGTTGTGGAGTTACTGCGCGCCTGGCTGGATTTGCCTGCACGCTCAACAGTAGAACTGACGGAATCCACTATACAGGAACATCTGCAAAGCCTTGGTTTCCCATCCAACGGTGTAGAGAAGGAACTGCTCGCGTTGATGCTGACCGGCGCAGCCAAAGGTTCCGTCGCCGACATGGATGCAGGGGTGCGCCTGGAATTGCTTGCCGACACACTGGAGCGCATACTCAATGCCGAGTCGGCGCACTGTCCCCTGCTGATGGAGCTAGACGATTTCCACTGGGCGGACAAGGATGGGCGTAAATTCCTGCTGCAAATATTGCCGCTTATCAACAACTGCAACACTATCATAATCTCCCGCCAGATTTTCGATAGTGCAGTACCACCTGCAAATGTTGGCACACTGCATATAGAGCCACTCCCGCGCACCGAAACGCTCAAACTGGTCAGACTACTACTAGGCGGTGAGATTGCTGGATTAAACGAGCGGATTTGTGAGATAGCCGAAGGCAATCCCTATTATACAGAGGAAATTATCAAGCACCTGACGACCGCAGGGTTGCTGGTCATGGGCGAAGGTGTGGTGCCGCGACTTGCCAAATCGGTGGATGAGATTCCACTGCCGCCGACGCTGGTGGCATTCATCACCCAAAAGATAGACAGTTGCTCAGCTTCGGCGCGCAGGGTGCTGTCGGCGCTGGCGGTGCTGGAAATTGCCGACAAGGAACTGCTGGCTAAGGTGAGTGGTGTCAACGATGTGGTGGGTGCATTGAATGAACTGGAGAATCAATATTTGATAGCGAAGACACATGACGGCAGGATTGGTCCGGCGAGCGATCTGGTCAAGGAAGCTGCTCTAAAGGGAGTGCTCACGCAGGATAAAAAACAGATGGATGGCAGTGCGGCAACTGTTTTAATCGGTCGGCATGAAAACGGCGAAGACCAGTTGCCGGCTATCATCCATCATCTACTGGCAGCCGGGCGAAATGATGATGCGGTTCCATGGCTGGTGGAATCAGGCAACCGCGTGCTGGGGCAGGGGGCATTGGAAGCGGCACTGAATGTATTCCACCAGGCGAAATCGCTGCTGGGCGCCGAGAGCGATTTCCATTTGCTTATGCGGGTAACTTTGCGGGAATTGGAAGTGCTGCTGGCTTTGTTCCGGGCGCAGGAAGCATTAGATATCGTAAGAGATATTCCACAACAAATCTGTTGCGAAAAAGAAAGAGCCGAACTGTCTGTGCTTGCACTTCTTGCACACCTAAGGACTGATGACTTGCACGGCTCGCTTACGCTTGTTCCTACATGTCTGGCGCAGGAAAAGCATCTTACGCCGGCATCCAGGGCTGTCCTCCATCTATATATAGCTCAGACGCTGGCGCGCAGCCAAAGACTTGCCGAGGCGGAGCGGGAGGCAAAGCTCAGCCTTAGGTGGGGGCGCACCCACGCTGATATTGCGGTTGCGGCGCAGGCGAACAATGTGCTGGGAGTTATCTCTACGCACCTGGGTCGGCGCGAGGGTGCACTGCGCTATTTGCTGGAGGCATTAAAGCTGCGCAAACGCATCGGCAAAAAGGACGAGATAGCGTCAACTCTTGCCAACATCGCCATGACTTACATGTCCTTGGAACGCATGATGTTGGTCAAACGCTATGCACTGGAAGCCCTGGAATACGCTCGCGCCGGCAGCGACAAGGTGGCGGAGGGATCAGCGCTAATAAATCTGGGCATTGCCACGCTCTACGAATGCAAATGGAGCGAGGCAGGAAGCCATTTCAATGCTGCATATAATTTGTTTGATTCAATAGGGGCTGAAAGTCCCAAATTCATCGCTGAGATGAATCTGGCGCTAATCCACATGAACACAGGGCATCTCACCGAAGCGATCAGTTTGTTGATGGCACAGAAGAAGGCGTTGCAGCAAAGCGGCGAATTGATCCAGCTGCGTGATGTAGACCAACTGCTCATCCAGCTTTTCTACATGCGGGGTGATTATTCGGAAGCTCTGGCATTGGTAAATGCCTATCTGAGTGGGGAACATGGAAAGGATGAAACGGACAGGCTGGAATCCATGCGTGAAACGAAGATAATGTTGGAATTGCTGATGGGCAAAGGGATGGGATTCGACGAGAAGGAGCATGCCCAGGCATTCAGATGGCTACTGAGCCGAAAGCAACCGCTATATGCTGATTTCGTCCCCACCGTTTTAAATGATTTATACACCGGAAAACCGATTGAGCCGTCAATTTCTACAAAGATATCAGAGGCAATCAAGGCGGCGAAGGATAAGCGGGAGGTGCTACAACTGCAGTTTCTGCAAGGGATCATAGCACTGGGTAATAATGAATATGAATCAGCCATAGGTACCTTGAAAAAAGTGCTGGCGCGGTTTAAGAAGATTGATATGAAATACTTCATTGTGCTTTCCTGCCTTCACCTCGGCATTGCTCTCCGCAAGAATGGACAACCGGGACAAGCCGTAAAGATCCTCCAGTCCGCTAATGCCGCCCTCGGGGTTGTTGCCAACAGACGCCTTGCTCATGCCATCGCACGGGAATTGACACGGACGGGAGGTGAGCAGCCAACCGCCGATGACGGATACCGCGGTCAGCTCTAACCCCGGTTTAAAGGGATTTCTGCAGCGGCACAGCCTGCTCCTGCTCTTTGTGCTGGCGTTTCTTATCCGGCTCATCTACAATCTTGTCCTACTTGCCCCCACCGTGCGCAACTGGGACGCCGCCGACTATGACATCCTGGCGCTCAGGCTGGCACAAGGGCATGGCTTTTCCTATCTGGATGGAGTGCTCACCGCCTCCCGGGCGCCGCTTTTCCCCATGTTCATCGCATTGTTTTACCTGATCTTTGGCAGGTCGTTGATCATCACTGCCATCGTGCAGGCAATCATCGGCGCTCTGGCAGCACCACTGGCTGCCGTTTATACCCGGCAGGTCATACAGAAGCACGGTGCCGGGGTGCTCGCTGGAGTCATCTTCTCCATTTATCCTGCGTTCATAGATGTTGGCAGCACGCTACTTTCGGAACCACTGACTATTGTGCTCATCCTGGTGACGGGGGTGTTGCTGGAATATGGCAGGGGTAAAAGCCTGTGGATTGCAGCGCTGGCAGGTGTCTTCCTCGGATTGGTGGTGCTCAGCCGCCCCAACCTGGTGCCTTTGCTTGTGTTC
>Ga0315280_10004493_pt1 | contig 20536 bp, 16 predicted proteins | sample YL17G06_40_MG_FD_203697 | JGI IMG/M metagenome (GOLD analysis project Ga0315280, IMG submission 203697) | Sediment microbial communities from Yellowstone Lake, YNP, Wyoming, USA - YL17G06_40 | ecosystem: Environmental > Aquatic > Freshwater > Lake > Sediment | place: USA: Wyoming | collected... | reverse complement strand
CGAGTTCTCTCTAGGGCTTACCGGCGACATCAACGCGGTGATGAACGCCCACAACCTCGCGATGGTGGCCCTTACCGCCCGGTTGCAGCACGAGCGGAACTACGACGATGCCCGGCTGGCCAAGAGCCACTTGAAGCGGCTGGACATCGACCCCACCCGGGTCGAGATGGGCTGGGTGATCGACTTCTGCGCCCAGGCCCTGCGGAACATCGTCATCGGCCTCGGCGGCAGCATGGACGGCTACATGATGCAAAGCAAGTTCGGCATCGCCGTCTCCTCCGAAGTGATGGCCATGCTCTCGATCTTCAGCGATTTGAAGGACCTGCGGGAGCGGATGGGCAAGATCGTGGTGGCCTACAACAAGAAGGGGGACCCGGTCACTTGCGAAGACCTCGAGGTGGCCGGGGCGATGACCGCCTGGCTCCGCGAGGCCATCAACCCCAACCTCCTCCAGTCGCTGGAAGGGCAGCCCTGCTTCGTCCACGCCGGCCCCTTTGCCAACATTGCGGTCGGCCAGTCCTCCGTCGTGGCCGACAAGATCTGCCTGAAGCTGGCCGACTACCACATCACCGAGTCGGGCTTCGGCGCCGACATCGGCTTCGAGAAGTTCTGGAACGTCAAGTGCCGATACTCGGGAAATGTCCCCAACGTGTCCGTCATTACCACGACGATCCGCGGGCTGAAGCACCACGGGGTCAACGCCGGCGCGCTGCCCTGCCCCCCCGGAAAGCCGATCCCCAAGGAATACTTTCAGGAGAACCTGGCCTGGCTGGAGGATGGCGCGGCCAACCTGCTGCAGCACGTCCAGACCGTCAAGAAGGCGGGGATTAATCCCGTGGTCGCCATCAACGCCTTCCACAGCGACACCGCGGCGGAGATCAAGCTGGTGCGGAAGGCGGCCGAGCAGGCGGGGGCCCGCGTGGCGGTCGCGGACCATTGGCGCTGCGGCGGCGAAGGTGCCCTGGAGTTGGCCGACGCCGTGCTCGATGCCTGCAGCGAGAAGGTTCGCTTCAAGTTCCTCTATGAGATGGACACGCCGCTCCGCAAGCGGGTGGAGCTGATCGCCAGGGAGGTCTACGGCGCCGACGGCGTTTCCTTCGCCCCGGAGGCCGAGGCCAAGCTGAAACGATTCGAGGCCGACCCCAAGTACCTCGACTACGCCACGATGATGGTCAAGACCCACTTGAGCCTCACCCACGACCCGGCGCGCAAGGGCGTCCCCAATGGCTGGACCCTTCCCATCCGCGACTTCCTCATTTATGGTGGAGCTAAGTTCATCTGTCCGGTGGCGGGGAGCATCTCGCTCATGCCCGGCACCGGCTCCGACCCGGCCTATCGCCGCGTCGACGTGGACGTAAACACCGGAAAGGTGAGAGGTCTGTTCTAACGATCGACGTTTAGCCGCGGCACGTGTGCCGCGAGGATCCCCCGGCGCCAAGGAACCCCTCATGACCGCCCAGATCATCAGCGGCACGGAAGTAGCCAAGGCCATCCGTGCTGAACTGGCCGCCCAAGTGAGCGAACTCCGCCAGAAGCACGGCGTCGTGCCGGGGCTTGCCACCGTGCTGGTGGGTGAGAACCCGGCCTCCGTCTCCTACGTCACCGCCAAGGGCAAGGCCTGCCAGGAGCTGGGCATGAGGTCGTTTCAGCACACCCTGCCCGCCGAAACCAGCGAGGAGGACCTCCTCAAGCTGGTCGCCGAGTTGAACCGCAATCCCGAGGTCCACGGCATCCTCGTCCAGCTTCCCCTGCCCAAGCACGTCGATGAGAACAAGGTGCTCTACGCCATCGATCCCAACAAGGACGTCGACGGCTTCCATCCGGTGAACGTGGGGCGGCTGTTGATCGGCGAGGCGCTGTTTCCGCCGTGCACCCCGGCAGGAATCCAGGAGCTGATCGTCCGCTCCGGCACGCCCACCGACGGGGCGGAAGTCGTGGTCGTGGGCCGGAGCAACATCGTCGGCAAGCCGATCACCGCGATGCTGCTCCAGAAGAAGCCGGGGGCCAACGCCACGGTCACGATCTGCCACACGCGGACGCGGAACCTCGTCGAGCACACCCGCCGCGCCGACATCCTTATCGTCGCCGCCGGCAAGGCCAAGGCGGTCACCGCCGAGATGGTCAAGCCCGGGGCCACGGTCATCGACGTCGGCGTCCACCGGATCGGCTTCACCGAATCGGGCAAGGCGAAGCTGGTCGGGGACGTCGATTTCGAGTCGGTCAAGGAGGTGGCGGGCAAGATCACCCCGGTCCCCGGAGGGGTCGGCCCGATGACGATCACGATGTTGATGAAAAACACCCTCCGCGCGGCCAAGCTGCGGCTGTGATGGCGGACAGGACTTCCCGTGGGGGCGATGCACCCCCTGTCTGGCAGCATTGTTCGCTTTCCCTGCACGAGCTTGCCGAGCGGCGTGCCGCTTCGTTGTGCATCGGGCGGAGGTCGCCTATAATTAGTTTAATGGCACTTTTTTCTGGCACAAACGAATCGTTTGTGTCCCCGAGTCCTGGGTGTCTGTTCACAGGGAGTGTGCCCCCCAATGGCAGTAAGCGCGGCCATCCAGCCTGACTCTGCTTTCCTGGCCATCATGCAATCGCATAGCGGCGAGAAGGTCTCCCGGTGTTACCAGTGCCGCAAGTGCACCAACGGCTGCCCGCTGGCCTTCGCCATGGACTTCATGCCCAACCAGGTCATGCGGATGATCGAGCTCGGGCTGCGGGACGAGTTGCTGGGCTGCAAGACGATCTGGGTCTGTGCGTCCTGCCAGACCTGCACGACGCGATGTCCGAACCAGATCGACATCGCCCACGTGATGGACGCCTTGCGGCAGTTGAGCCAGGAGGCGGGGATTCCCCCGGCGGAGCCCAACGTGGTCAAGTTCCACCAGGCCGTTCTCGATTCGATCCGCCGCCACGGCCGGCTGTTCGAGTTGGGCATGGTGGCGGGCTACAAGCTGGCCACCCGCCAGTGGACGGCCGACGCCAGGCTCGGCTGGGAGATGTTCACCAAGGGCAAGCTGGAGTTTTTTCCGGGGAGCGTGCGGGCCAAGGGCGAGGTTCGTGCCCTCTTCGACAAGAAAAGGAAGGGCTAGGCGGTGGAGGTCTCCTACTATCCCGGCTGTTCGCTGCACGGCATGGCGGCGGAGTACGACGAGAGCATCCGCTCCGTTTGCCGGAGCCTGGACGTCGCCCTGGCCGAGCTGGCCGATTGGAACTGCTGCGGGGCATCGTCGGCACACTTCCTCGACGACGACTTGGCGGTTGGCCTGGCGGCCCGCAACCTGCTGATCGCCGAGCGGGAAGGGCGGGAGTTGTTGATCCCCTGCGCGGCCTGTTTCCAGCGGCTCAAGCACGCCGACAAGCAGCTCCGCAAGGAGGCCGGCCGGTGGACCGCCGAGCCCTACCAGGGCAAGGCGCGGCTCTTGCACGTCAACGAGTTTTTCGATCGGCCGGAGCTGATCCAGGGCGTCCGCCGGAAGGTGAAGCGGCCGCTGGCGGGGCTGGCCGGGGTGGCCTATTACGGCTGCCTCTCGCAGCGGCCCCCCAAGGTCACCGACAGCCGCCAGCCGGAGAACCCGACCTCGATGGACGACCTGTTGCGGGCGATCGGGATGGAGGTCCGTCCTTGGTCGTACAAGACCGACTGCTGCGGGGGCAGCCTGGCCGTCGCCCGCACCGACCTGGTGCGGAAGCTGAGCGGGGACCTGTTCGAGGCCGCCGTCGAGGCGGGGGCCCAGTGCGTGGTCACCGATTGTCCGCTCTGCCAGTCGAACCTCGACAGCCGGCAGGCGGAAATCGAGGCCGAGCGGTCGAAGCGCTACGGCCTGCCGGTCTTCTACGTGACGGAGCTGATGGCTTTGGCTTTCGGCGAGGACGGGGCGGACCGCTGGTGGAAGAGACATTTTGTCGATCCGAGGCCGCTGTTGCGGAGCAAGGGACTGGCGTGAGGCCGGTGAGTGACGATGGTGGAAGCAAACGCGCAGAACAGCCGCGATAAGGTCGGTGCGGTGATGGTCGTCGGGGCGGGCATCGGCGGGATGCAGGCCGCCCTGGACCTGGCCAACGCCGGGTTCCACGTGACCCTGGTCGAGGAGACCACGGCCATCGGCGGCCGCATGGCCCAGCTCGACAAGACCTTTCCCACCAACGACTGCTCGATGTGCACCATCTCGCCCAAGCTGATCGAGGTGGACAAGCATCTGAACATCGACGTGGTGACCAACGCCGACGTGATCGGGCTGGAGGGCGAAGCGGGGAACTTCCGCGTCAAGGTCCGCAAGCGGCCGCGGTTCGTCAATCTCGAAAAGTGCAATGCCTGCGGCGACTGCCTGGAAAAGTGCCCGGTGGCCCTGCCGAGCGAATTCGACCAGGGCATGATGGCCCGCAAGGCGATCTTCAAGCGTTATCCGCAGGCGATCCCGGCGGCAGTAGCCATCAGCAAGGCGGGGCGCGCGCCATGCCGCGCGGCTTGTCCAGCGGCCGTGCACAGCCAGGGCTATGTCGCGCTGATCCGCCAACGGAGGTACAAGGAAGCAGCCGCCTTGGTCCGCCGCGACCTTCCCTTGCCGAGCGTGTGCGGCCGGGTGTGCTACCACCCCTGCGAGGACCAGTGCGAGCGGGGAAAACTCGACCAGCCCGTGGCAATCTGTGCCTTGAAACGCTTCGTGGGAGACTGGGCGCTCCAGCATGACAGCCAACCTGAACCGTTCCCGCTCACTCACCAGGAAAAGGTGGCCGTCGTCGGCTCCGGCCCGGCCGGACTCGCCTGCGCTAACGAACTGATCCGGCGCGGCTATCCGGTCACCGTGTTCGAAGCGGCCCAGAAGGCGGGCGGCATGCTCCGCTATGGAATCCCAGCCTATCGGCTCCCCGATCGCGTGCTCGACCAGGACCTCGACTATCTCCGCAAGCTGGGGATTCGCATCCAGACAGGCAAACCAGCGGCGAGCATTGCGGACTTGAAGAGTCAGGGATTCCAGGCGGTCTTCGTAAGCACGGGCGCGCCTCGCGGGGCGCCCCTGGGGATACCAGGTGAGGAGTCGGAGGGCGTGTTGGATGCGATCCGGTTCCTGCGGGGCGTCAATTCGGGGGCAATGGCGCGAATTGAGGGGTCGGTGGCCGTTATCGGCGGGGGCAATTCGGCGATCGACGCCGCCCGGGCGGCAGTCCGCCTCGGAGCCAGCCAGGTGAAGGTAGTCTACCGCCGTTCTCGGGCGGAAATGCCTGCCCATGATTGGGAGATCGAGGAAGCCGAAGCCGAAGGAGTTGGCTTCGAGTTCCTGGCCGCACCGATAAGAATCGAGCGGCAAAACGGCGGGGTGAAACGGCTGGTTTGCCTGCGGATGACGTTGGGCGAGCCGGATCAGAGCGGCCGGCCAAAGCCTGTTCCCGTCGAAGGCTCCGATTTCGATATCCTTGTCAATCTGGTCATTCCGGCCATCGGCCAATCGGCGGATCTGGGCGGGCTGGGCGAGGTGGTGCAGACGACCCCCCGAGGCTGGATCTCCAGCGACGCGATCACCCTGGCCACCAACGTGCCCGGCGTTTTCGCCGGGGGCGACGTGGTCACCGGGCCGGCGTCGGTGGTAGATGCCTTTGCCGCCGGCAAGCGAGCTGCGGAATCGATCGACCGGTATCTACGCGGGGTGGATCTGAGGGAGGGGCGCGATCTTGCCTCCCCCACGGCACCGGGGCCGGGAGCCGAGGATGTCAAACCCCAGCCCCGGGCTACCCCGAAGACCCTTGGCCCGGCTCGACGCCGCGCCAGCTTCGACGAAATTGTCTCCTCCCTGACCGAGGAGCAGGCAGTGGCTGAAGCCCAGCGCTGCCTGAATTGCGGCATTTGCAGCGAATGCCTCCAATGTGTCATCGCGTGCACTGCCGGGGCCATCCTCCACGACATGCTGCCCGAGGAAATCACGGTCGAGGTGGGCGCCGTCCTGTTGGCCCCCGGCTACGAGCCCTTCGATCCGCTCCTGCGCGGCGAATACGGTTACGGGCGCTACAAGAACGTGGTCACCAGCCTGGAGTTCGAGCGGATCTTGAGCGCCTCCGGCCCGTACCAGGGGCACGTGCGGCGGCCCTCCGACCTGGCCGAGCCGAAGCGTGTGGCCTGGATCCAGTGCGTCGGCTCCCGCGACCCGCAGTTGGGCAACGATTATTGCAGCAGCGTCTGCTGCATGTACGCCGTCAAAGAGGCGATCATGGCGGTGGACCACGTGCCGGGCCTGGAGGCCACGATCTTCTACAATGACATCCGCGCCTACGGCAAGGGATTCGAGGCCTACTACGAAGGGGCCAAGAAGAACTACGGCGTCCGGTTCAAGCGGGGCATCATCTCGTCGGTCAAGGAGCGACAGCAGACCCGCAACCTGGCGCTCGCCTACGTCAGCGAAAGCGGCCAGGTCGCCGAGGAGGAGTTCGACCTGGTGGTTCTCAGCGTCGGCCTGCGGCCCTCGGCGAGCACCGCCCAACTGGCCAAGACGGTGGGTGTCGAGCTCGACCGGTTCGGCTTCTGTCGGACCGACGCCCTGGCGCCAAGCCGCACCAGCAAGGAGGGGATCTACGTGGCCGGGACGTTTGCCGCCCCGATGGACATCCCCGAGACGGTGATGGCCGCCAGCGGCGCCGCGGCAACGGCCGCCGAGGCCCTCCACGAGGCCCGCGGGACCAGGGTCCGCGAAAAGACCTTCCCACCGGAGCGGGACGTTGCCGGCGAGGAGCCGCGGGTCGGGGTGTTCGTTTGCCGCTGCGGCACGAACATCGCCCGCGTCGTCGGCGTCTCCGACGTGGTCGACTACGCCCGCTCCCTCCCTTACGTCGCCCACGTCGAGGAAAACCTCTACACCTGCTCGACCGACACCCAGCGGAAGATCGTCGAGACCATCCAACAATACAACCTGAACCGGGTCGTCGTGGCCAGTTGCACGCCGCGGACCCACGAGCCCTTGTTCCAGGAGACGCTCCGCGAGGCGGGCCTCAATCGGCATCTGTTCGAGATGGCCAACATCCGCGACCAGTGCTCGTGGGTCCATTTCAGCCATCCCCGCGAGGCGACCTTCAAGGCCAAGGACCTGGTGCGGATGGCGGTGGCCCGCGCAGCGACGCTCCGCCCCTTCCCCGACATCCGCCTGGAGGTCGACCAGCGGGCGATCGTGCTGGGGGCGGGCGTGGCGGGGATGACCGCCGCGCTCGGCCTGGCTGACCAGGGCTTCGAGGTCGCCTTGGTGGAGCGCGAGCCGGAGCCCGGCGGCATCGCCCGGCAGATCCGCCACACCTTGCAGGGCGCCGACGTGCAGGCCTTCCTGGCCGACCTGGTCGCGCGGGTCAAGGAGCACCCCCAGGTCCGCTTATACACCGGCGCGACGCTGGAGGATTTTTCGGGCCACGTGGGCAAGTTCAAGGCGAAGCTCCGCCACAACAGCCGTCTGCTGGAAGTGGGCGGCGGCGCGGTGATCGTCGCCACCGGCGGCGCGGCGTACAACCCCACCGAATACGCCTACGGTCAATCCGCCGCGATCCTGACCCAGCTCGAGTTGGAGCAGAAGCTCGCCGATCCGCACTTCGCCCGGGGCCTCAAGCAAGTGGCAATGATCCAGTGCGTCGGCTCGCGGGAGGAGGGGCACCCCTGGTGCTCGCGGGTGTGCTGCCAGGAAGCGATCAAGAATGCCCTGGCGATCAAGCGGGCCAACCCCGCCGCGGGGGTCTTCGTGCTCTTCCGCGACATCCGCACCTACGGGTTCGACGAGATCGAGTACGAGCGGGCCCGCGAGGCCGGGGTGGTCTTCATCCGCTTCGAGCCCGAAAAGAAGCCCGAGGTGACCGTCGACGGCGGCCTGCGCGTCCGCGTGATCGACGACGTGCTGGACCGGCCCGTCGAGTTGAGGCCCGACCTGCTGGTCCTTTCGGCGGGAATCCGGCCGCATCCGGAGGCGGAGGCGGTCTCCCAGGCGCTCAAGGTGCCGCTCAATGCCGACGGTTTCTTTCTGGAGGCCCACATGAAGCTGCGGCCGCTGGATTTCGGCAGCGAGGGGATCTTTCTGGCCGGCCTGGCCCACGCGCCCAAGACGATCGCCGAATCGATCAGCCAGGCGAAGGGGGCGGCCGCGCGGGCGGCGACCGTGCTCTCGAAGCCGTTCCTCGACCGCTCGGGAGTGATTTCCGAGGTGGATTCGACCAAGTGCGCCGCCTGCCTCACCTGCGTGCGGCTCTGCCCGTACGACGTGCCGGTGATCACCGAGGAAGGCGTGGCCTTCATCGAGCCGGCCAGTTGCCAGGGGTGCGGCGTCTGCGCGGCGGCCTGCCCCCGCAAGGCGATCGTCACCCGGCACTACCGCGATGAGCAGATCGCCGCCAAGGTAGACGTGCTGTTCGGCGATGCGGCGTTCGAGGCCGCCGGCGCCGCGGCCCTCCAATCGGGAGGAGAGACGTGAGCGAAGCGAAACCCGCAGCCCCGTTCGAGCCGAAGGTGGTCGCCTACTGCTGTACCTACTGCGCCTACACGGCCGGCGACCTGGCCGGATCGATGCGGCTGGAGTACGCCCCCAACGTTCGCGTGGTCAAGATCCTCTGTACCGGCAAGATCGACGCGATCCTGCTCTTGCGGGCCTTCGAGGACGGGGCGGACGCCGTGTACGTGGCCGGCTGCGCGCTAGGGGATTGCCACTTCCAGGAAGGGAACCTGCGGGCGATCCAGACCGTGGCCTACGCGAAGAAGCTGCTGGCGGAGACGGGGCTGGAGCCGGAGCGGCTGGAGTTCTTCCACGTTCCCGCGTCGGCCGGGCCGCTGTTTGCCCAGCGGGCCGACGAGATGACCGATCGGGCGAGGAAGCTTGGGCCGAACCCGCTGCGGGGTACGGCCAGGCAGCCGGCGGGCGGAAAACTCGCCCGGGAGCCCGATCCGCACCCCCCGCTGCCGCCAGCAAAACTCGGAAAACTGGTTCGTGCGACGGAGCGATAAGAGTCACGGAGCAAGAGCATGATCGTCGCGAAGCGTAAGCCCCTGGAGCAGATCGAGGCGATGCTCGAAGGGTTCGAGAAGATCCTCATCGTCGGCTGCGGCACCTGCGTGGCGGTCTGCATGGCCGGCGGGGAGAAGGAAGTGGAGCTGCTGGCCGCCGAGCTCCGCATGCGGAGCAAGCTCCAGGGCCGCCCGCGGACAATCGACGAAATGACCGTCACCCGCCAGTGCGACAAGGAGTATCTCGACCAGTTGGCCAAGTACGTGGCCGACTACGACGCGATCCTTTCGACCGGCTGCGGGGCCGGGGTGCAGTTCCTCGCCGAGCGCTACGACGATAAGATCGTCCTGCCGGCCCTGAACACGCTCTTCATCGGCGTGGCCGAGGGGCCGGGGGTCTGGAGCCAGCGCTGCACGGCCTGTTCCGAGTGCATCCTCGACCAGACCGGCGGGATCTGCCCGATGACGATCTGCGCGAAGAACCTGCTCAACGGCCCGTGCGGGGGCACCAACCACGGCAAGTGCGAGGTCGACGGCCAGAAGGATTGTGCCTGGACGCTGATCTACCGGAGACTCGAGAAGCTCGGGCGGTTGGACCTCTTGGAGAAGATCCAGCCGCCGAAGAACTACGGGGCGATGACCAAGCCCGGCCGGTTCACCCACGAGGCCTTCCAGCAAGCCGAGCACCGCGAGGAATGACCCGATGGTCGCTGCGTTTCGAGACGCCTTCGCCCAGAAAGAGTTCGTCGTCACCGCGGAGATCGGCCCGCCCAAGGGGACGGACATCTCCGAGCTGGTCCACCACGTCGACTTGCTGAAGGATAAGGTGGACGGGCTGAACGTGACGGACAATCAAAGCTCGGTGATGCGGATCAGCTCGCTGGCGATCTGCCGGGTGATCCTTGAGCACGGGGGGGAGCCGATCCTCCAGTTGACCTGTCGCGACCGCAACCGCCTGGCGCTGCAATCGGAGCTGCTCTCCGCCTCGGTCCTCGGCGTGCACAACGTCCTCTGCCTGACCGGCGACTACGTCTCCGTCGGCGACCATCCCCAGGCCAAGCCGGTGTTCGACCTGGACAGCGTCCAGTTGCTGCAAACCGTGGGCCTCTTGAACCGGGGCAAGGACCTCTCGGGCAGCGACCTGCAAGGGAAGACCGACTTCTTTGCCGGGGCGGTGGTCACGCCGGAGGCCGACCCGATCGAGCCGCAACTCGTGAAATTCCGCAAGAAAATCGCGGCCGGGGCCAAGTTCATCCAGACCCAGGCGATCTACGATCTGGATAACTTCCGCCGCTTCATGGAGCAGGCGCGGAAGCACGACGTGAAGATCATGGCCGGGATCGTGCTCTTGGTTTCCGCGGGAATGGCGCGGTACATGAACAAGAACGTGCCCGGCATCTTCGTCCCCGACAAGCTGATCGACGAGATGGCCCAAGCACCCAAGGGAAAGGGGATTGAGGCGGGGATCGCCATAGCGGGCCGCATGATCCGGCAATTGCGCGAGGAGAAGGTCTGCGACGGGGTGCACATCATGGCGATCGGCAAGGAGGGCCGCGTGCCGGACATTCTCCGGGCGGCCCAATAGCCGCGTTCCGCCGATCGAAGCCGCGGCCTGCCGGCGCGGCTTTCTTTTTGCGCAAGCCGTTTGTCGCGTGCTCGCATTACTGAGTTCAATGATTGCATTACTTACTTTGAGGGGGACCGGAATGTCGCGCCGCGCGTCTATTGTGACAGTTAATTTTGCCCTCAATGCGATTATTGCCGGTCAGTCTGCCAAGTGGCTTGACAAAGCCTAAACGCTTTGGTACTGATAGCCCTTGTACCACTAGAGCGGTGTACTATAGTTGCTCACTGTAACAGCCAACCAGCCTCTTCCGCTCTGTACTAATCGGGAAACCGAGAGCCATGACAGCCGCAACTACCAAGGAGTTGGGCGAGGAGTTTCTCAAACACGTCTATGCCATCCCGCACGGCGAGAAGATCAACCAGTGCATCCAGTGCGGGACCTGCTCGGCCTCGTGCCCCGCGAGCGCCGCCATGGAATACGGCCCGCGGGAGATCATCGCGGCGCTGCGGGCGGGAATGCTGGATCGGGTCCTCGACGCGAACACGGTCTGGCTCTGCGTTTCCTGTTACTCGTGCACGGTCCGTTGCCCGGCCGGCATTCCTTTCACGGACGTGATGTACGAGTTGAAGCACCTGGAGGCGGAGAAGGGATTGTCCAAGCAGGCCAACGGCGCGGCGATGGCCAAGGCCTTCGCCGAGACGGTGGACCGGCACGGCCGTAACGCCGAGACGGAACTGCTACGGAAGTACTACTTGAGCACGAAGCCCTGGCGGGCGTTGGCACAGATACCCTTGGCCCTGAGGCTCTTGTTCCGCGGCCGGCTGGAGTTGTTCCCGCGAAAGATCAAGGGCCTCGGCGGTCTGCTGAAGATGATGGCCGCGATCGAAGAGAAGGAAGGCAAATGATCCGCACGACTCCTCAAACCTACTCCTACTTTCCCGGCTGCTCCTTGATGGTGACCAACCGGGCCTACGACGTTTCCACGCGAAGCGCCGCCCGGGTGCTGGGAATCGAAATGGTGGAGCTGGACGATTGGAATTGCTGCGGGGCTACCGCCTACATGCCCATCCGCGAGAAGCGATCCTTCGTCCTCTCGGCGCGGAACCTGGCGATCGCCGAGAAGCACGGGCACGAGCTGGCCACGGTGTGCAACGCCTGCTTCGTGGTCCTCCGCAAGACGAACAAGTACATGGCCGAGAACGCCAAGCTCCGCGACGAGGTTCGCGGCGCGCTGCGGGCCGGGGGCATGGATTACGGCGGGACGGTGCGGGTCCGCCACTTCCTGGAGATCCTGGTCAAGGATCTCGGCGAGGAAGCGGTCCGGCGCGCGGTGACGCGGCCGCTGACGGGCCTGAAGGTGGCTTGCTACTCGGGCTGTCAGCTCAGCCGGCCCTTCGACGACGTCGACGACCCGGAGTTTCCCGAGATCATGGGGCGGCTGGTGGGCTGGCTGGGGGCCGAGCCGGTCCCCTTCCCAATGGCCGCCAAGTGCTGCGGCGGGTTGTCGATGACCACGCACCCCGAGATCGGTCGGGAGCTGAGCGGAAAGATCCTCAAGGTGGCCAGGGAGCGGGGGGCGGATTGCGTCGCCACGGCCTGTCCGCTCTGCCAGATCAACCTGGAGGCCTACCAGAAGCAGATCGGCGCGGCCGTGGGGGCCTCCTGCGAGATTCCCGTGCTTTACTTCACGCAGTTGATGGGCTGGGCCTTCGGTTTGGGCTCCAAGGAGTTGGCGCTGGGCGATAGCCTGACGCCGGTCGAGGCCTTATTGACGGAAAAGGGCGGCGGCTGATGAACGACCAGAGACGAATCGGCGTTTACGTATGCCATTGCGGAACGAACATCTCCCACACGGTCGACGTGGCCGCGGTGGTGGCCCACGCCGCCACGCTCCCCGGCGTGACGGTGGCCAGGGAGTACAAATACATGTGCTCCGACCCGGGGCAAGAGATGATCAAGAGGGACATCCAGGAGCAGGGTCTGACCCGCGTCGTCGTCGCCTCCTGCTCGCCCCTGATGCACGAGATCACGTTTCGGAAGGCTTGCGGGGAGGCGGGGTTAAACCCCTATCTCTTCCAGATGGCCAACATCCGCGAGCACTGCTCGTGGGTCCACAGCGACCGGCAGCAGGCCACAGCGAAGGCGAAGCAATTGGTGAGCGGGGCGGTGCGGAGGGTCTGGCACCACCAGCCGCTGGAAGAGCGCGAAGTGCCGGTGCGGCCCGAGACCCTGGTCGTCGGCGCGGGGATTGCCGGAATCGAGGCCGCCCTGCGGATCGCCGACTCCGGCAAGAAGGTCTACCTGGTGGAGCGGGAGCCTTCGATCGGCGGGCACATGGCCCAGTTCGACAAGACCTTCCCCACCCTCGACTGCGCCGCCTGCATCCTCACGCCCAAGATGGTCAGCGTCGGGCAGCACCCGAACATCACGCTCCTGAGCTATTCGGAGGTCGAAGAGGTTTCGGGCTACGTCGGCAACTTCAAGGTGAAGGTCCGCCGCAAGGCGCGGCACGTCGACGAGGAGAAGTGCACGGGGTGCGGGCTGTGCGTGGAAAGCTGCCTGGTGCGAAACATCCCCTACTTCGAGCCGAAACTCCTCCCCACGGCGGAGATCGACGAGGGGAAGCGGGCTTTGGTCGATCGCGTCGTGGCGAAATACGACGGGGACGGCGAGGCCCTGGTGCCGATCCTTCAGGACATCAACGCGGAGCTCCGCTGGCTGCCGCCGGAGGTGCTGACGCGGATCTCCCAAGTCAAGCACATCCCCATCGAACACGTGCTTCGGATCGCCACCTTCTACAGGTCTTTCAGCTTGAAGCCGAGAGGGAAGCACGTGATCAACGTCTGCCTGGGGACGGCGTGCCACGTGAAGGGGGCATCGCGGATCGTGGACCGGCTGGAACGGGAGCTTGGCGTCCACGTCGGCGAGACGACCTCCGACATGCAGTTTACGCTGGAGACCGTTCGCTGCCTGGGTTGCTGCGGCCTGGCCCCCGTGGTGACGGTGGGCGAGGAGCTGTACGGGAAGCTCACTCCCAGCAAGGCCGCCGCGCTCGTGGAAAAGTACGCCAAAAAGAATTCGCCGAGTGCCGTAGGAGGATGACATCGTGCCCAAACTCAAGCCGGAGGACCTGGAAAAGATCAGGGAAGACATGGCCCGGGCCATGAGCCTGCGCGGGGGAGCGGCGCAGGCCAAGGTTACGGTGCACATGGGCACCTGCGGGATCGCCGCGGGGGCACGGAAGATCATGAGCGCGCTGATGGCCCTGCTGGAGCAGAAGAACCTCCCAGGGATCATCCTGACCACCTCAGGCTGCGCCGGGCTTTGCAGCCGCGAGCCGATGATCACGGTGGAGCGCAAAGGCGAAGCGCCCGTCAAGTATGTTGATCTCGATGAGGCCAAGGCAAGGAAGATCTTTGAGGACCACGTCCTGTCCGGCGCCGTGGTGAAGGAGTATGCCCTCGCCATCGGGAGCGAGCAGGTTGGGTAGCCGAGGGAAACTGGGGAGACGCCCTGATGAAGCCGTGTCGAATGCACTTGATGCTCTGTGCCGGGACCGGATGCGTATCCAACAAGTCGTTCCGGATTAGGGAAGTGCTGGAGCAAGAGATCCAGAAGCAGGGTCTTGAGAACGAGGTTCGGGTGGTGATCACCGGCTGCAACGGCTTTTGTGCCCAGGGACCGGTGATGGTGGTCCAGCCGGATGGGGTCTTCTACCAGATGCTCGCCGAGAAGGATATCCCGCACCTGGTCGAGGAGCATTTCCTCAAGGGCAGGCCCGTCAAGAGACTGATGTTCACCCCGCCCGGGGAAGAGGCACCCGTGCCCAAGATGAGCGACATCGGGTTTTTCAGCAAGCAGAGGCTCATCGCCTTGCGCAACCGGGGGCTGATCGACCCCGAGAAGATCGACGAGTGCATTGCGCGGGGGGGCTACGCGGCCCTGGTCAAGGGCCTGACCAAGATGACCCCGGAAGGGATCATCGCGGAGATGAAGCAGTCAGGGCTGCGGGGGAGAGGGGGCGCGGGGTTCCCTACCGGCTTGAAGTGGGAGCTGTGCAGAAAGGCCCAAGGGCAGCCGAAGCACGTCGTCTGCAACGGCGACGAGGGCGATCCCGGGGCCTTCATGGATCGAAGCATCGTGGAATCGGACCCGCACGCGGTCCTGGAAGGGATGTTGATCGGCGCCAGAGCGATTGGGGCGTCTCTGGGTCACGTCTACATCCGGAACGAATATCCCTTGGCGCTGGAGAGGCTGGTCAAAGCCACCCAGCAAGCGAGGGAGTACGGTTTGCTGGGGAAAGACATCCTGGGCACCGGGTTCGACTTCGACGTTTCCGTGCACCGAGGGGCGGGGGCGTTCGTGTGCGGCGAGGAAACGGCGCTCATCGCCTCGTTGCAGGGCCTGCCCCCCGAACCCAGGGTCCGGCCTCCCTTCCCGGTCGAATCCGGGATTCGGGGGGAACCTACCAACATCAACAACGTGGAAACGTGGGCCACCGTACCGGAGATCATCAACCGGGGATCCAAGTGGTTCGCCGGCATCGGAACCGAGACGAGCAAGGGAACCAAGGTGTTCTCGCTGGTCGGCAAGGTGAGAAACACGGGCCTGGTCGAGGTTCCGATGGGGATCACGCTGCGGGAGATCGTCTACGACATCGGCGGGGGAATCGCGGGCGACAAGGAGTTCAAGGCGGTGCAAACGGGCGGTCCTTCGGGGGGATGCATCCCGGCCTCCCTGTTGGATCTGCCCATCGATTATGAGAAGCTTGCCGAGGTGGGCTCGATTATGGGCTCCGGCGGACTGATCGTGATGGACGAAGACACCTGCATGGTCGACCTGGCCAGGTACTTCCTCGAGTTCTTGAAGGACGAGTCCTGCGGCAAATGCACTGCCTGCCGCGAAGGCCTGGAGGTGATGTGGAAGATCCTGAGCAATATCTGTCAGGGGAGCGGCCAGGAGGGGGACATCGAGCTTCTCGAAGAGCTGGCCCACGCGGTCAAGGATGCCTCGCTCTGCGGGCTGGGAAGCACGGCGCCCAATCCGGTGCTCAGCACGATCCGCTACTTCCGCGACGAGTACGAAGCGCACATCAAGGACAAGAGTTGCCCCGCCGCGTCGTGCAAGGCGCTTTTCCAATACCAGATCGACGAGAAGACGTGCAAGGGCTGCGCCCTCTGCAAGAAGAACTGCCCCAGCGACGCCATTGAAGGAGAGCCCAAGGCCCTGCACCGAATCGTCTTGGATAAGTGCACGAAGTGCGGCGCGTGCTACGACGTGTGTCCCAGCGACGCGGTGTTGCGGATCCCGAACGCGCAGGTGGAAGAGCCGGTTGCGGTCTGAAGGATGAGCGGCAATGACGCTGGAGGAGGCGGTCAAGATTCTGAATGCGGAAGTCATCGTGGGGAACAACCTGGACCGGATCGAGGTGAGCACGGGCTGCGGCGCCGACCTGATGAGCGACGTGCTGGCCTTTGCGAAGACGGGTGCGCTGTTGCTGACGGGACTGACGACGACCCAGGTGGTTCGCACGGCGGAGATGGCGGAGATTGTGGGGATCTGTTTTGTGCGAGGAAAGCGGCCCCCCGAGGAGACCGTGAGACTGGCCGCCGCGAGCGGGCTGCCGCTGCTGGCGACGCCGCTGGTGATGTTTGAGAGCTGCGGGCGCCTTCATCACCGCGGCCTGAAGGGCTGTTCCGAATAGCGCCGCCGAGCGCACGGGGGCATACCCAGGTGAGCCCGGACACGAACCTGACCAAGACGCAGGAGATGGTTTATGAAATGAAGGTGGGCGACGTGATGACCCGCCGGGTCATCACCGTCCGCTCGACGGACCGAATGAGCGAGCTGAGAGGCGTCCTGCGGGGCAATCGGATTTCGGGACTTCCCGTGGTCGATGAGGATCGGTTGGTAGGCGTGATCAGCGTTGAGGACTTCATCAAGTGGTTGGGGGATCGGGAGGAGGATTGCCCGATCGAGAAGAGGATGACGGCAAAGCTGCAAACCTTGTTCGACGACGACCCGCTGGTCCTGGCAATCGGAAAGTTCGAGGCCACCGGCTTGGGAAGATTCCCGGTGATTGACCGACGGAACGGAAAGCTGATGGGGATCCTGACCAAGGGAGACGTGATCGAAGGACTGCTCAAACGACTGGAACTGGACTATCACAAGGAGGAGATTCACCGCTATCGAGCAAGCCACATCTTCGAAGACATCGAAGCGGATGAGACAACGCTCCTGTTCGAGTACGGCGTGAAGGGCCACGATTTCGAGCAAGCCGGGGCCAGCTCCAGCCGCCTGAGGCGGACGCTCAACCGCCTCGGCGTGCGGCCGGACGTGGTCCGGAGGGTGGCCATCGCCAGTTACGAAGCGGAAATGAACCTGGTGATCTTCACGCAAGGCGGGATGATTCGCGCCAGGGTGCAGCCGGCGAAGATACTCCTGGAAGCGGAGGATTCCGGGCCGGGCATCGCCGACATACAAAAGGCGCTCGAGCCGGGCTACTCCACGGCCCCGGATTGGGTCAGGGAGCTTGGTTTCGGCGCGGGCATGGGGCTGGTCAACATCCAAAGAAGCAGCGACCAGTTCGAGATCCATTCGCAGCCCGGTGAGGGAACCCTCTTGAAGGCATGCTTTCTTGCCAACGGGGAAAAACATGACATTGGCCGACCTGGTGCGGGCAATCGGTCTGGAAGTGAGATCGGCCCGCGACAACCTTGACCGGGAAGTAAGCGGAGCATACGCCAGCGATCTGCTCAGCGACGTGATTGCCAACAGCAGCGAAGGCCATCTGTGGATTACCTTGCAGACCCACGTGAATATCGTCGCAGTAGCAAGCATGAAAGGTCTTTCGGGGATTGTCCTGGTCAACGGGAGAGAGCCGGCGGGAGACACGCTTGAGAAAGCGGAGGCGGAAGGCATCCCGCTCATGGTGAGCAGGCTGCCGACGTTCGAGCTCGCGGGAAGGCTCTTCAACCTGGGGTTGACGGCCGGGCGTGGGAAGACGGAAGCGGGGACGGCCGGGGGAGGCCGTCAGCAAGCATAGGGCCGCGCGGCGGAAGAAACGCGTGAAAAAGGCGAAGTTCTCGCGCCGATGAGGGAGATTAGAGCCGACCTGCACATCCACACGTGCCTCTCGCCCTGTGCGGAGCGCGAGATGGTGCCCACGGCGATCGTGAGGCAGGCCAAGGCGCTGGGCCTAGACATGATCGGGATATGCGACCACAATTCGACGGAAAACGTGGCGGCGGTCGCGAGAGCCGCCAGGCGCGCGGCACTCTCCGTCGTACCGGGGATCGAGGTTACGTCCCGGGAGGAGGTGCACGTGCTGGGGCTCTTCGGCACCGAGCAGGAGGCGATGGGCGTCCAAGCGGCCGTCTACGAGAACCTCGACGGCCAGAACGACGAGGAGGCGTTCGGCCCGCAAACGACGGTCGACGAACGGGATCGCGTGACGGGGGTCAACCGAAGACTGCTGATCGGGGCTACCGCGCTGGCCCTGGGGGAGGTCGTACGGCTGATCCATGGTTTTCGCGGCCTGGCGATCGCCTCGCACGTGGACCGGCAGAGCTTCGGGCTCCTCGGCCAATTGGGGTTTGTACCCGAAGGATTGAACCTCGATGCCCTGGAGCTGTCCTCCCGGGCCGTCGTAACGCGGTGCGGCGATTTCCCCGTGGTCCGCTCCTCGGACGCGCATTGCCTGAGGGACATCGGTAAAGGTCTTACCGCGGTTTGGGCGGAAGAAGCCAGCTTCGAGGAACTGGCCAGGGCGTTGCGCAGCGAGGGCGGTCGGAGGGTATTTCCAGGCATGGAAGACTTGTCCCTGCACATCCTGGACGTGGTGGAAAACTCGCTGGCCGCGTCCGCCAGCCGGATCGAGATCCGCATCGTCGAGGACACCGCGGGGGACCTGTTGTCGCTGGAGGTTGCCGACAACGGCGGGGGGATGGACGCCGAGGCGCAGCGCCAGGCCCTCGATCCCTTCTTCACGACGCGGACCACACGCAAGGTGGGGCTCGGGTTGCCGCTCTTGGCCCAAGCGGCGGAGGAAGCGGGTGGCAGGATCGAGGTGGCCTCCCAGCCCGGCCGCGGAACGACGGTCAAAGCAAAGTTCCGCTTGAGCCATCCCGACCTCAAGCCCTTGGGCGACATGGCCGAGACGTTACGCACGATACTGGCCGGCAGACCGGAATTGACGCTTCGCTTCGAGTACTGGAAAGACTCGGAACTGGTGGCCAACTTCAGCAGCGATCCCCAGGAGAGGAGCTAGCGGATGGTCCGTTTGACGATCGACAACCAAGCCGTCGAAGTGGAACAAGGCGCAACGGTCCTCCAGGCCGCCGAGAAGCTGGGGATCTGGATCCCTACGCTTTGCCATCACAAGGCGCTCGTGCCTTACGGCGCCTGCCGGCTGTGCCTGGTGGAACTGATGAGCCCCGGCGGCTCCCGGATCCAGGCTTCGTGTGTCTACCCTGCTCAAGAAGGGCTGGTGGTCAAGACCGCGACCGAGCGGGTGCTGAAGACGCGCAAAGTGATGATCGAGCTTCTGCTGGCCCGCTGCCCCAAGGTGAAGGCAATCCAAGAGCTGGCCGGCCGAATGGGGGTGCAGGAAACGCGGTTCCCCAAGAAAAACGAAGAGTGCATCCTTTGCGGCCTGTGTGTGCGGGTCTGCAAGGAGCGGATGGGCGTCGGCGCGATCAGTGTCGTGAACCGGGGGACCGACAGAAGGGTCGCGCCGCCGTACGACAAGCATTCTCCCATCTGCATGGCCTGCGGCGCCTGCCAAGTCGTCTGCCCCACGGACTGCGTCGATCTGGCGAAGGTCACGAGCCGGGCGCCTCGGCCGATCCCCTCGGAGTTCGACGAAGGGCTGGCCACGCGGCCGGCCGTTTACATCCCCTTCGCCCAGGCCGTGCCGCACAAGCCGGTCATCGACAAGGAGAACTGCGTGCGGCTTCAGACCGGCGAGTGCGGGGCCTGCGAGGCATTCTGCGACCCCCAAGCGATCAATTTCGACCAGCAGGACACGATCGAGGAGATCGAGGTCGGCACGATCATCGTGGCCACGGGGTTCGAGCTGTTCGACGCCCGCCAGATCGCCCGCTACGGCTACGGGCGGCTGGCCAACGTGATCAACTCCCTGGAATTCGAGCGGATCAGCCACGCCAGCGGCCCCACCGGCGGCCAGATCCTCACCGCGGAGGGAAAGATCCCCAAGGCGGTGGCCATCGTCCACTGCGTGGGCAGCCGGGACGAGAACTACCAGAAGTACTGCTCGCGGGTCTGCTGCATGTACTCGCTGAAGTTCGCCCACCTGGTCAAGGAGAAGACCGGGGCCGAGGTCTACAACATGTACATCGACATGCGGACGCCCGGCAAGGGCTACGAAGAGTTCTACAAGCGGCTACTCCACGAAGGGGTGCACTTCATCCGCGGCAAGTGCGCCGAGGTGACCGACGTGGCCGAGTCGCCCGAGGAGCAGGGCAAGCTCGTGGCGATTTGCGAAGACACCCTGCTGGGCGTGACGCGGCGGATCCCGGTGGACATGGTGATCCTCTCGTCGGCCCTGATGCCCCGCAAGGACGTGGCCGAGGTCGCGCGGAAGTTCTCGCTGAGCTGTGCCCAGGGGGATTTCTTCCTGGAGCGGCACCCCAAGCTGGCCCCGGTCGAGGCGGCTTCCGACGGCCTGTTCCTCGCCGGGGCGTGCCAGGGGCCCAAGGACATTCCGGACACGGTGGCCCAGGGCGCGGCGGCAGCCGGCTGCGCGCTCTCGCTGATGGACCGGGGCGCGGTGCTCCTCGAGCCGATCACTTCGGAGATCGACCCGGAGCGCTGCAGCGGCTGCAAGATGTGCATCGCCAGTTGCCCCTACGAGGCGATCGAGTTCGACGCCGAGAAGAAGGTCTCGGTGGTCCAGGAAGCGCTCTGCAAGGGCTGCGGCACGTGCGTGGCCACGTGCCCGTCGGGAGTCGCCACGCAGAAGGGTTTCGAGGACGTCCAGATCTACGCGGAGA
>Ga0315280_10004491_pt1 | contig 20553 bp, 23 predicted proteins | sample YL17G06_40_MG_FD_203697 | JGI IMG/M metagenome (GOLD analysis project Ga0315280, IMG submission 203697) | Sediment microbial communities from Yellowstone Lake, YNP, Wyoming, USA - YL17G06_40 | ecosystem: Environmental > Aquatic > Freshwater > Lake > Sediment | place: USA: Wyoming | collected... | reverse complement strand
AGAATCACAGGTGACACGTTGCGTCCTAACTCAAATGCAATTTCCCTAGCCTTTATCGTCAGTGGGGATCTGATAATGGATGGCTCATCACTATCAACACCCCAAAGCGTTAATGGGTTCTACATTGCTGAAGGAGAATTTCGTAGCTTAGGATCAAAGCAATTACGTTCCTGGGCTGGTGGTGCAATAATTGCCAATAATGGAACCAAGCTACTAAGAGACCTTGGACCCGGCGCAGGTAACAATGACGATACGCCAGCTGAACAAATTACCTTCCAACCCCGCTACCTTCTTGACTTTGCCGATCTCTTGGGTGCTCCGACATACTCTTGGAAAGAAGTAGCTCCCTAAGATTTGGGTAGAGTATAAGACTCCAGATTTTTTAATAACCATATCCCAATACCACCTAAATGGATCAAAAAAGATTCTTGTCAAATAGAGGTTTTTGTAGTATGCTCATCAACGCATGTTAAATTTTATTTTTGGCTTTTTTTCCAAAGACATAGGAATAGATTTAGGGACAGCTAATACTTTGGTCTATGTTTCTGGCAAGGGGATAGTGATCCGCGAACCATCAGTTGTTGCCCAGCACAAAAAAACAAAAAATATTTTGGCGATTGGCACTGAAGCAAAAAGAATGGTGGGCAGGACTCCCGCTTCAATTGTTGCCGTTAGGCCCTTAAGAGATGGAGCAATTTCTGATTTTGAAACGACCGAGGCAATGCTTTCTTATTTTATTAATAAAGTTCACGAGAACCCCGAACCCTCTTTAATTCCCACCATCCCTCGGCCGAGGGTGGTAATTGGCATTCCGTCAGGAGTGACTGAAGTTGAAAGGCGGGCAGTTTCTGATGCAGCAATTTCAGCCGGCGCCCGAGAGACTTTTCTGATTGAGGAGCCAATGGCAGCGGCAATCGGCGCCGGACTGCCGATTGAGGAGCCCCAAGGCAGTATGGTTATTGATATTGGCGGTGGTACAACAGAAATTGCCGTAATTTCCCTGGGGGGAATTGTAGTTGGAAAATCATTAAGAATTGCCGGAGACGAGATGGATTCAGAAATTATTTCCTATGTCCGCTCACGCTATAATGTTTTGCTTGGCGAACGGACAGTCGAGGAGGCAAAGATTGCCATCGGTAATGCCCATCCTTCAATCAATGATAAAGAAACAGTTGTTCGCGGCCGGGATTTGGAGACGGGACTGCCAAAATCGATTAAAATTAATTCTTCCCAAGTAAGAGAAGCAATCGCTCCCACTTTAAATCAAATTGTTTCAGCAACACAGGAAGTTTTGGAAGATACGCCGCCTGAAATTCTGGCCGATATCTCAGAATCAGGAATCGTTTTGGCCGGTGGAGGAGCGCTTTTACCCGGCTTGGCAAAACTTTTAGCACAGGAGACAAGAATGCCAGTGTCTCTGGCAAAAGATCCGATGACAACAGTGGTTCATGGCTGTGGCAAAGTTTTGGAAGATCTGGAACTTCTGGAAAAAGTTAAAATCTCAGGAGGATTGAGTTAGTACCTTTCTATTCATACTGTTTATATTGTTGCGAGATTTCTAACCTCTTGAGACAAATCTTCACTCCTGCTATACTTTAAAACTTGATGCGACCTGCAAGAAGCGGAGATCTTTTTTTATTTTTAGTTTTTTTTGCTTTCTCCTTTTTGCTCTTCGGATTTGATAGGGTGAAAGCCTTGGAACCAGCCAAAATTGGACTTTCTTATGTTTCCGATCCGATTCAAGTGACACTTCTTTCTGCCAAAAAGGGAATCTTGGGACAGTTTGAAATTTTGTCAAGGCTTAGGTCTCTGGAGGAGGAAAATCGTAAGCTTTTGCAAAGTAAGGCCCAACTTGAAGGCGAAGTTGAACGGCTTAAAGAAAAAGAAAGAGAAAATGAAGCGCTAATTTTGCAACTTGGCGCATCTGAGCCAAGAGAACATAAATTATTACCAGCCAAAACAGTTGGTTTGAACCGTTATCTAGTTATCGATAAAGGTGAAAAAGATGGAATCAAGGCTGGCCAAACCGTGATTTTTGGCAATAATCTTGTAGGGAAGATTGTTCAGGTAACAGCCACCTTAGCTAAGGTTAAACTGCCAACCGATCCTGAATCAAAAATTCAAGCTCTTTTGTACTCTGACACCCAGATAATGGGAGTGGCGACTGGTAACTTTGGTACAAACATTCTCTTGGACAAGATCTCTCAAGATGAAGTTGTGAAAGTTGGACAGACAGTTTTGACTGAAGGAGAAGAAGGCAATTATCCAAAAGGGCTTGTAATTGGAAGAATAGACAATATCAAGAGCGAGGATGTTGAGCTTTTTCAGCACATTGAAGTTGCGCCACCCTTACCATATCGGGATTTAGATCTTGTTTTTGTTATTTTAGATTAGATGAAACGCTATTATTTTTTGGCCATTCTTTTTGCTCTTTCCTTTTTACAGACAACCATTATTCCTCTAAATCTTCTGCTTTTGGCACTTTCCGCTTGGGCATTTTGTCGTACATTGCGCGAACTTCTCATTTTTGCCTGGCTTTCGGGGCTACTGCTTGATTTTTTGTCGGGGCAACTTCTTGGTCCTGGCGCTTTATTCTTCCTTGTTTTTGTTACTGTTATTTATTCCTCTCGCCAAAGATTTATCCACACCACTTATGAGCCAAGTCTGAAAGCTGTTGCCCCGCTTCTTCTTGTAGCTGTATTCTTGGGAGAAGTATTCTGGCAAATTTTTATCGCTTTTGTTACCGCTTCGCCTTTAACTTTTCCCTGGATTAACATTTTGATTGGGGTAATTTTTGCTTTAGTTTTTTTCCCAGTTGTTTCCTATTTTTCCTTGCGTTGGCAAGAGATGGAGCAACTTGAACTTCGGTTTTAATATTCCATGAAATCAAAGAGATTCCCAAAATTATATTTTGGTAAGGTTTTTTTTGGTGAACTTAGAAGTTCTAAAGACAAACCTAAACATAAACTCACTAAGGAGCAGTTTCCCTTTGAGGTTAGCCTAGAGCCGGCTATTGAGGCCGAGAGGGGAGTTTCAATTTTTAGAATTTTGCCTTTTTATCTTTGCGCCGCAGCTTTAATCTTGGTCTTTTTTGTCCGCCTTTTTACTTTACAGATTTTTGAAGGAGCAAAGAATCTTCAAAGGTCAGAAGGAAATAGAATATCTTTTGTCAAAATTCAACCCCCCAGAGGAGTAATTTATGACAGCAATGGAAAGATTTTGGCGCGTAATAAAGCGGTTTTTGAATTAGTAAAAAATGGAAAATCTGAAATAATTGACAAAGAAAAAGCTCTCACCCTTGAGAGTCAGGGTTTGGCAAAGGAGGAGCCTTTGGAGGGGGAGCTGGGACAAATCCGGCTTGGGTTGGTTCGTGAATATCCTCAAGGAGCCTCCTTTTCCCACCTCCTGGGATATATTTCTGAGATTTCAGCTGATGAACTGAAAAAACCGATTTTTTACGGCTATGCGCCAGGAGAAAAAATCGGCCGTTTGGGTATTGAGCAGACTTATCAAGAATCATTAAGAGGGGAAGCGGGTAGAAAGCTTGTTGAGGTGAATGCCCAAGGTGATTTAGTGGACATCCTTGGCAAAGAGGAGGAAAAGGCAGGGAAGAACTTGGTTTTATCGATCGATAGTGACTTGCAGCACAAAATCGATGAAGAGATGCAGCGGGTCTTCTCCAAAATTGGGTCCCGAGGGGCTGCAGCCATTGCCCAAAATCCCAAAAGTGGTGAAATTTTAGCTCTTTTATCCTATCCCGGTTTTGACGATAATATTTTTTCTGGGGCTTTGTCCCAAAAGCTGCTTGATACCTTAAATCAGGATCCGGGCAAGCCCTTTTTAAATCGGGCGACGCTGGGAGTTTACCCACCTGGGTCGATTTTCAAGTTAGTGACTGCCTTAGCTGGCCTTGAATCAGGAAAGATCAACAAAGATACTCAATTTGAGGACACCGGCGAGATTTTTCTGGGAGAATATCGCTTCCCTAATTGGAATTTTGTCTGCTGTGGCAAGAAAGAAGGAGTTCTGGATATCACACGGGCGATAGCACGCTCAAACGATATTTTCTTTTATCGGGTAGGAGAGATGGTTGGTGAAAGGATTTTGGGTGATTGGGCGCAGAAATTGGGCTTAGGAAAAAAGACACAAGTTGACCTGCCAGACGAAGCTTTAGGTCTTGTACCCTCACCGGAATGGAAGAAAAAAGAAAAAGGTGAAATTTGGTTTCCGGGAAATACTTTACACATGGCAATTGGCCAGGGAGATGTCCTAGTGACGCCTTTGCAGATGTCAGCCTTAACAGTCTTTGTTGCCAATGGTGGCACTTTTTATAAGCCTTATTTGGCAAAAGAAATCAGAGGTGAGGGAGGCCAGATACAAAATATGTTTGGGCCAAAAGAAATTGTTGGGCCCAAAATAAAAAAAGAAAATTTAAGTCTTGTGCGGGAAGGAATGAAAGAAGCAGCCTCAGTTGGTGGGACGGCTTGGCCCTTTGCCGATTTCAAAATCCAATGCGGAGCAAAAACAGGGACGGCCGAAGCAGAGGTTGATAATCCCCATGCTTGGTTTACTGTATTTTGTCCATTTGATGACCCCCAGATCTCCTTGACTATTATTATAGAAAGAGCAGGGGAAGGTTCCTCGGTTTCCGGCCCAGTGGCAAGAAAAGTGATGGACTGGTACCTTAGTAAGTGATGGAGATTAGAGGCCAAGAGCCAGTCTTCTCAAATCGGAGCTTTAAAAATGATTCGGAATGAGTTAAAAAGACCAGCTCCAGCACTGGTCGGGTCCTGAAAAACACCTCTTACCAAATTGGTTGTGATTTTGGCAGTTTGATTTGATGACTTGATACTTTTGGCAAGATTCTCGCGCACCAGTTTTGCGGCTTCTTCTGAAAAATCTTGGGTTTCTGCCAAAAGTTGATAATTGATATCAGACACTGGGACCTCCTTTCATGAATTTAAGACTCCTAAAATTAAAACATTTAACTGATTAAATGGCCGTTAAATATTCATTGAGGAATTATTAAGATATTGACTTTACCCGAAAGCTTTTTGTAATATGTTGTTGGACTGCACAAAGAGCAGTCTTTTTGAAAGGGAAAAATTATGGCAAGTTTTAAAGAGTCAAGAAGAGGAATAATTGATTCAACGTTGGGGGAGAATGGATTGAGATTAGTAGGTAGTAGGCTTGAGGTCACAGAGCAGCCGCCTGAACCGAGAGAAAAACCAGGAGACGATCCAGACGAGCAATTAGTAAGTCAAGTAAAGCATCGGTTGCAAATTGGCAGACCGGTTTCGGCTGATATGTTTCTTGCGGCCTTATCAGTACGAGAGAGGGTAAGAGAGGAGGGTGTCGATCCTGAGGTACTGGAAATTTTAGTAGAGGAGCAAAACAGAGGAAGACGGAACGGTCCAGAACCGACCCAAATTCAAGGTTTAACATTTGCTCCACCCAAAAATCAATTTCCAACACGACAAGATAGCTTTGATGACGAATCTCGGCCTTGACTTCTAAATTAGAAATTGGAATTTGTCTTAAAAATCGGGGCCTACTCAAATAACGATAGCAAAACTTCTCAGTTAAATGGATATGTGGCATTGTGGGGAGCAACGATAACCCCATAGTTTGGTTGTTGACTTATACAATTTATAATGGTATATTTATTTCTGAAAAGCAGATTTTAAATTGATAAATCTGCTTAAGTTTGATTTAGTTTTGGGCAAGTTTTAGATAAAGATACCCCAAAAATTTAAAGTTCGTATCTTTTTCAAACTACTTTAAAACAACTTCTCATTTAAGCAGTTTTATTAGTTTAAAGAAGGCCCGCTTTCGCGTAAAGCTTCGGTGGGTAGGAAGGAGGAGAAATTTAAATGGCAAAAAGATTATTCGTTGGTAGTCTTCCATATGATGCAACAACCTCACAGCTTGAAGAATTGTTCTCTCAAGCCGGTAAGGTCGAATCAGTTAATGTGATTACTGACCGGTACACTGGCCGAGGGAAAGGTTTTGGTTTCGTTGAGATGGCGACTGAAGAAGAAGCCCAAAAGGCAATAAAAATGCTCAATGGTCATGATTTAAATGGTAGGACAATCGTTGTTAACGAGGCACGACCCCAAGAAGATCGAAGCCAAAGGGGGAGCTACTCAAGACCAAAGCGTTGGTAATCCTACAACTTAAGTTTGGTAGTTAAGAGAAAGATAAATGCAAAAACCAAAAGAAAGTTCATGCATTCGCTGTGGAAAAACACGGGTGGTTTCTAAAGTCTGGCAGGAGTATTTGGGTCAATCGTTAGTAACTTACACTGAGACAGTTTGTCCAGATCCCGCGTGTCAAAAAATTGTTGAGGAAGAAATCGTTGCTCGAAGAGAAAAGAGGGAACTTGTCATAAATCAGAGGAGAATTAACGCAAAGCAAATCAGGGCTAAACTTTCAACATCTAGACAAGCAGCGTAGGCAGAGCGTTAACTTCCACTCAAAAATCCTTCTTAGGTTGACTTCTTTTTGCTTTCGGGTATAATTCCTTCCATGATTGAGATACCGCGAGAAAACCAATTAGATCTCTCTTGGGAAAAAAAACTTCTTGACCAATCGATTTGTTCAGCCAGATCTTGGCGATATATCAATATGATAGTTGGTTTCCCCGAAGATGTAAGAGGACTCAAGGTATTGGATGTTGGCGGAGGAGGATCTGACGCAACGGCTGTCCTTTTAGAGAAAGGAGCGGATGCTTGGGCAATTGATCCAAGATATAAAAGTAGGTCAGATGTTAAGGGCAAAGTCAGGCAATACCTTCTAGAGCTTACACAAAGATGGGGGAAGAAACCGCCATGGGACGAGTTCATTAGAAGCCAGGAAAAAGCATTAGAAAGATTTATTCGATCGGCAAGAGAAAGACCAGAACGTTATATAGTAGCTTATGCTTCATCAATTCCATTTCCTGACAATTATTTTGATTTTGTATTTTCAACCAATTGTATTACTGAATATCTTGATGTTCGGCCCGAAACTTTTCTTGCTGCCATTTCTGAATGTGTTAGAGTAACAAAGCCCTGTGGGCAAATCCACGTTTTCCCATTTGAAGATTTCTATCTAGAGGAAGATTTACCAAGACTAAATCCCGAAGAGCAACGATCTTATAATATGACTTATCATGCAAGGAGAGAAAACCAGGCTCGATTACTTGAGTTGTTGGAAGAAAGTGGAATTTTAGATTACGCAATTTTTGAAGTTATGGAATCGAATCACAAGAAACTAGTCATATACAAGAAGCCAGTCTGATTTCTTCAAGATTTTTATTGCCTTGAGAGTCCCCGAATTCGCTGTTATACTTTTCTTTGCGATGCACAAAGATTTGGCATATTGGATTGCTTTAAGTCATATAAGGGAGATTACACCTCGAATTTTCGAAAAGCTTTTGGAAAAGCTTGGCACGGCAGAAAAAATTTGGAAGACGAAAGAAAAAGATTTAGAGGCGCTTGATCCGAATTTGACCCCAAAAATAATTGATTTAAGAAAAAGAATTGATCCAAAAAAACTTTTGTCCGATCTTTTGAAAAAGGGTATAAAAATTCTCACAATAGGGGATAAAGATTACCCAAAATTACTTAAGGAAATTGCTGATCCGCCATTTTTGCTCTATATAAAAGGAGAGATAAAAAGTCAAGATGATTTTTCTTTAGCAGTTGTCGGGTCGCGTCGGCCGACAAGTTACGGCCGGGAAGTGACGGAAAGCCTAACTAGAGCACTTGTTTTTGAGGGTTTTACAGTTGTTTCTGGTATGGCCAGAGGAATTGATTCAGTTGCCCATAAAACTGTTTTGGAAGCAGGAGGAAGGACAATTGCAGTTTTAGGTTCAGGGATTGATGTTATCTATCCGCCTGAAAACGAGAAACTTTATGAAGAAATTGCCCAAAATGGTGCTGTTGTTTCGGAATTTCCACCCGGTACTCAACCTGTGCCGTATAATTTCCCCCAAAGGAACAGAATCATTGCTGGACTTTCACTTGGAGTTTTGGTGACTGAAGCAGCGGAAAAATCAGGAGCTTTAATTACAGCCGGTTTTGCAGGCGAGGCTGGTCGGGAAGTTTTTGCCGTGCCCGGACCAATTTATTCAAAATTATCTGCTGGCACTTCTGGCTTAATTAAAGATGGAGCAAAATTGGTTTATAAAGTGCAAGATATTTTAGAAGAGCTTGGTTTAGAGCAGAAAGTGCTTGAAAACCTTAGAGATACCAAAGTTGGTCCAGATTCGGGCGAAATGAAGATGATCCTCCAACTTTTGCAAGACGAACCAAAGCATGTTGATGAAATTATTAAAGAAACAAGGCTCTCTGCTTCAAAAGTTTCTTCAACTTTAAGCATGATGGAATTGTCTGGGTTTGTCAAGAATCTTGGCGGCGGGGTTTGGAAAATTGCAAAATAGCCAAAAGCACTTGACCAATTTTTCTTTTTAGATAGTATAATATTTTTGACGATCCGCGGCAGGATCTTTTTTTGGATTGAGATGTCACCAGAACAGACAGAAAATAGAAGTTTTTCCGGTCACCTTATCGGGGGAATCGTTCGAGGAGAAAAAAGAGGTATCCATGCCCTTCAAGAGTGGGCAGCATTTAGGACCTTAGCAGTGTATTGGAACATTGGTGGATTGGGAGAAAGAGCCAAAATATATTTTAATCAAATGGCCAAAGCTGTATCTGCAGGCCAAGAAATGAGTTTATCAGAGGGAGCGAATGAGCTTTTATCAAAATGCTGCCTTGGAGTATCCGGTGTTCAAAATATCCCCGAAACTGGTCCATTAGTTGTTGTTGCAAACCATTGGAAGAGAGGTCCATTGCACGGGATGTGGCAATCTTTTGCAACTTCCAGAGAAGTTAATTTGGTTCGTCTTGGTCAAGAAACAAGATGGACTATTAAGGATTCCTTTTCTTTTTTCAATACCGGCTGGGAACTCCCTGCCAGCGCTTACGTTATTGATCTTATGGCCAAAGCCTATAATCTTATTACCGTTACTGCTCCATTTAAAGTCGAAAGAAGAAGAGTAAAAAAAATTCCCAGGCCCGTTCTTGATACTTTGAGTCAAGGCGGAGTTATTGGTCTATATCCTGAGGCGCAAGCAAGTGAGGGATTAGTCAAAGGTTGGGAGGGTTCTGGTTATTTGGTAGAGTTCATAAATCGATTGAGGCCGGAGACTCAAGTCTTGCCCGTTGGTGCAACTAGCGACGGTCTTAATATATTTTTGAATTTCGGTGAAGCTTTTCCGATTTCTGAAGTTGTAAGAGAAGGCAAACCGCAAGAGGTTTCAAATGAACTGATGAAAAGGGTTGCTCCCCTTGTTCCCCAAAAATATCGCGGCGTATATCAGACCCAACCATCTTTAGCCACCCCTTGATGATTATTGCCTCCGCCTGTTATTCTTTTTAAGCATGGTCAAGAGAGAGCCTGAGATTAAGCAAAAGGATTCAGATCTTGCTTTTTCATATTCGAAAAAGACTTTCACGGAAGATGTTGATGAACTTTTTGCAAAAACAATACTCGTCAACCTCCCAGAATTTAAAAACCCCTGTCTTGTTGCGGGAATAGACGGAGTTGGGACAAAGCTTAGTCTGGCCCGTAGATTTTTCGGTTGGCGTCAGGTTGGTTATGATGTGGTTGCGATGGTGGTCAATGATGTTATCCGAAATGGGGTCTTGCCGATTGCATTTTTGCCATACATTGGGCGAGACATATTTGACACAAAAGCTCTTAAAGCAATTATGAAAGGTATTGTTGCGGCTTGCAGTGATTCGCGATCTGCCATTATCGGTGGTGAGACAGCTTCAATGCTCGGATTTTATTGCGAGCAGGGGCAACATGAAATTGTCGGTTGTGCCATTGGGATTGTGGAGCGAGATAGGGTGATTACTGGAGAGGCTATAAGACAGGGAGATGTTATTTTAGGATTATCATCATCTGGTCTGCATAGCAATGGCTTCTCGCAAGTTTTGCAGATTCTTAAAAATCCTGAACTCAATCGTTATAAAAGACTACTTCTTACTCCCACAAAAATTTATGTGAGGATGGTATCAGAGCTTTTTGAGCAGAGAATAAAAATCCATGGTATTGCTCATATTACAGGTGGCGGTTTGCCTAAAAAGATTAAGTCAATTTTACCAGACGGGCTTGTTGCAACAATACAAAAAAATTCTTGGCCTAAACCAAAAATTTTCCAGATCCTAGAAAAAACAGGTAGAGCATCAGAGGCCAAGATGTACAATAGTTTTAATATGGGAATTGGTATGGTTTTGGCAATGCCAGAAAAAGAAGCACAAAAATCTATTCGGATTCTCAAGCGACAAGGGGAAGAAGTTTATCAAATTGGAAAAATTGAAAAAAGAAAAGGAAGATCTGTTTTAGAGTTCAAGCGAGGAGATTTTGCTCAATAAAAATGGTAGGGCATTTTTGAAGATTGCTTGCGCTTCCCTCTCAAACACCCTACCGCGGAACTTTATAATATAATGTTTCTGTTTTGTCAAGTGGGTAAAAAGATATCAGAAAGGGTCAAAATTTTCTAAATAGGTTTTTGTGATAAGATATTTAGGATTTAGAAGATGGCAGGAAATTTGGTTTTAGTCGAAAGCCCAACAAAAGCTAGGAACCTATCGCGGTTTTTAGGGCCCAATTATCGTGTTGAGGCAACCATGGGTCACATCCGCGACTTACCGAAAGGAAAATTTGGTATTGATGTCTATCATGACTTTACCCCTCAATATGTTATTCCTCGCCAGAAGTTAAAAAAAGTAAATGAGCTTAAAAAAATTGCCCAAAACTTTTCTAAATTTTATTTAGCGTCAGATCCCGACCGAGAAGGCGAGGCGATCGCTTGGCATATTAGGGAGGTGTTAGGTGAAAGCCTGCCTGCCGGCAAGGCAGGGTTTAAGGTCAAAGGTGATAGTTTTAAAAGAGTCGTCTTTCATGAAATAACACCCCAAGCAGTTAAAGAAGCATTTCGCGAGCCAGAAGATATAGATATTAAACTTGTTGACGCCCAGCAGGCAAGAAGAATCCTTGACAGAATAGTCGGTTATAGATTGTCGCCGCTTCTTTGGGTCAAAGTTCGAAGAGGATTATCAGCAGGTAGAGTTCAGTCGGTTGCTCTCCGCTTAATTGTTGAAAGAGAAAGGGAGATTGAGAAATTTAAGCCGCGGGAATATTGGACTATTGAAGCAGATTTTGCCAAAATTGACACGGATCAGCACTTTTTGGCCCTTTTGGTTGAAAAGGATGGCAAAAAGGTTGGGATAAAAAATAAAGAAGAAGCGGATTATATTTTGAAAGAACTTGACGGTAAAGACTGGCAAGTTGCGGATTTAAGACAAAAGGAAGTCAAAAAATATCCCCAGCCGCCATTTACCACCTCAACCCTTCAACAACAATCGGCAGCTAGGCTTTATTTTTCAACCAAAAAGACAATGGCTCTAGCCCAGGATCTTTATGAGGAAGGATTAATTACTTATCACAGGACTGACTCTGTTAATTTGGCCGATTCTGCCATATCAGCGGCCAGGGATTTTATTAAAGAGCGTTATGGCCAAGAGTTTTTACCACCGGCACCAAAAAAATATCGAGTAACTTCAAGGGTCGTCCAAGAAGCGCATGAAGCGATAAGACCAACCAATGTAAAAGTAATCGGCGACCAATTGGAAGTTCCAAGCCCAGATCACAAAAAACTTTATGATCTTATCTGGCGAAGATTTGTTGCTTGTCAGATGAGGGAGGCGATTTTGGATCAAAAAACAGTTGATGTTTGGGCAAATGGTTTTGTCTTTCGAGCGGTTGGGTCAACAGTTCGCTTTCCCGGTTGGATGGAGACTTATCAAGAATTAAAGAACCAAAAGCAAGAAGACGGAGAAATAAAGGAGGAAAAAATTTTACCAGAGCTTGTGACGGGTGAGAGATTAGACTTACTTAAACTTATTCCTTTACAGCATTTTACCGAGCCGCCAGCAAGGTATACTGAAGGATCGCTTGTTAAAGCCCTTGAATACCATAGTATTGGTCGGCCTTCCACCTACGCCCCAATAATTTCGACAATTCAAGAACGCGGCTATGTTGAAAAAATCGAACGAAAATTCCATCCAACGGAGTTGGGTTTTGCCGTCTGTGACTTCTTGGTTAAAAACTTCCCTGATGTTTTTGATATAACCTTTACTGCTCAAATGGAGGAAGAATTAGATGAGATAGCGCGGGGAGAAGTTGAGTGGGTACCAACGATTCGCAATTTTTATGAACCTTTTGATAAACATCTTGCCAAAGTTTCTGAGGAGTCAGAAAAAGTTGAATTGCCGGTTGAAGTTACAGGAGAAAAATGCGAGAAATGCGGCAAGGATATGGTTGTCCGTGTTGGCAGATTTGGCAAGTTTTTGGCCTGTTCTGGCTTTCCTGACTGCAAAAATACAAGGGGCCTGGTTCAAAAAACGGGTCTTGCATGTCCCAAGTGCGGTGGTGATATAATCCAAAGGAAAACAAAAAAAGGAAAAGTTTTTTGGGGCTGCTCTAACTATCCTGCCTGCAATTTTGCTAGTTGGCGAAAGCCAAATTTACCCCAAAGCAAAGATTCAAAAACTGATGTCTAAGGAACACTTCACGCCAGATTTAATAGCTCAAATTGAATCTTCTGCCGTACTTTCCGACCTTGGTATCATCTATCAAATGCAAAAAGGTAGCGTTGTAATTGAACCTTTCTGTAGGGAAAACCTTTCAACTTCAAGCTACAGCTTAACTTTGGGAGAGTGGTATTTTGTTCGTTCAAGAGAAGAGCCATCAAAATTAAATATTTGTCGCTTTCCAAATCCCAAAATATTTTGGGACGGCCCCCGACAAGCTGTCTTAGCCAAAGATTTCAAAGAGAAATACGGTCAATTTATACCAGTGGATTTTTGGCAAGACATAAAAGATAATGACAGATTAATAACAGTTCCAGCTGGTGAAGTGATTCTTGTCCACAGCCATGAATTTGCCGGCGCCAGGGAGGGCTATACGCAAATGGTCAGATCTCGTTCAACATTAGAAAGGCTTGGTGTAACGACTACGATATCAGCTGGCTGGGGCGATGTAGGATTTACTAACCGTTGGACTTTTCTTCTTAAAAACGAACATTTCTCCAGTGATGTTGTTTTAAAAGTTGGCGCACCTTATTTTCAATTGGTGTTCTTAAAATGTGCTCCCGTAGGAACAAGTTATGTCGAAGGAGGAGGCAGGTATCAAGGAACTGAAAATTTAGAAGCATTAATGAAGTCTTGGAAACCGGAGGATATGTTGCCGAAAGTACCGAAATGTTAGAAAAAGATGATCGAGCAAGATTTAGGAGAACAATATTTTCCCAAAGAGGTTGAATTTGATCCCCAAATTATTGCTCAAATTTTGAGGTCTCGTGCTGAAAGGCCATCGGCAAAAATAGTACAAGAGGTAAAGGAAATAGGCATTGACTTAACTAAAGAAAATGTCTGGGAGGTCTTTCTCTTTGATGAATCAAGGAGGATTGAGGGACATTTGATGCTTTATCCGGACAGAAGAGAGGTGGCATTTCATACACGGATACGTTTAGGTGCGGATGCATCTCTAGCAATCGGGTATTCGGGCTTAGGTTTTTTAAGACTGGTAGAAGTGACTAATGTTTTTTGTTTCCCGAGGTTTGGTCATGTTAGATTTGAAAGCCCTGTTGCAATATTAGATGTCTATCATGGTTGTGATCACAATTTTGTGACTAAGAAAGTTAAAAGCAATGACTGAGCAGCGTTTAGGCGAGTGGTATGATCCTAAAGATTTAAGAGAATACCAAGATCCGCGCCCCGAATGGTTAAAAGATAGGTGGGGTAGGCTCTCGGATCGTGATATCCTGCGCTGCTTGGAGGAAGAAATTATAAAAATCGAGCCGTTATCCCAAGAATTGCCACAAGGTCTTAATACCTGCAAAATTGATTTCCATTTAGGAGAACTTATAATTTACTTTTTAAGATCTCGATTGACAAAAATAGATTTGACAGAGGACATACCTCCTCAATTTCAGGAAGAGTGGAGCCTTTCAGAAGAAAATCCATATATGCTTCATCCTGGAGAAACAGTTTTGGCTTCAACTTATGAGTGGTTGACGCTACCAACTTATATCGCAGCAAGAATAGAAGGAAAGAGCAGGTTGGCAAGAAGAGGTTTGGGTATCCAACTTGCTGCACTTATTGACGCTGGGTGGGATGGACGTCCGACTCTTGAATTACACAACAATGGTGTAGTGCCAATCGAGCTTAAGCCTTATGTTCCAATCGGTGCTTTTTCCTTTGAACTCTTAACTTCCCCGGCCTTATTTCCTTATGGAGAACAACACCGCTCACGATACAAGAAACAAGACAAGCCGCGTTATTAAATGATCCTCGGTCATAAGCAACTTGCAAAATTAGTTAAAGAAAAAAAACTGGTTGAAGGCCTTTCTTTGCGTGAACGCAAAAATCCAGAAGGTGCGGGTTTTGATATAAGGGTTGGGGAAGCTTATCAGATTTCAGGTAAAGGTTTTTTAGGAATTCTCAATCGCAGAACACCAAGAGAAAAACTGGTAGCCAAATATCAAAAAGGGAAAAAGGTTTCATTTTTAATAAAGCCGGGTGAATTTTTCCTGGTCAAAACAATGGAGAAAGTAAATACACCCGCCGATATGACAATTTATACCTTTGCCCGCTCAACTTTATTTCGCTCCGGAGTAACTTTGCTTTTGACTCAAACAGCCCCGGGTTATCGTGGTTCCTTGGTTTTTGGTTTGAAAAATTTAGGTCCTTGCGATTTTACTTTAGAGATGGGAGCGCGGATTGCTCATATTCAATTTGTCAAAGTTGATGAAGAAGTTCCTCAAAAAAGTTTATATCGTGGTCAGTGGCAGGGAGGTCGGGTGGCAGCCCGAAAAAAAGAGAGGCAGGTCTAATAGATGACTGCTGAAAACCAACCCGCAAGAAGGGCGGGAGTTGAGTACGAACAGTTGGAGGGTGCACCATTAGACAGGCTACAAGAACATTTTATTCATTTGTATGGTCGCCGGAATAATATTTTTCTTCCTGGTCGAGTCTCGCGTATAAACTTTTTGAATGTAGCCATTGGAGATTTACAAGATGCGATAAGAAAAGACAGCGAACCGGGGCATTTGGCAGCAATGTTTGCTCGGCTTCCTTCTCGTATATTTTGTATTGCCCATGGTATTAACAATATTTCAGTAGCAAAAGCAATGGTTGAAAAATATCCCCAAGAGGGTTGTGCCTATTGTCACGGTTCTCCTTGTCAGTGCGGAGAGAGAAGGCCTGAAGTTACTTTGGTAGAATGGCGCTATGACTCCGAACAAGCGATGTGGAGTTTGGCTGACTGGCAAAATCATTTAAATGGATTATATGGAGAGGCAAATAGAAAAAAAGGGATAGAAAGCATTCTTACTCGTCTTTTTAAAGAAGTTTCAGAACTTTTAAATTTAGAATACAGTATTGGTCGATCTGACAAGCCTATGGATGAAATTGAACATGGGTATGCTCTTGAGCTTGCTGATTGTTCCGCTTGGACGATCGCTGCTGTAAACCTTTGCGAATTAAATCTTGAAAAGGCAGTTCTGAAGCGTTATGCTGCCGGCTGTGGAAAATGTGGGCAAAATCCTTGTAGTTGTCTACATTTTAGCTTTGAACAAATAAGAGGTTGAGAGTATGAGGAGTTAAAATGACTGTTGAACAAAGAGGTGAACAACCTGTAAACATCGAGCGACAGGTAAATCCGGAGAGTCCAACCAGGGTTTACCCAATTTTTTCTCCTCAAATTAAGCATCAGCTACTTAAATCTGCTGAAGGAAGAAGATTGAAGACTAGGAAAAAGGTATCAGAGATCGGTCGCGTGTTGAAAGGAGTGGTCGGCAAATTTCAAAATGGCGAGTTTTCATTGGCCGAATTCTTGGACGTAACTAGACGATTGGATGATTTGGTTAAGGATGGAGAACGTGCATACCAGGAAGAAAGAGATTTTTTGACCCATGCTTTAAGAACAGACGAAGAAATTGCTGTCATCTTATCTCGAATTTCCCGGAATCCCGGCTCTTTTGAAGAACACGCAAGGTCGGTGACCGAAGAGGGAGCATCAAAGTTCCACGAAAAATGGACAGTTTCCATTGAAGGATATGGGCATGCATCAATTGCTGAACACGCCGTAATCCACATGGCAGTAGAAAATATCCCCTCGCTTGATGGAGATGTAGTTACTGATAGCCGTTTGGCAGGACTTACAGAGTTCTCAGCTCGGTTCAAAGGTCGACAAGGAGTTGGGTACTTTACACCAGAATCAGTAGCCTGTGACCCGAGACTTTCTCAAAGGTGGCACGAAGTTCATCAAGAGCTCTTTTCGGTGTATGACGAGCTGACGGCTAAAGGCCTGGATTATATTGCAACCGACGAGGCAAGACAAAAATGGCCAAAAAGACAGGTGACTTCAAAAACAGTTGCCGATCAATTCAAAAATTTGATGCCGGGCTCAAGGTTGACAAGCATTGGAGTAACAATAAATGCCAGAGAAGCAGAAAATCTAATTAGAAAAATGCTTTCTTCACCTTATCAATCCGTTTTGAAACTTGGCACTCTTTTTAAAGAACAAGCCGAGCTTGTAGCACCAACCTTGGTTAAGTATGCAGAAGCTAATGAATACATGATAGCAGCAAGAAGGGGTATTGCGGCCATAGTTGAAGAACGAAGATACCAGGGGTACATTCCGCCTTTTGATGAAGAGAAAGGCAAGCTGGTTGATCTGATTGAAGTTGATGCCAATGCCGATAATAAATTTATAGCGGCAGCCATCTATCGCGATCCGAGAACTGGTAGTTATAGAGATATTCTAAATACACTTTCTAGTCTTAATGAGACTGAAAAACGTCGCATGCTTGATGAATTATTAGGTAGGTTAGGAAGATGGGACGTACCAATAAGACCATTAGAAATGCCGGCAGATTATTTGGTTGAATTTCCCGGTATGACATATGGTTTATGGAGAGAATATCATCGCCACCGGATGCAGGTCTATGAAATAAAAGATCCTGATGTGAGATGGGGATATATGATACCGCCGCTGGCTCGCGAGATGGATGAATCTAAAGATTACCAATTCCACGGAAGTGTTGAGGCGATAAGGCGAGTCCTGGAAAAAGTTGACCAACTTTTTGCTGAAGTTTCAAAAGTAGATCAACATGCTGCTCACTATGCTGTGACCCGTTTTCATTATCGTCCGGCCACGGCAAAATTCAATCCGAGAGAAGCCTATCACTTAGTTGATCTAAGAACCGGTGCTAATGTTCATCCTTTCTTTAGGCAAATGGCATGGGCTTTATTTGACGAGATTAAGGGTAAACAGCCAATTCTTATGGATTACTTAAGACTTAAGATGGACAAAGAAGAACGTCCTCCAAGAGATTTTCCTTGGTCCTTTTAATATTGTAGCAAGATTTGATGACAAGAACAGCTTAAGTTGGCGGGAGGATTTGGGATTCTTGTGACAAGAACCAATCAGCAAATTCTTTGCCAAAGGCTTTTTTGGTGATTCGGTACGTTGTATGCCTGACCACAGACTCTTCTTTCGAGTTTCTATCGCTCCAGAGACAGGGATAATCGCTTAGGAGTCTAACTGTTTCATCTTCAAGCGTATCCCAAGTGGGTGAGTGACTGGGTCCAATGATATGAACAGTCTCATGGATGACTCTGGCATGGAAAGGGAAGTAACCCCATTCTGAGTCCATCGGTTTTGCCCAAATAGCCAAAGGGTTACTTCCTGCCTCGATGAAGAGATTTTTTCGCACTCTAATACGATATTCTAAAATATAGCAAGTGAAGGATTGGAAAAAGGAAGCCTTAACCTTAAGAACTTCTTCAATCTTTGGAGAAACAACCGGCGAGATGGTAGTATTCCAGTGATCCTGAATAATCTGGGCGTAAACTCCAGGGTGGTGTTGGCTTTTTGGTGCCTTTAGATCTAATCTCCCCTTGGAATACCAAGGTGGAATGAAATTTGGATCATAACGGAATTCAACTTTAAAGTTTCTTGGCTCTGACTCTACCCTTGGTGCTTCTTGCATTGGAGGTAATTATACACAAAGCTTTGAGAAAATTAACAGAGTTAGTTTTATTTATTAGATTTGGCCGCTTTGCTTGCAATTTATTCTCTTTTTTGTTAAACTTCGCCACATTCATCCTGCCGCTCGTTAAAGAGACGGCCCAAAAAGGTCGAGGAAAGAGCAATCAACGAATTTAGAAAGGGCAGAGAAATGTGGGAAGAAAGACGACACTGGTTAAATTTATCTAAATTGCCAATTGAAATCCTGCGTCAACTTAATGGAGTTGGGCCAACTATTATTACTGACAAAAAAGAACCGAGCTCTTCAGAGACCACGAAATCATCAAAGTCAGAGCGTAAAAGGCGAAATCGGAGGGCAATGCCTGGGTTTGTTAACCGTCCGCCCGTTTAGAATGGTTAAGCAATTTGAATTCCTTTTGACTTTCTGCTACATTTCATCTGTTGTTTGAAGATAGGAGGTGAGGAATGGGATTCAGGTTACCGTTTAGCAAAGGTAGAGAAAAAGAAAGATCTGCGGAGACAAGTAATTCAAGGACTGGTTTGGCACCAGCTTCCACTGAACCTTCTGAAACATCGCACGATCAATTAACCCCGCAAGAAGAGAGTACTGCTGGATATTATGCAGCTACGGCAACAACTCGAAGTTTAGAGGAACTGAAAAAAGATCTTGAGGCACAGTACTCTAAAGAGAGAGTAGGACTCATTTTGAACAGAATAGCAGCAATCAGGGCGGAGAAAGAAAAGAAGGATATGGTAGGTGTAAGTGGAGAGCAATAGCACTATTGCAAAAAGGCTTCTTGCCATGGTATAGTCACAAGGAGAAAATTCACACGCTCGATTTTAGAAGTCTCCTGACTACGTTGGTCGAGCGGAGGCGGAAGGAGATTTATGGAAAAAACAGTTCAAATTCCCTCAATGAGAGAACTTCTTGAAGCTGGTGTTCACTTTGGCCACCAAGTTAGGCGTTGGCATCCTTCAATGAAACATTTTATTTTTGGTGCAAGAGACGGTGTTCACATCATCGATCTTGCTCAGACAGAAGATTTACTTTCGAAAGCCTGTGATTTTGTAAAAAATATTTACTCAAAAGGTGGAAATATGATTTTCGTGGGAACTAAAAATCAGGCGAGAAATATTGTAAAAAGTGCAGCAGAAAAATGTGAAGGTTTTTGGATAACAGAGCGCTGGATTGGTGGGCTAATAACAAATTTTGAAGAGGTCTCAAAAAATATTAAGAAACTGGAAGAACTTGAGGAAAAAAGAAAGAATGAAGAGGAGATGGCGAAATTGACGAAGAAGGAAATCATCTTGATTGATCGGGAAATCAGAAGGCTGGAAAGACTTTATGGTGGCCTAAGGGGTATGAGTAAACTACCAGATGCTTTATATGTGGTTGATGTTAGGAGAGAAGAAACAGCTTGCCGGGAAGCAAGAAGGAAAGATGTTCCAGTTGTGGCAATTTGCGATAGTAATACCAATCTTTATTTGGTTGATTGGCCGATTCCGGGGAACGATGACAGTATTAAATCTATCCGAATAATTACGGAAACAATTGCTAACGCGGCAGAGGTAGGCAGGAGAATTTTTGAAAAAGAAGGGCCAAGAGAGATTCCGACTGAATTAGTTACTGGGGAATTGGTTCCAGAAAGAGAGGAAGAACCCAAAGAAGAAAAGCCAAAGGCAAAAAAGGTGACCCTTCGACAGGCTCAGGGTAGAGCAAGAGCGACAAAAGTGACAAAAGTGAAAAAGGTGGCAAAGGGCACAAAAGGAACAAAAGTAGCAAGGGCCAAAAAAGTGACTAAACCAGTCAAAGAAGAAACTACAACAAAGAAAGTCAGAAAAACAAAAATAAAGAAAAAGGGATAAAAAGCTTGGTTCTAAATTTTTATGAAAGAAAGACCAACTGTTCGAGAAAGACTAAAAAGACACGACAGTCCTATTTTAAATTTAGAGCGCAGAATTTGGTTAGCCGAAGATATTTTGGAGTTTGCAATTGAAAAGGGGATATTGGATTCAGGTAATTTATCAGGCGAAGTGCTAGATCTTGGTTGTGGCTGTGGTTTTACAGTTTTGGCGATGGAAGAACTCGGAGCACAAAAGGTCTTAGGGGTTGACAATTTTGATTTATTCAAAATTTCTCATCAAGATCCGTTATATGGAAGAGTTCGGGGACTTTTAAAGAAGGGCCAGCTGGTGCGAGATGATGCGAGAAAGTTTCTGGCAAGACAGAAAGACGAGCAATTTAGTCTGGTTACGGCTTTTGATGCAGTTGCAAGATTATTTGAGGATAATACTATGGCCGAAATTGGAAGGGTACTTGCGCCCAAAGGCCAGTTCCTTCTTACTTGGAGGGATATCCCTTCAGATACTAAGCGGGATGAAGACCAGAATCATTGGTACCTTTCTGCTATACCAGAAATTAACTGGGGGAGGGTGACGATTTTG
>Ga0315280_10004490_pt1 | contig 20555 bp, 19 predicted proteins | sample YL17G06_40_MG_FD_203697 | JGI IMG/M metagenome (GOLD analysis project Ga0315280, IMG submission 203697) | Sediment microbial communities from Yellowstone Lake, YNP, Wyoming, USA - YL17G06_40 | ecosystem: Environmental > Aquatic > Freshwater > Lake > Sediment | place: USA: Wyoming | collected... | reverse complement strand
TTCACACTATTCGTAACATCCTTTATATACTCGATTACCTGAATAACCTCTCCCTTATCGTCTTTAATGGGAAAAGTAGATATATCTAATACTGTTTTTCCTTTATCGTGTTCATGATATGCTTTAGTGATATGGGAAGGCTCACCACTTGAGAAGGTTTTCTCAACTGGACAATTTTCACAGATTACTTCTTCCTTATAATATTCCATAAAACATTTCTTCCCAATCAGGTCGAGATAATCTCCTTTATTAGACCACTTCAACATGCCCCTGTTTACTCTTAAGATTTGATAGTTACTATCAACGACCGAAATCCTGTCGCCAATACCATCAAAGATTGCCTGAAGCTCATTTTTAGTCACCTTCAATTTTTGTTCAAGTTGCGCCTTGTCGGTTAAATCTACTGCCAATTCAATTACTGCCTGAATCCTACCATCTTCATCTAACATTGGACTGCTCGTAAACTCAAAATATTTACTTGAGTTACCCCAAATTTTTTTACGGATCGAAGAGAAGTCGCTGAACGAAACGGGGTTTGGGAGGCGGCAGGGCAATCCGAAGGCCTTTCGATCGGTTAAAGAGGAAATGTTTAATCCCGTCGGCCAGAGCGTAAAGACGAAAATCCGGTATCCCAAAAACTCTCCGCGCGGCTTTGAACACATGACGCGCGAGGACACGCAACTTCAGTTTTAGCCCTAAATACACTGACGTGAAGTATGCCACCGCCATCACCGGCTCTTGTACAAACCCCCGAACGACTACCAGCTCGACTCGGTAATGTACTTCGTAATTCCAGTGATAGAAGCACCCGGCGATGACGATGCTCACAGTCAGGATGACGAAAACCAGAATGAGAATATACGAAGTGCATTTTCCTTTTTTATCGTGAGTTTCCATGGTCAAAATCCTCCTGGGGGACTTGGGGACGTTGACTCCAATTCGTTCGTGAATGGCTTTCTATCGGAAACTGAAATCCCTTCTCCCAGAAAAGCCTCAGGCAGGCCTCCACCACCGTCTGCTCATTGCCGCTTCACGTCATCATCAGGACAGGGAAAGGGCCATCTGCCACGATCATGATCCGAATGCGGGTGGGATCCGCGGGGACTTCCTTCAAGGGATTAATAAGGATATCAATTCAATGACTAAAGATTGCCCTTGTATAAATATTTCCTGACCTCATTGAGCAGCTTTTCTCGATTGTACGGCTTGGATAAAAAAGAAATGATATCTTTTCTGCCGCCGGTCTTCTCTTCTTCTTTCGAAACAAGAGAAGATAAAAATATGATCGGTATATTCATAGTTTTCGGGTCCTTTCTCAGGATTTCAGCAACTTCCCCACCATCGATATCCGGCATCATAATATCCAGAACAATCAAGTTGGGGAGTCGCTCCATTGCTAATTTTATTCCTTCCATGCCATTGGAGGCCGTGACGACAGAATATCCGGCATTGGTCAAGGCCGTTCTGACCATATTTTGAGAAATGATTTCATCATCGACGATCAAGATTTCGTTTTTTTTCATTTTTGATCTCCTTCCGATAAAAAGTTAGTCTATTCTTAATTTCCTGGCCGTCCCTCTTTTTCTTGACAAGGCCGAAAAGACTCGATATATTAATCCCTATTCTTGCAGAATTGATGATGTCGATGATGTTGCATTTTGCGCCCCAGCGCCCGCCGCGCCTCGCTGTCTTTCTGCTCGCGATTCTTTTGCCGGCCGGCCTGCTCTTCTCCGCCTTCCCGCTCCAGGAGGCTTCCAGCCAGGCCGAGGAAGTTGACCCTTTTTATCTTAAGCTCTCTGAAGACGGAAAATATTTCTTCCAAAACGGCGAATACGAGGAGGCCGTAAAAAACTTTGAGGTCGCCTTTTTTGGGTTCATCGACAACCCTCAGAAGCGTCTTGAATGCTATGTTTACCTGGCCGTCGCTCACTTCAAGCTCAAGGATGCGGAGAAAACAAAATATTATCTTGACGAAATCAGGAGGCTGAAGCTCCAGGAGCATCTGGCCTCAGCGCATCTTCCCACGGATCTCCTTGATGAATACGCGGAAATCACCTCCCGTTTTTCACGGCTCGAAGGAGGGCCGCAAAAACCAGGCGGGCGGCAGCCCGCGCCGACGCCAAAGGCGAAACCGGCGCCATCAACTCCCCCACCTTCCCAGACGCCGCCCCGGCCTGCTGCCTCCAAACCCGCTGCAGACAGGAGTGCCCGGGTCAAGAAGCTCAAGCAGGACATCAAGGCCGAACCCCGGAACGCCGCGATCTATTTTCAGTTGAGCGCCGCTTACCTCGAGCAGGGGAAAACCGGCGAGGCCCGCTCCGTCCTCCAGGATTTGCTCAAGCTCCAGCCGGACAACTCCGGCGCGCTTTTCGAGCTGGGCAAGGTATATAGCCTGGAAAAAAATTTCTCCAGGGCCCTCGGGCTTTATGACAGGGCGGCCCCCTCTCTTAAGGCAAACATCGACTTCCTTTACGAGGCGGGAAAAGCCTGCTTTGAGCTTCAAGATTACGCCAGGGCCAGGGAGAAGTTCTCCGCGGTTCAGAGCATCCAGGAAACTTACAAAGACACGGAAGCTTACCTCGCCCGCCTCGATGAAATAGAACGCGTCAGGAAACAGAAGGCGGAACGCCTCCTCGGCGAGGCCAGAGCGCAGAAGAACCTCGATAAAAAAGCTGACCTCTACCGCCGGGCGCTCGAGCACGACTCTTCGAACATTGAGGTTTATTTCGAGATGAGCGAGGCGCTGCGCGACGGAAAACATTACAAGCAGGCCGCCCGGGTCATCGAAGTCCTTCTCGAGGCCGGCATTTCCGACCCCCGCATTGCCGTCGAGCTCGGGAAGATCTATCTCCTGGACAAAACCTACGACCGGGCGATCGCTATCCTGAGCAAAGGCGCGGCTTCCGGCGCCGACCCCCTGGAGCTGAGCTATCTCCTGGCCAGAGCTTATCTCGGCAAGAATATGCGCCGGGAGGCCGAGGCGGAGCTTGCCAAGCTTGTGGCGCAATCGCCGGGCTATAAAGACGCCGCCCGACTGCTCGAGGACTGCCGCAAAAAAAAATAACACAACAGCTTCTTTGTCAGTCCAAAGAATGCCCGAGCGCGCTCACGATGGATTCGAGCCCGGCGGCCGTGCCGAAGTTTTCCTTCCAGCGCTGCCGGAGCCGGTCCATAAACTTTTCGTTCGTCGCGGTCCGCTCTTTTAGCCGGCCGCCGACAAACTCTTTTTCCTCCTCAGCAAGCAAATCCCACTGGGTGAGAAAAATATAGAGGATGTTCAGGCTCAGGAATTCATCAGCCGGCTTGAACTCGAGCGCCCGCCTCAGGTAAAGCCTGCCCTTTTCGGCGTAGGTGAGGAGCGGGAAATTGTAAAGCAGATAAACCTTGCCCATCTCGAAGTAGCCAGAGCCGTCAACGGGGTTCGCCCGGATCGACTTCTCCAGGCTCTCCCGAGCCAGGTCGCAGAAGGCGTCGCGGCCGGCCGCCGTGCCGAACTCGTTTTCCGCCAGGGCCATCTCAAGGTAAAGACGGCCGAGCTCCTTCAAGAAGCCGGGGTTTTTGGAGAAGGCGACCGCCCGCTTCAAGTTGCGCTCGAGCTCGGGGAAACTCCGCTCCAGGCTTTCCGCCGCGGCTCGCGCCTTTTTGTATTCATAAAAGGAGTGATAGCCGAGGTAATGAGCGGCAGCGAGGACGAGCATCACCGCCGCGACCCCGATTCCAACAGCCTTTCTCATGATTGTTTCTTGGCCCGTTCCTTGAGGCCGACCGTTTTCAGGGCCAGGGCGTAAAGCGTCAGACAATAGACCGCGTTGGCCGGCATGCGGAGGCTGAAGTCCGCCAGGCTGTGGAGGAGGACGGCCGCCACTCCGGCCAGGCACCCCAGGACAATCCCCTTGACGAAGTCATCCCGTCTCCCCGTCCATTTCATGAAGACATAGCCCAGCGCGCCGAGTGCCAGCAGGATCAGGCATCCGCCGCCGGCGACACCGCTTTCCGCCAGCACCTCGAGATAATCGTTGTGGGCGTGCTCGAGGACCCCGCCGAGGTCTTTCTCCTCAAACATCGTGTAAGCATAGACATATGTCCCCGGCCCTGTGCCGAAAAGGGGGAAGTTCCTGACCATCTCCATGGTCAGTCTGTAAAACACGGGCCTGGTCTCATTCCTGAGGTCCTCCAGGGAAAAACGCTCGATGATCGGCCGGATCCCGATGATCACGACGGTGAAGAGCACGGCCAGGGCGACGGTCCGGATAACCCGGCGCGCCCGCTGTCCCCGCCTCCTCTCGCCCGAGACACCGCTTCCTCCAGCGGAAAGGGCGATGACCATCAGGCCCACGGTTAGGAAAAAAATCAGGATCCCCGAGCGGGAGCGCGAGAATAAAAGCCCGACCCCGATGACGACCGAAAGCAGGGTCAGGATGGCCGCCTTCCCCAGCCGCTCCTGGCCGAACCAGAGAATTTTTTCCTTGAGCGAGCGTCCCTTTTTCAGGCTGAAGAAATTCGCTTTAGCGAGCAAGTATCCGACCGCGAGCGGGAAAACCATCTCCAGGAAAGCAGCGTAGTGGTCGCGGTTGACAAAGGTGCCGAAAGCCGAACCCTGATTCCACCGGTTCTTCCAGCCGAAGACTTCAGCCGAGCCGCCGAAAAGCATAAAAAGCCCGTAGACGGCCTCGAAAACGCCGGCAAGGATCATCAGGAGGACGAGGATTTCGGCCTGCTTTTTCGTCCTGACCGAGCGGAAAACGAGGAACGCGAAGACGGCGTAACTCAGGTCTTTGAGGAGCTCATAGACGGACAGGTTCGGCGCGAGAGAGAGGGTCCGCCAGGCGGCTGCTCCCACTGCTGCTCCGGCATGAATCTCTGCGGAGCGCGGCGAGACGGCTTCGAGGACGGACAGCGGGAGGGGCACGACCTGGAGGACGGCGACGCCGATGAAAACGGCGAAAAGAATCTTAAAGAGGAAAGGAGCTCTGATGGCGTCAGGAGAAGGTTTCGCCGTTCCTATGGAGAGCGCCAGGAGCGCCGCCGCCGCTGCTTCCAGCCCGAAAATCGCCCACTCCTCGACCCCGCCGAAAGGCAGAGGAATAAAAACGAGCATCGCGCCGATCGCCCAGAAAATCACTGCCGACATGTCGGACAAAAAGAGGGAGCGAGATTAATTCCGGCCGAAAGGCAGAGTCCTCACCAAGCCGTGAACGACAACAGCAGACTTAAGTTAAGCCCGGGGCTCGGCCTTTACTTTTTGGAGCGGGAGATGATCTCGAGCTCCTCAAGCAGCTTGTAGCCGCCGTAGATGGCGAGGCCGCTGACCACGACGATCGTGGCGATTCCCACCGGAGTCTTGAAGAAGGGCACAGCGGCTTTGGCCGGGACGGCTATGGCGGCCAGCAACCCAGGCTTTAAGGCCAGGGACAGCTTGGCGATTTCACCCGCCTTGATGAAGAGCTCGAACTCAAAATTGAAATCGCCCTGGGGCGTCGTGACGCCGAGAATGTACCTTCCCTCTGCCACGTTCCCGATCTTGTAGAGCCCGGCCTTGTCCGTGGGATTGCTCATGTACTCTTTCCCGGTGCTGATGTTCTTGATTTTGACGATGGCGTTTTCCACGGGCGTTGTGAGGGTTTCGGCATAGATGAACCCGATCAGCGAACCCGTGCCGCGCGCCTGGGCCAGGGCCTCCACAGGAAGGAGAAGCGACAGGAATGCCGCCGCCACTCCCCAGATCAGGGCTCGGGAGTGGAAAATTTTTTCCTTCAGCATGTTTGCCTCCTTTATCTGATTGATTTTGATTTATATGAAAACACGATGTGTTGTTAAGCCGCTCCGAACCCACCTCGTTTTTTATTCGGACGAAGACCCCCCTTTTAAGAAGCGCGGCATCTTGATGACCCATTTCCTCCGCCGCTCCGGGTTTTCCGGCTCGCCGTAATCGGGGACGGCCCGGTTTTCCAGGATGGCCTGAGGAATCTCGGTGACCATGGCCCGCGATTTTTCCGGCCCGATGATTTTCCGCGCCTCCTCCACGGCGCGGCTCAGCCTGGGCGGCCTCTTGTCCGCGTCATGGGCGTCGGAGGCGATGAGCTGGACGAGGTTATGTTTGAGGAAGACTTCGGCCGTCTTTTTGGTCTGGGGTCCGAACTCGCCCACGATGCTCATGGCCGTCACCTGGGCAAGACTTCCCATCTTGATCAGATCATAGAGCAGAGACGGCCTCTCCGCGAACACGGCGTTTCGCTCGGGATGGCTGATGACCGGGATGAAACCGGCGAGCATCAGCTTGAAGAAGAGGTCTTTTGCGCTGGGAATGATAAAATCCGCCGGGAACTCGACGAAGACGTAGTTCGAGCGGTTGATGGTCAACCCGTGTTTCTTGATGTTCTCCACTATCTCGGGGTGGACAAAGACCTCGGCGCCCGGATAAATCTCCACCGGAAGCCGGCCTCCGAGCTCCGCGAGGACGGCCATCCTAACTTTGAGCGCTTCCATGTTGTCGCCGTGTTTGGTCATACGGTAAATGTGCGGCGTCGAGACGACGGCGCGGATCCCGTCCCTGTGGGCGACATGACACATCTTGATCACCTCTGCCTGATCCTTCGCCCCGTCATCCCAGTCGGGAAGGATGTGGGTGTGCAGGTCAATCATCCGCGCCGCCTGCAAAAACGGGATTATTGTTCGCCGTAGTAATGTTGATGATAATAGTGATCCTTATAGTAGTAGCTGTGGTCGCGTATGTTGAGACGGTTGATGATGACGCCAAGCGGCTTGATCTTCATCAGGTCCAACTGCTCCCGGGCCTTCCGCAGCGACTCCCGCGGCGTTTTTCCTCCCCAGACGACGAGAATCAGGCCGTCGGTGTGCGGCGCCAGCGCCAGGGCGTCCGTGACAACCAACAGCGGCGCCGAGTCGAACAGAATGTATTGGAAATACTGCCTCAGCTCCTTCACGAGCTTGCCCATCTTCTCCGAGCCCAGAAGCTCGGTGGGGTTGGGAGGCACCGGCCCGGAGTTAATGAGAAAGAGATTGGGGACGCGCGTGGATTTGATGAGGTCTTTGAGCTCGACGCCCACGGTCAGGTAATTCGTCAGGCCGTCCAGGTTTTTGACGCCGAAGATCCGGTGCTGCCGCGGCTTGCGCAGGTCGGAATCGACGACCAGGACTCTCTTCTCCGCCTGGGCGATCGTGACGGCAAGGTTGCCGATGGTCGCCGACTTGCCTTCCGAGGGCAGCGGGCTCGAGACCACGATGGCTTTCATCTCCGGGTTGGCCGAGGAAAGCAGCAGTGCTGTCCGGATCAGCCGGTAGCTTTCGGTAAAGCTCGACTTCGGCGCATGCGCGGCGATCAATTCGATCGACCGGATCGGCGGCTCCGCTTCTTTCTCGGAAGCCGCGGCCTCGGAGCCAGCGCCGGCGTCCGACTTCTGGGATTTTCCATTCTTCAAGGCAATCTTCAAGTCGAGCGGCTCTTTTATTTTTTTCTTCCACCCGCGCTCTTTCTTCTTCCGGCCGTGTCCATAACCGTATCCGTAGCCGTAGCCATAACCCTTCCTGAAACCGCCCATGCTGAATTCCGGGATCACCCCCAGCGAAGGCAGCCGTCCGAACCGCTCAACGTCCTCCGACGTCTTGACCGAGTTGTCGAGATACTCGAAAAGAAAAGCCAGGCCCACGCCGCCGAAAAGCCCGACGACGAGGGCCAGGATCAGGTTGACCTTTGTGCGCGGGCTGGAGGGCGAAAGCGGCACTTGCGCCCTGTCGACGACACGCATGTTCGCCGTCCGCAGTCCCCGCAGCCTCGCTGCCACGCCCGTCTCGCTCTGCCGTCTGAGCAGCGATTCGTGCATGTTCTTCTTGTTTTCGAGCTCGATCCTCAGGCTGTTGTAGGCGATGGCGTTGGAGTTGAGCTGGAAGGCCTCCTGCTTCTGCTTGTTGAAGACCCCCTCGAGCGACTTCTCCTTATTCAGCGCCGCCTGGTAGTCGCTATAAGCCGCCTTGATCAGGTTCTTCGCCTCGGCCTCGAGCAGGTTCCGCGCGCTCTCCAGCTCTGTTTTCAGCCTCTGCATCTCGGGATAATCAGGCCTGAAGGTCTCGGATTTCTTCATATACTCCCGGCTCAGCCGGACGTAGTCCTCCCGCAGCCTCTGGATGAGCGGGTTGGTCAGCGTTTCCGGGAAGTAGTCGGGAGAGACGTTGCGGATCTCGTTGTAATAGGCCTCCTTCTTGACCCGGTCGATCTGGGCCTCGGTGAGGGCCCTGTTCAGATCGCCCAGCTTGTCGATGATGGTCGTCTCCTTGTCGCTCAGGGCGATGATGTTCTTTTCCGCGCCATAGATCTGGAGCTCTTTCTCCTTGCTTTCGATCTCGGCCCGCAGTGAAGCGATTTGGCCGGTCAAAAACTCCGTCGCCTGTTCGGTCGCCGCGTATTTCGCTTCCACATTCATGTCGATGAACGAGTCGAAAAGGGCGTTCACGGCATCGGCCGCAAACTCGGAGTTGCTGTCCTTGAAAGTCACCTCCACCAGCCGCGTCATCCGCACCGGCTTCACCTCGATCCGGCCCAGAAAGGAGTCGATGACCGACCGCCGGAACGCCGGTTCTTTAGGGTCTATGGCCGCTTTGCCTTTTTTGGGTTTCCTTTCGGCGGCGATCTTTTCCGAGAGCTTCAGCTCTTCCACGGCCCGCTCGGCCAGCGCCCGGCTCTGGAGGAGCTTATACTGAGTCTGGTAATAATCGTCGCGGAAGGTTTCGATTTGAAAAATCTCCTCAAAAGTGAGGATGTTCGGCTCTTTCTCGATGAGCAGCGTCCCTTTGGCGGTGTAAGTCGGCGTGACCGTGAAGGTCCTGAAGGCGGCGACGGCGATGACGATCAGGGCGAATGCGGCCACCGTCCAGCGCCTCTTCCAGACCACCCGCCAGTAATCTAACAGGTTGACTTCTTTCTCCGCAAAGGGCTGTTCGTTGTCAGGATAAATTTCCATTTTTCCCCTCACAAACGTTTTAACGCAAGAAAGTACAAACGTAAGAATGTTTGAACGTGTAAACGTTTAAAGGTGCGAACGTTGTCACGTTTACACTTTCATACTTTCTAACGTTTGAACGTCTGAACGTGTGAAAGTTTGACTAAAATATACTCTCCGGGACATAGACCACATCCCCTTCCCGGAGGACGATGTCGGGCTTATCGCCCTTGATAATCTCCTTGAGGTTTACTTTCAGCTTGATCTCTTTCCCGGTCTTTGGATCTTTCCGCTTCACCACTACTCCCGACTTCGATGCGTTCTCTGTCGGCCCCCCGGCCTGGGCGATGGCCTGAAGGAGCGTTATCTTCTCGGACATCTTCACCAGGAGCGCCCCCGGGTTCCGCACCTCGCCGAACACAAAGACCTTGATAATCTGGTCCACCGGCACGTTGATGATGTCCCTGGGCATGAGGGGGATGTTCAGTTTCTGGTTGCCGTTGAGGAGCAGGTCTTTAAGGTCGATGGCGATCGTGGCCGTGTCCCCGCTCCGTCCTTCCCGCAGGACAAAAATCTCGTTCGAGGCGTTCTCCTTGAACCCGCCGGCCTCGGAGATGACCTGGAGGAGCGACATCCGCCCGACGAGCTCGTATGTTCCCGGTTTCTCCACGGCTCCTATGACCGCCACCTGCTGGCTCTGGTACTCCTTGATGAACACCGAGACCTGGGCGTTTTTGAGGTATTTGGCCTCTAAAAGTCCGGCCACCTTTGCCTCCACGGCGTCCTTGGTCAGCCCCTGCACCTCGATCCGGCCGAGGAGCGGGAGCGAGATCGACCCGTCCTCCGACACCCGGACGGTCTGGCTGAGCTCGGGGAGCTCGAAGACCTTGATCTCGAGCAGGTCCTTCGCGCCGACCTTATATTCCTTGACAAATATCTCCCTCCCCTCCTGGGCAAAAAGCGGAGCCAGGAGTGAGGTTAGAAAGACACAGGCAAGCACAAAGACATAAACGTGAAAAAGTTTCGAAGAAGGTTTTTTGTTCACGGCTTGATCCTCAGTTAAGTTTATTTTATAACGACAAACGAATTACGGCTAAAAATCATACGTCAAATTGAGGCCGAGGAAGTCGCGGGTATCGTTCTCCCAGTCGAGGTTCGAGTCGCGGCGCCAGCGGCTGGCGATGAGGCCGAGGCCGATATTTTTCTTCAACCGGAAATAGAGGCCGATAGAATGGATGATATAATCGTCCCTTCTTTTTAGGGAGGGACTGTCCCCGGATGGGGACTGTCCCCCGGGATAATTGTTCCGTCCCAGGCTATAATCGTAGTCGACCCGGAATTTTTTCAAAAAATATAACGATGCGCCGCCGCCCGCCCGGTTCTCCAGGAAGTAGGTATTATCATACCAGAGGGAAAACTGGACATCCCGGCGGTATGAGCCCCGGACACTCAGCGCTCTCAGCAGCCTCACCGAGACATTCGTGTCCCCGACAAGCCCCCTATAATCTTTCCGGTCGGCGGCGAGCGAATCGAAAAATTTGTAGCCAAGCTTGATCCGCCCCCTCACCTTCCCAAACGGCGAAAACTCAAACCCTCCATACAGCCCATAGCTCTTCGAATCCCTGAAATTCAACGGATTCATGAAATTGAAAAATCCATACTCGGCGTCCACAAAAAATCGCGTCCGGGACGAAAGCTGATAGTAGGCCGTCCCGTTAACGTAATTCTCCTCCCGGTTGAGCTGGTCCCTCACATTGAACCACTCATAATAAAGATTCTCATACTCATACTTCGCCCGCCTGAATCCCACCGCAAATGAGCTCTTCTTCGTCATCTGCCAGAGCGCCGACGCCTGGAGGCTTGCCTCCTTCCTCCGCGGCCGGATGTCGATCTCCGTATTCCATCTCTCCCGCGCATCCGAATACCCCATCCCGGCAGTGATAAAGATTTTGTTCAGAGCAAAATTCACCTCTCCGTTCAGGTAATTATTCCAGGTTCTCTCCTTCCTCGTCTCAAAGAAATAGACATACTGAGGGGATTCATAAAATTTAAAGACGAGCTTTTTTTTTACCGGCAGATAGACCGTAAAACCCGGCCCTGCTGTGGCTGTGTAGTCCTTCACCTGATTATAGGGCGTCCCGTAAACATTCGTGTCATACCCCGCGTTGCTCAGCACAATGACGGGCCTTATCCTGAGCGGCCCGAACTTCCAGCGCGCCTGCTCCATCTGCCATCTCAAATCCTTCCCCTTCCAGGTCTCGGCCAGGCCTGTTCGTCCGCCCGTCGCCAGCAGCACTATCAGGGCCGCTTTTAAAAGAACAAAAATCTTTTTTCTCGGTCTGATTTTCAATCTCTATCTTCCGCTAAAAGTTTCAGTTCACATTTTAAGGAGAGAGAGTGCAAATCGCGCGCGCTTCATCTTCCCCTGAAAGTAAGCGTATCGATAATGGTCTTGATAAGGATCACAATATCCAGCCAGAGCGATTGATGCTTGATGTAATAAAGGTCATATTGCAGCTTCAAGACGGCCTCTTCCTTTGATCCGCCGTATCCCTGTTTTACGAGGCCCCAGCCGGCCATCCCCGGCCTCACGCAGTGCCGCACCCTGTAAAAAGGGATTTCTCGCGCCAGCTCCTCGACAAACTCGGGCCTCTCCGACCTGGGACCCACAACGCTCATTTCCCCTTTAAGGATATTCCAGAACTGAGGAAATTCATCCACATGCGTCTTCCGCAGAATCCGGCCAACTCTCGTCACCCTGCAGTCGTTCCTCGCCGCCCAGACGGCTTTCCCTTTTTCTGCATCCGGTCTCATGGACCGAAACTTATATGCTTTAAAAACACGCCCTCTCTTCCCCACCCGCATCTGGGTATAAAAAATCGGCCCGGGAGAATCAATATATATTGCGGCAGCAATGAAGGGCATCGCCACAGCCAGACATACAAATCCCAGAGACACCAACACAATATCCATCAGCCTTTTGGTAGCAGCCCAAAGCAGCCCGTCTCCCGGATTCCGGAGGGGCATGGCGGCGTGCCATTGGCTTCCCACATGCTCAATCGGCACCCTTCCCGTTAGGTTCTCATAAAGGACTGGCATGGGAACAATCTCAGCCCCGAGCTCAAGACAATCGGTCAGGATCTGGAGGAATTCGCCGTTCACATCGCGCTCAACGGCCAGGATCAGGGTTTTGATCTGGTGTTTTTGGACAAGATCCAAAAGCGCATGTCGATCTCCGAGAACGTTAAACGTTTGAACGTTAGAATGTTGAACGTTGAACATTTCAACGCGCAACGTGGAACCCTGTTTGGCTTGATCGTCATCCACAAACCCCACAATATCATAACCACCGCCTCCCTGTTCCCGGACAACCCTGGCGATTTCGTTCCCCGCCTGTCCCGCGCCAATTACGAGAGTTCGCTGCAAGAATAAAGCCCGGCTGTGCGCAAGGTCATAAATTCCACTCACCGCAACCGTCAACCCGACGAGAAACAAGGGAAGGCTCAGAAACAGAAGCCTTGATGAGGGCAGAGCCGGAGTCAAGAAGGGAATTAGAAGAAAAATAAGCGAAGCTACAAGGCCAGTTTTGATCCTGGCCAGTGCCGTTTCGGAAAATCGGCCCACGATCTTCGGCTCATAGCAGTCAAAGGCGTAAGCCAGAGGAAACCAGATCACCATTAGAATCAGAAACCAGAGAGGACGCTTGAAGATGAGCTGGGGGTCCAACCGATATTCAGGCCTCAACGCCAGCGAAAAAAGAAGGGCCGCATTCACCCCTATAAAATCCATTACAATCAGAATCGATCTTCCCCCGGCAATTTTCACTTTATCGCTGCTTTTCGCTTTTATGGTATGCCCGGATTTTTTTCTATCTTCAAGGCTTGCCTACTATTGATGTCAATAACCTGTGATACTGTCTGCCGACTGCCTGGCGGGTGTAATGCCGCACCACGTGCTCCCGCCCGTTGCGGCCCAGACGCTGCCGCAGGACTGGGTCGGCATAGAGGACGCGGATGGCTTCGGCCAGGGATTGGGAATTCTCGGGCTCGACGCTCAGTCCGCATTGAGCTTGTTGCACTAGGTTCCAAGCATCGCTACCTGGGTCGACGGCGGCGAGGATCGGCCGACCACTGGCCATGATGGTGTAGGCTTTGGACGGCACCGAGTCCAGGGCGATGCCCTTCCTGAGGATGATCAGGGAGACGTCGGCGGCGGCGTAAATGTCGGGAACATCCTCCCAGGGCTGGAAGGGTATGAAGTGAATATTGCTCAGGCCCATCTGCCGGGCCTGGGCTTCAAGATATGGTTTGCGGGAGCCGTTGCCAACGATGACAAAGGCGATGTGGTCCTGGTCTCTCAGGAGGGCAGCGCACTCCAGGACGTGTTCCAGATTCTGGGAATGGCCCAGGTTGCCGGCGTAGAGCACCACAAAGCGGTCTTCAAGTTCAAAACGATGGCAGAAGGCGTTGCCCCTGGGCAATGGGCGGATGAAATCCACGTCCACGAAGTTGGGGATGACAGTGAGCTTTTGCGGCGGGACGCCTTTCCGCAGCAGATTGGCCCGGAAGCCCTCGGAGAGGACGGTGATGTGCCGGGCGCCGGCGTAGACGAAGCGCTCCAGCCAGCGGGAGAGGGCAATGGCCAGCGGGTTCCTGAGGATGCCCAATTTGACCACTACGTCTGGGTAGATGTCTTGGACGTTGTAGAGATAGGGGATTCGCTTCAAGCGGCTGATGATGTACGCCGAGAGACCAATGGTCAGCGGCGGGGAGGGGGTCAGGATGACGTCTTGCGGACCTGAGAAGAGGCCAGCAAAGGTGGACAGGACGTTGAACGAGACGTAATTCAGGAAACGTACCAGGAAGCGTTGCTTGTGGAGCGAGGTGTAGAGGTAGGTGCGGACAACCCGCATGCTTTTATATTCTTCCCGTTGGATGAGCCGCCCTCGGTAGCGGAGGTCAATGACGTTGCCCGCGTAGTGTGGGAAGGTAGTTACCACCGTCACCTGGTGACCGAAGGAGGCGAGTTCCTCGCCAAGCTCGGTCATGACGACGGCATTGGCGGCGACATCCGGAGCAAAATAAAGCGTAAGAAGCAAGACCCTCATAGATCTCGCCTATCTACAACGTTCACCAAATACCTTTTATTCATGAATATCTACATGAGTAAGTGGGCTATTTTGGATTCTTTATCTTTACTTTTTGATAGATATACAACTCTCCAAAGCTCTTTATTTCCCGCTAAGCTTCTTTGCCCACTCGGTCATTCACCCTTTACGACCGCCACACCGCCAAAAGCTTTTTAATATCACTCCGCAACATCTTGGGTTCATGTAAGTAAAGATTACTTCTTGCCTTAGCCCTTCTTGCCAACCTCGAGAAACCCATATTGTATTTATGAAAAGCTTTCTTCATTTCAAGTTCAAGCCTTTCAAATTCCTTATTATCCATAGTATCAACCCTACAGTTGATGTCATTAACATAATAGCATTTTGGAGAAATATTATAAAAATCTTCTAAAGTGCTCTCATTTTGAACTAGATCTTTCTCAAGCCCAAATTCAAATAACTCAGTCCCCGGAAAAGGTTCATAAACGCTAAAAGAAGCATAATCTGGTTTAAGTTCCTTCATAAATTTTAGGGTCTGATAGACCTCTTCCTTTGTCTCAGAAGGAATTCCCATCATAAAATAACCAGTCCAGTGGATGCCAACTTTTCGAAATAACTTGGATGCTTTCCTGCACCCGTCGAAAGTAATCCTTTTATTTATCAGTTTAAGCACTCTCTCACTTCCTGTCTCTATACCAACCTTTATGGCGTTGCATCCGGCTGCCTTCATTTTTCTTAATAATTCCTCGTCTACGAGGTCTACCCTAGTATTACAATCCCAATTGATATTAAGATTTTCTTTTATTAGCCTATTACAGAATTCCAAAACCCTTTTTCGGTTAACAGTAAAGGAGTCGTCTTTAAAAGCAAATTGTTTTGTTCCATATGTATCGATTAAAAATTTGATTTCTTCAATAATATTATCTACAGAGCGGTAACGAACTTTTCTTTTCCAGATGCCAGTAGCACAGTAGGAACAATTATAAGGACAACCCCTACTGGTCATCAAAAGTCCCATATCCTCGGAGCTGTAGGAGTCTTTATTTAAAAGTAGATCTCGTGCAGGAAAAGGAATTGTATCTAAATCTTGAATAAATTCTCTCTCCGGATTATGAAATATCTTTCCATTCCACCTATATGAAATCCCCTTAATGGCTGATAGCTCGCGGCCGATAGCTGATGGCTCATTACTGCCTGTTCCATACTCCTTACTTCTTACTAATGCCCTAACCAGCTCAACAAAACTATCTTCTCCTTCCCCGCTAATTAAAAAATCTACATCAGGACATATTTTAATAAGTTCATCATATTTTAAGGAAACATGGGGGCCTCCCATTACTACTGGTACACTCCTATCGTATTCCTTGCACAAAGAGGCAATTTTAAATGCAGAAGCTGCAAAAGTGGTCCAAACAGAGATCCCAACTATATCTGGTTTAAATTTGTGAATTCTTTCCCTTATTTCCTTCCAGACATGATGGTTGTCTTCCTTCAATGCCTCAAGATAAAAAGGGTAACTATCTTCTAAGCGGGTAAAATCCATCTTTGAAGGATTTACATTACAATCCGCATCATAAATCAAGACCTCATGCTCTTCTTCTCGCAATACCGCTGCCAAATAAGCTAAGCCCAGAGGAAAATAGCGGTTGTAATAACCAATAAAGCGATAAAAAGGAGGGTCAATTAGGAGGATTTTCATCTAAGGTTTCTTTCTATAAATACTCTATCTATTTGTTGTTCAACAACTTCCCAAACTTCATCTACTTTAATTGCATCCATACAGCTATTATCAGGTCTCTTGCAAACAGTCTGGGCACAGGGACTACAAGTGAAATCCTTCTGATGAGTTACAACAATATGCCCGTTACCCCATGGGCCTACTGCATCTGTGCGTGCAGGGCCGAAGAGAGCAACTACTTTGACTCCCATCGCCGCCGCCATATGCATAGGTCCTGAATCTAAACCTATAAATAAATCGCTTTTTTTAAGCAGTGCCAAAAATTGTCTAAGGGAAGTCTTCCCAGCTGCTTTAATCGGTGCGCGTTTCATTAAATTTGCTATATTCCGAATTAATTCAAGCTCACTTGAAGAACCCGCGAGAATTACTTTGGCGCTGTATTTCTCAATCAAAGAATCCGCAATTTTAGCATATCGCTCCGCTTTCCATCTCCTTCCATACCACTTAGTACCAGGATGAATTATAACAACTATGTTATTATTTATTCCATTTTCCCCCAAAAAGAGGTCTGCGAAATCTCGATCTTCTTTTGTAATCCATAAATTTAAAGTATATTCTTTCATATTTTCAGGTTTTAAGAAGTTAATTAATGATAAACTTGCATTCACCGGATGATTTTCATCAATAGGAACTACATGCGTAAGTAAAAAGTTGCATCCTGTAATGTTAAAACCTACCCTATATTTTCCATTACAAAGATACATAAAAATATTATTTCTAAAATCACCCCGTATATCTATAATTAGGTCAAAATTTTCTGTTCGCAGTTTTTTGATAATTTTGAACAATTTGGTTAATTTTTTTCTTTGCCTTTTTACAATCCAAGGCATATCAAAATAGATTATTCTATCAAAAGTAGGCATTGCTTCAACTAAATTTTTCGACCAACTGCCTGCTAAAAGGGTAATGTTAGATTGTGGAAATATATCCCTCAATGCACTAAAGGCAGGAGTTGACATAACCACATCACCAAGACCATCAGTCCTAATAATTAAAATTTTTTTAATCTCTTTAAGTGGTAACTCTCTCTGCTCATGAAAGAACTTTAGACTAAAAAATCGATAAACGAGAAAGCACCCCTTTAAGATATAATGAATAATCAAGGCCAGTATTCTGTTTTTCCTAACCGGTATTCTTTGATGCGAAACCTTTAGCATATTATTCATCCATCTTTAAACTTGAGGCATTTTTATGACAAGAGATTGTCCTGTGGGAGGTAGATAAATTGGGCTCTTCTGTTTACTAGCAAAGAACTCGTCGACAGCTAACTTGCATCCAGGACAGGATTTACTACCATAATCATCAATAATCATGATACCTCCTGGCACCATCCTTGAATAAAGGAAATTACAAACCTGGAGTACAGAATCATAGATATCACAGTCAATATGGACAAAACAAAACTGTTCACTATCAACAGTAGGTAAAGTATCTTCAAAAAGACCCTTATGTATCCGCACATTTCTTGCATATCGCAGAAAATAAGAGACATCTTCAATGGATGTATCACTGAAATCTCCTTCTTTATGAAGGTCCTTTTCGGGATCAGGTTTTGGCATACCTGTAAAGGTATCAAAAAGATGAATAATTTTAGTTGGACTTGTTTGTTGCAGGACATTAGATAACAAAAATGCTGCCCCCCCCCTGTATACACCAAATTCACCAGCATTTCCTGGTAACGGGGCTACGGATTTAAGAAATTGTACGAGGATATAAAGTTTATTAGGACCAAGGAGCGTCCTTTCTCTAATTTGATAATACAAATTCATAAATTCGGAATCGCTTTCCGGGCCTACTGTAGTAATTCGTGATACCGAAAGGCCTAACCGGCTCAGCAAGCCCCGAACCATTTCCTTAGCTGTGACAACTGGTCTAAAAACTGCTTTCATTTACTTTTATTACCATTTGCTTATTTTCTGATAATCTTGCTGAGGCCTTTAGCATTCCCAGCATAATCCAAAGGTAAGGGTCGTTAAACCAGTAAGAATAGTACATTAGTGAAATAAGAAGTGCAGAAAATGATAAAAGTAAAGAAAGAGTTATCGCCTTCCAAGAAATGTCTTGCATTTTCTTTAATGATTTTAAAACAAAAATAAGAGAACCAATAATAAACCAAAGAAAAATCCCTAAACCTATAATTCCCGTTTCAAACAATATATTCAAAAACTGGTTTGGGCTGAATTCGACTTGACCAAAGTAAGGAAGATAAAAAGTAGCATTCCCCCAACCTACACCCAATAAAAGATGTTGGGGTATTTGTTCAAGAGTAGCTTTAAATTTGAGAGAATCAATGCTCTCTTCCCAACCGACTTGTATTGTTTGCCAGCGAGCAGTGACAAGGGAGTTAAGGTCATGGCCAAAGGCAGCAAAAACTCCATACGATACTAAATAAGATAATAAAAGAATAAGGGAAATTTTTAAAACTCTTTTTGCTTTCTCTTTGGATTTTTTTGAGTACTTAGCTATTAAACCAAGACCCAATAATAGACTGACTACAAATAGGATCCAACCACTGCGGGCAAAGGTTAAAACAAAAACAATTAAAAAAGAACATATCATTGAAATCGAAATTAGTTTAAATCTAAACGGATATTCCTTAAATACTATTAAAGGCAAAAGCAAAAAAATTATTGGCAAGAGAAATAAAGCTAAGTTTTTCGCTTCTCCCACAGTAGAAGCAACACGTATAACACCCCAAACATCGCCTGATGATTCTATTGTGCCTGTCGGTACTCGATAGGTACTTTCGATGAGAGGCCATCCAAAAAAAGAGCCTACGAACTGGTATAGTCCGAATATAGATATGATGAATGCGGCTAGTAGTAAAACTTTAATTGCAGTTCTCAATCTGTCCTTGTTGGTCAAAATATTTATGGTCAGAAAATAGATACTTGTCATTAATCCTAAGGCTATAATTTGAGCAAATGTCCTACCTGTAGGATTTCGTGCTGGCCCACCCCACATGCCAAAAGTACCTTCTGACAGAACCTGGGGATATTTGATAAAGGAGATAGAAACGACAATAACAAAAAAAAGAAGAAGAATATTATCAAAAGGAGTTTTTCTTATGCCCTCTTTGGAAAGAATTTTTAATAAAAGGAAGGCAGCTAAAGTTGCGGCCCCCAAAAGCTGGCTAGGTGTAACAGTTATACCAATTTCAATAGGCCTTATCCCGCTAAAAGGGATAGCAAATACCATTAATAAAAAACCGTTCCACGGTTTCTGTAAAATAACCAGCCCAACTACTGTACATATACAACAAATATATAATATCATAATATCATTAAAAGGATTTGGAAATAGGAACTTATTATACTTATAACAATTGATGAAAACAGTGTTACCAGAGATATTTTAATCATAATATTTTGAGCAAAAATAGAAATGAGTACAGGCTACAACTATTGTTAAAATTAAAGCTATTCCTATCTCAAACATTTTTATCTTCTATCTGACCTTTTCAGCAAATATATAGTCTGCAAAACCCAATATATCCCAGAACACATGGGAACACGATTTTATTCCCTTTACATGGGACTGACCCCAAAAATTCGAACCACCCCGAGTGCTAAAAATGAGGGTGCTATAATAGACATCATCAGCCGGGCGAAAGCCTTTGAAGGAGGCTCTGATGATGTCCGAGAAAAACGGCAAACGGTACACGCCGCGGTTCAAGTTCCAGGTGGTCATGGAAGTCTTAAGCGGGACGAAGGCCATCGGGCAGATTGCGCGGTCCTATGGCGTTCATCCGGTGACTCTCACCCATTGGAAGAAAGAGTTCATCGAAAAGGGGCCGGAGATCTTCTCCCAGCAGACCACCATCCAGGAATATGAGAAACGGATCGAGGACCTGGAACGGTTAATCGGCCATAAAGAAGTGGAGATCGCACTCCTAAAAAATTTTTTGGCCGGGAGCTCACCCCGGGGGAAAAAGTTGAGCTGACGCAGGCGTTCAAGGATGAATATGGGCTGAACAGAGTCTTGGCGGCTCTGGGACTTTCGAAAGGGACTTGGTATTATGCCCAGACGAGACCGAGTTATGAAGAGAAGCATTCAAGGCTGAGGAAACCGTTGCTCGAGATTGCCAGAACACATCCGGAATACGGGTACCGGAGGACGAATGCCGAACTCCGGGATCGAGGGATCCAGGTCAATCGGAAAGTCGTGGCACGTCTGCATGGGGCCTGGGATTTGGCTGTGATCAGACGGGTAAGGAAGCCGAAAACAAGCTCCCTGGCAAAGCTTCTCAAGCAAACCGGAGCGAAGATCAATCTTGTGGCCGGTCTTTCCGAGATCGATGATTTTGAGGTCCTGTATACCGATTTTACGGAGATCCTCTATCGGCGAGGCCGGGCGAGAGCCCAGCTGATGCCGTTGGTGGATCATGCGAGCAAGCTCGTTTTAGGTCACGCCCTGGGAGAGGCGGATAATACGGAGTTGGCCCTGGACGCCTGGCGCAAGACGAAGGCGACGCTTCGAAGATACGGACGGAAAACGGAAGGGCTGATCGTTCATCATGATCAGGATGGCGTCTATTTAGGCCATGGCTGGCTCTATGAACTTGCTGTCCTGGATAAAGTGCGCGTTTCCTACTCGGAGAACGGGGCCAAAGGCAACGTGAACATGGAGTTGTAGATGGTCGTGATAAATTGAGCCAAAAATGGTCGTGAAAAAGTGAGCCACTTTGGGCATGAAGATGCTGGGAGAAAGATTTATAATACGATTTTTATCCCAGTATAAGAGAGGTGCTCGATTT
>Ga0315280_10004489_pt1 | contig 20556 bp, 28 predicted proteins | sample YL17G06_40_MG_FD_203697 | JGI IMG/M metagenome (GOLD analysis project Ga0315280, IMG submission 203697) | Sediment microbial communities from Yellowstone Lake, YNP, Wyoming, USA - YL17G06_40 | ecosystem: Environmental > Aquatic > Freshwater > Lake > Sediment | place: USA: Wyoming | collected... | reverse complement strand
CACCATGGGCTTGCCGAAATCTAGGGTTCACAAAAATGCGTGCGGGCTTGAACATCATATCTCTGATGATTTGGAACAGGCCATATATCAAAGAGTCGAGAGCGAGAGACCCCTGCCTCCGGGAGTCCCGAGGGGTGTCACGCCGCTAACCAGCCTCCTGGACGGTCGGAAGGGCGTCGTATCACACATCTCGGGCGGGCGAGGGGCTTCGCAGAGGCTTGCCGACCTCGGACTGACGCCTGGCACGGAGGTAACGGTCGTCAAGTCCGCGATATTCCACGGCCCGCTCATGGTCTGCGTGAGGGGTACGACGCTAGCGATAGGACGTGGCTTGGCGTCCAAAATTTTTGTGAGGGCCAGATAATATGTCGGCGGCCGGGAAAAAGCCTATAAGGATGGCCCTGGCCGGCAATGCAAATGTCGGGAAATCGGTCATCTTCAATTATTTGACTGGACTACACCAGCACATCGGGAACTGGCCCGGCAAGACCGTTGAAAAGGCCGAGGGAACGCTCCACTTCAAGGGCCGCACCATAGATATCCTCGACCTGCCCGGGATCTATTCACTTTCCGCATTCTCAATTGAAGAGCGAGTCTCCCGGGAGTACATCGCGACTGAGAAACCCGACCTCGTCATAAATATCGTCGACGCCTCAGCGCTCGAGAGAAACCTCTTTTTCACCCTGCAGCTGCTCGAGCTCGAGACGCCGATGATCGTTGCGCTGAATCAGATGGACGTGGCGAAAGGGAAGGGAATAACGATCGACGTTCCCAAGCTCCAAGAATCACTCGGCGTGCCTGTGGTTCCGACTGTTGCGACAAAAGGAGTTGGTTTGAGCAAGTTGCTAGGCAAGGCCTTGAAAGTCGCGAGGGCCAAAAAGCCAGCGAAGCCGCTCAGACACGGTAGGGAGATAGAAGAAAGAATTCGCAAGGTCACAAAGCTCGTGGAAAATATCTCTATCAAGTACCCGCCGAGATGGGTCGCGATAAAACTCCTCGAAGGCGACGAAGAGATAAGGAAAATTGTCGGCAAAATCGATTCGAGAATAATTTCCACCGCAGAAAAGTACTGTAGGGATCTGGAAAAAATTCACGGCGAACCATGTCCGACTATAATGACATCAGAGCGCTACGATGTTGCAAACAAGATCACCAGGAGAAGCCAGCAAATTGCGCCGGCTAAAAAGCCGACTTTCACGGAGAAGCTGGATGCGGTAGCGACCCACCCAGTCATGGGCTACCCTATACTGTTCGGCATCATATTTTTGACTTTATTCGCGGTTTTTACCGTCGGCGGCTACCTGAGCGGATTTTTTGAAGACGCGATGGAGCCAGTTCGGGGCGCGTTTGGAGGTGGCGCGGGAGAGTTGATCGGGGAGGGGCTCCTCGGCGGATTGATAGCCGGAATCGCCATAGTGCTTCCTTTCATCCTGCCGTTCTATCTGATCCTGACCCTTTTGGAGGACTCGGGATACTTACCTCGTGCCGCGTTCATGATGGACAACTTCATGCACAAGATGGGAATTCACGGCAAAGCCTTCATCCCGTTCATCTTGGGCTACGGCTGCAACGTTCCCGCGTGCTTGGGCTGCAGGATAATGGAGACTGAGCGCGAACGGACGATCGCCGCGTTCGTCGTGACGCTGGTCCCTTGTGCTGCCGTGACTGTTGTGGTCTTGGGTTTGGTCGGGGCATACGTTGGAATACATTGGGCGCTCGCACTATACGCACTTAACTTGGTGATAATTTTTATCCTGGGGAGGATCGCGTTCAAGGTCCTACCGGGCGAACCCATGAGCCTGATCATGGAGATGCCGCCCTATCGGAAACCGCACGCACGCACGGTGCTGAAAGAGACTTGGATGAGAGTGAAGGATTTTATTTACATCGCGTTCCCGCTGATAATCATCGGCAGCGTCGTGCTCACCGGGCTAAAGGTCGGGGGCCTGCTGGAGCCGATTGGAAATGCCCTGAGCCCCATCACGGTTGGATGGCTTGGGCTACCTGCAATAGCTGGGATCCTGCTCATCTTTGGGGTTCTCAGAAAGGAGCTCACGCTAGTCATGCTCGCGACGCTCATGGGCACGGCAAATTTTGCGACAGTTCTAACCCCGACCCAAATGATCGTCTTCGCCATAGTCGTGATGTACTACATCCCCTGCGTCGCGACCATCGCAGCCTTGGTGAAGGAGCTGGGGTGGAAGAAGGCGGCTTACATCACGGTGTTCGAGATAGCGTTTGCCCTACTCTTGGGTGGCATCGCCTTCAGGCTGTTGACCTTGATATAGGAAACTCCTAATAATGTGCAATGCCAATTAATCATGGGTGTTAGCTTGTATCGGTGGCGTTGTCGTCGGCGAGGGGGGCCGGGGAGACCGATGAAACCCCGGTTCTTGGACTTCAGGCCTGGCCCCATAACATTCATGCCATTCGCTCCGGGAGGACCGCCAATCCCCTCAGGCGAACCAATTTACATGACCTACGATGAGTACGAGGCCTTTCGCCTTACATACATCGAGGGGCTGAACCAAGAAGATGCCGCCAAGCGGATGAAGATCTCGCGGGGGACCGTGTGGCGTTGCTTGGAGAGCGCTAGGGAGAAGGTTGCCCACATGCTAGTCGAACGCCGCCCTCTTGTGATCACGCCTGAGCCTCCCCCGCCCCCGGAGGAGTCGGGCACTTGAGCCGACGAGGTAAGTTTGCCAATTAATTGGGTCTCGGACGCGATGAAAATGAAACTGAAAATCACCTACGACAACGAGGCGAAACCGGGATTCGAAAAGGGTTGGGGCTTCTCCTGCCTGATTGAACTTGAGGACGAGAAGATATTGTTCGACACGGGCTGGGATGGAAACGTGTTGCTCTCGAACCTGAAGAAATTTGGCGTCCGGCCGGAGGAGATAAAGAGAGCGGTCATTTCCCACGCCCACTGGGACCACCTCGGAGGCTTGCCCCACATACGGAGGCAGGATTTGCAAGTCTACGTTCCCCAATCTTTTTCGAGGCGGCTGAGGGGAGAGTTGGCCTCACGCTTCGAGCTGCACGAGGTGACGGACGCCCAGCGGATACGGGAAGGAGTCTGGAGCACGGGGGAGCTCGGGAAGGGGGTCAAAGAACAATCCCTCGTCTTGGGAACGAGCAAGGGGTTGGTGGTTATCGTCGGGTGTTCCCATCCTGGGGTTCGAAATATTTTCTCGGTGGCTTCAAAGTTTGGGAAAATACGAGGCGTGGTGGGTGGGATGCACGGCTTCAAAGATTATGCATTGTTGGAAGGGTTGGATTTAATCGTGCCTACTCACTGCACGGCCAATAAGAGAAAAATCGCGGAACTATTTCCCGATGCTTATGTAGAGGGAAAAGCTGGTTTGGAAATCGCCCTGAGGTAAAAACTACACCGAAAAGCTTTTATGTGCAATAGCACAATATTAAAACGTGAGATATCAGAAAACAGAGGTGTAACAAATGTGGGGTTCAGGTTTCGGTTGGGGAAGAGGCCGAGGTGGTGGCCGCGGCTGGTCTGGTCCTTGGCCAGGCAGGGGACCCTTCAGTTATTTACCCCCATGGCAGAGACCCGGACAGATGTTCGGCTTCGGAAGAGGATTCGGCAGGGGATTCGGATGGAGTGGTAACCCATACGTTTGCGCACGGTTCCCATGGCTCCCAAGATGGTGGTGGGCCAACCCGAGCGCCTACGGGTCCCCCGGCCATGGATATAGTTATCCAGGGTATGGGTTCCCAGGCTACGGATCCCCAAGCTACGGATCCCCAAGCTACGGATACCCCTACGCAGCCTACCCGCAGTACGCCTACCCAGAATACCGATAAACAAATGAAAGGAGGTTAGAAAAATGTGGTGGCCTAGAGGTCGGAGATGTTGGTGGTACATGGATCCGTACACGATGTATCCATCCTACCCGCCATACATGCAAGCGCCGCAACAGCCCATGCAATCTACACAGCAGCCTCAGCAACAGCCTGCACAACAACCTGTGATGCCTTACTACCCACCTACGCCGTTCATGCCTCCTCCGCCGACGCCCGAGCAAGAGATCGAGGCGCTGGAGGCGTACAAGGCTGAGATCGAAGAGGAACTCAAAGGCATCGAAGCTAGGATAAAAGAGTTAAAGGAGTCCTTGTCTAGAGAATCCGGCGGCCAACCATCCGACGCCGGGAAGTGATGACTTGAAGCTCAAAGTTGCTGTCGCTACGCAGGGGTCCAAAGGCCTGAAAGATAAGGTATCGGCCATTTTCGGTAGAGCTCAGACTTTCACGATAGTGGAGGTTGAAGACGGCCAGATCAAGGGCGCAAAAGTTATAAAAAACCCCGCGGCCTCGCTTGAATACGGGGTGGGCCCAATAGTCGCCGAGAAGTTAGCCGAGAAAAAGGTTGATGTTGCAATCGCCGGGGAGTTCGGTCCTGGGGCGTTGGCTCTCTTGAAAGCGAAAAACATCCGCGCGGTCGAGGTCAAAGTTGGGACCAACGTCTGCCGAGCCGTAGACAATGTTATTAAAGAACGAGTGCCGAAGTGATTGTCGTGAAAGTAGCCATACCCTCCAACGCGCCAGGCGGGCCTGAAGCAACGATCTCACCACACTTTGGTCGTTGCGATGTGTTTACGATAGTTGAGATTAAAGACGGTAAGATGGTGAGCGGGAGCACCATCGACAATCGCGGGACCCACTTCGGTTTCGATAAGACACCCGCAGAAATCCTAGCATCGAGCGGCGTAGACGCTGTGTTAGCTCAGGGCATGGGGCCCAACGCCATCCAGCTCTTTGCACAGAACGGCATCGCAGTTTACATGACTTCAACTAAAATTGTTAGGGAAGCGGTCCAAGAGTTGATCGAGGATAAAGCCAAGTTGGCTTCACTAGAGGACGCCTGCAAAGAGGCCAGAGAATCGACTCAATCCACTCCTCCTATGCCGCCCTTTGGTCCCGGGATGGGTGGTGGAATGGGAATGGGTCGTGGAATGGGGAGAGGAATGGGCCGGGGGATGGGTATGGGGCGTGGAATGGGGAGAGGAATGGGCCCTTACCCGCCGATGGCCCCAGCAACGCCGTATCCTCCGCAACAAACGCCGAAGCCTTCTCCTCCACCTACGGGCCGTTTCAAGGTAGGCGTCGCAAGCCAAGGGGCGGGAGGTCTCGACGACATGGTGTCGCCCATGTTTGGCAGATGTCCAAACTTCACTATTGTGGAAATCGATGGTAAAGATATCAAAAATGTGAAGATTTTACCCAACCAATTTATTTCTTCACCTAGCGGAGTCGGGATTGCAGTGGTCCAGATGCTCGCCAACGAAGGGGTGAGGTACATTTTGGCTGGGAGGTTCGGCCCCAACGTGTCCGCTGTTTCTGGCCAGTTGGGGATTCAAATGGTCATGGCTTCACCCGGCGTGAAAATTAAAGATGCCATAAATCAATACATCATCGGCTCACGCTAGGGTGTAGCTGTTGAAAGAGATAGTTGTGGCAAGCGGCAAAGGGGGGACGGGCAAAACCACCGTCGCCTCATCGCTCGCCGTTTATCTGGCTAAGAAGGGAGTAAGGGTTTTCACGGCAGACGCTGACGTGGATGCCCCTGATCTATTACTGGCGCTCGGCGGCGGGAGGGCGCTTTTTTCCATGGATATCAAGGAATCGGAAAAGGCAAGCATCGATAAAAGCAAATGTACCGCTTGCAGCAAGTGTACCGAAGTGTGTCCCTTCGGAGCGATCGTTGCCCAGAACGGAGGACAACCGATAGTAGTGGAACTCATGTGTGAGGGATGCGGTGTATGTAAACTGGTATGCCCTTCCGACGCGATCAAGGTGAAAAGAACAGATACCGGAACCCTCAGCGTTCAAGAGACCAAGTATGGTTTCGGTTGTGTGACAGGAAAGTTAAAGCTCGGAGAACACAATTCCGGGTATCTCGTAGCAAGCGTAAGAAATATCGGACGTGGAAAAGCGCAAGATGCCGCAAGCGATGTTTGTATAGTGGACGCCGCGCCGGGGATAGGTTGCCCGGTTATCGCTTCTATCACGGGGGCCGACTACGTCATCGCTGTGACGGAGCCGACGCCAGCTGCAAAGAGGAACCTTGAGCGATTGTCCAAGGTGATAAAACACTTTGGCGTTCCTGCCGGTGTCGTGATAAATATGAGCGGTTATTCAAAAGATTTCGAAACCGCTCTCAAAGATTGGGTTGTGCACGAACTCGGGTTTCAGTTATTGGGCGAAATCCCAGTCGACTACGAAGTTGTCAAGGCGCTCGTACAGATGAAACCGATCATCGAATTCAACCCAGATACGAAAGCGTCGAAGGCTCTGGCCGCGATATCACAAAAAGTGGTTGAAATTTTGTGGTGATTTCTCAGGAGAAATCCATAATTGGAGGTGAAATAATGAATGCTGTTTACATCTCGGGAAGCCCAAGAAAAAACAGTAATACTGATATACTTCTGAAGGTTGCATTGTCAATAACTGGTGGCAAATTAATCAAGCTCTCGGATTACAACGTAGAATTTTGCAAAGCGTGCGGAGATTGTCAAAGAACGGGTGAATGCATTATCGAGGATGATATGAAAGTCATCATCCCCCTACTTCTTAACAGTGAATGTATCGTTATAGGCACTCCAGTTTTTTTCAACAATGTGTCCGCTCAAACTAAAGCTTTCATGGACCGGACTTGGTATATTAGAGGGAAACTCAAAAACAAGATCGGTGGGGCAATTGTTGTTGGTCGGAGGTATGGTGCTGAAAGTGCCATCACGGCCATCAATGCGTTCTTTCTTAAACATGAGATAATACCGGCCAATAGAGGTGTTTGCGGAGTTGCGTTCAAAGAGAAGGAAATTCTGCGGGATTCAGAAGCGATGAAAGCAGCTAAGAAACTTGGAGAGCGCATGAAAGAGTTGAAGGGCATGTTAAGTAGCGATAGCAAGGGAAGAAAGTTCCGATCGCGATAACAAATAAGATGAGGGAATCCTGTGGCAATTTTTAGGAAAAAAACTGTTGACACACCGATAGTGGCGGTGACTGGTGGAAAAGGGGGGACGGGCAAAACCACTGTCGCCGTGAACTTGGCTGCGGGCCTGGGTGCCAAGGGTCTGAAAGTCATGTTGGTGGATGCAGATGTCGATGGGCCGTGCTGTGCAACTTTGTTGGGGGTGAAGCTCGGGGCTGGCGATGAGGTAAAGACCTTTAAACCAATGATTGATGAGATGAAATGTATCGGATGCAGAAAATGCGTGGAAGCCTGCCATGAACATGCGCTGGTCAGTCTCCAAGGAAAAACACCTATGTTTTTTGAGGAGCTCTGTTCGGGATGCAAAGCGTGCAAATTGGTGTGCGAGCATGAAGCCATAAAAGACGGCTGGAAAACGATTGGAACTATCTACATTGCAGATGCTGACGGACTCAAGCTCGTGGTGGGCGAGCTGAAACCCACGGAGCCTAGATCCCCCGTGATGGCGCGCGCGACGGTGTTGCGGGCCATGAGTGAGTTACGGGATGGCGGATACGATATAGTGATAATCGACACCGCTCCGGGGGTCCACAATGCGGTAGCCCAGCCCCTGTGGGTTGCCGACCTCGCCCTAGCCGTGACCGAACCCACGCCCTTGGGCACGCACGATTTGAAATTTATCTTGGACCTCGCCCGGGAGCTAGGACTGCCGGTGGATGTGGTTTTGAACAAGGCCGACGTCCCCGGCGGGCTGAAAGACGAACTCCTGAACATCTGTCGCGAACGAGGGATCGAGATAACTGCTGAAATCCCCTTGGACGAGGAACTCCTGCGCTCTTACATCGCGGGCGAGCCCCTCGTGAAGAAAGCTCCGGACAGCCCGGCCGGAAAAGCGTTGATGTCTTTGGTTTTATCCATTAGAGATAAATTGAAAGGGGGTGAAATTTGATGGCACAACCGCCTACCGGGATACCGACCAAGAAGTTCCAGTGTTTCGCGTGCGGGAATGTCATAGAAGTTCCCCAGGGGATGCCCAAGCCAGCGATGTGCCCGAAATGCGGTGCTCCGATCATGGCGATCCATCGCTTAGACAGAGGGCCACCTGGTGGAAGGGGCGCAGGAAGGCGCGGAGCTGGCAGAGGACGCTGGTCCCAGCAAGCCTAGCTTTCCTGTTTAAGATGTTACAAAAAATAAAAAAGCGAGGTGAAAATTTGGAAATAGCAGAAATATCGCCTCAGTTCCTGCAAGAGTATCTGCACGACATTTGCATGATGGGGGTAAAATATGCAGGCACGCCTGGCGAGGTAAAGGCGAAGGACTACCTTTTCAACAAACTGAACGATTTTGGACTGGAAGATGTGCGGTTGGAAGAATTCGAATATTTGAATTACCTGCCGATCGCAGCCAAGCTAAGCACGGCATCCGAACAACAACCAATCGCTTGCGAGCCTTTGCAGCACTCGGCGAACGCCGTGGTCGAGGGAGAACTCGTATACGCCGGGAGCTCGAAGGAGGAACTCGATGCGTTGGTGGCGCGAGGGGTAAGTTTCAAAGAGAAAATAGCCTTGGTCAAAACTCCATTCCCTTTCTGGGTGTACCCGACAGCTGAAAAGCTGGGGGCTGCAGGATTTGTCGTAATCACCGACCCCCCAGATAACTTGATTAGGGTGGCGGCGGCGGTTGTGGACAGGCGAAAGGGCACAATTCCCGGTGTGACAATCTCGCTGGAAGACGGCGAGCGCTTGTTAGGCTCGTTGAAAGGCGGGAAAGTCCGAGTTCATCTCGAATCGCGTGGCGAGTATCGCGTGAAGAAATCATGGAACATCATCGGCGAAGTGCGGGGAAACGAATCCCCCGAGCAGAAAGTAGCGGTGTGCTCCCACTACGACAGCCAGATCAGGGGCCAACACGCATGGGATAACGTGTCAGGAGACGCTGGGCTGCTCGAAATCGCGAGGGTTACAGCAAATTCTCGCCCAAAGCGAACCATCGCGATAGTCTTTTTTGGTGTGGAAGAACAGGGCGCTTTCTGGGGTTCAACTGCATACGTAAAAGCGCATCGAGACGATCTAAAAAATTACTGCGCTTTGATCAACTTGGATGGATTCAGCTCAGCTTTGTGCCCGCAAAACTTTTTGGAAACGAGCCCTGAAGCGCGTGAGTACTCACTCGGCGTTGCCAAGAAATTGAACTGGCCCGTCCATCATACAGGTGATCCGATGCCCCTAAGCGACCACATCCCCTTCATAAAAGCGGGCGTGCCAGCGATATGGGTTCACGAGGGGCTTATTGATCCGTATTATCATACTGAACGAGATGTCTTCGAGCACATAGATATAGATAAACTCTCGAAGATAACGGAAGTGGCAGCAACCAATGTTACGGAGCTGGCGAACTTGAACAAGCTACCGTTCTGAAGAGCTGTGTGGACTGCTCTGCCTTAAAAGAGTTGAAAGAAAAGATAGGCGGCTTAATAGTTTTCAAAATCAGAACCATAAAAGCAAAACATGGGGCTTGAGGAAAACTAAATGAACGATTTTTTATTGATATTGTTCTTGATCTTCGCTGGACAAACCCTTGGATCGTTGATAGGCCTCATTAAAAAACCAAGTAAAGTTGCTTTATACGGCTCTCTGTCTTTCGCTGCGAGTATGATGATCGCCATCTCGTTTATCCAGTTAATACCCGAAGGTCTAAAATACGCGCCTCTATTTTTGATCATCTCCTCGTTTTTCGCTGGGATAGCGATAATGTGGGCGGTGGATTGGTTATTGCCCCATATTAATCCCGAGCTAATTAAAAAAGAAAAGCCCTCGGTTAAGAGAAGTGTCACCATGTTGGTCATCGGCATAGCCTTGCACAATATTCCAGAAGGTTTGGCGATCGGGGTCGGTTTTGCAATAACTACAGAATTGGGAATTGCTATTGCGTTAGCCATCGCAATCCAAGATCTTCCGGAAAACATTGCAACGATTGTTCCGTTATATAGCGTGACTAAGAAAAAGGCAACGTCATTTATCATCCTTATCACCACTGTCCTGTTCGAGGTGGCTGGATTTCTTATAGGATATTTGGCATTGGGAGGAGCATCGTTGAGCTGGCTGGGAGCTTCACTGGCGCTTGCAGCAGGATTTATGGTTTACATTTCTATCGAGGAATTGATACCTTCAGCGCAGGTAAAGAAGTATCCCAAAATAGCGGCGGCGGCTATGGTTTTAGGTGTGATATGTGTTCTATTAACAAGTTTGATATAATTAAAGTTGAAAAACGCACCCGTGGAGAAAAAAAATGGCAATAATGGAAATAAGCGTTATCCCTCTGGGTACAAAAACACCCTCAGTTAGCAAGTATGTAGCAGAGGCCTTGAAAATATTGGAGAAAGAGAAGGACATAAAATATGAGCTAACTTCGATGGGAACGATTATCGAGGGGGATCTGAGGAAGGTCTTAAATTTAGCAAAGAAGATGCACGAGGCAGTTTTTGATAAAGAAATCCTAAGGGTAGCCACCATCATTAAAATTGACGATCGACGTGACAAGCCGCTGAGCATTGAAGGCAAAATAAAATCGGTGCAGGAAAAATTATGAGGAAATCTCGGGCAATCTGGTGAATAAATGGAGACCTATCTAGACTGCATCCCGTGTTTCGTGAGGCAGGCTCTGGAAGCGAGCAAGATGGCCACGGGGGACGAGGCCTTACAGGAAAAAGCCTTGAAGGCAGTTTTATCGGAGCTGGGAAAGACTTCAATAAAAAATAAGATACCGCCTCAGATCGCTCGCGAGGTTCACCGCATAGTCAGGAAAGTAACAAAAAACAATGACCCCTACGTGAAAGTAAAAGACGAGTACAATAGAAAAGCTCTGAAAATGTATCCGAGTCTCAAACGAAAGGTCGCCGAGTCTAAAGACAGATTGCTAACAGCAACGAAGCTCGCGATAGCCGGAAATATCATCGACTTCGGGCCCAGTTCAAAATTCGATCTCGATAAAACCATAGAAGATGTTTCAGGTCAAGATTTCGCGATAAATCATTTTAACTGGTTTAAAAAAGCGCTGAAGAGTTCTAAAAAAATCATATATTTGGGGGACAATGCCGGTGAAATTGTTTTTGACCGCATTTTGCTGGAGGAACTAAAGGGTAAAGATATCACATTTGTCGTCAAAGGAGGCCCCATCATTAATGATGCGACGATTGAAGATGCGAAGTTCGTAGGGATAGACAAAATTGCGATAATCGAAGTGGTCAGCAACGGCGATCCCGACACAGGGCCGGATAGGCTATCGAAGGAATTTATCAGAAAACTGAAGGGCGCGGATCTCGTCATCAGCAAGGGGCAAGGCAACTACGAGGCCTTGAGCGAAGTGGATGCAAACATCTTCTTCTTGCTGAAGGTAAAATGTCCATTGATCGCTAGGGATATGAAGACCAAAATCGGCGATATTGTCGTAAGTTCATAAATTTGGATTTTCTCCGTTCACGTGCTACACCTTTCCCTCCAGCCAGCCGATTCTAACGTTATCTCTTTGGTCAAACTTCGGGACATAGGGTTTGATGTCTAAAAGGGGGGTGCCATCGAGCATATCGATACCCTTCACCTTCAAGATATTTCCCTTGCGTTCCAACATCTTCACGATGGTGAGTCCTATCGGATTTGGTCTGTTTGGGGATCTTGTGGCGAAAAGCCCACGCGGGGTATCGTCAAGATAAGGTTTTACCAGAAGCCCTCGCGACTCCAAGTAATGCTCCTTTTTCACTGAGCGCTTGACCGACTTGTGGAACTCGTACAAAATTATGAGGTGGGAGAAACCCTCAATATCTTTCAGCCCCTCCTCGTACTCCTTAAAAACTTCGATTTCACCTACATCCTTCAATCTGTACGCTTGGTGAGGCGCGTCTCCGTTCTTTTTGTACGGCGTGTGGATTATCCCTATCGGTTTCAATTTTGTCATTTTATCCAAGCCCCACCAAGTATAAACTAAACACGATTCCCAAATAAATATGAAACGAGGATAAACATGAGAAATCTTAAGGCAAGGATGTTTAACAGGAAAGCTTCTGATCCGAGAAATAAACCTAATCAGATATTAGAAGCCTTAGAATTGCGGCAAAGACAAAATGTTGCGGATATCGGAGCTGGAGGCGGCTATTTTTGCCTACGGTTTGCAGAAGCCGTTGGAAAAGGGAAGGCGTACGCGGTTGATACAAATCCAGGATTTCTGAAATTTATCGAGAACAATGCTAAGGAACAAGGACTCAATAATGTTGAAACAATTCTTGTTGCTGGAGAAGACTTGGCTTTGTCTGAAAAAAGTTTAGATCTTGTTTTTGTGCGTAACGTGTACCATCATTTACCAAATCGAGTGGAATATTTTAAAAAATTGAGGCGGTTCTTAAAACCAGAAGGAAGAGTTGCCATCGTGGAGTACAAGCGTGCCAAACCTTTCACCTTCCGTGGGATGTTTGGACATTATGTTCCTCGAGAAACTATTATAGAAGAGATGAAAGAGGCCGGGTATCAAGTGAAGCAAGAGTTTGATTTCTTGTCAGAGCAATCTTTCACTATTTTTTCACGAATAAAAATATCCGACAGGAGCTAAGCCTTTGTTCCCTTGACGACATACAGGGCCGCCAGACTCTTATCGCGAGTGTCAAAAATCTCCTGACCTCGTATCCCCATAAAATATTCGCCAGTAGCGGTAAAGGATCTAGAGATGTGCTGCTCTATCTCCGCGGGGTGGATGTGTTTTATTCTCCCGAAGTACGAACCTGGTCTCCGAATATGGGACTTGAAGTATTCAGATTCAGGATTTAACATCATAGCAACAAATTTGCCCCTCGGCTCCAAGACTCTGGCTACCCCGTCCACGGCTTTTTTGTAGTTGTCCAAGAATTCCAAAGTCGCCACCGTGAAGGCGCCATCAAATGACCCGTTGGGAAAATCAGGATGTTCCGCATCACCGAGCACGAATCTTTTATCGCTCTTCTTTCTCGCTTCTTCTAATGCCTCCTTCGAGTTGTCGAGGCCAACGATGTTCAGCTCGGATAGTATTTCTTCAAAATATCCGATTCCGCATCCGACATCGAGAATCTTTTTTCGTCCCTTCAACTCGTCCTTTAGGTACTCGGCTTCTTTAGTTAGAATTTTCTTGCCGAAGTCGCTATTGTAAAATCGCACAAATTTTTCTATATCGCCTGCCGTCATCATTCTAATCGCCAGCCCCTACAATACTTATATTTGTGCAATCGCAAATAAACAATTCTGTTGGGGTGAAATAAATGGAGGAACGAGCAAGAGAAATGCAGGAACAAGAGAAGCGCCTCAAAATACGGATGGCTAAAATTAAAAATAAACTGGCGATATTAAGCGGAAAGGGCGGGGTTGGCAAGAGCACCATCACCGCTAACCTAGCAATCGCGTTGGCGCGCAAGGGTCACAAGGTAGGAATTTTGGATGCCGACATTCATGGTCCCAGCATCCCGAAGATCCTTGGTATAAGAGGGCGAGAGCTGACTGCGGGACGGATTGAGGGCTTGGGCATCTTCCCCGTCAAAGGACCGCTCGGCATCAAGGTCATCTCCATGGATTTTCTGCTCTCGGACGATGAGACTCCGGTCATCTGGCGCGGCCCGATGAAGATGGGGGCTATCAGGCAGTTTTTGGCGGATGTGGCCTGGGGGGATTTAGATTTTTTGCTCATAGATCTGCCGCCAGGTACCGGAGACGAGCCACTCAGCATTATGCAGTTGGTGCCCGATATCGATGGCATCTTGATGGTAACCGCCCCTTCCGAAGTTTCACAAATCGTTGTCAGGCGGGCCATCGGGTTCACGAGGGAATTGCGCGTGCCGTTAGTGGGAATCATTGAGAATATGAGCAAGTTCGTCTGTCCAAAATGTGGTGCGGAATTTGACATTTTGGGAACTGGCGGTGGGCAAAAAATATCGGAGGAACTCGGCGTGCCATTTTTGGCCAAGATTCCAATCGATCAAAAGATATGTGAGGACTCGGACAGAGGAACGCCTTTCATCATCGAGCACCCCGATACGCCAGCGGCCAAGGCTTTTATGCAAGTAGTTGATACGGTGGAGAAATATTTGGAACCGCGGAGGAAGCGGGCTTGATCATAGATGAGTTATTGGATCTGGTCGAGAAACGAAGAAGTCAGCTAGAAGGCTTGACGCTCTCGAGGGTATGCGTGAGCCTCTGCTATACTGCGGTGATGCTCGATAACAGTTACGTCGGTCTCTGTCACACGCCGACCGAAGACATTGGGCACTCCCACGGGGGTCGCAGGCGGGACTTTCGCGGCTTCAAGGCGTTAGAGATCGCTCGGTTGGCGAACTCGTTTGACATGATCGAGAGGACCGTTGGCATCGCGACGTTGAATGCCCTCTCACAACACCTGATGGACTCCGAGGGTTACGAGAGGCAGTTTGGAATGGACGCCTTTGATGCGATGAATGTGAGGAGGGAAGACAGTGTCGCAGTGGTTGGGTACATAAGGCCCCTAGTCGGGAAGCTGAGGGAGACGGCCCGGGAGGTTCACGTTTTTGAGCGCAACCCCCAGTTGAGAGGGGATGCCCTGCTGGATACCTTTGTCGACTCGATATTACCGAAAGCGGATGTCGTGGTTATAAGCGGGTCGAGCTTGGCCAATGGGACGGTCGACAGGTTGCTTGAGTTGGCCAAATGGGCAAGAGTTGTGGTTTTTGCAGGGCCGACCACCAGTACTCTGCCAGAGCCCTTCTTCGAACGAGGCGTAAAAATCATTGCTGGCGTTCGCGCCAAGGGCCCTAAAGTGGTGGAAGCAGTGGCAGAGGCCAAACCGTTCGTTGTTTTCAAGGATCTCGTAGAAAAGTACATCTTGAAAATTACTGACAATCGGAGACGATAAGGGCCTCAAAATAAAGTGGATGGAAACATGCGGGAGTGTAAAAAACTCAAAACGCGACCACTCATCACGGAGATTTTCGAGAAGGAAGTAAAGACTGCAATGGGTTGTACAGAGATAGCAACAGTTGGCTTGGTATCATCACTTGCCTTTAATGCAGCCCTCGATAAGTTGAGCAAGGATATTAAACCAGTCGGAAAGATCGAATTGAAAGATGTCAATAGAATAAATAGTATCCTCCTGACCATTGACCCGTATCTTTTTAAAAATGCTGCCGATGTTGGTATCCCGCACACGAATGGAGGACGCGGGATAAGGTTAGCTGCGACGTTGGGCCTTTTTGGGGATCCGGGCAGGGGACTGCAAATATTCGATTCCGTGAGCGAGAAGCGCTTGAGAGTTGCAAGAGAGCTAGAAAAGTCCGTTCGAATCAGGATAAAGAGCAAATGGGAAAGACCAGACGTATACGCCGAAGCCAAAATTAAAATAGGGGGGGCTTGGGGGCGAGCCATAATACAACATGAGCACGACAAAGTGGTTTTGGTAGAGTCTGATAACCGACGCTTCTTTAAAGGAGGGGCGAGCGAGAGAAAAGGCATCGAGAAATGCAAGAGGGCATTTAGGGATCTCACCGTAGACGATCTTATTGATTACGTGGCCGAACTTCCAGAGGAAATCAAAATAATTGTTAGAAACGGAATAAAACTAGTTAGGGAACTTTCTGAGGAAGGCTTGAAAAAGCCGTTAGGAATTGGTGTGGGCTATGCGCTGAGAAACAGCGGCGCCGATACTAAAAATTTGATAAAAGTTAGAACCGCATCCGCAATCGATGCTAGGATGTTTGGGTCCCCGAATCCTTCGATCGTCGTCGCTGGTTCTGGAAATCATGGTATCACGACAACAATGCCGATCTATGTTTACGCTGAAAAGAATCGGATGGATGAGGACCTTTTATCTCGTTCCGTAGCATTGTCTTATCTAGTGACAATTTACGCATCTTATCATTCGAGCTACTTGTGTGCTGTCTGCGGGCTGGGATCCAAGGCCGGCGCTGGTTCATCCGCTGGATTGGCTTATTACATGAGCAGGGGGGACAGGAAAGTTGTAAAAAGAGCAATTCAGAACTTCATAGCGAATATACCCGGCATGATTTGTGATGGAGGTAAATATTCCTGTGCTCTAAAAGGAGCAACAGCGGGTGATGCCATCTATCAAAGTGCCCTGCTTGCTCTTAAAAACAAGGAACCGCCACACAAGAACGGAATCTTGGGGAAAACTGTGGAAGAAAGTATTATGAATCTAGGTAAAGTTGTGAGAGGGGCGCAGCCGCTCAATAAAATTATTGTGAGGGTGCTTTTTGACAAGCAAGATTGAAGTCTCGCTGGAAAACTTTATTATACATGGAAGCATAATTTAGGTTTTGAAATAAGAGGTGAAAAATATGTTATCAAAAATCCCTATCGACGTTGAGAGGATAGGAAGGGAAGACTTGAACAAGGAGATATTAAGAGTTGGAATATTAGCTGAGCTGGACGCCGTAAATCTTTATGAGCAAATGGTTGCCATGACCGACGATACGAACATCAAGAAAATTCTTTTAGATATTGCGAAAGAAGAAAAAACACATGTAGGGGAATTCCAAGCTTTGTTGCTAAAACTTGATGGAGAACAAAAAGAAGAACTAGAAAAAGGCAAAAAGGAAGTCGATGAGCTTACAGGAACTTAGCATTTCATAATTTACGTGCGCCAAAAGAGACGGTCTAATGTTCGAGCGCATTAGCTATAGTACAAATACTGCCGCCGCGAAGACCGTTGACCACATCCCCTCCTTAACTAAAGTGGTTTGAGTCATGTTTGTGGTTCGCACAATCTTCTGGGAGATCTTCCATATCTGTTTTCTCTCGTTCCAGCTCTTGTCTGGGTCGAAAGGTAAACTCAAGGCGCCCGCGAGCATGGAAGCCGCCAAGTCTTCCGCATAATCACCGGCTTCTTCCGCCGTTTGCCCATAGGCATCGTGCTCGCTGATATACCCGTAAGTGTTCTTGTCTGCTGGAAGGGCACAACCTATGCTTGCGGATATTAGCCTCCTCCGCTCGTTGCTGCTACATTTTGCGAAAACCCCGAAGACAATTTGTCCATCGTGAAGGTGGCTCAGACCTTTTTCTCGAGGTATGACTTTGCACCCTGGAGGGATTATGCTAGAAACCGATACTAAATTGAACCTCGCGACCCCCGCGTTTTCCAAGGCGTATTCGAACGATTTCAGTTTTTCCCGATCGTGCCCGACTCCACGTGTTAAAAATAGGTATCTTGGCAGTAGGTCCATTTTATCCACTTCCGTTTCTTCTAAATCAAGTTCTAAATCTCTATCTTTAACCTTTTGGCCATCGCCACGTCTTTGGACTAAAGAGAAGCGTAACCGTTAAATTTAGGTAAACCCTAACTTTTTTGGGACGGCCATGGGCGATGGGTTGAGCATAACCGAGAATGAAGCAAAATATCTGAAGTTGATCTATAGAAAGCAATATGAAGAATCAGCTAAGGTCAGAACTACTGCCGTAGCAAAATCTCTCGCAGTTAGACCCGCCACGGTGACCGAGGTGATCCAAAATCTTTCCAAGAAAAACCTTCTCCGGCACAGGCGCTACCGCGGAGTCAAGCTGACGAAAAATGGCATCGCGGAAGCCCGGAAACTGCTGAGGAAGCACAGGATCTTGGAGGTTCTCTTCACGGATTTCCTGAAATACGATGCTCAAAACGCTTGCAAAGAAGCTTCTAAGCTGGATTACCGCGCTTCAATGGAGCTCATCAACGCCATTTGCCAGGCCTACGGGCACCCGGAGATCTGCCCGTGTGAAAAGACTATCTTCGGCGACGCGAAGTGCGAGAAAATGGTGATGAAATGAGTGAACTCCTCTGGATTCTCTTGGCGACATTCATCGTTAGCTTGATATCATTCATCGGTGCCGCCGCGCTGGTTTTATCTGAAAAGTTGTTGAAGAGGATATTGCTGGCGCTCATTGGGTTCGCCGCTGGAGCTTTGATTGGAGGGGCTTTCTTGCATCTGCTGCCGGAGTCAATAGAGAGTAGCGCTGCTAGCGATCTTCACAATATTTTTCTCGCAGTCATAGCTGGCTTCATCACTTTCTTCATCCTAGAGAAGTTGCTCTGGCGCCACTGCCACGAAAAAGCCTGTCCAATTCACGTGTTTGTCTATCTCAACCTCTTCGGTGACGGCGTGCATAACTTCATCGACGGCTTGGTTATGGCTGCCAGTTTCGTTGTAAGCGTCCCTCTCGGTTTGACCACCACGCTGGCAATCGCGGCCCACGAAATTCCTCAAGAGATAGGCGATTTCGGTGTCCTTGTTTACGGCGGTCTCAAGCCACGGAGAGCACTGTTTCTGAATTTTGTAACTGCATTGACGGCTGTCGCAGGGGGGATTGCGGGATATTATCTCTTTCCATACTTGGGAGGCGCGATGATATTTCTGCTACCGTTCGCTGCGGGCGGATTCCTGTACATCGCTGCGTCGGATCTCGTTCCAGAGCTGCATAAGGAAACCAGCACGAAGAGAACCGTTGTGTCGTTTGCTTCGTTTTTAGCGGGAATCGCTTTGATGTGGGCTGTCAAACTCATTTAGCGGGTGAGATGGTCTCTGTCTCGAAGAGTTGCGAGAGAAAATGAGAAAAAAGAAACGCCAATAGAATTTTCCCTAGATGATAATCTCAACGGCTCTTGCCCCAATAAGGATGTTTGATATCCTCAAAAGCTGAAAGGGCGGCAATCGCACCTTCCGAACAAGCCACCACGATCTGTTTTACCCCGCCCGTGACATCGCCCGCAGCGTACACTCTCGGGATGTTCGTTCGCTGGGTCTTGTCGGTTCGCATGTAACCTTCTTTATCGAGTTGGACCCCGATTTTCTTTGCAAGCTCGTTGTTGGGAATCCACCCCGCCGAGATGAAAACGGCATCCACTTCCAACTCTCTTTCAGCCGCCCTCTTCTTGTCTTTAATCCTGATTTGTTTCACCGAGCCATCACCAACAATCGCCTTCACTTCCGAGTCCAAACAGAGTTTGACCTTACCCGAGAGCTTTTTCTGCAGATATTCTTCCGCCCTTAGCTTGTCCCGCCGATGGATCAACGTGACATCGCATCCGAGGTTGTCGAGATAAATAGCGTCCATCGCAGCAGTGTTTCCTCCACCCACTACCGCCACTTTTTTACCCTTGAAGAAGAAACCGTCGCATATGGCACAATAAGAAACGCCTTTTCCGAAAAATTCGCCTTCACCTTTTACGCCCAGCTTTCTGTGAGTTGTGCCCGTCGCGATTATCACGGCCCTCGTGAGGTACTTTCCTTTCTCTGTTCTAACGAGGATATCAGGTCCGATTTTGATTTCCTTCACAGCCTCGGATTCTTTGATATCAACGTATTTCGCTGCGTGCTCCTTCAACTTTTTAACTAGCTCCATGCCCTTTATCGAATCTATGCCCGGATAATTTTCGATTAAGGGGGCTTCTCCTACGAGCCCACCAGCAACCGCCTTTTCCAATATCAGCGTGCTCAATCCACTCCTGACACCATATGTCCCGGCGCTCAGGCCCGCTGGTCCTCCGCCCACAATAATCAGATCATACTTCATCTGTGCCCCTCCTTCACCTTTCAAGTGGGGTAACGCAAATATATTTATACGGGTTACATTTAACACCAGTTGCCAAGGTTAGGTGTTTGCGTGGGTGAGTTAGAGAAAATTCAAAGAAGGAAGTTGAGAAAACTGGAGCAGAAATACTTTGGGAAAAAAGAGACAATCGATAAACCTATCCAAATCACCGATCAGACGTTTGAAGACACGATTAAGAGGCACTCCGCTGTCGTGGTGGATTTATGGGCCGACTGGTGCACGCCTTGTCACATGATTGCGCCAATCGTTGAGGAGCTTGCAAAGGACTACGCTGGAAAGGTTGTGTTTGGCAAGCTGAATGTTGATGAGAACAAGATGGTTGCGGCAAAGCACGGCATAATGGCGATTCCCACTTTACTGTTCTTCAAAAATGGCAAGCTGGTCGACCAAGTGCTCGGCGCTGTGCCAAGGCAACACCTCGAGGAGAAAATTAAAAAGATAATTTGAGTTCACGCTGCGCCGAATTCCTTCATAGCATCTATCGCCACGATGCATTTAGTGAGCCCGAGTGGAAACTCCTAAGTTTGAAGAGACCTTTTCTCGGTTTTTATCATGCCGGGTTCCTTATTTGGTTTCAAATTCCTCTAATGCTTTCTTGACCTCCGTCACATAGGTCAAAGCTGGACCTCCGCCCATCAAGATGGACACTGTAGCTGCTTCTAATATCTCTTCTCTAGTAGCTCCAGCAGCGATCGCCTTCTTGACGTGTATGGCGATGCAATACTTGCATCTTGCGGTTATCGCGGTTCCAAGAGCTATTAGCTCCTTGGTTTTGGTGTCAAGAACCTTTTTCGCTAACACACAGTCCATAAAGGCTCTAAAATGATGCATCGCTTCCCTGCTTTCTTTGGAGAGAATCTCCATTGTCTCTTGAAAATCGGCGATAGATTTTTCCATCTCAGCCATTTTATCACCTCATTTTTTGTATTAAATACGGCCCCACCGATGTTTAAACGTAAGCATTTTGTCATCTGAAACGCTGAATTCGATCCTTGCTAAATACTACCAACGATAAACTTTGAA
>Ga0315280_10004488_pt1 | contig 20557 bp, 20 predicted proteins | sample YL17G06_40_MG_FD_203697 | JGI IMG/M metagenome (GOLD analysis project Ga0315280, IMG submission 203697) | Sediment microbial communities from Yellowstone Lake, YNP, Wyoming, USA - YL17G06_40 | ecosystem: Environmental > Aquatic > Freshwater > Lake > Sediment | place: USA: Wyoming | collected... | reverse complement strand
CGGAACATCCTCAGAAGAGACTTCTCCGAGAGATCGTGGAGCTTTGAGTTTCATCCACCGTTTGTTATGTATCTTTTTGGTATATCATATGCGATTTATGTGTTGATTAGGATGATCTGTAGGGATGGTTGGCGGGTATCGCTTCAACCCGAGAAGATGGAAGAGGAGGGAGTTAGACTCTTCCGAGGACGTTCTGCTCTTTTGGCCATTAGACTCCCCGCAGTCTTGGCGGGCACGCTTACGTGCGCGGTTGTGTTTTGGATTTGTCAAGAAATTACTGGAAACGTCGTGTTAGCTACGATTGGCTCACTGCTACTGGCGGTGATGCCCAGCTTTGTTGCTTGGACGTCAGTGGCAATGCTGGAGAGCGGTGTGACATTGTTCTACGCCTCGACAGTATTGTTTCTTCTAAAGGCAACGGCCGCTTTCTCTATTGAAGCGTTGATCGTGTCAGGAATCTGCTTGGGCTTCTTGATGTGCAGCAAGGAGACGGGTTTCGGCATGGTTCCAACAGCCCTAGTATGGTTCGCATTTCTCATTTGGGGGGATTTGGCGAGCGGAAGTGGGAAGGTTTTGGATCTTGTGTTGTATCTTATTGCGTGGCTTCTTATTGGTGTCTCGACGTTCTGGGTGTCTTGGCCGGTTCTTCACCGTAGGCCACTACAACAGCTCATGGCTGCGTTTAGATCCACGTCAAGCATGTCTTCTAGGTCTTCTTCTGGTTTCTCGTTCTACTTTTTGGGCTTGGCTTCAACCGTCCCAACTCCCATCTTCTTTCTCACTTTCTGCGGAGTAGCTCTGACAATCACCGATCCGAGCCCAAGCATGGTGTTTGCAGTTCTTTGGGTTCTCGTACCTTTACTCTTGATGGGGTTCCCGTTTGTTCCGAAACGGGGAGGACCTTACGAGACGAACTTTGTTCTGCCTTCCATAGCAATTTTGGCAGTTGTCCCTCTTGCCAAGCTAGAAGCAACCCCGTTCAAATTTCCTTTGCAGAACTTTGGGATAGGATGGGAAACGCTAGCCGGAGTAGCCTTGGTTTTCTTTCTACTGTTCGAAGGCGCGGTGCTTTATCCACGCTATATGGATTACCACAGTCTTGTTGGAAGGAAACTCTTCAAGGAGGGAGAACTTCAAGTGGGGTGGTGGGGTCATGGTATGGCGAGTGCAATGGCTTTCATCGATAGACACGTACCGATGGGAGCAGTTGTTTGGATCTACGGGCCGAGGATCTCTTCCTTTTATCATTCTACGCGAGTGGATCTGCGAAAGTCGCTCGGAGGGGAAAGCTTGTTCTTTGAGAGGGCGAGAGTGGGGAAAACCGTACCGCTTGATTCAATGTTCCTAGATTGGAGGCAAGGTGACTTGACGTTTAAATTTCCATATTACCCATCGCACACGACTCGAGACAAGGTTCAAGCTTTGAAAAAAGTCGTCAGTCATATCGTGGTGTACCGGTGGGCATTACATAATCAGAGGCTGACCTCATTGGGTAACTTTGACGTTCAGCTATTGTCCCATCTTTCTAGGCATAGCGTTCCCGTTGCCACAATCAAAACTGGTCAGCTGGAAGTGTGTTGGATATACGATGCCGTGAAACTATGCACATGCTGCCTCAAGAGCTCCGCCAGCAATTCTAGCTGGTCAAGACAGTGACGTGGTAGCTTTGAGGGCCCCCCTGCGGTGGATCATAGGTGCCCTCTTCGTGGCTTCGCTTGTAACCTCGCTCGCCTTGACAGCTTTGTATATTCAGGCACAAACTCATCGGTCTGAAACGAAAACCACCGACACTGTCTTCGGCGATGGAATGACTCTAACATTCTCCTCGAGTGAGGCTACCTACAGGCCCGGTGAGGAGGCGAGGTTCTACATAGACGTTTTGAACACCGGCAAAGACACAGTCCAAAGAATAGACTTCTCCGTGAAGATAAGTGCTCCCCATCTTATGAACTTGCAGCTGATGACTCTTGAGGACTATTCTCTCAGGGGAGGAAGAGGATACGAACCAGGAAAGCTCGAAAGAGTTGTGATAGAGCGAAATTTGCCTTTACTAACCCCCCCGGGGCTCTACGCGCTGGAGCTGGTGGCCAAGCCCGCTGGCCGTGATTCTACTGCACAAGCGAGAGTGAATATATATGTCGAGGCTTCACATTTTTTCCTCTTCGAAATAGCGCTACTTCCAGCCTTCTTCGGAGCCCTTCTGATTCTAGTCGTTTACGCCCCTGACCTTCGCAGTCTAAGCCAACAGCCGAATGCACCTCTAAGAAAGCTGATCCAACTTCTCTACCTTACTAGCAGCAAGATGCAGCTGGTCAAGCTGAAGGATCAACTGATCGCTATCGGAACTCGTATGGAGGGATACCGATCAGTCCTCTTCGTGGGAATACTCATTCGGCTTGTAATCGGTGCTTACGCATCTCACCCTGCAGTGTGGGAGAATGTTTCACCTGCTGACCTGGTGGTTCTAGACGGTTTCAATCCTTTCTGCTGGGTCAGAAGCTTCGGGGCCAGTTTCTATCTGTTTTACCTTCCAGTCTATGTGCCTGTACTCTTGTTTAGCGTTCTCGGCCTGAATCAGCAATTCATCACCCTCCTAGCGTTCAAGGTTCCCCCAATCATAGGTGATGTAATAATATTCTACTCGCTTCTTAGTCTCGGGCGCGTCATAAAGCCTGACAAAGCAACGTTCTTGGCATCATTGTATTTCTTGAACCCGTATGCAGTTTTCCTCTCAGCGTACACTGGACATTTCGATCAGCTTATGATTTCGCTGGTCCTTGCTGGAATATGCTTGATTGTAAGACGGAAGCCTGCGTGGGCAGCATTATGCTTGAGCATATCGGTCTTTTTCAGGTACGTTCCGATACTTGCATTTCCAGCTTTCGTCGTTATGAGCCACCACTTTATGGGAAAAGGCAAGACTGTGAGATTTGTTTCATTCTTCCTCGGCATCGCTACTGCTCTTGCAATCCTGCAAATATGGACAATGTATTCAATATACTCTAGTTCCGAACAGGGATTCTGGGCTTTCGTTCTCGAATGGTTGGCGGTAGGTAGTTCTGTCGGACACATTCAGGTAGAAACTCTGTCGTACAACTTCACTGGGATACTCGCTTTCTTGAAGTTGGATTGGAGCTTCCTCGGGTGGAGGTCTTTTCTCGCCGTGTACGCAATAGCCAGCGTATTATTTGTTTTAAAGAGAGATTCGAGTATGCTTCGCCGAACAGTTTCCTATATAATAGCCATCTTTACTTGGTTCATGCTGCTCTTTCCTATGGCACAGCATCACTACCTCGTATGGATCTTCCCTTTTGTATTGATGAGTGCAGTGCTCTTCGGCAACATACGGCGAGACCTAGTCAATGTGCTGTGGTTATCCAATCTTTTCATAGATCCTATCGTTTGGGGCAACTTTAGATATGTTTTTCCTCTCCTCAACCTGATTCCTTGGTTGAACCGCTGGCCCTCAAATCTTGCTATGCGTCAGGCCTTCGGATTGATTCATGCATCAAGTCTCTTGTTGATTGGGATCGTTTCGCTCAGTGCTCTTGCTCCTCGGAGAATCGATTTGTTGAAGCTGAAAAAGATCCTTGAAGGACTGGAAGGGCCCTTCTCTATTCTCATTGCAATGTCGTTGGTCGCGTTACTTCTTGGGGCGCTGGCAGTTGGTCGTACAATTGATCTGTATTCCGTATCCATTTTCTATTTGCTCTTTGGGTCGATGCTGATCATCACTGCTCGATCAAAGTTGTACTGGAATACTGTAACGACAACTGCGATCATTGTAATGGTCGGCTTCTTCATGTTCTCACCTTCATCCTCCAGATGGCTGCTGATTTTCCTTGTTCCCTCCGTCGCAGGCTGGCTATACTTCATCCACAAGGAGGGGCCGGGTGAAATGCCTAGCGTATTCGAAAGACTGGTTTCAAGAGTGAATGTCGCCCACCTTCAGACAATGATCCTTCTGTCGATTCTCACTTTTTCAGTCCTAGTTGCAGCTTCGCCTAATCCCCGAGCCGCCGCGTATTATCATTGGAACCAAGAGTTTAGTTTCTTCGGAGGTGAACAAGGTCTTGTCTACTTTGGGGAACCGAGAGAGACGATACTTTCTGACAATCGTCCTTCAGAGGATTGGATATTTCACATTTACATTTTGAACTTTGTTACTCCAGAAATGAGAAAGGCTGGAGACTTCTGGCTTTACATATCAGAACCAGGTCCTTCTGGAGAGGGGCGTCTTCGTGCTGACGTGTTCCTGAATGATGCTAGAGTCTCTTCGATTGACACATTGAAATCAAGTTTGCCGAAAAACGATGCTGATTGGCTCAAGATTAGGCTTGATCCCGACATTCTGCGTATAGAAAGTAGGGTTCGAATTGTCGTTCAACAGGGGACGACATGGAGCGTAAAGGCTGTGAAGATTGTACTTACGGTTGCCCCTCTTCTTTTGGAACCTCCATACTGGTCTACGCTGTTTGGAGAACACAAGTTGGTTATGCTAGCCGTCCTCACCGTTGCGGAAGTACTGCTGTGTCTCCTTATTGTTCGAAGGCTGTATCCTATGCTATCTGGAAGGGAATCACAGTCGGTCAGGTAACGAAGAGCATTCATAATCGGGCATCCAGAGGAAACTCTCGAGAGAACAATGGATTCCCTCCTTTTGGCTCGTTCGCTGCCGGTAGACTTTGCAGCCTTCTACAATCTGGTGCCCTACCCCGGATCGGAGCTGGAGTAGGTTCTCTCAAACGGCTCATTCATCTATCCCCCTAAGCAATACCTGAACAGCATATCATACGGAGAGCTTGAGCCCATTTTCGAAACTAGGGTTTCCCTAGGGGGAACGAAAGAAGGTTCTTTCATTGGGGGCTTCATTATATCGCAGAAAGCTTATGGAAATGAAATTCGGCAAATTTATTGGGTTGTTTTTGTATGTTGTTACGGTCGGCTTTACAATGGACAGGAGACGATCCTATATTGCCATGGATGTTACAGCTTGGCGAAAGCTATGGCGAGTCTACGTCAATACTCCTTTGGCAATAGCAAGAATGCTCGGGATGCGACCGAAGGTAATTGACACAATACTTGTACCTGACAGAGCTATCGAATACGGCTTCGTTTAGGGGGGGTACGACACCTACGGAGTCGATATTCGGGATTTCCCGATTTCATGGCCTAACTTCAAATTCTTTCGAGAAGATATTCGATCTACATCTTTTCCAACAAACTTTTTCGACAGAATACTCGCCGTTTCCTCGATAGAGCATATCGGTCTTGTCGAACGATATGGTTCAGATGAAGATTTACGTGGCGACAAGAAGGCAGTACAAGAAATGTCCAGAATCCTCAAGCGCGACGGGGAGATTCTGATTACGGTTCCTTACGCAAGGAAGGCGAGATTGGAAAGGCCCTTTCACAGAATCTATGATGACACAACACTCGAGGAAATGATCAAAGATCTAGTAATTAGGAAGAGGCAGTATGCAAAATATGTGAACACAAGCAACGGCGATTTCTGGAAAACTTGCTCGAAATCCGAATCGCAAGACGGCGGCATTGTGCTGCTGAAGTTGAGCAAAGGCTAGTGGAAAGCCATGTGTTTCCCAACTTGTGTTAGGCGCGCTTCTGGCGCCATTCGAATGGCCGAGGCATTTTCGGTGGCTGATGGAGGATAATGCATTTTCTGGCAAGCCCTGTTTGGACAAGGGGACTGGAATAGCCCGGCATGATTACTAGCTTGCTGCATCGCATTGTACGCTGTGAGGAGGATCAATCTCTCTAAGAAAAGATTGGGCAAGTCCAATTCTCTCGTCTTCTTCCATGGCAATGACTAGCTCTTTAAGCCAGTCTCTTTGCACTATTGTATCACTATTCAACAGAACTAGGTACTCGCCTTTTGCGAGTCTAGCACCAATATTGTTTGCCTCGTCATAACGTGCGTCATGATCGAGGTCAACTGTTTTCACTCTACTACCTCCTGCGAATTCCATGATAATTCTGACACTGTCATCGGTTGATTTGCAATTGACTAGGATAACTTCGAAATTGGGGTAGTCGGTGTTTAGAACTGAAAACAAGAGATCTCGAATATATTTGCTGGAGTTGAATACCACTACTGCTATTGAAGCAGGCGGCCAGTCTTCATTCATGGTTTCATTCAATTTCTGCGTAACCATTTAAAGGCTTCTCTAGGACTTGCGAGAAGTGCAAGAGCTGCAGTGGAATTCATCGTAGCCGACGCTACTCACATGCCACTCTTGCCGTTCGTGTCATGGTTTCCGAGAAAGCTCTCCAGCTGATGTATTCAGATGTGTAGACCTGACTTCTTCCTCTATTACAAGAGCTTCGTTGGGCTCAGGCAACCAGCGATGAACAAGTCTCTCCGCAAAGAAATCCACTCTTGCTTCATCCTTCCTGTCACGACTTGGTATTGACGCTCTTTCCGATCTGTACTCGCCGATGATTGCCAGGCTTTGATGAAAAGATATGGAGTATGGAAGTGTAGGAGGAGCGGTTCGGAGGCTATTGGCGATGAGAACTTAATAGTACCATAATCAGTAATTAGTCTATATGTGGCGCTTCACAGACTAATTACTTTGCGAGTTCTTCCAAATAACTAATAGTTTAGTGGAGAATTGAGAGCTCGAAGACATTCGCTAATATTGCTTATGTTATACGCAGAAATATTATGCTTTCTTTGGTCTTCGCGCGAGTTGAATTAACTGGAAAAATAGTCCTCGATGCGGGCTGCGGAAAAGGAGCATGGGGTCGTCATATACGCTTTGCGGAGGGGTGGAATCAGGCCTATAAAGTGGGAATTGACTTGTTTAAACCCTATATAGCCATCGCCAAGAACCATCGATTATATGATGACGTTATCGCAGGAGATGTAAGATACCTTCCCTTTAAGGGTACGATATTCGACCTTGTCTTGTCGGCTTTTGTCTTGGAGCACTTAACAAAGGCAGATGGAGATCGTTTCTTATGTGAGGCAAAGAGAGTCTGCCGTCAATCTTTCATTCTTATTACTGAGCATGGCCATAAATCTAGCGCTGAAGCTGGTATCTCAAGAAAAGCCCTAGAGGAGAATCCCCTTCTACATCACCGCTCCGGTTGGACGTATAGGGAGCTCCATGAAAGGGGTTTCACTGTCCGTGGGTTTGGCGTCAAATACACTCGCCGATTTCCTTGGCCATGCAAAATATTTCTTTACATAATCTCTTCTTTCACGTATATGCTTCCCAAATTTGCAGATAAACTCATTGCCAGGAAAGTCAGAAGATGAATGCTAAAAGTAACATTCTTTAGGATCCTATTGAATCTGGCGGTGTTGTTTTTGGAGATCAAACTAGTTTATATCTCTCTCTGTGATGAAGTTATGTTTAGCAAATTGATTGTTTGCTCCAACTGATAGTTTCTCAGATGTCCCACGGACTTATCTGTGTCATTTACCCTTCATTCTTTTATTCGAGAGTAAGAACTCAAACCCACTTGAACTTAGACGCCGAGATTTCACGAAAAGAATTTGACATGTGCGGTATTGTTTTCATGTCTTCTTTGGTGGAGAATCTATCTAAGGAGCAGGCTAATGCTTTTCTATTTTCATCTTTCACATTCATCATCCTCTGACATCCAAAAAAGGAGCCTTCCGTAGAGGTTGTGTTAGTTTTCGGCTCCGGTGAATTGGCGGATAAAAATGACATTGATGTGTTAATCCTTCATAAAGGCTGAAGAATAGCCAACCCCGTCGCTATGTGTAGACAAACTCGGTTGCGCTAAACATCTGGTGCCAATGCAAAGAATATACTCGTGAAAGACAGAGAAGCGTTCCGAGCGGGTGATTGTGTAGTGATGTGAGAGGGTGGAGAGTAAAACCTCTCCTGTGCGAGGATAACTACCTCTATCGTACTTCCAAAGCAATCGTCCTATCCATCGTTGGGGGTTCCAAATTGCATCCATGAATATGAACCTTCCTGTTCTCTTCAATACCCGCCCACTTTCACCGATTAGTGGTATCAACAGGCTATCCGGCACATGGTGGGCAACAACCATACACAGAACGACATCCACGCTGCCGCTTCTGATTGGACTGTGAGTGGCATCAGAAAGTAAGGCAATCCCGTCTGGATACTTGCGTTTAAAGCGGCGCAACTTTTGCAAGTCTATGTCGAGACAGATATAAGCGCGGGTGGCAGGCCACAACCGTCGGAGAGTCCCCGTTCCTCCACCCAAGTCAAGAACCACAGTAGCAGAGCAAAGATAAGCGATCTGAGCCGCAATATGATTATGTACTTGACGTGCACCTACCAATAACTGGGCGTGATCGTAAATCCAAGTATTGGCTACAATACGATGCAAGATTTTGGTTCTCTTCATTAGTGAATTCATACGTGTCACAACGGTTACCCACCTCACCTTATGTTCTGCGAGCCATCGTAGCGACCTAGTCCTCGGTCTTTAACCCAGACCTTTACCTTGCGATTCCGACTTGGATATGATAGGCACACGTCGAGTCGTCCAGCTGATATCGAGTCCTTTCGGGCAATAGCCAAAAGCGAAGTGCCTATTGGTAATGGGAGTCGCCTAGCGACTAGGCGGGCTTCTTGGGCCAGCAACAAAGCCAACAGGTCATTGACCACAGGAATGATGCGTAGTTCACCACACACACGCGCGCATGATGGTAAAGTGGCCAAGCTTGCGCGCTCATGCATATGACCTGCATTGCCAGTCGAACGCCCCTGAGTAAGCGCAGTCCACCGCCGTCTTACCCAAACAAAGGGAAAAATGCTTGCCATATACTGCGTGAGATACTCGATCTGGTAGCCTGCGCGGATCAACTTGCTCTCCAGTTCAACCAGTTCGTAGCGCCGGTAGTGACAAGATGCCTCATCGAAGTAGCTCCACAGCGATGGGTGAGCAGGCACAGTCAGTAGGAGTATCCCTCCAGTTGCTAACATAGCGTGTAGTTCACGTAGTACCTGCATGTCATCGGGCAGATGCTCCAACACATCAAAGAGGCAAATCAGGTCAAACTGCGTATTAAAAGGCAATGCGCGCGCATCGCCTTGCACCAGAGGACATGACGTGCGCCGGCGGGCATATTGCAGGGCCTCTGCAAACAGATCCATCCCCACAACCATACCACGTGGGCAAGCCTGTTCCAGAGTACGTAGCACATTCCCAGTTCCACAACCCACCTCCAAAACCCGATAGCCTAACGGCAGGCCAGCCGTGATCTGGCTGACCATAGTGGCAATGATTCGGTTGCGCGCACGGAACCAGAAATGCTGGTCCTCAATGGCAAACAGGAGTACAAAATTGATTGTGTCATAGCCACGATTTGCAGCCGGCCTAGAAGCAAGCTCGCTCACTCGCCTACTCCTCCATCAAACTCTTTGATCGCAGCCACCACGTCCGCCTGGTCTTCGGTCAAATCGTTGTAAAAAGGTAAGCGGAGCAAGCGGTCACTTACGTACTCGGTCACGGGGCAATCACCTTGTCTTCCACCAAAACGCCGCCCCATCTCCGAGAGATGCAAAGGCAGATAATGAAAAACGCTGAGAATGCCACGAATCTTCAGATGTTCAATCAAGGCCAGACGCTGTTCCGGCGACGACATCAACAGGTAGAACATGTGGTACGACTGCTCGCACTGACTTGGCACAATGGGAAGCCGTATGTCATGGTCTTGTGCCCAACCCATAAGGTTCCGATGGTAATAATTCCATATCACCCGCCGCTTAGTCTGAATTTGTTCTCGGGCCTCCAGTTGGGCATACAAGAACGCCGCGAGAATGTCCGAAGGGAGATAACTAGAGCCAAGGTCTATCCAAGTGTACTTGTCCACTTGGCCGCGGAAAAAGCGGCTGCGATTGGTGCCTTTTTCTCGAATGATCTCGGCGCGCTCGATGTACTGTGGGTCGTTGATGAAAAGTGCACCGCCCTCGCCGCACGAGAGATTCTTGGTTTCATGAAAGCTCTGCGCCGCTAGGCAGCCGAAGGTGCCTAAGTATCTTCCCTTATACTGGCCAAACAAACCTTGGGCATTATCCTCGACAACGGCGATGCCGCGGTCTCCGGCGATTTCTAAAATAGCATCCATCTCGCAGCCCACACCGGCGTAGTGCATCGGCACAACCGCTTTGGTGCGGGGAGTGATGAGCCGCTCCAGTTGCGTCTCATCTAGGTTGAGCGTATCCGGGCGGATGTCAATGAAGACAGGATGAGCACCGTGCAAAACAAAGGCGTTAGCTGTAGATACAAAAGTAAAAGATGGCACTATCACTTCGTCGCCCGTCTTCATGCCCAATAATAATGCCGCCATTTCCAAGGCATGGGTACAGGATGTAGTTAGCAGCGCCTTAGGTACACCTAGGATCTTCTCAAGTAAGGCGTGACACTTCTTGGTGTAGACACCATCCCCAGAGATCTGCCCTTGCTTTATAGAATCAGCTATATAACGAATCTCGTTACCGGAAAGGAAGGGCTTGTTGAAGGGTACACGGTAAGCACTCATTCTGGGACCCTCATTGGTGCAAACCACCGATGATACCAAAGCTGCACTGATTGGGTCACAAAACCGCATCTCTGGTACAGGCGCTGGGCTCTCCAATTTCGTCCTTGGGTCACAACAGTTACCTGTCTCGCCCCATGTTCTGCGAACCATCGTAGCGACTTGGTCACCAGTACTCGGCCCAGACCCTCACCCCGAAAATCTTTGCCGGCGCCGACCAACCCAATCCGCCCTTTGGCCAGATCGGTCAGATGGCAAGAAACGTAGCCAACGGGCTGTCCCCGAAGCTCAGCTACCAACACGGCGTCAGCATACCCCCCACAACTCTTCTCGATCCACGTCTCGTACAAAGCATTGCAAAGAGATTCTGGAAAATTTCCATCATAGTAGAAGCGAGAGTCGCGGTGACTGACTCTTGCGATGGCTCGCAAAGCTGGAACATCGCTAGGCTTACATAGACGAATTGACCCCGAGAAAACTCTGTCATTAACAACTGGAATATCGCCGAGTTGCTTTTCAAGGGTGACACGAATATCTACAAAGTGGAACTTATTGTCTTCCGCCACCCTTACTGTGTCTGCATGATCAGAGTTGGCAAGAAAGTAAAGACAATCGATGGCATGAGAATTACACCACAATATGACACATTCCACATCTTCTCTGCTCAATTGGTTCACAGTAATGCGTGCAATTCTACGCCCGAAGAAATCAGAATCCCAATCAAGGTACTGGCAAAGACTGTGTGCTTCCATATCCCACTCTAGCCCTCGAAAGTCTTGGAGCATACTACGTAAGGTGGGCGCTCCATCGTCCGAAAATACATACGTGCAAGGTACTCGCCGAAGATACCCAGAGCGAACAACTGTGCCCCCGAAAAGATGGAGATGATCGAGACCAAGAAAGTGAAGCCGGGTACGCCGCCGCCTCGGATCAGATAGTAGCCAATAACATAGACCAAAACTGCTAGCCCGAAGAGGCTAAAAGCAAAACCGATCAAGGTAGCCAATTGCATTGGAAAGGCGCTGAAACCAGTCATCATGTTGAGGGCATGGACAATCAACTTGCGAGTAGTGTAGTTAGACACTCCCATCCGGCGCGGATCGTGGCGCACCGAAATCGTAGTAAAGCGCGTCGTTCCCCAAGTCAGCAGTACGTCAATGGAGAGCAACGGGCTTTGATAGTTGGCAAAGGCATTACGCAACTGAGTGCGAAAGACTCGGAAAGCGCTAATATTGCGAGCTGTTTCGGCACCCATGGCGCTTTGAAGGACTAACTTGTTCATCCACGACGCGAGGTTGCGCCAAAAGTCATGTCGCCCATTCTGTGGCGTGCCGTAAACCACATCGTAACCTTCTGCTAGTTTCCGCAGCAATTTGTAAATCTCCTCGGGTGGATTTTGCAGGTCATCGTCGATGGTGACAATGACTTCGTTCTGAGCCGCCCGGATGCCGCAGAGCAAAGCATTGTGCTGACCGTAGTTGCGCATCAGATTGATGCCGCGAATCCAATCGAATTGTTCCGCCAACTCACAAATTACATTCCAACTGCGATCTCGGCTGCCATCGTTCACCAGTACCACCTCGAAACGAATAGACAATTCACGCAGCGCGCTGCTAAGCCGGGCGATTAGTTCAGGAAGAATGCCTTCGCTGTTGTAGACGGGTACTACTACAGAAACGCTTGAGAGAGAAACGACACCGCCAGTGGTCATCCTATCATCTGACTCCTAACGTAGACTATCCATCCTCCATCTCAGAAATGCTGAGATATATTGATGGTGTCCCAGTCGACGCTGCAGAGGATATATCATGCAGAAGGTTAAGTTTAACATTGCCGAAACGTCTTAAGACGAAGGCTATTACTTTGAGCATGGCATCGTCCTGAGGTTCTTCATCTCACAGTGTCCAACGATTGTTATCCGCCGAGTTGAGCCCGCTTGAAGGTGGGTAAAGCGTTGCCTAACTCTTGGCACGAGTGTAATAGCGGTGACCGAGAGAAGCAAGACAAGGTAGCCAATAGTGAATGAGAGGCCAGCAAACCTACTCATAATGACCTGAAAGCCGCGGTAGGAGAAGACAGGGTAAAGAATTTCAACACTAGCGGCAAAGAGTGCGACTAATGCGAGTAGAAGTCCGCCTCTCTTTCGTGGAGTCAACGGGGTAGCGGCAACGTAATTGGCGAGTCCGAAAGCAGCTATGATTGAGATTGGAGGCAGAATCAACACAAAATATCGGTCGAAGTTTACGCGCACCAAGATGGCCAAGAACATATAGGATATGCCAAACCACATCCAAAGCAAATTATGGTCACAGAACTTACCATCGAGTTTACGGTTCCGGATTTGCACATTCAGGCGATTTACGATGAGCGACGCTATACCATAGAAGAAGAAGGCTGTCCAGAGTAACGTATTGTATGAGGTCCAGTTGTCATACCCTCTCTCAGGGTAAAGACCGAGATTTCCCCAAGGTGAATTTGGTTGCATGTCAAAAGAGAACTTTGAATTTGGCCCACCAGAGACGCTCACAATTACTGGGTATAGCACCTTGTGGAATACAACTAGAAAACCGCTCAAAGGATCTCTCCAGCTTGTGTAATGAGCGTTTTCGAAGATTGCCACAGGATACCAGTATACGTAGAGGTTGAAGTGATCGTAGAAACCTTGTAGCGTATCTCTCCAAAAGTAGGGGTTTGAGCCGACGAAGAAGACGAATGCAGTGATCAGGCACACCACAATTCCAACGGTCCACGTACGCAACACACGTAGACTCCCGTGAATGCGCAGTTGCAACACTGCGTAAGAGAAATACGCAATTGCCACCAGAAGAGTAAGTCCCGCCGCGTTATACTTTGAGGCCCATGAACAGCCCAGAGAAACTCCGGTCACTACGAACGGAAGAATTGCCGATCGAGAGTGCGTGGAGCTATTGCATTCTCTCTCAGGATCTCGAACCTTGAGAGCTCGCTGCAGAAAATAGATCGTCAAGACGCTGAAGAAAACGGCGGGTGTGTCAATAAGAGCTTGCCGACTACACATTAGCCAAAGTGGATTGAGAGCAAGGAAGAACACGGTGAAGTAACCTGCCTCCTCGCCGAACATGTCCTTTGCCAAATATAAACAGACAATGCAAGTCAACACTCCAAAAATTGCTGCAGGCATCCTCGCGGCTACGAGCATAGTACGGTCGTGTATTATTGTTGCTTGAATTTGTCGCCAGCTGATGTCTCTGTAGCCCGCAATCCAAATCGCAACACCAATCACGTATTTCGGAATGGCTGGCACGAAAATGCCCGTGACCATGAACGGAGGATGCAAAGGCGGCCAGCTTTCACGATTTGCCCACTCAAAATTGTTGTTGTCGCGCCAGCCGGAGTCAGTTAATCTGCCCTTTATCAAGAGTTCGAAAGAGTTGAGGCCATAAAACATGTAGAGAGGCTCATCTGAGTGGAGAGTTTCGTCGCCCAGTCCGACCACAAATGGCAACAGGAGTAGTATGAATAAGTATACGATTCTAGCTCTCTTTGACCGGCGAAAGTCGAAGCCGGCACCGATGAGAAACGCCATCAGACCAAACACAAAGAGCATGGTCCTTGGCGGCGATAGGAAAGGATTCAGAAGATCGGGCGCCCATTTTGAAAACGCAACGTAATCAAAAGAGGCATTGAGTTCTCCGCCCGTATAGACAGGCCAGTTGCCTCTGCCGTTCTCAACCCTTATATTTAGGCTTTTCACGGTCTTTCCTGTCCTCAGCGTTTCAGCAACGGATGCCCACACTGTATTGTATCCAATCCAGTAATCGAACGAGTCATCTTCGTAGAATACTTGTATGAACCAGTTGGCGCTCTCTGGAAAGGCTTTCGCTCTAAAGAGCAGAAAAGGATACTCCGTCGTGTTGATCGCAACATTGGTCGACAACACAAGCGACATGGTCTCGTTCGATTTGGCAACGCCCGAAAGGACAATAATGTCACCGTCAGTGTGCCAAATCAAATCTGAGCTCTCAGCGACCCACCCGGTCCGAAACTCATCATCAATCCAACCAATTCCAAAGGTTGAAGAATGTTCGATCTGTCGAGGCGTAGCAAGACCTAATATCATCATCGATATTCCGGCAAGAACAACAAGCTTCAAGAACTTCGATCGGCTAATACTGCCAGAGTTTCTCCTCGAGATTGATGGTTGCCTAACACCCTTGGTAGTGGACTGACGCATTGCGGGTGCTCATCCTTCGCCTACTGTCTTCTTGGCAATCAGATGTATGTCGCCACCTCTATTTGGAAATAACATTGAAAACAGCCTAAGCGGCATGAGTATGCCACTGTACGTCATTTCGCCCTTAACGTAGGTTATCTTGAAACCTTGAGATGCTACATAGGCCTTGAGCAACTTCAGGGACCAATGGCTCAGATGGACATTACTCTGATAGTCCTGAAGTCCACTTAAGGGAGCATAGAGGAGAGGAGGATTTCGATTGTCACCGCCTCCGAAAATCCAAGCTCGCAAAAAGCCTAGAGCCTGAAAGTTTGGAGTCCAAATTTCAATTATGCCGTTCACTCTTAGCACGCGTCTAACTTCTCCAAGAAGAACCATTACATCGATATACCGAAAGTGCTCAACTATGTGACTCAAAAACGCATGGGCAAAGACTTGATCCCTAAATGGCAGATTCAACGCGTGACAAACAACATCTATGCCCGACAGAGGTCGGATGTCCGTGTTGATGTCGCCCCTGCCCTTCTCTCCAGCACCGATATCCAGAGAAAGGCCAACCGTATGTCTCTGCAGTCTTTTGTTAGCGTGAAGGCTCAGTGAAATCTCGTATACGCGATCGTCCGGAGAAACGTGCGATTCACACCCTGTCAAATCGTCGCCACCTACTAGGCGCTTCTGCAACAGTTCTATAGGTCATCATCTTGACGACACATCGAAAGTCAAGTCTCCCAGCGGCTCATCTTGCAAATTGCGCATAGCTCCATGCCTAGGTTGATCCTTCTAATAGAGATAACTGGAAAGAACCTCCTTAGAAGCGCCTCAAGTTTCTTCATTGTAAAAAAATGAATGTGACTCTTCGGAGAATCTTCTCTCGAGATTGCTCTTTCGTAGTAGACCACCCAAATCGGCTCCAATAGCCGCCACAGAATTGACCCACGGTTGGGAACAAAGAACATACAAACTCCATCGGTCCTGAGAATTCTCTTCACCTCGCCCGCGAGCTTCGCTGGGTCCTCAACATGCTCGATAATGTGGGAACAGACGACAGAGCCAATCGCTCCGCTCACAAAAGGTAGAGATCTAAGATCTGCAACTACGTCAGGTTTGAAGCTCGGATTATGATCTAACGTCACAAATCCCTTTGGCATTCTTCCTGCTCCCAAGTCCAAGTCAGCCAGAGACCCAACGGTAGCTCGGACTATCTTCACCCTTTTGTTTTGCAGGTATTCTGCAATCATTTAGCTGCTCGCCGTCTCCGAAACCTCTTCTTCAGTACTATCCATAACATTCGAAGTCCTACTCTAATGGACTTCAAACGATTCGAGGTGATCTTGCTAGAGCCAATTCTTTCCTTGTAGTGAACAGGAATCTCGACGCATCGCAAACGTCCAATCAATGCTTCCGTCACCAAGTCCACAAGAAAAGCGGAGCCGCCTTCAGAGAGAGAGTTCAAAAGGGTTTGGACCGAATTGCGAGTCAGAAGACGTAACGTACATCCTACATCGGTCAACCTTATCTTCCCCCACCAGCACACTTGAAGGAACTTCGCAATGAACAAGTTCCCATAGTGGAGGAACCTATCCCATTTTGCATTCTTGTCGATCAACTCAAGAGTGGCGCGACTGCCAAACACCATATCAACCTCATCTATGTACGCAAGCAGCTTGTGTCCGTCTCTCGCCAAGAAACTTGCATCCGCCTCTGCGAGCATGACTAGGTCTGCTCCTCGCGCAAGGGCTTCCCTCATACCTCTCATCAACGCATGCCCGTAACCTTTCTTCGGCTCATCGACAACCACGACCCCGGTTCTTCGAGCGATCTCTCCCGTCCCGTCCGTGCTTCCATTATCGACAACGATCACCTCATCGACGTAATCTTGATCCAAAAAATCCTTAATCGTCCTCTCGACAGCCTCGGCCTCGTTGTAGGCAGGTATAACTACAATCGTCTTCCTTTCGTCTCCCACTCTGCACCACTTGCCAAGTGTCGTCAATTAGTCATGTGAATGGTTAACAGACTCTAAGCCCCTAGACTCTTCCAGCTTTCGATAGCCTTGGCAAGGCCCTTCTCCAGCGCAACTGTGGGCTGCCAGCCAACGGTCTTCCTTATCCTCGTACTGTCCAAAGCCAAGTATTCGGGATCCCATATCGCTGGGCGTTGCGCGTATCCGGGAGGGTAGCTTCCCCACACCACCTTTGCCTTGACGCCGAGTGCCTCTTCCAGTCTCACCATAACTTCGCAGTTTCTCATCGGATTACCGGGAGAAACATTGAAGACCTTTCTATTCGCTCTCTCCGATTCCATTACCTTCAGATAGGCATTGACATGGTCGTCGATGAACATGTAGTCTCGGATTGAGTTTGGTGCACCAAGATAGCAGGTCTCTTCTTTGAGAAGAGATGTTATTGCATACTCGATGAAGAAACTCTTCTCCCTCTTGCGACCATACGTGTTGATCGGCCGCATCACTGTTGCATTCAGACCGTAAACCTTCATAGCCATTCTCACATGCTGGTCAGCAGCCTCCTTGCTGACCGCGTATGGCGACGCCGGGTTCAACGCTATATCCTCCCGGAAGGGCTTCCGTCTCTTCTGCCAGCCATAAACTTCAGCGGTTGAAGCGTAGATCAATCTCGACTTGGGGGCACTCTCAAGCATTGCATGAACAATGTTAACAGTTCCTTCGTAATTGACTGAAACATATGGGAAAGGATCCTCGAAAGACAATCGCACCGGCGTCAACGCTCCAAGATGAAACACGAATTGAGGCTTCGCTGAACTTATCGCCGACTTCACTGAATGGAATGACGTGAGATCTCCTTCGATGAGATGGACTTTATCTAGGACCGTACTCAAGGTGTCCAGCTCCCTTTTGGATGTATGCCTAACTAACCCGTAGACATCGTAGCCTTCCTCAACAAGTTTGACGGTGAGGTTAGATCCGATAAATCCTGTGCAACCTGTAACCAGGGCATTCGTCATAGCCGATGCCTCCCTAATTCCTCATTCGCTCTCTCTAAATCTTTCGACGTGTTAATAGTAATAAACAGGCCATTGTGCAGATAAGCTCTCAGACGATGAAGCCTTGCAAGTGAAGGGAGTGTCGTCTGCTCGATGTCCCCTCTCCTGGGGAGATATTGCAAAACTCCACGGTTAAACACATAGATGCCGGCATTACATACAGTAAGCGGGCATGCTGGTTTCTCTAAAAAACCAGAAACCTTGTGGCTATCATCTGTTTCGACATGCCCAAAAGGGCATCGAGGCTTGGTTATTGCCATAGTAACTGTGGGATTATGTTTTATGTGAAAGTCGGCAAGATCATGCAGATTCAGATCAGTGATCTGATCTCCATTTAGAGCGAAAAACATCTCTTCATCGACATACCTGCTTATCGCTAACCTGAAACCTTCACCAGTACCACCTTCAACCGTGTGAACGCTATATTCAATATCAAGATCATACCTCCTTCCGTCACCGAAACAATTGATAACCTTATCCTTCAAGTGAGCAACCCCTAAGATCACATGCCCAACATCATTACGACGTAGCCACTCAAGAATCCATTGCAGAAGCGGCTTACCTCTAACTTTGACCAACGCCTTCGGAATCTTTTCGGTCAACGGTCTCAGACGCATACCAGGTCCGCCGACGAGAACAACAGCAGTATCGATCTTCAAGAGACTCGCCACGCGATTAACTTGTTCAGCTTACGCATATTTTAAGTTCTGTGCGTCGGAAATAAGCTGAGAAGGCTGATCGTAATCATGAAAGGGAAGGGCGTAGAGAGAGTGCTGGTAACTGGCGGTGCAGGGTTTATAGGTTCACATACAGCGGACCTTTTGGTAAAGCAAGGATACGATGTAACCATTCTTGACAACCTTGAACCTCAAGTTCACGGAATAGAGAGAAAACATCCCGCTTACCTTAACAAGAATGCAACTTTCGTCTTGGGCGATATCCGTCAGCGGGAACCAGTAGAGAAGCTGATATCGGAGAACGATGCTGTAATCCATCTAGCGTCCGCTGTCGGCGTAGGCCAATCGATGTACGAAATAGAGCGCTACATAAGCGCCAACACCCAGGGAACAGCGGTCCTGCTCGATACTCTCGCAAATGAGGAACATAATGTAAGGAAGCTCGTAGTTGCTTCCTCCATGAGTTTGTATGGAGAGGGAGAATGCCACTGCGAAAGATGCGGTTCTGATGTGTTCCCTGAGCTACGTACAGAGCAGCAACTGGAAAAGAAGTTGTGGGAGCATTCCTGTCCATCATGCGGTTCTGTGCTCGTGCCCTTGCCAACAGATGAAGGAAAGCCACTCATGCCAACATCCATATACGCGATGTCTAAGAGGCATCAAGAGGAGATGTGCCTCCTAATCGGGAAGACATACGGTATTCCTACAGTGGCTTTGAGATACTTCAACGTGTACGGTTCGCGCCAGTCGCTCTCAAATCCCTATACAGGTGCGTGCGCGATCTTTTCAAGCCGCATATTAAACGGCAAGCCGCCATACGTATTTGAAGATGGAAATCAGCTTCGAGATTTCATTCATGTCAAGGATGTGGCGAAGGCAACTTTGAATGCATTGGAATACGACAATGCAGACTATTTGGCAGTAAACGTTGGAACTGGAAGCCCGATCTCAATAGTCAAGCTGGCTGAAACGCTGATAAATATGTACGGGGTCAAACTTCAACCTTACATATCGAGCAGGTACCGGAAAGGTGATGTTAGACATTGCTATGCTGATACTCAAAGAGTTGAGAGGCTGCTGAACTTCAGAGCCAGCGTCAGCCTAGAAGAAGGCTTAACTGAATTAGCGGAATGGGCGAAGCTGCATGGATGGGGCGCCAAAGACTCGTTTGACAAAGCTTTGGGAGAACTAGAAGAAAGGAAGCTTGCAGACTAGCGATATGCAAAAATGCGGCGTCTGCATATGCCCAATCAAAGCTCGATCGCCGCATAATACGCGAACAATTCATCTAGCTGAAAATTCTCTCAACAGGCTTCATCAAGAAACCTAAGCGCCTCGGCAATGTTCTTTTCAGAACCCTGAAGTCATCCTTATTCACGCCTTTAACAATTTTGACCATTAAGACCTAGACCATGAACCCTACCGCAAATAGATGGACAAGAGTATCACTGAAAGATGAATCACTTGAAGAAGGACGACGGCGAACGCTGCCACAATCAAAGCCAATAAAACCCCCAAATGGCAGCAACGTCGAATCCAATCTTCAAGACTCCTCTAGCTGCATAATCCTCGTGTCCCAACATGACCGAGAAGAGCCCAGTTCATCCATGCATCTACTCTAGCTTAGGATTATGTAGCCGTACAGTTCCACATAGGCGTGATTCGACCTTGGCCATATCGGAAAGCAGCTAGCTATGTGCTTGTGAACCTCCAGTCTTGAGAGCAGCCTGCGAAACCTATAGCTGGAGAGATCAAGCTCCTCAACGATCTACTCATGCGCCGTTGAATTTGGCGACCCGTGCGAAAGCCGAACTTGAACCTCTCAAGAAATTGCCTAGACATTAACTTTCTATAGCCGTCGCAGATTCCAGAACCTTTCTAATGGCTTCTGTAGTGCTCCACGCCTTTATTATGCCCTCATTCCTTATCCTGTCAAAGTGTCTGTCGTTCGTTATTATGATGGAGTTCGTCTGTAGGCATGCAGCTGCATGGAGTATGTCTGCCTTGTCTGAAGTTCTAAGATATGCTTTGCAGATCTTCCTATAGTTCTCCGAGACATTCACTATCTTTGTCTTTGTAAGAAGGCTCGCCACGATTGCGGCTGCTGTCTGAGATTTCAATAGCTCAGCGTACCGG
>Ga0315280_10004487_pt1 | contig 20561 bp, 23 predicted proteins | sample YL17G06_40_MG_FD_203697 | JGI IMG/M metagenome (GOLD analysis project Ga0315280, IMG submission 203697) | Sediment microbial communities from Yellowstone Lake, YNP, Wyoming, USA - YL17G06_40 | ecosystem: Environmental > Aquatic > Freshwater > Lake > Sediment | place: USA: Wyoming | collected... | reverse complement strand
TAATTGAGTGCCAAAGTAAAATAAGAGAAGATTCGAATGGATTCCCTGTAGGTATTCTTGACCAATTGTTCCAATCGGTCCCATGTAAAAACCTTGATCTGGACATTTGGATTTTGGACAATATTGGACAAGTCGTCGAAATAAAAGGGAGCATAGAACGTATTGGAATAGACCACAAAAGCTACCCCAATAACCAGCCCAATTGCGATCAGATGATGCAAAGGCAAGGGAAACCGATCCTGAAGTCTTTTAGAAAGAGCCGTCTCGCCCTGATCAGGCTTCCTTGTCTTCTTAGGTTTTGACATAAGGATCTCTCTTTCCAAACCCTTTCAGAACTTTACCTAATAAATATACTACTCCAATCAGTCCGATTTCAATGAGGGTCATCCAGATACGACTGAGGATAGAGATAATAACAGCCACTGAACCTGGCATGATAAACGAGAGGAGATAGACTAAAGCTCCCTCTCTCACCCCTAACCCGCTTGGAGCAAAAAGCGCGATCAAACCTAATGTACTTGAAAACGCCAAAGCTCCAGTTAAGAATAGAAAATACCTCGAGGAAACGGGAAAGACCCCATCCAAGAAGAAATAGAAACCGATTCCCCCAGCCACCCAGGATAAGATGCAGACTCCCAGGATACAAAGAATCTCGGAATAGGAGATGGTAATAGCAATGGGCTCCCTTCTCATAAGCTCTAAAATTCGGTTGAATATCTTTTCAAGGATCTTAGGGTGGAGAAAGAGAAGGGCCAGAATATAGATGGGTATCAATCCAGCGGAAGGTATTCCCAAATAGAAGAAATCAAGCTCCCTAAAAAGAAGAACGGAGATCAGAAAAACAAAACCCGCAGCCATCACTAAGGTCACGGTTTCAAAGTAAAGGGCAACGGTGAGGCCCTTTCTCGATTTCCCCTTAGAATCATAGAAATAGAAACGACCCAGGAAAAGCCACAACTTTCCGGGTAGGTATTTGCCCAATTGGGAATAGAACCAACTTGCCAAAGTCTCTGGTAGAGAAACAGCAATGCCTAATTTAAGGGTGATCTGATACCATGCCCAAATCTGGATCAAGTACCACAACACGGAGAAGATCGCGGATGCAATCAGATAAAGGGGGCGGAGTGTGAAGGAAGCCTCTTTAACCTCGTTCCAGTTTCCCCATACCATTTTCCCCAGATAAAGAAAAATAGCAATCAGGATTGCCCAACTGAAAAATTTGGTATACGGAATTCTTCTTAGGAAGAGCGCGCTCATTTAGGCAGAACCGATCAATTCCCCTCCTCTCCAGAGACCGTGTCACAATATCATTCTGAGGCCTTAGCCGAAGAATCTCTGTTTTCTAGGTTATTGATTGTATGAGATTCTTCACGGAGTTTACCCTGAGCGAAGCGAATGGGCTCAGGATGACAAAGGGCGAAGGGGTCAGAATGACAAAAATGGAATTCCCCTCGTTGTGACACAGTCTCCCAACAGGAGGAGGTTTAGAAAATAATTTTCAACAGCATAATAAACCCTTTAATCTTTTTTTTAAGATCAGAAGCACTTCGGATACTCAAGATCTGATTAAGAAGATATTCAAAGCTAAAATAAAAAGATAAAATCGCCTTTTTTCTGAGCTTCACTAATCTCTTTTCATCCATAAGTTTAGATTTGAAAATCGGTTTGCCTGTGTAATCAAAGTCATTCCAGCTCGTTGCTGAAATCTCCCCCTTTTCTAATGCGATACCAAAAAGTTCTGTTTTGGGCATAGGAATCGTGATGGCGAAATTGGCTGCGGATGCTCTTAGCGTTTTGGAGAACCGGATGGTTTCTCGAATGTCCTTCTCGATTTCGCCCGGGATTCCAATCATGAAATAGGCATCCGTTGGAATCCCCACTTCATAAGCCCACTGAAAGGCATTTCTTACCTGTTCCAAGGTAATCCCTTTCTTTAATACCTTATCCAAAATATACTGGCTTCCAGATTCCACACCCAATGCAATACCGACGCAACCAATATCCTTTAGCACCTTTAAGATATCCTTATCAATGATATCGACCCTTCCATTACAGATAAATTCAATTCTTATTTTCCTTCTCTTCATCTCCTCGGTAAACTCATAAATCTGCTTTTTACTGATAATGAAGGTATCATCTACGATCGATAGCCCTTTGATCTGGTAGTCTCCGATGAGTGATTCAATTTCATCAACAATGTTAAAAACCGATCGGTAACGCGTCTTCCGGCCGAAGATCAGATGCGAAGAGCAATACGTGCAGTGAAAAGGGCATCCCCTGCTCGTGACGATGGACGTGGCAGGCTGTCGAACCGCCCATGCACTTCTCCCAAAACTGGCTTTTAAATAATGCCTCATGGGCAGGAGATCTCGGGCGGGAAAAGGGAGCCTATCGAGATCCCTGGCAAGCTTTCGGGGAGGATTCACTATTGGGCTCCCCCCTCTCTTAAAGACTAAGCCGTCCACATTTTCCAGAGGAAGATCCTTTTCAAGAGCTTGCACCAATTCAAGGCTTGTCTCTTCCCCCTCGCCCACGGCGACAAAGTCAACCACCTCTTCTCTTATGACTTCATCGTATAAAATGGAAGGATGAACTCCCCCAAATAGAATTCTACAATTTTTATTTTGAGACTTTGCAAAGCGAGCAAATTCCAATCCCAGGCTGAAATTCATGGTGTAAGCGCTTATTCCCAAAACGTCAAAGTCGATCTTTGCTAACCGCTTTAACGCATCATCACGGCCTTCAAAAGTCGGATCCAGGATCTCCACATCATAATTGTTTTTTCTTAAGAAGGCGGCGATATATCCTAACCCTAAAGGGGGGTTTGTATTAGGTTCGATCCGCGGTAAAAGGAGCAATATTTTCATCAACCACCTGCCCCGATAACATCTTTTACAACCTTTATAATCTTCATGACTTCTCCCCCTGTCAAATTGCTATTCATGGGTAAATTGACCACTTGCCGAGCGGCCAATTCAGAATTTTGGCACTGCTCTGAACAACTATAAGCATAGGTAAAACCTAAATCAAGACCTCTCTTCAAACAAGCTAAATAAAAATCCCTTTTATCCTGATGGAGGACGCGGACTGGAAATCGCATCCATGAACAAAACGAATCGGGAGGAAGAACAGGCAAGCCAAGACCATCTACCTCCTCCAAACTTTCCAAATATTGACAGGCGATCTCCGCTCTTCTCTGGAGAATTCTCTCAACTCTCTCAAGGTTAAATAAGCCGAGAGTTGCCTCCAGTGGAGATAAAGTATATTGATATAATTGATCGAGAGACGGACGAATTTCACCCTGGTCCATGGAAAAACCATATCGCATGAAAAAGGCTTTTATAAAGAACCCATACCCAAAAGGAAATGTGATCATTTTATGGAAAAATAGGGTAAGCATAACCCTTCCTAAAAACGAAGGAGAAGGGGAATGGAGTTCCTGTTCTGTCAGTTGCCTGACTTTCTCGAGGAGACCCTCATTTCGGAAAAGAATAAAACCTCCCCTTCCAGCAGACAATACTTTTGTAAATTCAAAGCTAAAGAGACTGGCAAGCCCATTTGTACCAACAAGCTTGCCCTCTACTCTGCTTCCAAAAGCAGCGGCACAGTCTTCGAGGATGATACAATTGTATTTGCGGCCAAGATCGGCTATTCCCCCAATGTCGCAAGGAATTCCGAACTGGTGTGTTGCCAAGATAATACTCTTTGGCTCGATTTTCATCCTCAAATCCTCAAGATCCATATTGAGTGTCCCCAGATCAATATCCACATAAACAATCCGCTTCTCTGCTAAAAGAATAGCCTCTGGAACCACTTTGCAGGTATACGCAGGGATGAAAACCGTCTTCTGAGGCAAAACCCTTAAGAGATAGTATAGGGCTGCCCTGCCGCTCTGTAACAACAAGATTTTGTGTTCGAAATACCGTTCTAACCCTGCCTTAAAGAGCTCGATATTTTTTGCCCGTTGAAGAAGGAGAGCCCGGAGGATTGATCCCAGTTTCATCTCGATTCGGTGACGCGGAATTACAATCATGCAGGCATCCATTTCATCCCATTCCTCGAGGGAAAAGGACAGGTGAGGGTGGATGGAACAATTTTACAAAGAGCTATAGCCGGAGTATAAAATAAATTCCCACCAAAAGGTAGGGGAACTTCCGTCCCCGTTCAATAGGCAGACCGGAGCCTTTCCTCCCTGAGGAGGAACATGCATAGGTATTCATGTCACCCGTTTAAGGTAAAGCATTCTGTCTATGTCATCTTTTTCTTGACAAGATAAAATTGGTAGAGGGACAAGAAATTCATAAACTGCAATTTATCATCAAGGAGACGGATGATGGATAAACTCCAACGGAGGAGCCTTGTAGAGAGGTATCCAAGTAACACGTTCAAAGGAATCAATAGAGTGAAGAGGGGCATTCCGACTTTTTTGACGATGACACAATTATTTTCTTTGGCCCTATCATCAATCTCGAAACAATGGAATAATAACCCCTTTGTCTGAAGGGATTCTCTCCCGTGAATCATTCTTGACAGAAACGTCAAGATCCCGAACCCGCTTAAGAAATAGGTGCCCATTCTGTTATTTTCGATGATGAGAATGCTTCCATCTTCCTTCAGGGAATAAAGCATCTCACCTAAAGCTTGCCAGTAGGCCTCTTTATTGGGTAGGTACATGAGTGAAAAGACCTCGAAGATAACATCAAAATAATACTTTTTAAAAGGAAGATAAATGGAATTGGAAATAACCGCAAAGCCACCCTGGACATTCCGAAGAAATTCTTCGACATAGGTCGGCGAAATATCCACCCCGATTAGAAGAGGAGAAGCAAATTTTTCCCGTATGATTAAAGACAGCCTTCCATATCCACATCCAAGGTCTAGAATGGACTTATCTTTTTCTGTGATGTGCCCAGCGATTAATTCTGCTGTCCATTGATGGAGATAATCGTTTAATAAATCAGGGAACCTGCTGTACAAAACTCCTTTGTATCTCTTGTTTAAAGAGACTCTGCTTCTATCCAACCAGACATAAGAATGCATATTCAAGCCTTTACTTTTATAATAAGACCCAATGCCCCAATAGGAGCATACGACATACAAGAAAATCAGCGGATTCTTGGGGAAAGGAATACATTCTTAGAAAGGGTGTCACTACCTATTGTAGGCCTTTCATGCATCTCTAAGGATTTCTTTCATCTTCTTCGCAATCCACTTCACATCTTCCCTATCCATGCGTGGATGAAGGGGCGGATAGTGAATACTCGTTTGAACTTTGAAGTTCCTTAACCCTTCCATCAGCTTATCTCTATGACCGGAAGACGAAACTTTTCCTTTATGATGATGAACCAGAATGAAAAATAGGTGATAGGAAGGATGGCCACATTCTCCTTTGAAAAAACACCCAATAAGTAACTCAATACCACCCTCCAAAGTAAAAAGATCGAGTTTTTCCAAAAGATAACCTTCCTTTAATATAGAGGACCATAGAGAGGAGGTAAAACATCCCCGCCATACTGGCCATTCTTTGGACGATATAGGTGACTGATTGTGTTTGAATAGGATGGGAGATGAAGATTAAACTCGTAAAGACCGCAACTTTATAAGAAATAGAACCATATTTTTCTTTCAAAAAGGGGAGATTGAATGTCAGGATGAGGAACCAATATAAGAAGATGCCAGAGGCGACATGAATGATAAAATTCACCAAGTGATAGCCAAAAACATTGAACTCTCCGAAATAGTAATTGAGTGCCAAAGTAAAATAAGAGAAGATTCGAATGGATTCCCTGTAGGTATTCTTGACCAATTGTTCCAATCGGTCCCATGTAAAAACCTTGATCTGGACATTTGGATTTTGGACAATATTGGGCCGATCATCAAATTGGAAGGGAACATAGAAGGTATTGGAATAAGCTGCCAATGCAACTCCGGCAATCAGCCCGACAGCGATGAGATGTCGAAATGGAAAGAATCGCCATCTCTTCTGTTTTCCGAAAGGAACTGTTTTTTTATTCTCCGGTTTAGGAATCTTTTCCGGTTCGGACACCTTCATTCCTCCTCGCGAAGCCTTTTTGGAACTGACCTAATAAATATATCACCCCCGTTAGTCCGATTTCAATGAGGGTCATGCAGCTACGAGTTAAGACGGAGATGACAACCACCACTGAACCCGGCATGATATACGAAAGCAAATAGACTAAAGTCCCTTCTCTAATGCCTAACCCCCTCGGGGCGAAAATGGCAATGACAATCGCCCACTGAAGAATTTGGCGTTTATTCCTTCTCATCCCGAATAAGCAATTTTGCAAAAACGGATCTACCTTTATACAGTTTGACTGTCCTATATCGGGGCAATGTTGAATCACTGCGCAGCAGCTTTCTCCATTCTTCTTCCATCTTATATGGGGTCCGCCTGTTTGTCAGAAGAATGGCATTCACCGGAATTTTTTTGTGGATTTCATAGATGTGATCAATCCGCGTAGGCAACCATCCGCATAACCGATCCCCCTCCCACTCCAGAATCTCAGGAAGATCTGTCCATACGATTTGATTTTCTCTCAACTCCTCTTTTAAGAACTCATTTAAACCTTCTGCTTCTTTCTTTGAGATGACGAACCCAAATTGTGGATTTTTGAAATCCAATATTGAAGATCTTTTGGATTTAATTATCGTATAAGTTGAAGGAACCGTGAAAAAAATTAGAAATAAAAAAAGGGTGACAAAGAAGATTCTATTTTTCCAATGAATCTTAACCTCCGATATTAAATCGCTTGATATCCTCAGAAAGCTTTGGGAAGCAAATATGACCATCATCGGAATGAAGGGGATAAAGAATCGTTGGTCAAGCGTAAATAGAGAGATAAAAAGGATCTGCAAAATAAGGAGGAAGAGAAATAACATTTTGATCCTCTTCCATTGTGGGCTTATTTTCCAATAGAACATCTCAACGATGAAGAATGATAGGAGATAAGGGTTGGAAGCAGACATCATCTGTCCCAACGCCATCACCAAATTGCTCAAATATTTTGAAATAAATTGACCCGGTTCATTTATTAGAAATTCGAATAAAGAGGGATTCTGGATATCTCGATAGATGTTCACCCATGGGTATTTATCGCTAAAAGCCATCAAAGGAAACTTCCCGTAAGAAGAAAAAGGAGAGCCCGTTTCCAGAAAACTTCTTATCGTATTAGGAATAATTGGAATCAAGATGCCGATCATAAAAAAAATAATTTTCTTCCTGCGGGGCAGTTCAGGGCAGAAATAGAGATAGACAAGAAGGGGAATAAGAAAGGGATATATATTTTCTCTGATGAGGTGGCTTACTCCTAAAAGAACGCCCGCGAGCAGAATACCTTTTAAAGATTTCACCTTGATTAAAAGGATAAAAAAGAGAAAGAAGGACAGTGTATAGACAGCCTCACTTAAGGCAACAAGACTCGTATCTAAAATTTCCTTATTAAAGATGAAAATGACCGATGCCATCGCTGCCTCTTTGATCCCCACATATCTCTTCGCAAAAAAGAAAAGGAGAACGAGGAGAATGAAATAAGAGAGGTAGGAGGCAAGTAAAGCCGCAAAGTCTTTGATCCCAAATAGTTTAAAAAATCCCCCAATGATCAGGGGGTAACCAGGTGGGTGAACGAACTCAGGAACGGGCAACTTCTTAAAAAAATTGATTTCCACAGGGTAGATGAAATTTCTAACGATCCCTTTTCCGTTAACGATATTTCTGGCAATCGCAGTGTACTCCCTGTCATCGGAGCCAGAGATTTCCTTTGTATGGGTGGCATAAAAACCGTACCAAACGGCCCCGGCCAAAAGGAGGACAACGATAATAAAGAGTTTGGAAGAGATCATTGAGAATATCCATCCCTTCTCTTCCTTCTGAGAGGACTCTTTCTGCAAACCCATGTGGGGAAATTTCTTATGTTTTTTGGACACCATGCCTATACGATCCTCCTCTTGAATAGGTTTCTGGCAATCACTCCTAAATGTTCCCGGATGGTCGCCATCACCTGCATCTTACTTGCCCTTCCCTTCAGATCGTACCGGATGATCATGGGGACTTCAGTTAAAAAAAGGGGAATCTGACGGAATTTAATGAGCATCTCAGCCATGGCAGCAAAGCCGTTCACTTCAATCAGGCGGTCCCCAAATTTTTCAAAAGCCTTTTTGATCGCTGCCCCGCTATGGGCACGGTAAAATCCGGTATAAGTTCTGATTCCTTTGATGTGGAATAACAATCTGTAACCCAAGTTGCTGAAATAACTTAGAATGTACCGGGGGACAGGAACACCGATCATCATCCCTCCTGTGGTAAAACAGGATCCGATCACCACTTCGTATCCTTCATCCATTTTCTTAACCATGAATTCAACGGTCTTCAGATTATGGGTGTTGTCTGCATCCAGGGTGATGACAATATCTTCATCCCCCACAATTCTGACGAGTTCCTTAAGGCCGTCCAAGAAAGCAATGCCGATGCCTCGGTTCACATCGTGATGGATCAGGTGAACTGGAATCTCTTTTGAAACTTCTTCAATGATTTTCACCGTTTGATCAGTACTCCCATCATTGACAACCCAGATTTGAAAAGGAAACCCTTTTTGTTCCATTAACCTCGCGATATTTCTCAGACGGGGACCGATCTCTGTCTCTTCATTATAGGCGGACATCAAAAAATAGATCATCGTTTACCCTCCGGCTCCCTCAGGACACCCTTCACCAAATACCTCCAACTGACGGCCTTTTCAATCTTAAGGAGGTGGGAAACAGATTGGAAAGTTCTATCGACCCATATTAGGGTAGAAAAAAGAAATTTGATGGGCGGAACGAACTCCCATCCTACGAAACCGCCACTCAGAGGGAAAGCAAGAACGTCCCGAAAATAGAGTCCCTGGATGATAAGACCATGCCTTTCCAGTAGATTCAGCAAGGGTTTTAAGGGGATTTCCTGATCTCTTTGGGAGATTATTTTTCGACAAAATCTTAAAAACGAATTTGGATTGGGTTCAAAAATAATGATCTCCTTTCGACAAACTCGAAGGATCTCCGGCAGAATCTTCTCCCAGGATCCATGATGGAGAGATTCCCTCAAGATGACGGCATGAAATGATTTGTCCTTAAAGGGGAGGCAACCCATGTCTCCTTGGACCAGTTTGGTCAACAGGGAGGGATACAAGCTTCTCCCTATTTCAAGGACCTTGAAGTCAATGTCCAGTCCAAAGACTTCTTTTCCCTTATCTTCGGCTTCCTGGATAAAGGTTCCATACCCACATCCCAACTCGAGAATCCTTTCCCCGGTCACCAGCCGGAGGATGGATTGATTTTGGTCGGAGGCCACTGTACCATAAAATCTTCGGAGTCGCATTAAATCTCTACTTGGGTTCACGCCTATCTGTTACTCCGAAACCAATCGATGGTTTTTTTTAACCCCTCTTCGATTCCAATTTTAGGCTCATAGCCCAATAAAAACCTTGCCTTTGTGAGGTCCATATCCCTTATCCTCACATCCTCATAATCCTGACAGAGGTCTGAGTAGGCGATGAATTCAATTTTAGGGTTCTCTGAATTCCCGATAAGGGACCATATCTGATAGGCCAGGTCAAGGATACGGATAGGATCTGATGAACCAATATTGATAACCTCTCCCTGAACCTCCTCTTTCTCTATGACTTTCAATATCCCTTCCACGGCATCTGAAACATAAACAAAATTTCGAATTTGAAGCCCATCCCCATGGATGGGAATGGGTTCTCCCCTAAGCGCTTTTTCGATGAAGACTCCCTGGGGGCCTCCCCACCAATCCCTTCGTTGCCTTGGACCATAAATGATAGAGAATCTTAAAATATTGACTGGGACTTGGTAAGCATCTTGATAAGCAAAGCATAACTGTTCAGAATAGACCTTGGAAATGGCATCACTCCAGCGGATCGATTTGGAATTCCCTATCACCAAAGCACTTTCTTCAGAGAAAGGGAGTTCGGGATTTTTCCCATAGACATCGTCAGTGGAACCAAAGATGACGGGGAGCCTTCTCTCCTTGGCCACCTCCAGTATTGCTTCGGTCCCCTTCGTATTGACCTCGATCGTTCTTAGGGTATCTCCTTCCCTTGGAATCTTATAGGTAGCGAAGTGGATAAGGAGTTCAACCTCTTTAGAGATATCCATTAAGAATTCTTTTTCGAGGATATCCTTCTCATAGAACTTAAATTGAAGGAAATGGATGGAATCGGAAATATTCTCTATATTTCCATGAGAAAGATCATCGACACTCAGCACCCTAAATCCTTTTTCCAGAAGAACACGAGACAGATGGCAGCCCAAAAAACCAGCTCCTCCTGTAATAAGTACCGTTTTCATTTTCCTACTCATCCTCTCGCCCATTCTGGATACCTCTCTGCCATTCGATGGTGGGAAGCAATCCTTCCGAGAGGGATGTCTTTGGACTAAAACCAATAATCTCCTTCGCCAAACGAATGTCTGGAACCCTCCGCCTAACATCTTCATAACGCCCTGGAAATTGCCGATAGGGAATAAATTCTATCTTGGGTGTTTCAGGACCTCGGATCAGTCTCCAAATCTTCTTTCCTAAGTCGAGAATTGTAATTTCTTCGGTGTTCCCGATGTTAATGACTTTCCCAACGGCCTCCTCACTCTCCAAAGCTCTCAGGGTTCCTTCTGCTGTGTCCCCAATATAAGTGAAACTTCTTGTTTGGAGTCCATCCCCGTGAATGGGCATTGGTTTATTTTTCAATGCACACCCAATGAAGATGGATTGGGGTCCCCCCCACCAGGTTAAATTCTGTCTTGGACCATAACTTCCAAAATAACGGAGGATGGTCATTTGAATGCCACACTCTTTACTGTAAATAAAGCAGAGATGTTCACCTAAAATCTTTGAGATGGCATAACTCCATCTTTGTATTCGGGGAGATCCCATGTAAAAGTCACTGCTTTCAGAGTAGGGTAAGTTTGGATTTTTCCCATAAACATCTGAGGTTGAAGTAAAAACGATCTTACAACCCACCTTTTGAGAAACCTTCAAAACATTCTCCGTTCCCTTCACATTCACATCTAAGGTCTCAAGAGCATTCCCATACCTTGGGATTTTATAGGCAGCCAGATGGAGGATAGCCTCAATTCTGCTACCGATTCTAACCAAGAGATCAAAATCTCGGACATCCCCTTGTACAAATTCAAATTTGGGATGTCCGAGGATAGAAGAAAGGTTTTGGAGAGAACCGTAGGACAGATTATCCAAGCCGATGACTTTATAACCCTTCTGAACTAATAGCTCCGATAAATGGGACCCAATAAATCCCGCTGCTCCTGTCACCAGAATATTTCTCATCATCACTTCCTTAACAGAAACAGAAAATCTTTATAAAAAGGGATGAGACCTTTTTCTCCCTTTCTTTTTAGTTCATAACAGGCAATTCGATGGAACCATCCTTTAGGAATCATCCCATACCGGATGAGATAGAGAAGCCACCACCTTCCCCTTCGAATGGGGTAATACTGGAGACACTCCAGTTTCGATTCTTTAAAGGCCTCGAGAGACTCCTCCACCCTTGGCCGATTCCTCCTTCGATTATCCGAAGCCTGTTCAATGAGATACAATCTCCCTCCATTTTTTAAATATTGAGCCAATACAGAAACTGTCTTCTTCACTGTCTCACCTTCCATGTATTGTAAGACCCCTACAGAGAGGATGAAACCGAACGGGTAGGGAAGAACTGGGAAATGGATTCCGTCATAAAGTATAAACTCCACATCCTGTGCCTTACGATTTCTTTCGGCCAATCGGATCATCTCGAGCGTCCCCTCTAAACCCACCACTTTCTTCACCCTCGGGGCAATCCAGTAAGAAATCCTCCCACTTCCACATCCAAAATCGAGGACGACTTCATCTCCTCTTACTTCCAGAACCTCTTCCAAGGCCATCTTCTGGAGAAGGTCAATATAATAATTTTTGAGTCCTCTTCGGTCCGCAGGATCGATACCAATGGCCAAAAATCCTTTCAGAGCCCGCTTCCCCCAGTTGACCTTCTCGACCAAGTTCCCTCCTTGAATCTCATCCCTTAATACTGCCTTTTGTCACCTCGAACTCTTCTTAATAACCGGCTCCCAAACTTTGAATTTATCCATCTCCGCCCCAACTCCCAAATCTTACACCATAAGGGATGACAATCCTTTACATACGTATGAATATCAATTGACCGAGCTCCCCACTTTTCTTTAAACCGTAATAAAGAAAGGTCGTTGGCATCTGATCCCATGAAATCTAAAATGGCTTTCCCCTCCTTCACCCCCTCCTGAATGATATAATCCACAATGAGATCGTTGGGGCGGCTTTCAAGATAGGCCTCTTCGGATCCATTATGGAGGTAATGAATCGAGGTTGAAGAATAAATGATCACCACCCCGGCTGTATATTGATCTCCCTTCATGGCGAAAAGGATGTCGGCTTTCCTTTGCTGAATAAGCCTTTCATAGAGCGCATAGAACCATTGGAGTGGATATTTCGCAGCCACCCAATTGCGTTCCATCGAAGAGAGATATAATTGGTAAAAGACGTTTGCCTCTTTTTGTGAAGTCATTCCCTTCACAGATAGTTCATTTTTCTGAGCCTGACGAATGGCTCTTGAACTTCGCTACGATAACCATCCCAAATCCTTTCTTTGTCAAAACTTCTTAGATCCAGCAGAGTACATTTTGCAGTGATGGATTTGAAAGAGTCAGGCTGACAGGATTGAAAAAAAGGTGATTCAGCAATCCTGACTTGATCGATCCCTCTTTTTCGAAACTCCCCATCTAAAGATTCGATAAAGGGTGGGAAGTATGATGGGGTCCCGATGAAGTTTCCGTAAGGAATCGAGGCATATAATATTTTGAAGAGTCTGAAATTAAGAAGTATCCCTGGTAATCCAACAACGATCTCTCCTCCTTCCCTCAAATAAAAATAAGGGGGTTGTCCTCCCAACCCCCTTCTGAGCACTTGGCTCCAGACCGATTGGTAAAATATTAAATCGGTATATCGAGAGGCAAATTCATCCCATTCCTTTTCAGGTGATTCAAAAACCTTCAGTTCCATAACAGACCTCGGGAATATTGGAATATTGGAACAATCGGTGAAAGTCAATCTCCTTTTCTTCTTCGTTTTTAAACTCAATATTCCACACTTCCATCATCCCATCGTTCTCTTATTCCATCCTTCCATTATTCCAACGTTCCATTTGGTCAGTCTCTTATGATCTCTTTCATCTTCTTCGCGATCCACTTCACATCTTCCACATCCATGCGTGGATGAAGTGGAAGGGTCACTTCTCTTTTGCTCACTTCTTCAGTCTTAGGAAACATTCCTTTCTTATACCCAAATTCCTTTCGATAAAGAGAAAAAAGATGAACAGGAGGATAGTGAACACTTGCTTGAATCCGGAAATTCCTTAGCCCCTCCATCACTCTGTCTCTTGAAATGAAAGATCGAACATCTTTTCCAGAACAAATTAAAATGGGAAATAGGTGATAAGAGGGACTGCCTTTAAACTGGGAAAAAGGAATTGAAATTCTTTCAACTCCCTGAAGTTCGTTTCGATAAGCCTGAACCAGCTTTTCCCTCCTTTTGTTATTTCTCGCCAATTTTTTCAACTGAACCAAACCAAGAGCGGATTGGATCTCTGTGGTCCGATAGTTATAACCGAGTCCTCGGATATCATAGGAGGAGAGGTGACCACGAAACTTATCCCATGAAAGTTTCTCCATTCCATGGGACCTCATTCTCCGAATCCTCTCCGCCCATTCCCGATTCCGGGTCACCACGATCCCACCTTCTCCGGTCACTAAATTCTTGTTGGAAAAAAAGCTGAAACAGCCTAACCCTCCAATCGTTCCACACTTTTTCCCCTGATATTTTCCTCCGGGCGCATGGGCTGCGTCTTCGACCACGTGAATCCTATACCTTTTAGCGATCCCCATGATCGATTCCATGTCACAGGGATATCCTCCATAATGCATCACAATGATGGCCTTCGTTCTTTTGGTAAGCTTTTTTTCAATTTCCTGAGGTGAGATATTGAGGTCATTGGTTCCTACGATGTCGGCAAAGACAGGTCTTGCTCCGACATAAAGAACAGCGTTGGCTGTTGCCACAAAGGTGAGCGAGGGGAGGATGACTTCATCTCCTTCTTTTAGACCAAGACAGGCCAAAGCTAAATGAAGGGCAGCCGTCCCATTCGAGACGGAAACGGCATATCCTCCGTCGAGGTATCGAGCGAAGGCCTTCTCAAACCTTTCGGTCACAGGGCCGGTGGAAAGCCACCTCGAGCGTAGAATCTTGAGAACCTCTCGTTCCTCTTCTTCCCCGAAATCGATATCAGAAAGGGGATATCGCCAGTTCATGTTCTTGACCATACCGTGATTCGTGTTGGTGATTGGTGAATGGTGATTTTCTAAGCTACAGTCAATCTATATCATCGTTTCAAAGTCTTAATGAGTCCAGTCAACATCTTTGCAACACGATCGTATCTTTCTTTTAATGATCCATAATCTTGTTCCGAGAGGTAGCCTAAATCTTTTGACAAGAGTAGTTGGTAGCCTATTTCAGCTGATGATCCCCTTGCAATTCCTACAAACTGTCGATATTCCTTCGTCCCTAACCGAGACGCTCCTTCGACGATATTCACGGGTATAGAATATGCAGACCGGCGCATTTGTGCGGAGAGTCCAAATTTTTCTTCGGGAGGGAATTTTTCTGTTAATTTGTAAATTTCAAGGGTGAGAGAGTGAGATAACTTAAACACATCCATATCTTGTGCTCGGTTTATCATAAATTAACCTCCTTCAATAAATTACGAATCACGAACCACTAACACGAGTCACCGTTCCTATAATGGATAGCTCCCCACTTTGAATCGAGATAAATTTCTCTGATACCACTCGATCGTCTCTTTCAAACCATTTTCAAGGCTATATCGGGGTGCCCACTTAAACAACTTCTGAGCCAATCGGGTATCAGAAAGAAGTTGCATCACTTCGCTCTTCTCCGGTCGAATTCTCCGATCCTCAGCCTCAATCTCTCCCTTCTTTCCGATCTGATCAAAGATCTTCTTGACCAACTCTTCAATCGAGATGTCTTTCCCGGTTCCGATGTTGACGACCTTCCCAACCGCCTCATCGCACCTTCCCAATTCAATAAAACCTCGAGCCGTATCCCTCACAAAAAGAAAATCCCTTCGAGGTTTCGTATTCCCTAAACGAATTTTTTTATCCTCGAGGGCCTGGGAGATGATGGTCGGAATGATGGCCCGGAGGGATTGCCGGGGCCCAAACGTATTAAATGGCCGGATCGTGGCGATGGGCAGATTGAAGGAAAGAAAGTAGCTTTCTGCCAATTTATCCGCCCCGATTTTACTAGCAGCATAGGGGGATTGGGCTTGAAGGGGATGTTTCTCGTCGATGGGTATATACTGGGCTGTCCCGTAAACTTCACTGGTAGAGGTGTGGACAATCCTTTCCAGGGCCTCATTTTCAAGGCAGGCATTGAGAAGGTTGGCAGTACCAACCACATTGGTTTGAATGAAATCGAACGGGTGAACATAAGAGTAGGGAATAGCGATGAGAGCGCCCAGGTGAAAGACTTTATGACACCCGTTCACTGTTTTTTTGACACCATCCGGGTCCTTCAGGTCACCAGAGATGATTTCAATTTGATTTAGAATCTCTCTCGGTAGATCTTCTAAGAGACCCCTTTCATCCCTCGAATTATATCGCACAAAGGCCCTGACATCTTCACCCTGTCTCACCAATTCCTCGGCCAGATGGCTTCCGATAAAGCCTCCTGCTCCCGTCACTAAAACTTTCGGCATGATGAACCTCTCTATCGACTCTTCTAACTTGAATCAGCCATACACCGAAATTCTAAATCCCAAATTCCAAACCACAAATAAATTCCAATATACAATGATCAAATGACCAAAACTATTTTAATCTTAAAGGAATAGAAAAAAATTGAATGGTTTATTATTTTGTTCTTTGGTCATTGGTCCTTAATTGGGATCTGACACTTATTTCTTATTCATACAACAATTTTTTCCTCATTTGTTGGAACTTCTTTTGAGCCTCCTCATAATCCTCATGCCTACCAATATCCAGCCAAAAATCATCGGAAGGATAACAAACCACCTTTTCCTTTTTCTTGATGAGTTTCTGAATCAAATCGGGAAAATCGAAATATCTCTTGGGCGGGATCCGTTCCAACACCCTCTTTTCAAAGACATAGATCCCCATGCTCACGGAATAAGAGAGGGTCGGCTTTTCAATATAACGAATCAGCCGATACGCGCGGTCAAATTCCATCACTCCCAATTCCAATTGGACTCTCTTCTGATTCATGGCAATGGTAACAATTCCCTTTTGCTTCCGATGATGGCGGATCAATTTTTGGTAATCGAGAGTCGTCAGAATATCTCCGTTCATCACCATGAAAGTCTCGGGGAGATTCGGAATGATGGAAAGTGGTCCCGCTGTTCCAAGAGGTTTCCGCTCTTTTGAATAACAGATATCCACTCCATATTGGTTTCCATTCCCAAAATAGGCAGAGAGGAGAGGCTCCGATTCTTGACTCACGGTGAAGATCAATTCTTTTATCCTAAAATGAGCTAACTGCCTGACGATTACTTCAAGGACGGGTATCCCGTCAACAGGCATCAAAGGTTTGGGAAAGACAGTGGTATAAGGAGCAAGCCTGGTCCCCTTACCCCCAGCCAGAATCACGGCTTTCATTCCACCCTCCTATAACGTGCCCGTGTCCGTCATCCGTGACTCGTGTTGGTGAATGGTGATTGGAATTAAGAATCGACGAGCCACCAGCACAATTCACGAATCACGTTATTTCATAAATAGTCGGCTAAAAATCTCTCTACGCTGGTCTCGATATTGAACAATCTCTTCAATTCTGTCGTTCTCCCTTCTTCATTACCGACTTTTCCATCATCATGAGATTCAACTCTTTTTTTCATGATCGCTCTCAAACCAATTAGATCTTCAGGGGAGATAACCCATGCCACTCCATATTGGCGACCCAGCATCCCCATATCGCCTACATCGGTGACGATCAATTCTTTGTCAAACTTTAACGCCTCCGAAAATACCAAAGGAATGGATTCAGACCGCGAAGGAATCACGACACAATCGGAGGATGCATATAATGAAGCCAGTACCTCATCCGAAACATTGCCCTTCCATTCAACCCTTTCTCCCATCCCATTCTGTTTGACAAAATTCTTTCCCCACTCTTCCAATCTTCCCTTCCCAACAATAGTGAGATGAACATTTAATCCTTCTCCGATCAGCAATGCCATGGATTGAAGAAGGAGATCGATCCCTTTCACTTTTTCTATCCTTCCAACAAATAGGAACTGATAAGGTTTATTGGCTAATCCCCCCTCCCCCCCCCTTAGTAAAGGGGGGCTGGGGGCCATTAAAAAAGGAGGGGGAAGGGGAACGGTTCGTGTGGTGGCTAAAAAAAAACATTTTCTTTCAAACCGTTCTTCCACTCTCCTCGAAAGATCAAACCCATCGGCAAAAACACCCTTGGCCTCCCGAATAATCCTCTTCATCATTGGATAGAGGAGGGGGTTTCTCCCATATCGATAGATATCTGAGCCGAGCGCCCAAACAGAGTATGGAATTCCGGTCCGCCGATAAACATGGTTCGCAAAATAACCGCTGGGAAGAACCCAAAGTGCAAGGCAAGCATCTACCTTATTCTCTCTTAAGGATAGAAACAGTGCTTTCCTTCCATTATGAAATAGATTCCAAATTCGAAGGCAATCCAAAGGGTTAAAAGGATTGAACTGGACAAGGGGTTTCTTCGATTTCAACCATGGGAACCAGTTCACCCTTACACCCTTTAAAAATTCCTCCTTCTCTCCCTCGCGGTCCTGGGTAAAGACAAAGACCCGATGTCCCTTTTTTTTCAGTGCTTCTATAAAATCGATGAGGAAAGGAGCCTGAACGATGTCATCACGGTGGGATGGGAAGGAAGAAGTAATGATGCAAATGTTCATGAGTGAACCAATGCCAAATGCCAAAGTTCAAATGTAAATGTAAAGATAAAGGCTGAGGTTGAGGTTTTCGCACTTCGTGCAGGTTAAGGGTTAGGCTGAGGTTAAGTTTTTTTCTCAACCTTAGCCTTAGCCTCAACCTTAGATCTTCTTAGCCTTAACCTGAATTTTAAAGTTTGGCATTCATTTAACATTTGGATTTCAATACAATTTTATTTTAATTCCTTATTATATTCCATATCGAACCACATGGCGAAGAACAGAGATTGGAGCCCGGATATGGTGAAGAAGGCAGCAAAGAGTGCACTGGTCGCTGCCACAGGTCCAGCCAGAAGCCTAAAAATCAGAAGGTAACAGCCAAAAACAATCCCAATAGGTGTGAGGACGAAACCCAGAAGGTAAAAGAGCACCAAGGGATGGAAGTCCCGAATAATATATTTTTCTTTGAGTCTCCATAAGAAGAGCTTCAGAAGGAGGAAAGAAAGGGTAAACAACACTTTGTAGATTTTGATACCAGAATGTTCCCCAATGCCGTAAATGGGATTCACGGGCACATCCCTCACTCTGAAATGATAGACATTCAATCTCACCAAAAAGTCATTTGGCATTCCATACCGTCTGTAGATGCTATCTAAATCAATCGTTTTTAGCACTTCCAGCGTCACCGCTCCATAACCGGATTGGGAATCAGCAACATGCCAGTACCCCGATGCAATCTTTGTCAGAAACGAAAGAACGGCATTCCCAAGATAACGGGCTTTAGGGATGACTCTCCAGGCCTTCCCCGTAAAGAGGCGATTCCCCTTGGAATAGTCCACTTCTCCACCGACGAGAGGATCCAACAATGTAGGGAGGTCTTTGGGATCCATCTGCGCATCACCCGCCATCACCACGCTGATGCAGACCTCATTGTCGCGAGCCCATTTGTAGCCAGTAACGATTGCCCCACCTACGCCTTCGTTTCTGGTATGCCGAGTATAAATGATTCGCGGGTCTTCCTGCTGTTGAGCTTTGACGACCTCCCCTGTCTGATCCAGGCTGGCATCATCCACCACAACGATGTGGTCGATAAATGGTGGGATCGTTTTAAGGACCCTTCCGATCAATTTTTCTTCATTATATGCGGGCACAATGACAGCAATGGCCTTATCCCGATACATAACTCCTCTAACTTATGTGACCGTGTCCGGATTCGCTATGAGCATAGTGCCTGGAGTAGCCTTGGGAGAACAGGTTAACCGCTTACGTTTTTATTTCAAACGGACACGTAACACGGATATCGGACACGCTTTTAATGTCATTGGATATCACAGAAATAGGAGGGCGTCAACCCTGTGGAGTAAGTGTGTTATATCAAAGCACCCTCTTGAATTGGATGGAAACTTCGATAAAGAAAACATTTTGGAATGGCAATCTTTAAATTCAACAGGGTCAACCCTGTGGAGTAAGTGTTATTCCAAATTACTTGTTATAAAGGACGAAATTCAAGCACTCGAAACCTATGATTTGTCCCAGTGATGCATACTCCACAGGGTGGAGTATGCTCATCCAAATCATTTCTTATAAAGAACAAAAATCAAATGCTCGAAATCCGAGGTATGTAGCCTTGGAGCTTACTCCACAGGGTCAATCTAATTCCAAAAATGAAGCAAGGGTTTAAAAATTGAAATCTAAATTAAAAAATTGTTGAGGATACAAAATTTCTCTATTTAACAATTCACCATTATTCAATAATGGCAATGGGCATCTCTGCCTCCACCTCCTGGCCTGCCAATACGCACACCTCCTTCACCACTCCACTCACTGGGGCCACCACAGGCATCTCCATTTTCATTGCCTCCAATACTGCCACCTGGTCATTCTCCTCCACTCGATCCCCAACCTTTACAGAAATTGACACGATCTTTCCTACCATAGGTACTGTAACGGGCGTCGCCATAAAAACCTCCCTTTTAATCCATCGCGTCCGTGCCCGTCGGTTTAATGTTCAAGGGCTCTTGCTTTTCGGACACGCCTGCGTGCCGAAACGCACTTCTGCGTGCAGGCACGTGACACGGATATCGCCTGCCTGCGGTAGGCAGGGACACGTTAATGATTTACCCGAATCCCCCCTCATTTGTCAAGATTTTTTTTTGAGAGCTCAGTAATTCAGACACTGGACTTCAGTCCCGCCAAGGCGGGATTAGACATCAGACTTCTCTGGTACTGTAACTGATGCATTACACTTTCTGCCAAAAAAGAATTGACATCGAAATAATGTTATATTAATCTATGTGAAAAATTTAATCTGGTGAGGAGAATAGATGGAAATTAAAGTGATCGGAGTATTGGGTGCGGGTTCGATGGGGAATGGCATTGAATAAAGAGAGTAAAGAACCCCGCCCACAGGGCGGGGCTTTAAAACCCAAATTCTCTAAACCCAAAACCGAGATCCCGAAATCGTAGATCCTGAAACATGTTCAGGACCTGGTTCGGGATGACAAAAACGAGAAC
>Ga0315280_10004486_pt1 | contig 20564 bp, 16 predicted proteins | sample YL17G06_40_MG_FD_203697 | JGI IMG/M metagenome (GOLD analysis project Ga0315280, IMG submission 203697) | Sediment microbial communities from Yellowstone Lake, YNP, Wyoming, USA - YL17G06_40 | ecosystem: Environmental > Aquatic > Freshwater > Lake > Sediment | place: USA: Wyoming | collected... | reverse complement strand
CGGGCCCAGACCCTCTCGCAGGTCCAGAACCAGCCGCTCGGCGCCTCGGGCGGCGGCTCGATGGCCGATTTTGACAGCCTGATTGACTTGATCCAGAACACAATCGCCCCCGACTCGTGGCTCGACGCCGGGGGAGCGGGCACGATCGAGCCATACCCCACCGGCGTGGACGTCAACCCCCAGGGGGTCCTCCGCCCGCTCGTACGCCCAGAGGCCGCCGGCGAGCTGGCCGCCCTGCGACGCTCCAGCGCCCCCGGCGGCTTGCGGGGGAAGGCCCGGCACGCTTCGCCCCTTCGCAAGGTCTCCTTGACCCGGCTGGAAAAGCAGGTGCAACTGCGGCTGGCCGCGGGCCGGCTGCCTACGGAGGAGATGCAGGTCCTGGCCGGATTGCAGCGGGTCCGCTGCCTGTTCCTGTATCCGGAGTCGGGCGACGTCGTCCTGGCCGGCCCCGCCGGAAACTGGCGGATCGGCCCGGAGAACCGGGTCCTGAGCGCGGAGACGGGCCGGCCGGTGGTGCGGCTGGACGACCTGGTGGTCGTGCTCCGCCAGGCCCTGACCGCCCCCGATGCCCGCTTCGGCTGCATGATTACGCCGCGCCAGGAGGGGTTGGCCCGGGTGCAGCAGTTTCTCGCCCGTCCCATGCCTCCCGGCGGGCGGAAGGCCTGGATCCAGCAGCTCCGCGCCCAGCTCGGCCGCCAGGACATCGAGGTCTACGGCCTGGACCCCCGCACCCGCGCCGCCCGCGTGCTGGTCGAGGCCGACTACCGGATGAAGCTCGTGGGGATGGGCCTGGAAGAGGGGGTGCCGGGCGTGGAGAGCTATCTGAACCTGGTTAAGGTCCCGCCGGGCAAGACGCCGCCCCCCTTCGGCGTCATCCGCTGGTGGTTCACCCTAAACTACGACGCCGTGCTCACGAGCGCGGACCGGCGGGCGTTTGCCCTCCGCGGCCAGGGAGTCAAAGTCCTCAGCGAAAACGAGAAACTGACGGCCGAGGGGAAGCGGGTCCACACCGGGCAGTCCGAGCCCTGGACCCGCCGCTTTGCCGAGAGCTTCACCGCGCAGTTCGAGGCGCTCTGCGAGAAGTACCCGATCTACGCCGATTTGCGCAACGTCTTCGACTTGGCCCTGGTCTCGGCGCTGATCCGCCAGGAGAAGATGCCCGAGAAGGTCGATTGGCACCTGACCTGTTTCGGCGACGGCGGGAGCTACCCGGTCGCGCTGGGGAGGGTCCCGCGGTCGGTGGACTCGGTGGTCAACTACCGGGTGATCCAGGACCCGGCGTTCGGCCTGGTGCACACCGTGGTGGGCGTCAGCGGCGGCGTCCGCTGCGACCCCGCCCCGATGGCCGCCCCCGCGGCCGTGACGGCCCAGACCGACGGGGTCCTGGGCAAGCAGCAATCCGCCGCCGTGCCCGGAAAGCTTCCCGGCGACGCCTGGTGGTGGGATTAGGCGATGACGCGACCCCTGCCAACGCGGCGGACCTTCCTCGGCGCGCTCGCCTGCACAGCGGCGTGCGCCGGGGGAAGAGGATCGCCTACTGGTGCCGCAGAAACTGGAGAGCGATCGACGAGAACCATCGTCAGCAAGGGATTCGGGCGGATCGTGATCCTCAGCTTCGACCGCGGCGAGAAGCTCCGCGAGGGGGTCCGCGACAAGCTCCGCGAGCTGGGGATCAAGAATGCAGTGCTCGTAAGCGCGATCGGGACCCTGGAAAAGGCCCGCTTCCACCGCATCAAGCACACCCAGAAGCGGCCGGAAGACGAGGTCTTCGAGGTCGACGCCCCTATCGAGCTGGCGGCGGTCGACGGGATCGTGGCCGACGGCGAGCCCCACTTCCACATGGTCTTCCAGGACCTCGACCGGGCCTACGCCGCGCACCTCGAGGACGGCTCGGTGGTCTGCTACCTCGCGGAGCTGGTGCTGGCGGAGCTGCCCGGGATCGCCCTGGCCCGCGTCCGCAACGAAGACGGTATTGCGCTGCTGCGAGAGAAACGTTAGCTCTCGGAGCCGGTGCGAAAAAGGGCCATCAGCTTTCCGCCCTCCGCTTGGGGGAGCGTAGGGTGGGAGGGAGCGCAGCGAAGTCGCACCCAGACGCGGCGAAAACTCAAGTCACGAGGCATCACCATGCTAAGAGTACGTGTCGAACCGTTCATCGTTTTCGGCCTTCTTTGCGCTGGCTGCGATCCTGTACAAGGAACGTCACAGTCCGTTCGTCTCAAAGTCGTTATTTCAGCGTCAGGCCAACCTGTGAAGAATGCACAGGTTTCTCTGAAGTATGACTTTCCCGGTCACGTTGGTCACATACGAAACAAAATGCCGGAACATCGAGAATGGTGGGATCAGGGCCCGTGGTTCTTTGGTTTCACGGACGAGAACGGTGAAGTTGATATTGACGTTGAGAATCTCACACTCGATCGAACGCGCGGACGAGAGCCGCCGCCCTGGAGAGACTGGGTAACAGGCGTCCCGTTTCGCGGCAAGGTGAAAGAGAGTGAGTCAAACGAAAGAGACTTTCGCCTTCTCATACAGCGTGGTGCGTCGACGCAAGGAGCGTCGGTTACTGTATCTGTTATAAAGATCGACAAGCCGCGGTACGTTAAGAAGCTCAAGGCATACCCGGGGTTGCATTGAATTCAGGCACATAGGAAATGGGGTCGGGTCCTACGCCGTTGCGCTTTTTTCGAAGAAAAAGGTAGAATGTCCCCTTTGTTACGGGGAGCGGAAACTCTCCGGCACAAGCCCGCGGACGGCGGCGACGATCCGGTCTTCCATGGCAGGCTTTAGCCGCTCGGGGCGGTCGTAGGTCACCGCGGCGCTGGCCGAGTTGTTGACCTCGTAGCCCCCCTCCTTGATGAGCCGCTTCGAGACCACGTAGTTCGACACGTCGTTGCTGTAGGCGTTGATCCAGAGCCGCTTGCCGTCCATCTCCCGCTTCATCCGCAAGGCGTAGTCCACGACCACCTCGTCGGCCAGGAAGACCATCGCCAGGTCGTTGCCGAAGGCCCAGGCGGCGATCTGGTAACTTTTCTTGGCGGGCGGCTTCTCGCCCCGCTCCAGACGCCGAAGGAGCCGCTCCGCGGGAAACGATTTCTTGGCCAACTGCCGGAGCTCTTCGATGGGGGGCGGCGGGTCGTAGGGGATCTCCAGTAGGGTCCTCCGGGCAACGAGCTTGGGCTCGATCGGCCGGAACGGCCCGGCCAAGAGCCGCTTCACCTCGTCGGCCAGCGCGCGGCCGTGCTGCTTGCACAGGTCGACGGTGCCGTGCGGGCAGGGGTCGGCGTCCGCCCCGCAGCCGATCGTGACCATCGCCACCGCGCCGGGATGGTCGGCCTCGATCGACTCTTGGGCACAGCCCGCCCAATCGCCGTGGATCTGCTTGAAGTTTCCCCGCAGCGTGGTGTTGTGGCAGGCGTAGTTGACCACCACCGCCCGCAGCTTGCCCTCGGCGTCGATCACCCGCAGCACGGGCAGGCTGTGGTCGGCGGGGGCGTCGGGCACCGCGCCGAAGCCGACCCATTTCCCTTCCTTCAAGACCCGGCGGTTGGCCGCGAAGCCGACCGAGCCCTGCGTCCAGGCCAATCGCCCGGGCCGCCGCGAGGCCAGCGCCTCGAGCACGACCTGCTCGAGCCGCGCGGTCAGCTCCTTGGCGTACTGGGCGAGGTGCTCGTGCTCGGCGCCAGAGATCGACGCCATTCCCTTCAGATCGGGGCCCGAGTGGATGTGGGCATTGCAGAGCATGAACCGCTCCGGCTTGATCGGGGCTTTCGCCCCAACGCGGCGGAAGACGTCCGCGCGGATTGCGGCGGGAACGGCCCCGCAGTCGACCGTGAGGAGCACAGCCGGCCCGTCCCCCGCGTCGCCGCCGATCGCCAGGGCCGCGGCCTTCAGCCGCCCCGCCGCGCCCTCCGACTCGGTCTTCCGCGCCGCGTAGCCGTACATCCGCACGGGGCCCGCCGGCGTGATGTCCACCTTCGCCACCCCGACCGGCACGGTCTGGGCAGCGGACTCCGCGGGCGCCGATGCCCAAACGGCGACCATGCCGAGGTGGATCGCCAGGATCGTGATCAGTCGTCCCAGAGTGCGGTTGGTGAACATGGCTGCTCCTTCCGGTCAAGTGGGCCGCCGCGCGGAAGCCAAACGGCTTCCCCAGGAACGGCGGCTCGTAGCCACCATGAATAACCCAGGGCATCGGCTGATGCAACCGGCAGGGGAGCGAAACGGCGGTGATGGTAGCCTTCGCAAAAATGGGAAATCTGCGCGCTGTGCGGAAAACCGCAAGGATCTGGCAGTTTTAACGATTTTCTCGATTCTTTCGAGTTTTTGGCCGATAAGCAGTGCTAAACGCCACGCCGGCGGCCGGTGTAGGGCTCCGATCCCTGCACCGCGCCCGGGGCGGGACCCATGGGGAAAGGAAACTGGGATGACCAAACACGCAGTGCTGATCTGCCTTGCCGCCGGATGGGTGGCTGCCGCCAGCGGGTGTGGCGTGGGTCACACGCTGCTCTACGAGCCGTTCGGGCCCAATTCGCTGTGCGACATGGAGAATTGCGGCGTCCAAGCGGGGGATGCCGGGTGCGACGAAGGTTGCGCGGCGCCGCGGGACCGCCCCTGCGGACACCGTCCCTGTCTCGCCCGGCCGCGCCGAGCGGCCTGCGAGCCCTGCGACGACGCGGCCTGCGACGACGGGGTCTGCGACGATGGAGCGTGCGACGACGCCGGCTGCGGTCGTTGCGGGCGCTGCGGACGGTATGGCCGGTGCGGGGGGTGCGGGCTGCTGGGGTGGGTCTTCCGCCTCCTGCGGGGCGCCACCTACTGCGAGAGCGGCTGCGGCGAGCGCTACTGGGGCGACTGGTACGGCGATCCGCCCGACTGCCACGACCCCTGCGACCAGTGCGGCAACTACGTCGGCCGCGGCCGGCCTGCCGAGGAATATGCCGCTGGGACCCCAGACGATTCAGCCCGAGCAACCGGGCAAAGTTGCCGGCAGTGCGCCCAGCGCAGCCAGTCCGCGCGGCGCGGGCAATCCGCGCGCCTCGCCGCCGCTTCGCGCTCTCCGTACGCCCCGCGGATCATCTCCGAGACCGACCGCGTGGTGAAGCCGGCGCAAGGCGAGACGGTGCAAAGCGAGACGGCGCCGCGCGTTGCCCAACCGCGGGCAACCGCCGAGCGGCGCTAGACCTCCTTCGGCACCACGAACGGCTTTCGATACTCCCGCGCGAGCAGCTTGTCGGCATCCGGGGCGCCGACAAATTTCTCCGTCTGGGGGTCGAACTTGAGCGGGCGGCCCAGCCGGTAGGTCGCGCTTTCGAGCTTCACCTCCAGCCCGACCAGGATTTCCTTGAACCACGCGAACGTCTTGAGGACCTCCTCGTTGTCGCCCAGCTCCTCGGGCGTCTTGGCGAACGAAACGTCATGGCCGAGGCGGTAGGAGACGTTCGCCAGGTGGCACAGAGCGGAGGAGTAGTGGCCTTCGAGGATGTGGGCGTCGAGGTCCTGGCTGCGGCGGCTGCGGACGCAGGCGATGAAGTTCTTGAAGATGTCGCCGCCGGGGCCGCGCGGGGCGGTCGGGTTTTTCACGTCCGGCGGGCTGTTGACCTGGATCGGCTCGGCGGGGCCCTTGGCGTCGAACACCCGGTCCTCCCGCCCCCCCTTGGTCTTGAACTCGGTCACCTCGAAGATCATCTTCGTCGGGCCGAAATCGAAGACGGCGAACTGGAGGTTGGGCGTCTGGCCCTGGTCCTTCCAGACGAACCGCCCGCCCACGCTGATCACCGCGTTGGGGAGCGTGGCGTTGGGGATCAGCCAGCGGGTGGCATCCATGGCGTGCACGCCGTTGTTGCCGATGTCGCCGTTGCCCGTGTCCCAGAACCAGTGCCAGTTGTAGTGCACCAGGTTCTCGTGATAGGGCTGCATCGGGGCCGGCCCCAGCCAGAGATTGTAGTCCAGCTCCGGCGGCGGGTCCTTGGGCGGCTTGAAGCCGATGCTATTGCGGATGCGGTAGCTGCGGCCGCGGGCCACGAGCAGCCGGCCGCGCTTGCCGGCGGCGATGTCGCGGGCGGTCTGCCAGGCGCCGCCGCTCCGCTGCTGCGTGCCGTGCTGCACGATCCGCCGGTAGCGCCGCGCGGCCTCGACGCACTGCCGCCCCTCGAAGACGTTGTGGCTGCACGGCTTCTCGACGTACACGTCCTTGCCCGCCTGGCACGCCCAGATCGTCACCAGCGAGTGCCAGTGGTTGCAGGTGGCCACGGAGACGGCGTCCAGCTCCTTGTCCTCCAGGGCCTTGCGGATGTCCTGGAAGCACTTGGGCTCGTTGCTGCCGCTGGCCTTGATCCGCCCCGCGCGGTTGGCGAACAACCGGCGGTCGGGGTCGATGAGGTGGGTCACCTGGACCCCCGGGATCTTGAGGAATTCGCCGATGTGGTCGCCGCCGCGGCCGTGGATTCCAACCACGCCCACGCGGATCGCGTCGTTGGCCCCCAGGACCCTGCCCGAGGACTTCGTGCCGGCGATGGTCAGCGCCGTGGCGACCCCGGCGGTCGCGGCCCGGCGAAGGAACGTGCGTCGCGAATAGCCCGGCATGATCTTCTCCTTGCAGCTAGCGCGGTGACGGCGGGGACGCCGCAGGAGGCAGGACCTCCGGGCTCCAGTCTATCGCCCGGCCGATGGGAAGTCGAGCCCCCGGCTCTTGCCCGCCCCAATCTCGACCGGCTGTTGCGGCGGCCGCTCCGGCCGGTTAGGATCAGGGCACGCAATGCGGCGGCACGAGCGGGCAAGCCGATGGGCGTCGTCAGCCACGTGAAGGTCCTCTCCGACAAGCTCCGCCACGTTTCCAGCATCGAGGCGTTGGCGAGCTATGCGGGCCTGGAGGCACGCGGCTGGGTCATCACGATCCGCTGCCAGTCCAAGCCCGCGATGAAGAGCATCATCCTGGAGCTGGCCGGCTGACGGGGGACTTTTCGTTTTCACGGGAGGGCAACGCGATGAAGAAGCGAACCGGCAAGGTGAGTCGGCGGGGCGTCCTCAAGGGCGTGGCGGCGGGCGCTGCCCTGGCCGTCGTGCCGCGGCACGTGCTGGGTGGGCCCGGCCAGCCGGCGCCCAGCGAAACGCTGGCCGCCGGGCTGATCGGCTGCGGCGGTCAGGCCGGAGAGGACCTGAACAGCTACATCAAGCAGCCGGGGGGCGACTACAAGCTCGTGGCGGCCTGCGACGTCGACAAGAACCGCCTGGCCGCCGCCAAGCAGAGGTTCGGCGAGCACGTCCAGCTCTACACCGATTGGCGGCGGCTGATCGAGCGGAAGGACATCGACGTGGTGAGCATCGTCACCCCGCCCCACTGGCACGCCCTGATGGCGATCGCCGCGGCCCAGGCCGGCAAGGACATCCTCTGCGAGAAGCCCATGACCCGCTTCATCGCCGAGGGCCGGGCCGTGGTTACGGCCGTGAAGCGCTACGGGCGGATATTCCAGATCGGCACCAGCGGCCGCTTCGGCGCCCAGAAGAGCAACACCAGCCGCACGATCCACAAGATCATGCAGAGCGGGCTCTTGAAGCGCTGCCCGGGGGTGTTCATCCAGAAGGGAGGCTTCCCGGTGCAGGAGTACTGCGGGAAGGTGAACTTGAAGCCCGAGCCCGTGCCTGCTCACCTCGACTGGGACATGTACTGCGGCCCCTCGCCGCTGCGGCCCTACCACCCGCACCGCTTCGGCTGGAGCCACCGCTTCTACTGGGACTATGAGGGGGGCGGGCTGGCGGATTTCGCCCAGCACTACATGGACCCCTTCCAGTGGATCTACGCCAAGGACGACACCAGCCCGGTCGAGATCGAGGCGGTCGCCCCGCCGCAGCACCCGGAGGCGTGCGGGGTTTGGGCCTGGGTCGAGCTGAAGTACGCCGACGGGCTGACGCTGGTGCTCGAAGGGGACAAATGGGGCCCGCGTTATGACCGCAAGCCGCAGCGCCACGTGTCCCTCGACGATCTGGACCCCGAGAGCCGCAAGAAGGTCGAGGCGATGCCCGACCCGGAGCCGCTCCTGACGTTCGTCGAGGCGGTCAAGACCCGCAAGGAGGCCGGCGGACACGTCGAGGCCGCCCACCGGGCCGTCACGATTGCGCACCTCTCGAACATCGCCATCCGCCTGGGACGCAAGATCCGCTATGACCCGGTGAAGGAAGAGATCGTCGGGGACGACGTGGCCAACCGCCTCGTCTCCCAGCCGATGCGCGACCCGTGGCACCTATAATCCACGCAAAGGAGCCCTTTCATGCCAGCCAGCGAAGAACTCAAGGGCCTGGTGAGCCGGCTCCCCGACCCGGACCAAAACGGCACCTACGCCAACCTGGACCTGGACAAGGTCCAGCGGATCGAGTGGGTGGCGGCGGGCTTGGAGATGCTCGGGCGGGAGGCCGTCTTGGGCCTGATCGACCTGCTCGTCGAGCCCGGCAAGGGCGACGACGTCAAGCCCCGCTTCGCCCTGCACCTCCTGGCCGTCCGCGCGACGCGGCCGGGCAAGGAGCGGATTCGGGCCGAGTTTTCCCGGGCCGTCGCCTCACAGTTGGGCGGCGGCCGGCCCAAGGCCGTCCAGGCGTACTTGATCGAACGGCTCCAATGGACCGGCACGGGGGCGGTCGTCGAGCCGCTCGGCAAGGCGCTGGTCGACCCGGAGTTGTGCGACCCGGCGGCGCGGGCCCTGGTGGCCATCCGCGAGGGCGCGGCCGAGCAGTTGCTCCAAGCGCTGCCCAAAGTGCGCGGCGCCAGCCGTCGAAGCCTGATTACGAAGCTCGGCATGTTGAAGGCCCGGGAGGCGGGAGACGCGCTGCGACAGGCCCTCGCGGATTCCGACCCCGAGACCCGCGTCGCCGCCGCCTGGGGCCTCGCACGCATCGCCGACGCCTCCGCCGCCGACGGGCTCGATCTGTTCGAGCTTCTCCTCGCGCTATTGAACTGTGCCGAGGTCCACGCGGGTTGGGAGCGGATCAACGAAACCGACGCCTGCCTCGCCCTGGCCGAAAATCTCGCGACCGCCGGCAAGAAGGACGCAGCCGCGGGCATCTACGCGCATCTGGCGAAGACCCGCCGCGATCCTTCGGAGCGTCACGTCCGGGCCGCGGCCGAGCGCGGGCTGGCGGCGCTCGGGCAGACGTCGGCCGGCGGCAGCGACGAAGAGGGCTTCCGCCCGCTGTTCGACGGCAAGTCGTTCGCCGGCTGGAAAGTCGGCGAAAACACGCCGAAAAGCTGGAGAATCGAGAGCGGCCTTTTGGTGCTCACCGGCGGGAGCAACCACCTCTTCACCCAGGGGGAGTTCGCCGACTTCATCCTCCGCCTCCAGTGGCGAGCGGCCAAGAAGGGCTACAACAGCGGGCTGTTCGTCCGCGGCCGCCAGATCCAGCTTGCCGACGGACAGGCCGGGATGTTGTTCGCCTCCAAAAGTGCCCCGGGCGTGCCCCAGTTGCACAACCCCCCGGGTCAGTGGAACGAGTGGGAGGTGACCTGCGTCGGCCGCAAGCTCTCGCTCAAGGTGAACGGCAAGCCCGCCTGGGAGATCGACGACTTCAAGCCGGCCCGCGGCCCCTTGGGCATCGAAGCCGAAGGGCAGCCCATCGACTTCCGCCACATCCGCATCAAGACGCTGGCGAAGTAGCGCGGAAAGCGGACCGCTGATGGCTGACGGCCTTTTCGGGACACGCGCTCAGCCCGGGGGCACCGCCGCGTCGGGCCGCGCCAGAAGATCGAGCATGTACTGGCCGTAGGAATTGTTCTGGGCCCGGGCCAGCCGCTCGAACTGCTCCGCCGTAATGAAGCCTTTCCGCAGGGCGATCTCTTCGAGGCAGGCGATCTTCAGTCCCTGGCGTTCCTCGATCGTGTGCACGAAGTTGGCGGCCTGCAAGAGGGACTGGTGCGTGCCGGTGTCGAGCCAGGCGAATCCCCGCCCGAGGACCTCCACCCAGAGCTGACCCCGTTCCAGGTAGGCCCGATTGACGTCGGTGATCTCGAGCTCCCCCCGCGGCGACGGCCGCAGGGCGGCGGCGATCTCGACCGCCTGGTTGTCGTAGAAGTACAGGCCGGTGACCGCGAAGGGCGACTTTGGCTCGCGCGGCTTTTCCACGAGCGAGATCGGCTTGCCGTGCTGATCGAGCTGGATCACGCCGTAGCGCTGGGGATCGCGGACCGCGTAGGCGAAGATCGTGGCCCCGCTGGGGCGGCTGGTGACGCGGCGGAGCATCCCCTGGAATCCCTGGCCGTAGAAGATGTTGTCGCCGAGCACCAGGGCCACGTGGTCGGGGCCGATGAACTCCCGGCCGAGGAGAAAGGCCTGGGCCAGCCCTTCGGGCCGGGGCTGGACGGCGCAGCGAATCGAAAGCCCCAGTTGGCTCCCGTCCCCCAGCAGCCGCTCGTAAAGCCCGATGTCTTCCGGCGTGGAGATCAAGAGAATGTCGCGGATCCCCGCGAGCATCAGGACGGAGAGCGGGTAGTAGACCATCGGCTTGTCGTAGACGGGCAGGAGCTGCTTGCTGACGGCGCGGGTGAGGGGATGGAGGCGGGTTCCCGCGCCCCCTGCCAGCACGATCCCCTTCCTGCACGCCGCGTCCCGCGTCACCTGCCCTTCCTGGAGGGCGTCGCCGGCCGCCGGCTGCGGAACGCCCTGATCGGGCCGGGCCGCTTCACGCCGCTCGCTGCTTGGCCCCGGGGGGGAGTCCATCGGTTTGCCTGCTGCTTATCAGGTCCCCGGCAGGATGCGGCCCCAACCCGAGCCGCTCCCGGCGGTACTTTCCCGAGGTGATCCGCTCGACCCACGCCCGATGGTCGATGTACCAGCGGACGGTCCGCTCCAGGCCCGACTCGAAGCTCTCCCGAGGCGTCCACCCCAACTGCTCGCGGATCTTTCCGGCGTCGATGGCGTAGCGGCGGTCGTGTCCGGGCCGGTCCGGCACGAAGCGAATCAGGGACGCCGCGGGGCGATCCGCCGCCGCCGGCCGCAGCCGGTCGACGATCGCCGCGATCGTCCGAAGGGCCCGGCAGTGGTCCTCCACGTAAAGCCAATCGCGGACCTGCTGCCCATCCCCGTAGACCGGCAAGGGCTTCCCCTCTAGCGCATTGAGGACCATCAGCGGGATGAGCTTCTCGGGGAACTGGTACGGGCCGTAGTTGTTCGAGCAGTTCGTAACCACGACCGGAAGTCCGTAGGTATAGTGGTACGCCCGGGCAAAATGGTCGCCGGCCGCTTTCGAGGCCGAATAGGGGGAATTGGGGGCATACGGGCTCGTCTCGGTGAATTTCCCCATCGGTCCCAGCGACCCATAGACCTCATCGGTCGAGACGTGCAGGAAACGGAATGCGGACCGCTCCGGCTCCGGCAGGGTGGACCAGTGCCGCCGCGACGCCTCCAACAGGCGGAAGGTCCCGACCGCGTTGGTATCCACGAAGGCCGCCGGGCCGTCGATCGAGCGGTCAACGTGCGACTCAGCGGCGAAATGGACCACCGCTTGAGGGCGGTGTTGGGCCAAGAGCGTGCTCACCAGCGGGCCATCGCCGATGTCGCCCCGGACAAAGACATGCCGAGGATTTCCCGCCAGATCCTTCAGGGAATCGAGATTGCCTGCATATGTCAGCTTATCCAGATTAACGACGGCCGTCCCCTTTTCGGCGATCCAACTGCGCACGAAGTTGCTGCCGATGAAGCCGGCGCCACCGGTGACGAGGATCGTATGCATGGAGAGTCTGGATAATCTGGGAAGAATCCGTTCGGTTCCAGCCGGGATGGGCGGTATCTTAGCAACTCGTCCTTTCGCGGGCCATGCCAGTCGTGGTGTCTCATGCTGGCTATCAGCCGTCAGCTATCAGCTTTCAGCTTCACAAACGGCGACATGACAAACGGTTAGCAAGAGGGCGCGCCCTGCTGACACGTCGCCGACCGCTGACGGCTGAAAGCTGACGGCTGAGAGCTGATCGCTGATGGCCCCTTCTCAAAGCCGGCGGAGCAGGAACTGCTCGAAGGGGCGTTTCAGCCGGGTGAACCAGGGCTCTTCCTCGGGCTGGATCGGACGGACGAGGATGCAGGTCAGGCCCGCCAGCCGGCCCGCGACCACATCGGCAAGCAATTGATCCCCCACCATCGCGGTCCGCCGCGGGTCAAAACCCGACCGGCGGATCGCCTCGCGGCATCCCCACGGCAGCGGCTTGCAGGCCTGGCAGACCACCGGAAGGCCGAGCGACTCGGCCAGCCGGCAAAGCCGCCCTCGGCGGCCATTGCTCACCAGGCACAACCCAATTCCCGCCGTTCGCAGCCGGTCGATCCAGGCGATGACCTCGGGCTCGGGCGAGTCGGCGCGGTATCGCTTCAACGTGCAGTCGATGTCCAAAAGTAGCGCGTCCAGCCCCAGCCCGCGGAGCCTGGTCTCGTCCAGCTCCAGCACGCTTCCCACCCGAAGATCAGGGGTCACCAGACGAAGCATGGGTCTTACCGCCCTCGGGCCCCAGGGTCTCAGTCGGCGATGCCGTAGCGGACGATGCACCAGAGCGCGTGGAGGGCGTCGCGCAGCCCGATCTTCTTCCCCTCGCGGTAGGTGCGGCCGAAGTAGCTGATGCCGATCTCGTACACCCGGCACTTCCGCCGCGCTACCTTGGCCGTCAACTCCGGCTCGATCCCGAAGCCATTCTCCTTGAGCGTCGGGGCGATCGCCTCGATGGCCTCCCGGCGGAAGACCTTGTAGCAGGTCTCCATGTCGGTGAGATTCAGGCCGGTGAAGACGTTGGAGAGGGTCGTCAGGAGCTGGTTGGCCACGAAGTGCCAGAAGTAGAGCACCCGGTGCGGGCCGGCCGGAACGAAGCGGGAGCCGTAAACCACGTCCGCCACGCCCTCGACGATCGGCTGGATCAAGCGGGGATACTGGGCCGGGTCGTACTCCAGGTCGGCGTCCTGGATGATGAGGACGTCGCCGGTGGCCCGGGCAAACCCCGTCCGCAGGGCGGCCCCTTTGCCGCGGTTGTGCGGGTGGTAGAGGATGTGCAGGTCCAGCTCCCCTTCGAGGGTCTTGAGCAGTTCCCGCGTCCCGTCGGTGCTCCCGTCGTCCACGAGAATGATCTCCTTGGCAAGCGGCACCTTCCGCACCCGATCGAGAATCTCGGCGATCGTGCCCTTCTCGTTGAGGATGGGAATAACCACCGAGAGCCGCAAACCGGGCGGGATGGGGTAGAGCCCCAGTTGCCGCGCGGCCCAGTCGCCGAGCCAGTGTTGCAGTTGCTCGGGCGTGGGCGAGCGGGGCTCGGCCAACGGCGCGCCGCAATGCGGGCACGCCGGCGAGGTCGGTTGGTGCTCGGAAGAAGTCGATTCTTGCTCAGAAGGAGGTGACATTCTCAGGGCCTCACGAGCCGATCGGCTCGACTTGAAAATCCTCCAGTTGGATCGAGGCACCCTTCTGGAGGAACTGGACGGCCACCAGCAGCCGGTCCCCGCCCCGCCGCTTGACCACCACCCCTTCTGTCCCGGTCAGCACTCCGCTCCGGATCCGGACCCGCATTCCCGGGTGGATTCGCGATTCAGGCGTCAGTGGGACCTTGCTGAGGATGAGCCGCTGCACCTGGCGAAGGTCGCGGATGAGCTGTACGGAGTCGTCGACCTCCAGGCAGCGGGAGACGCAGTTCGTGGTCAAGGCCCGATACCGGCTCATCTCGTCCCCGCAGAGGAAAACGTAGCTCGTAAAAAGGGGGACCTGGGATACGTGAACCCGACCGCTGGGGGACCTGGTCTTGCGGGGGATCATTGGTCCGTAATGGGCGATTTCCATCTTGCGGAGTCGCCGCATCAGCTCTTTTTCCCGACGCGGGAGGGTGTAGATTGCCCACCAGCGAAGGGATGGATCGGCCGCCAGACCGGCTTCGGCGAGCAGCGTGTCGGGGAAAACGTCGGATTCCGCCGGTAAGATGGGCATTTTCGGATGGATTGCGAGGCGGGCTCTCGCCCGTCGAACAGCCGTCTTTCCAGTCTAGCGGAGGGGGAACGGAAGTCAAAGGCAACCGCACCCCGCGCCAGCACTAAAGGCCACACTTCCTGCGGGCGGCGGGAGGGGCAATCGCCCGCCTCCCTTGCCCGCCGCTGTTGGAATACCTAGTGTAGTGATTCAGAGTTGCCGGGATTTGTGAGAATGAGTCGTAGCCGCAGTTGCCGTTCTCCCCCAAACGAGGTAAAACTGAGTGGCAGGCAGCAGCCGGGGTTGCCCAGCCTACGCACATGAACCGGTTTTGCGGACACTGTGTGCGGCTAATACATGTGTTGGCCAATTTGGAGGAAAGACTTTCGTGTACTTCCGAGAGGGAGAGAAGGGCAGCATCGAGCAGGTACTTCACGAGTTTCAACTAGCCCGCGAGGTGATCCTGTGCCCGCTACTTAACCGGGCATACGTGATTGTGTCCGATTACGCTATTCCCCTCGCTGAGAAGCTTGCCCCGAATGCTTCTGCAAGATGCGGCTGGGCGATCAAGGTAATGACTCAGCAGGAATTGGACGCGGGCATTGGGCAGGCGGCAACTTTGTTGCGGGAGCTTGATGGCGTTGACTCGGCCCTTGCTAATACACTCGCAGGTGAAGGCGTCCATTCGTACCTCGATTTGGCGGGCGTCGAGCCCACCAAGATAGCCGAACTCGCCGAGATACCGCTCGATCAGGCTGAGGACCTTGTGAGGCAAGCACAGAAGAGGGCGAACGGCACCTAGTGGTCCGCCAAACCGAACATGACAGGCGCGAAGGGGACAGGTCCGATTTGCCGCCGAGCGGCCCGTAGGGTGCTTCGCACAAATCGGACCTGTCCCCCTGGGCTGTCAACTGAGACTTGGCGGACCACTAGCCTGAGTCTTGCGTCAACGTTTGTGACGCGGAAAGCTGATAGCTGACGGCTGAGAGCCTGGAAAAGACGCATACCGCACCGCTTCTTCGGACGCGCTTTGAAAACTCGACCGCCGGAGCCCACCCATGCCGATCGACATCGCCGTGGTTCCCGTCGCCGGGCGCGGCACCCGCCTGCTGCCGCTCACCAAGAGTCAGCCCAAGGAAATGCTCCCCGTGGGGCGAAAGCCGGTCGTGCAGTACGTCGTCGAGGAGCTCGCGCGGTGCGGCGTCAGCCGGCTGCTGTTTGTGACCGGGCCGGGGAAAACGGCGATCGAGAACCACTTCGACATCGACGCCGAGCTGGTCGGGCATCTCCGCGAGACGGGCAAGGAGGAGCTGCTGGCCGAGTTGGCCTTCGAGCGGGAGGACCTCCAGTACTTCTACACCCGGCAGCGGCGGCAGCTCGGCCTGGGGCACGCCGTCCTCTGTGCCCGGCCGCTAGTGGGCCGCGAGCCGTTCGTGGTGGCCCTGGGCGATTCGATCATCGGCATCGGGGCCCAATCTCGCGTCGTCCGCTCGATGGTCGAGCACTTTGACGCCCAGAGGGCGGACGCCGTGATCGCCTTGGAGGAAGTGCCGCCGCCGGAGGTCGTTCACTACGGCGTTGCCAAGCCGCGCGGCGAGGCCCGCGACGTGTTCCCCCTGGACGACCTGGTGGAGAAACCCGAGGTCGACGAGGCCCCTAGCAACCTGGCCGTGGCGGCCCGCTACGTTTTCCGCCCGGAGATCTTCGACTGCCTCGCCGAGACCCCTCCCGGCAAAGGGGACGAGATCCAACTGACCGACGCGATCCGGATGCTGATTCGTCAAGGGGGGAAGGTTCTGGGGGTGCGTTTGGGGCCGGCGGAGCAGCGGTTCGACATCGGCAATTTCGAGAGCTACTTCCAGGCGTTCACCACGTTCGCCCTGGCCGATCCCGCCTGCGGTCCAGCCCTGCGATCGTGGGTCGCCCGGCAACTCGACCTTCCCCCGCGAGGTTCGTGATGCTGCTGATCCGCAAGCGGGCCTTCGCCCGCGCCGGCCTGGTCGGCAATCCCTCCGACGGCTACCACGGCAAGACGATCTCGGCGATCGTCCGCAACTTCCACGCCGAAGTGACGCTCTACGAGTGGGACCAGGTCGAGCTGGTCTTCAGCCAGGAAGATCACAGCCGCTTCCGCTCGGTCGAGGAGCTGGTCCGGGACGTCCACCTGCACGGCTATTACGGCGGGATCCGCCTGGTCAAGGCCACGATCAAGAAGTTCGTCGAGTACTGCGCCGTCCAGGGGCACGCCCTGCACGGCCGCAATTTCTCCGTCCGCTACGAGAGCAACGTCCCCCGGCAGGTTGGCCTGGCGGGCTCCAGCGCGATCATCGTCGCCACGCTCCGCTGCCTGATGGAGTTCTACGGCCTGGCGATCCCCCCCGAGGTCCAGCCCTCGCTGGCCCTGGCGGTCGAGACCGACGAGCTGGGGATCGCCGCGGGCCTGCAGGACCGCGTGATCCAAGTCTACGAGGGGCTGGTCTACATGGATTTCCACCGCGAGCGGATGCACGAGCAGCACGGGCTTTCCTGGGGCGTCTACGAGCCGCTCGACCCCGCCTTGTTGCCCCCCCTCTACCTGGCCTACAGCACCGAGCGGAGCAAGCCGACGGAGCAGTATCACAGCGACCTGCGGGCCCGGTACCGCCAGGGAGAGCCGGCGGTCGTGGGGGCGATGGAGCGGTTGGCCGAGCTGACCGTCGAGGCCCGCGCGGCGCTCTTGGCCCGGGATGCCGCCCGGCTGGGCACGTTGATCGACGCCAACTTCGACCTGCGGCGGTCGATCTCGCGGCTGCCGCCGGGCCAGATCGAGATGGTCGAGCGGGCCCGAGGCACCGGCGCCAGCGCCGGCTTCCCCGGTTCCGGCGGGGCGATCGTCGGCACCTGCCCGGACGAGGCCACCTTCCAGCGGCTCCGCGCGGAACTGGAGTCGATCCACTGCTGCGTGATCCGCCCGCAAGTCTTGAATGACACCCGGGCGTGAATGAGGTGGCGTCAACCCGGTCTTGATTGTTGCGCCCGAATCGGGCAAGATGGACTCCCCGGCGTGCATCTCCCCGTCGTCACGCGAAAAAAAGGAGGTCTACGATGGAAGAACCTCGTCTCACGCGTCGCCGGTTCGTCCACCAGACGGCCATGGGGGCAGCGGCACTTGCCGCGGGCGTCTCGGCGGCCGGCTCGATCCCGGTCGGCAATGCCGCCGGGGCCGACACGAGCAAGATCCTCAGCTACAACCCCGACATGGAATACCGCCGCTGCGGCAAGACCGGCTGGATGGTCTCGGCCGTCTGCCTGGGCGGACACTGGAAGCGGGTCAACAAGATGGTCCCGGGGATCTTCGAGGGGGATAGCTGGCTGAGCCTCAACGTCAACGACCCCGGCTTCGAGAAGAACCGCTACGACGTGGTCACCCGCTGCATCGAGCGGGGAATCAACTACATCGACGCCTGCACCCACAAGGAAATCCAGGCCTACAGCAAGGCCCTCCAAGGACGGCGCGACAAGATGTACCTGGGCTGGTCCTGGTACGAACGCGAGGGACACCGGCACGACCAGTGCAACGTGAAGAACTTCATGCAGGTGCTCGACGATTCGCTGAAGCTCTGCCGCCAGGAGTACGTCGACCTGTGGCGGCTCTACGCCGGCCTGGGCGGCCACCGGACTGAGCGCGGCGAGTGGATCGGAGACCGGGGCCAGGGCGACTCGGTCTTCTTCCACAGCAAGGCCGAGTGCGAAGCCTTTGCCGAGGCGGCCGACCGGGCCAAGAAGCAAGGCAAGACCCGCATGACCGGCGTCTCCTGCCACGACTTGCCTTGGCTGAAGTACATGATGGAGACCTACCCCGGCCAGATGGACGTGGTGATCACCCCTTACACGGCCAAGACGAAGGCCCTGCCCGACGACGGCACCGGCTTCTTCGCCGCGGTGAAGAAGTGCGACTGCGGGCTGTTCGGCATCAAGCCCTTTGCCGGCACCTCGCTGTTCAAGGGGGACAGCTCGCCCGGCAACCCGCACGAGGAGGAAGACAACCGCCTGGCGCGGCTGGCGATCCGCTACATCCTCTGCCACCCCGCGATGACCGCCCCCATCCCCGGCTTGATCAACCCCCAGCAGGTCGACAACGTCGCCCTGGCCGTCAAGGAGCGCCGCGAGTTGGACGTGAAGGAGAAGGCCGAGTTGGAGCGGGCCATGGACCGGGCCTGGGCCAACTTGCCCTACCACTACCGCTGGCTGAAGGACTGCGAGTACATTTGAGAGCTCCCGGGTTCATCGTCCCTTGCCGCCCCTGAACGGCGAAGAGTTTTCGGCCCTCCTGGAGGCAAACACGGCGCCGCGCTCGCCGCCGCTGTGCCCGGAGATTACTTTAAGACTGCTCCGGGCCAACGCGCCTTTGTGGCACGCCTCGGACAAGCACCTCTTCGACGACGCCGGGCTGCGTCCCTATTGGGCCTTCTGCTGGGCCAGCGGCCAGGCGATGGCCCGCTACCTGCTCGATCACCCGCACCTGGTTCAGGGCCGGCGGGTGGTGGACTTCGGCGCGGGCTCGGGGGTTGCCGCGATTGCTGCGGCCAAGGCCGGGGCCGCCGCCGTCGTGGCCACGGACATCGACCCGCTCGCGCAGCGGGCGATCGCCGTCAACGCCCGGCTGAACCATGTCGAGGTGGCCCCCAGCCGCGAGAATCTCCTCGAAACGGAGAGCCGCCCCTGGGACGTGCTCCTGGCCTGCGACGTCTGTTACTGGTCCACGAACTCCGACTGGCTGTGTACGCTCCGCGACGAGGGTAAACTGGTCCTGGTCGCCGACCCCGGCCGGACGGGATTCCCACGCAGCGAGCTCGAGGAGCTGGCACGCTATCGCGTGCGGACCGTGCCGGAGATCGAGCACCACAGCTTGACCGAGGCGGCGGTCTATCGCCTCACTGCCCCCTCACGGCGCCTTCGATCAGCGGGACAAACGGCCGGGTCCAGGCCCTCGGGAACACGAGGTCGCTCACCGTCAGCTCGTGCTCGCCGTCCGGCACGGAAAGGCCGATCTTCCAGGTCTCGTCGTAGCTCCCCCAGCCGTTGTTGGGGTAATCGGTCCAGCAGGCCATCCACGGCCGGCCGTCGATGGTATACCGCGGCCGCACGATGAAGGGCGGCTGGGTGACGTGCAGCACGCGGGCACGCCCGGAGGTGCGGATCCGGACCGTCTGGCCATCCAACGCGGCCGTGAAAGGCCCTTCGCCGCTGATCTTCACTCCCCGGCCCAGATCGACCGACAGCACCTTCTTCTCGTAGCCGCCGGCGGCCTGGTGCAGCCCGGGCTTGAGATCCGGCAGCTGCACGACGTGCTCCAGCGGGCCGTGCCCCAGGACGACGTGCCCGCGGTAACCGATCCGGCCGCTGCCGGCGTTCAGGCACAGCGCGACGCGATCGCCATAGACCCGCACCGCACCCGCCTTGCCGCTGAAGGTGACGCCCTCCTGATCGTAGTGAAAGGGGGCGTCGCCGAGGAACACCCAATCGGTCGACTCGCCGGTCTTGATCCGCGCCACGCCGGGCGCGATCGCCGTGCAGGCCGGCGGCGGCTCGCCGTCTCGGCGCGGGTAGACGACGCAGAAGTAGTCCTGCCCGGGCCCGCCGGCAACGTCCACGATCGTCTTTGTCTCTCCGGCGGCCTGGAAGGTCATCCGGGCGCGGACCTCGCGGGGCTCGCTGAACCAGAGCCAGGTAGACGCCCCGTACTTGGTTTTCATCTCGACGACCTGGCCGCGCAGGGCCGGGAACTGGTCCTCCGGCACGGCCTTGTCCAGGGGCACCTTGGCGGGATCGAAGGCCGCGCCGTCCACCCGGATCAGCTCGGCGGTGTCCAGGTTCAGCCACTCCCACCAACTGCGGCGGGAGGGCCCGCCGGGAAAGGTGTCGCGGAGCACAAACCAGCTCGGACCGTCGGGCCGCGCGGCCTTGAGAAACAGCACGTGGCGGTTCCAGGACGTCGGGCCCAGGCCGTCGCCGAAGACCTGCGACGGATAGTAGCGCGACGCCACGGCGTAGTCGGCCGCCGGGCCGAAGCCGTAGTCCGCCACCGTCGCGTCCACGCGCCCGAAACACTCCTGCACGCCCCGCCGGCCGAGCTTCACCTGGTTGTGATAGACGGCGTTGTTCTCGGTCGCCGGGCCCGAGTAGTACTGGTAGCCGGTCCCCGGCGACAAGGGCCCGCCGCGGCCGTAGAGGATTACGTTCAGGGCGTCGGTGTCCCAGTGCCCCCAGTTCATCCCGGCACGAAAGAGCATGGCCGTCTCGTTGGTGGTGTTGAACTGGTGGCGGAAGACGACCCCGTAGGTCGGCAGGAAGGCGGTGGCCAGCGGCTGCGGGTTCTCCGGCACGTAGGGGAGGTAGTACATCGCGTGCGGCGTGGCGTTGACGTGGTCGTGGCCGTTCGGCCCGCGCTCCAGCGGCATCACGCCGTTTCCCAGCCGGTTCATGAATCGCAGCCAGCCGGCAAATTGCGGGTCCCGGTCGGCGTGGGCCGCCATGCTGAAGCCCCAGAAGTTCTCCACAAGATTCGAGGAGTTCCCCATGCCCGGGATGATGCGGAAGCCCTGGTAGCGCGGATCGGGCATCGACAAGTGGCTCAGCCAGCGGAGGAACTGGGCGTGATGGCCCTCGGGACCGAAATC